>Ga0265325_10001548_pt1 | contig 16044 bp, 14 predicted proteins | sample 41420metaG_FD_202090 | JGI IMG/M metagenome (GOLD analysis project Ga0265325, IMG submission 202090) | Rhizosphere microbial communities from Carex aquatilis grown in University of Washington, Seatle, WA, United States - 4-14-20 metaG | ecosystem: Host-associated > Plants > Roots > Rhizosphere...
GCGACCATCCGATCCACTTCCTCGCAGGTGTTGTAAAAGGCCAGGGACGGCCGCACGGTGGCCTCCAGACCGAAACGGCGCAGGATGGGCTGGGCGCAGTGATGCCCCGAACGCACGGCAATGCCTTCCTCGTTGAGCGCTGAGCCCACCTCCTCGGTGCGGTAGCCGTCGAGCACAAAGGAGAGCACGCTGGCCTTGTCCCGCGCCGTACCGATCAGGCGCAGGCCCGGCACCGTCTTCAAGCCCAGGGTGGCATACACCAGCAGGTCGTGTTCGTAGCGGGCGATGTTCTCCAGGCCGATACGTTGCACATAGTCGATGGCGGCACCCAAGCCGACGGCGTCGGCGATATTGCCGGTGCCGGCTTCGAACTTCGCCGGTGCTGGCTGGTACAGCGTGCGCTCGAAAGTCACGTCGGCGATCATGTTGCCGCCGCCCTGCCAGGGTGGCATCGAATCGAGCAGTTCCTTCTTGACGTAGACCGCGCCGATGCCCGTGGGCGCGAAGACCTTGTGGCCCGAGAAGACGTAGAAGTCAGCATCCAGCGCCTGCACGTTGACACGCATGTGGGACACGGACTGAGCCCCGTCCACGAGAACCCGCGCGCCAACTCGGTGGGCCAGTTCGACAATCCTCTTGATCGGCGTGACGGTCCCCAGCGCGTTGGAAACCTGGGTCACGGCCACGAGCTTGGTTCGGTCACTGAGCAGTTGACTGTATTCGTCGAGCAGCAATTGGCCATCATCGTCCACCGGGATTACCCGGATAACAGCACCCTTTTCCGCTGCGAGCTGCTGCCAGGGCACGATGTTGGCATGGTGCTCGAGTAGCGAAACGACGATCTCGTCGCCCCGGCCGATGTTCTGCCAGCCCCAACTCTTGGCCACCAGATTGATAGCCTCGGTGGCGCCGCGCAGAAAGACGATCTCGTCGCTGGAGCCGGCACCGAGAAAGTGCGCCACCTTGTCGCGGGCGCCTTCGTAGGCATCAGTGGCGCGGGCTGCCAGCTCGTGCGCCGCGCGGTGGATATTGGAGTTCTCGTGGGTGTAGAAGTAGGACAGCCGGTCAATCACCGCCTGAGGCTTTTGCGTGGTGGCGGCGTTATCGAACCAGACCAGGGGGCGGCCGTTGACGCGCTCAGCCAGGAGGGGAAAGTCGCGGCGGACCGTCTGCACGTCGAAGGGGGCGTGGACGCCGGCCGGAAGCGCCGGAACCGCATCAACCCCGATGGCCGGCGTGTCCAGAAAATAGAATGTCCCAGGATCGGAAGCCGGTGCCGACTCGGCGTCGATCTGTTGCAGCAGTTGTCGCAACGCGTCCTCGCCGGGAAGCCCGAAGCTTTGGGCGTCGACGCGGTTCTCCGTCGGCAGCGGCAATTCGGCAGGCACTTGGCTTGGGTAGGCGCTGGTCTCGCCGAGGAAGTAATAGGGTGTGGAAGGGACCGACACCGGCGCCGCCGGAAGGCGCGACGATTCCGTCACGGCCGCAAGCGACGCAGCATGGGCCTCCGGCACGCCGAGGGGCGCAATGACAGCGGGGTCGGCCGGTGCCACGCCGGGCTCGACAGCGGGCAGTGGCGCGATGCGGGGCGCGGGCGCTTCCAACTGAGTCTCCGGCGGCTGGGTCGGAAGCCCGGTGGCACCGATGGCAGGCGTTATCGGAATCCCCCCGCCCGGCAGGGCGGCGAAGAATTCGCTGGCCATGCGGGCTAGCGTGGCCTCGTCCGGCAGGCCCGCCGGCAGGGGACTCCCCGCGATACCGTTACTGGTAGACGTGAGCATATTCATGGTACTTGCCCACTTCCACGTCTTCGAGCACCGCCAGCGCATCTTCGGTCTGTACCGCCAGCGAGCAATACAGCGAGATTAGGTAGGAAGCGATGGCATTACGGTTGATCCCCATGAAGCGCACCGACAGCCCAGGGCTTTGCTCGCCCGCCAGGCCCGGCTGGTAGAGGCCGACCACGCCCTGGCGCTTGTCGCCGACGCGCAGCAGGAGGACCTTGGTTTTGCCGTCTTCGAGCGGCACTTTGTCCGAAGGGATCAGCGGCACGCCACGCCAGGTGATGAACTGCGAGCCGAATAGGCTCACGGTCGGCGGTGGCACGCCGCGGCGGGTGCACTCGCGGCCGAAGGCAGCGATGGCGAGCGGATGAGTGAGGAAGAAGGCCGGTTCCTTCCACACCTTGGTCAGCAGGTCGTCCAGATCGTCGGGCGTCGGGGCGCCACTGAGGGTGGAGATGCGCTGCGAATCAGCCACGTTGGCCAACAGGCCGTAGTCGGGGTTGTTGATCAGCTCGCTTTCCTGGCGTTCCTTGATGATCTCGATCGTCAGGCGCAACTGTTCCTTGATCTGGTCGTGCGGGCTGCTGTAGAGGTCGGAGACGCGGGTATGCACATCCAGCACTGTGGTCACGGCATTGAGGAAGAGTTCGCGGGGTTGTTCTTCGTAGTCGACGTAGGTCTCGGGCAGTGCCGATTCGTCGCGCTGGGAACAGGCGACCTGTATTCCCGCCGCATTCTTCACCTGGTTGAGGCGATAGATGCCTGCCTCCACGGGCAGCCATTGCAGTAGATGCACCAGCCAGCGCGGCGTGATGATGGACAGCTGGGGAACGGTCTTGGTGGCGTTGGCCAACTGGCGCGCGGCGTTGTCGCTCAGGGCGTGCTTCACATCGTGATCGGTCATTGGGGTCTCCTTGGGTAAGAGCGAATATCGATCCACTTGAAGCAAATAACAATGCTCCGGATGTGGTCAGATGTCAATGTGCTATGGCGGGGGTGGCACATTCGTGCAAGACGTCACGTCAGGGAGCTTGCGAGGCGCGAAACTCTCGGTGACAGGCGTAAGAGGGAACTTGAGACATGGGGTGCAGCGGACTGGAAATTTGAGCCCCGCAGCCAGCCAACATCGCCAGCCACCACCGCATGAACGAACTGCGAGATTCGCGGGAGACCAGAGTCAAGCGCTATCCGCGAGGCGAGCGAGCTGGAGACTCAACAATGGGGTCCGATATCGACAGGCGACAGAATTGGTTCAAGTCGTCAGGCGATTCCCATCGACTACGACGGCTACAGCGCAGCATAGACTGTGCGACGTATGCGCTCACGTGGCTGACCGAGCAACGGGCTGTGCAGGGCCGACTTCCTGAGGAGCGAGGCGGCGAGGCGGGCGCAATCCTTCCAATGCCCGTAGCCCGACGCCAGGTTGATATGACCAGAATTGCCGAGATTGACGTAGTCGCTGCCCCAGGTCGCTGCCAACTTGACGGCTCGAGCGGCGCGCAGCCACGGATCGTTCATGCTGGTGACCAATACCGAGGGCACCCGTAAATTGTGGGCATAGTGTTCCCAGGCGATGCCGAATCGATCGGGGTCAACCGGGGCCACCAGCATCAGCGCATCGATTGGCGCATCGATGGCAAGAATGGCATGAACGGCGGCCAGACAGCCAAAGCTATGAGCAATTGCCAGCACCTGGCCTTCGCTGGCCCGGCTGGCTGAGGCAATGCGCTCGGCCCAAGCATCGAGCTCAGGCGTTTCCCAGCCGCTTTGCTGAACGCGCCGCGCATTGTCATGCTCGCGCTCGAAATGGCTCTGCCAGTGGTCGTAGCTGCTGCCGCCGCGACCGGGAACGATGAGAATGTCGGCATTATCGAGCACTGCGCGCTGTCCAGATGACCTTCTTGCCATGATCGCCTCCGGCTGGAATGGATGACGGAACCAATCTAGCCATTGGCAGCGACGAACGGAACGAAGTTTTGCTTCTCAGGACATGGCATGTTGGTATATACACCGCGGCAAGTGTGATGTGATTCTGCGTCTCGGCACTTACTCGTATATGCAAATACAGTCAGCCTAGTTCCAGATAGCAGCGTTCGCTGGTAGGTTCGCGAAGTCTCCAATTCAGTCACCGGGTGGCGCCAATTGGCGCAAGTGCCCGGACATCGCGAGGTTTTTCCCATGTCTGCCAGTTCCAGTCCCGCCGTTCTCGGCCTGATCGGCAATACGCCACTGGTCGAAGTCAGCCGCCTCGATACGGGACCTTGCCAGCTATTTCTCAAGCTCGAGTCACAGAATCCGGGCGGCTCGATCAAGGATCGCGTCGGGCTCTGGATGATCGAGGCCGCCGAGCGCGATGGTCGACTTCAACCAGGCGGCACTATCGTTGAGGCCACTGCCGGCAACACGGGCCTCGGTTTGGCGCTCGTCGCCAGGGCCAAGGGTTATCGCATCGTCCTGGTAGTGCCGGACAAGATGTCGACCGAGAAGATCCTGCACCTGAAGGCACTGGGCGCCGAGGTTCATATCACGCGTTCCGATGTCGGCAAGGGACACCCGGCCTACTACCAGGACTACGCGGCACGCTTGACCGGCGAAATCTCCGGTGCCTTCTTCGCCGACCAGTTTAACAACCCGAACAATCCGGCCGCGCATGAGCAATCTACGGCACCGGAAATCTGGGCACAGACCGCCCACGACCTCGACGCCATCGTTTGCGGCGTCGGCTCGGCGGGCACCATTACCGGACTGACGCGCTTCTTCCGCCGCGCCGACCCGGCCGTGGAGTTCATTCTCGCCGATCCAGCCGGTTCCATTCTGACCGACTACGTCCGCACTGGCAGCTTCGGCACGGCCGGTTCCTGGGCGGTGGAGGGCATAGGCGAGGATTTCGTGCCGCCCATCGCCGACCTCTCTGGCGTCAAGCACGCATACTCGATTCCCGACACCGAAAGTTTCGCCGCCGCGCGCGAATTGCTGCGCGCTGAAGGTATCCTCGGCGGCTCCTCCACCGGCACCCTGCTTGCCGCGGCGCTGCGCTACTGCCGCGAGCAGCGCGAGCCGAAACGGGTGGTATCCTTTGTTTGCGACACCGGCACGCGTTACCTGTCGAAGGTCTACAACGACAATTGGATGATCGATCAGGGCCTGCTCGCCCGTCCCAGCTACGGCGACTTGCGCGACCTCGTCGCCCGCCGGTTCGAGGACGGTGGCGTCATCAGCGTCAGCCCCGACGATAATCTACAAACTACGTTCCAGCGCATGCGCTACGCCGAGGTATCGCAACTGCCGGTCATCGCCGATGGTCGTATCGTCGGGCTCATCGATGAATCTGATCTGCTGCTGCGCGTTCAGGCCGACGCGGCCAAGTTTCGTGCGCCGGTGAGCAGTGCGATGACCGATGCCCTGCACACGCTACGCCCGGACGCCGATCTGGCGGCCTTGCAGGATGTATTGGAACGCGGATTGGTTGCCATCGTCGCGGACGACAAGCGTTTCTACGGTTTGGTTACCCGCTTCGACTTGCTGAACTACCTGAGAAAGAAACTCGCATGAGCGACGAACATTCTGCCCCTACTCAACGCCTCGCCTTCGGTACACGGGTTATCCACGCTGGCCAGACACCCGACCCCTCGACCGGCGCCATAATGCCGCCGATCTACGCTAACTCGACCTATGTTCAGGATAGTCCCGGCGTGCACAAGGGACTCGACTACGGCCGCTCGCACAATCCCACCCGCTGGGCGTTCGAGCGCTGCATCGCCGATCTCGAGAGTGGCGAAGCGGCCTTCGCATTCGCCTCCGGGGTGGCGGCCATTGCCACGGTCCTTGAGCTGCTCGACGCGGGCGCTCACGTGATTGCCGGCGATGATCTCTACGGTGGCACCTATCGCTTGCTTGAGCGGGTACGCCGCCACAGCGCCGGACTCACCTTCAGCTTCGTCGATCTCTCCGACCCGACGGCGCTGTCGGCCGCGATTCGGCCCGAGACGCGCCTGGTGCTGCTGGAGACGCCCACCAATCCGCTTCTGAAGCTGGTCGACCTGGAAGCTCTGGCGACGATCTGCCGCGCCCGCGGAATTCTGTCGGTGGCCGACAATACGTTCGCCAGTCCGTGGATACAACGGCCGCTCGAACTCGGCGTCGACATCGTCGTCCATTCGACCACCAAGTACCTCAACGGCCATTCCGACGTCATCGGTGGTGTCGCCGTGGTGGGTGCGGGCAGGGATGAAATCCGCGAGCGCCTGAAGTTCCTGCAGAACGCCGTTGGCGCCATCGCGAGTCCTTTCGATAGCTTTCTGGCGCTACGCGGATTGAAGACGCTCAACGTGCGCATGCAGCGCCATTGCGAAAATGCCGGCGAACTCGCCGCCTGGCTGGAAGCCCAGCCGCAGGTGCGGCGCGTGCGCTATCCCGGTCTGGCCTCGCATCCGCAGCATGCCCTGGCGCAGCGACAGATGCGCGGCTTCGGTGGCATGATCGCCGTCGAGCTGGCGACGGATCTCGCCGGCAGCCGGCGCTTTCTCGAAACCTGCGAACTATTTGCGCTGGCCGAGAGCCTCGGCGGCGTGGAAAGCCTGATTGAGCATCCGGCCATCATGACCCACGCCACCATTCCGGCCGAGCAGCGCCAGAGGAGCGGCATCGGCGATTCACTGGTTCGATTGTCAGTCGGCATCGAGGATGTCACCGACCTTAGGCAGGATTTGAACCGCGCCTTGAAACGGATCGGCTGAAGCGGCTAAGCGGCGCTCAGCGCCAAGTCAAGATCGGCGAGCAGGTCATCGGCGCTTTCCAGACCGATGGAGATGCGCAGCAGATCGTCGGGGCAAAGCGTGCCCGGTCCCTCGACGCTGGCGCGATGCTCGACCAGGCTTTCCACCGAACCGAGCGAGGTGGCACGCTTGAACACCTGCAGGCGGGCGGCCACCGTTTGTGCCGCAACCTCGCCGCCGTTTATGCGCAGCGACAGCATGGCGCCGAAACCAGCCATCTGCCGGGCCGCGATCTCATGGCCAGGATGTGTGGCCAGACCCGGATAAAGTACCGCGGTGATCTTTGGATGTGTGGCGGCGTAGCGCGCGACGCGTTCGGCCGACTGGGTGGCGGCGCGTACGCGCGGAAATAGGGTACGCATGCCACGTAGCAGCAGCCAGGCCTCGAACGGCCCGAGTATCGCACCGCCCAAGTTGCGGACTGTCTTGATGCGCCCCCAAAAGTCGTCCTGCGCACGGGTGATCAGGGCGCCGGCAATGACATCGGTATGGCCATTGAGATATTTGGAGGCCGAATGCAACACGATGTCCGCACCCAGTTCCAACGGGCGCGTCAGCACCGGCGTTGCCACCGTCGAGTCGGCGACGACGACGGCGCCCGCTTCGTGGCCGAGGCGCGCGGCGGCGGCGATGTCGGTGATTTCCCAGGTCGGGTTGGCGGGGGTCTCGATCCACAGCAGAGTAGTCGGCTTGGCTTGCAAACGGGCGGCGAGGTCGGCGAGGTTGTCGTTGACGTAGAAATCGAGATCGATCTGCCAGTCGGCGGCAAACCGGACCAGCCAGGCGCGCAATGCCCAGTACATGGATCGTGGCGCGACGACGCGGCTACCCGGGTGCAGTGATTGAAGCACTGCGGTTGCCGCCGCCATGCCTGAGGCGAACAGCGCCGCCGCCGCGCCGCCCTCGAGGCGCGTCAGCAGCGCCTCGACCTGATCGTAGGCGGGGCTTGCGTCGCGGGCATAGACACGACCGCCGGGGAAACGGCCATCGCCGTCGCGCTCGAAAGTCGTGGACGGGTGCAGCGGCGGAACGATGTCGCGATAGGGCTCGGCGACGCGACCGAGCGCCTGGGCCGCGAGGGTCTCCGGCGCCAGCTTCGTGTCGTCGTTCTGGCTCATGCCTGGCGACGGCTGATGCTGATTTGCGGCGGCTGGCGCAGCGTCTGGTAGATGACGCAGTAGCGCTCAGCGAGATTCAGCAGCGTCTTCAGTTGTTCGTCGCCGGCGTCGGTGTCGAGGTCGAACGAAAGACGGATGGCGGAAAATCCCACGGGCACGTCCTTGGCGACGCCGAGGGTGCCGCGGAAATCGAGGTCGCCCTCGGCCAGCACGCGGCCGTCGCGAATCTCGATGCCGAGCGCCGTGGCCACGGCCTTGAGGGTGACGCCGGCGCAGGCGGCCAGCGCTTCGAGCAGCATATCGCCGGAGCAGGCATCCTCGCCGCTGCCGCCGGTAGCTGGGTGTAGGCCGGCCAGCACTTTGCCGTGACCGGTTTCAATGCGCACCGTCGGCGCGTCGACGCCGATCCGCCCGCGTGCTGACAGCGTGCGGAAGGCAGCGGTGGGCTGTTCCTTATAGAGCGTCTTTAGCGGTGTCTGGGCGGCGCGCAGTTCTTCGGCATTCATGGCTTGGACCTGGGTTGCTGGATCGGAAGGGATTATGGCTGATTGCTCTTCTTCGCGTCGAGCATGCGCCGGCGGCGGCGGACGATTTCCTCCACGACGGTACTGTCCGCCAGGGTCGAAGTGTCGCCGAAATCGTCAAACTGGTTAGCGGCCACCTTGCACAGGATGCGGCGCAGGATCTTGCCGGCGCGATTCTTCGGCAGCGCCGGCGCCCACTGGATGATGTCGGGACTGGCAATCGGGCCGATGCGCTGACGTACCAACGCGACGATCTCGCCGCGCAGCGTCTCGCTTTCCGGGATGTCGGCCTTCAGCGTCACGTAGGCAAACAAGCCCTGGCCCTTGAGGGCGTGCGGATAGCCGACTACCGCCGACTCGGCCACAGCGGGGTGCGAGGTGATCGCACTTTCCAGTTCGACCGTGCCGAGCCGGTGCCCCGACACATTGATGACGTCGTCGACGCGGCCGCTGATGCGGTAATAGCCGTCCGCGTCGCGACTAGCGCCGTCGCCCGTGAAGAAGAGGCCCGGATAGGGAGCGAAGTAGGTACGCACGAAGCGCTCGTGGTCGTTGAGGATGGTACGCGCCTGTGCCGGCCAGGAATCGGCAAAGCACAGGTTGCCTTCAGCCGGCTCGTCCGAGGGCAGTCCCTGCGCATCCACGAGCACCGGCCGGATGCCGAAATAGGGCTTGGCGGCGCGGCCCGGCTTGTTTGCTACCGCCCCCGGCAGCGGTACCAGCAGCACTGCGCCGGTCTCGGTCTGCCAGTAGGTATCGACAATGGGGCAGCGGCCGCCGCCGACGACGCGGTGGTACCAGTGCCAGGCTTCGGGGTTGATCGGCTCGCCGACCGAGCCAAGCACGCGCAGCGACGAGAGGTCGTGACGCCGTAACGGCGCTTCGCCTTCGCGCATCAGCGAACGGATCGCCGTGGGCGCCGTGTAGAAGATGTTCACTCGATAACGCTCGATGATGGACCACCAGCGCGAAACGTCGGGCCAGGTCGGCACGCCTTCGAACAGCACGCTGGTGGCGCCGTTGAGTAGGGGGCCGTAGATCTTGTAGGTGTGGGCGGTGACCCAGCCGACGTCGGCCGTACACCAGAAGACGTCGCCCTCGTGCCAGTCGAAAATGTTGCGCCAACTGGTACCGGCATGGACCAGGTAGCCTCCGGTGGTATGCACCAGACCCTTCGGCTTGCCGGTCGAACCGGAGGTGTAGAGAATGAACAGCGGATCTTCGGCACCGACCTCGACCGGCGGACACCAGGGCGCGGCGGCGGCTGTCGTCTCGTCATACCAGACATCGCGACCGGGCGTGAAGGGCACCGCGGCTCCCGAGCGGCGTACCACGACAACGTGACAAACCGACGGTTGTGATGCCAGCGCGGCGTCGGCGTTATGTTTGAGCGGCACCACGCGGCCGCCGCGAAAGGCCTCGTCAGCGGTAATCAGCAGCTTGGCGCGCGCATCCTCGATGCGGTTGGCCAGCGCTTCGGCGGAAAAGCCCGAGAACACTACCGAATGCACGGCGCCGATGCGCACGCAGGCGAGCATGGCGACAATCGCCTCGGGAATCACCGGCAGGTAGATCGTGACCACGTCCCCCTTGCCGACTCCCAGACTCTTGAGCACATTGCCCAGACGATTGACGCGGTCGGCCAGTTCGCCCCAGGTGACAGTGCGGGTTTCGCCGGCGGCATCGCCTTCCCAGTGGATGGCCGGCGCATCGGCCTTCGCCGGCAAGTGGCGATCCAGGCAATTGACCGAAGCGTTCAGTGTGCCATCGGCGAACCAGCGAATGTGCGGATGCTGCGCATCGAAGCGGGTGTCCTTGACTTGGCCGAAGGGTTTGATCCAGTCAATGAACGCAGCCTGCTCGCGCCAGAATCCTTCCGGGTCGGCCAGCGAACGGCAATAGAGACTTTCATAGGCTTCGGCGTCGACGTTGGCCTGGGCGGCGAAGGTGGGCGGAACGGGAAAGAGTTCTGGAGCGGACATCAGAGGGCGTATTGAAAGGTGTCGGGGTTGATGGGGGTCAGGCCGGAAGGGGGCGGTTGTTCCTCGCTAACGTCCAGTGGATCGAAATGATCGCCGTCGCCGTTGAGCAGGGACAGGACCTGTCCCTTGAGCAGGGAGAGGTCGGCTGAGCGGCGGTCGCGCGGCCGCGGCTGGCGGTTTCTGACTTCGCCGACCAGACGTCCGGGGCGCGGCGCGAGTACCAGAATGCGATCACTCAGGTAGACCGCTTCGTCGATATCGTGCGTGACCAGCAGTAGCGTTGTCTGGTGATGGGCAGCGATGCCCAGCAGTAGATCCTGCAGGCGCATGCGTGTGAAGGCATCGACCGCGCTGAAAGGTTCGTCGAGCAATAGCAGTTCCGGCTGGGTGAACAGGCCACGGGCAATCGAGGCACGTTGCGCCATGCCGCCGGACAACTGCTTCGGAAAGGCCCCGGCATAATCGGCCAGGCCCACTTCGCCGAGCAGTTCATGCACGCGCGGGTGACGACTTCCGCGGCGCCCCAGTTCGAAGCCGACGTTTTCGGCTACGGTCAGCCAGGGCAGCAGCCGCGGCTCCTGAAAGATGAAGCCGACGTGGCGTGAGTGCAGTCGTACCGGCTCGCCGAGCACTTGGGCGCTTCCGTCGTACTGGCGGTCGAGTCCGGCAATGACGCGCAGCAAGGTGCTCTTGCCGCAACCGCTCGGTCCCACCAGGCTGACTACCTCCCCGGGCTGTACGTTGAACGCCACATTCCGCAATATCTCGACTGCGTCGAAATACTTAGCCTGGACGGTGAGATCGAGCAAGGCGGAAGCGGCTCCCGCCGTGGAGTCTGTGGAGACAGCAGACACTTCTGTACCTTTCAGCGTGAGGCGAACACGTCGCGCCAGGCGAGAAACCGCAGTTCCGCCGTGCGCAATACGCTGTCGCTGAGCTTGCCGAGAATGGCAAGGGTGATGATGGAGACGATCACGACATCGGCGCGGCCAGTCTCGCGGCCGTCGGTCAGCAGATAACCCAAGCCGCGGGTGGCGGCGATCAGTTCTGCGGCAACGACGAACATCCAGGCCAGCGACAGGCCGTTGCGCAGCCCGGTGAACAGGCTGGGCAGGGCGGCCGGCATGAAGATGCGCCGGATCAGGGCGAAGTTGCCCAGACCATAGATTTCGCCGACCTCGACCAGCTTGCGGTCGACATTGTGAATGCCGGAAACGAGCCCGAGATAGACCGGGAAGAAGGCGCCGATGGAAATCAGGGTCAGCTTCGGCCCTTCGTCGATACCCAGCCAGAGCAGCAGCAGCGGCACCCAGGCCAGTGAGGGAATGGCGCGCAGGGCCTGGAATGTTGGGTCGAACAGGGCTTCCAGGCGCTTGTTTAGGCCTATCGCCGCGCCGACGATGACGGCGAGCGTTGCCCCGATGACAAAGCCCGTGAGCACCCGCAGTCCGCTGACACCGATATGAGCCAGCAGCGTGCCGTCAGCCACCAGGTCGCGGAAGGTCCTGACGATTTCGCTGGGCGGCGGCATCAGGTTCGGACTGATGAATCCGAGTCGGACCACTGCCTCCCAGATCATCACGAGGAGGGCCGGCACCAGCGCCCCCTGCAGGCGGCGCGTGACGCCGGACTGCCAGGCGCCGCCGGGCCTGGCGGCAGCAGATGCAGACGCCGCCGCGGCGGCGACCGCGACCGCGACTCCTTCCTTCATGACTGTCGTCGCCCGCTTACTGGATGACGGCCCTGGCAAACGAGGGATCGACTAGTTCGTCGATCACCTTGTCGACATCAACACCCTTCTTCACTAGATCCTCTTCCACCAGCAGCGGACCGGCGGCCTTCAATGCCTTTAGGTGCTCGGTGCCCGGAACCGGATTCGAGAAATCGTTGCGGCTGAGTTGCAGCTTGGCCACAGGCAGCGAGATCTTGGCTTCTTCCGAAACAAGCTTCGCGGTTTCCTCAGGGTTGGCGATGATCCACTTGCGGGCGCGCTCATACGCCTTGATGACCCGCTTCACCGCGTCCGGGTACTTGGCGGCGAAGCTGTCGGTGGTATTGAGGAAGCCGTAGGTGTTGAAGTTCACGTTGCGGTAGATGAGCTTCGAGCCGGCATCGAGTTCGCTGGCTGCCATGTGCGGATCGAGCCCGGCCCAGGCATCGACGCGGCCTTGCTCGAGGGCAACGCGGCCGTCGGGATGCTGCAGCGAGACGTGTTCGATGTCCTTCTTGGTCAGCCCTTCGGTGTGGAGGGCGCGCAGCAGGAAGAGGTAGGGGTCGGTACCCTTGGTCGCGGCCACCTTCTTGCCCTTCAGGTCCCTGATCGACTTGATCGGCGAATCCTTGGCGACCACCAGCGCCGCCCATTCCGGACGCTCGTAGATATAGACACCCTTCACCGGGTTGCCATTGGCGCGCGAGAGAACGGCGGCGAGTCCGGCAGTGGAGCCGAAGTCGGCGCTGCCGCTGTTGATGAGTTCGAGCGAACGGTTGCTGCCCTGGCTGAATATCCACTTGACTGGGACGCTGTCGGCCTTGAATTCCTCCTCCAGCCAGCCGAACTTCTTGAGCACCAGGCTGGGGGGCGAGTAGTAGGCGTAGTCGACGCGGATCTCCTTGGGATTTTCGACTGCGAAGATTGAGGCGAATGGCGAGAGCAAGGTGGCGCCAAGTACGGACAGGATCAGGCTGCGACGATTCATCGGGTTGGGTCCAATTCTAGAGTTTGGCGATGGCGACTTCGGTGGCTTTCACCAGTGCAAGCACTTCGGAGCCGACTGAGAGATTGAGTTGTTTGAGGGATCGCGTCGTGATCACCGAAGTCACGATGCCGAAGGGTGTCTCGACATCGACTTCGGAAACCACGGAACCTTGAATGATTTCCTTGATCGTGCCCTTGAACTGGTTGCGCGCGTTGATCGCAGCGATGGACATGGCTTTGTGGAGGGAGACAAAGAGCGCCAGAGTAAATTGCGCTTCGCGTCGGACCAACGACTTATTTCACATTTCGTTATAACGCCTTCGCGGCTACGACAGGACGCGTGCCCGGAATCTGCTCAACCTATGTTCCGAAGGGACTCTACGCGCGAACCGCGGCCAATCTAGCGTCCACACCAGGTGGGTTCGCGCTTGTCTATGAAGGCGTTGATGCCCTCCTGCGCATCCTGCGCCGCCAGATTGGCAACCATGACATCGCGGGTATAGGCATAGGCATCCGCGAGCGACAGTTCAGCCTGGCGGTAGAAGGCTTCCTTGCCGATCGCAAGGGTCAGCGGTGATTTTGTGGCGATCTTGCGGGCCAGTGTCAGTGTCGCGCTTTCCAGTTCGGCGGCGGGAGCGAGTTCGTTTACGAGGCCAAAGCGCAAGGCGGTGGCAGCGTCGATCAGGTCGCCGCCGAGCAGCATCTGCATGGCATGCTTGTTGGCGAGGTTGCGCGACAGGGCAACCATCGGTGTCGAGCAGAATAGGCCGATATTGACGCCGGGCGTGGCGAAGCGCGCATCGTCGGCGGCAACGGCGAGATCAGCCGTGGCTACCAACTGTGCTCCAGCAGCGGTGGCGATGCCATGCACGCGGGCAATTACCGGCTTGGGCAGGCGAACGATGGCTTGCATCAGTTCTGCGCAGTCGGCAAACAATTGTTCCGTGTATTCGCGGGCGTAGCCGGCGGCCCGAATCTCCTTGAGGTCGTGGCCGGCACAGAAGGCCGGGCCAGCGCCCGCAAGAATGACGACGCGCACGCTCTGGTCGGCGGCGATGGCAACAAAAGCATCGAGCAGGGCGCGCAGCATCGCCTGCGATAGCGCATTGCGGGCCTGCGGACGATTGAGCGTCAGCGTGGTCACGCCCTGGTCGTCATCGCGTAGAACTAACGGAGCATCGGTCATCTGTACGTCCTCGAGAAATTTCATTGCTTGCGCAGGGCACCGGTCTCGTCGACGCGGCGTAGCGCTGCTAGTTCCTCCGGCGTCGGTTCCGGCACGACGTGAACGTTGGGCGTCACCTTGAGCTTCCAGCCGGTGTTGGCGAGGATTTCGTCGACGCTGGAAAATGCATAATAGGCGTCGAGGAAGAACTCGCGGGTCACCGGGTCCGGGCGCAGAATGCCCAACGTCGTGACGATGGCCGATGGGCCGCCGCCGATGAAGCCGTATTCCTCACGGGCATTGCCGCCATCAAGATAGCCGGGCGAACTGACATAGCTTACCCGCTCGGCGAAGCGCTTGGGTTCGTGCGTCACCATGATGATGACGCGGCCGGCACCACAAGCGATGTCGTTGGCGCCACCGGCGCCGGTCAAGCGCGTCTTCGGCAGGCGATAGGTGGAACCGATGTCGCCCTCCCAGATACCTGTCGTGTTGACATTGCCGAACTTGTCCACCTGGGCAGCACCGATGATACCCACGTCACAGCGGCCCGAAGCGACCAGGAAGCCCAGCGCATCGATGGCGTTCGTGAAGCTTGTGGCATTGGCCGAGATCCGGTTGCATTCGATGCCCCAGGGTAGGCCGCCGACCGGCGTCGCACCGTACACGCCGCCTTCGGTCATGGCACGGATGTTGGGCGCGTGGTGGGCCTGGGCGAAGTAGCCGGCAAGCATCGACAGGCCGACGCCGAAGATCGCCAGTTCGCCATCGCGTAGTTCGCGGCCAGTGGCGATGGCCATCATCTCCTGGCGGGTGTAGGGATGCTGCGTGCTCACGCCGTCATGTCCTCGACCTCGCCCAGCATGGTGGCTACCTCGTCCGGGGTCTTGATCCACTTGCGGTATGGATCGAGCAGGAAACCAGTGGCCGTGGCCGACAGGCGTTCGACGGTGTCGCGGCCGATCCTGTCCAGGTAGGCATCGATGCCGTCGACGCCGGTGACGTAGTCGCGAACGTAGTCGGCAGTTCCTTGGGCGCTCGCCAAGGCCTTGTTCATCGCCTTCATATGGGACTCATCGACATCGTAAAGTCCTGGCGAACCCTGCGGCCATGCCGCAAACGGATGGTGGACCACTGCTTCGACAACGACGTCGGGAATGCGCACGAGATTGGGAAACTGGCGCATGCAATCTGTATCGACGATGGCGTCGGCGACCAGCACGACCTTCTTCGCGGCGCGTGACAACTCGAAGCGGCTCCATTCAGTGCCAAGCATGATGGCGTTACCGAGCGGATCGGCCAGGGACACATGAATGGCGGCGAGATCGGGTTTGAGCGGACTGAAGGCGCCGATCTGGCGACCGGAGAACGGGTCCGTGACCGTTGGGATCTTCAGCTTCGCAGGGTATTCGTCCGGCGCGAAGGCGCTGCGGGCCTGGATGTCGGAGCCGATGTTCACGGTTGCGGGCACGAAGGGCCAGTTCAGTGCCCCGCCGAGAAAGCGCAAAGCCATGGCCAGGTTGGAATAGTCCTCGAGCACGGTCTGTCCATTCTCGACCGCCCGGCGCAGGCCGTTGGCGAAGCCAAACACTTCCAGTCCGGAGAAGCCGCATTCCGCTCTATCAACCGCACCCGCCGCCGCCAGCAGATTGAGTTGCTGGGTATTGCAGTGAAAGACAGCATGCAGGTGGCGAAGGCCCTGCCGCAGCAGTTCGCGGCCAAAGACGATGGCATCGGAGCCGACCGGCAAGGCAGCGCCGCTGGCGTACTGCATGCCATCCTGTCCGTAGCGTTGCACGGCTTCCGCTAGTGGCAGCAGCTTCGATCTATTCATGCCGGCGCGCCCTAGTGCTCGTGGCCGGTGTGGCCAGCGTGCTCGTGCTGTACGCTATTGGGCGTACCCGAGTTCGGCGCGAACGGCTTTGTCTCGTAGTCGGCGCGCGTCACGTAGTCGGCAAGTTGCCGAAAAGCTTTGCTGTCGAGCTTGCCGGTGTAGCG
>Ga0265325_10001549_pt1 | contig 16040 bp, 9 predicted proteins | sample 41420metaG_FD_202090 | JGI IMG/M metagenome (GOLD analysis project Ga0265325, IMG submission 202090) | Rhizosphere microbial communities from Carex aquatilis grown in University of Washington, Seatle, WA, United States - 4-14-20 metaG | ecosystem: Host-associated > Plants > Roots > Rhizosphere >...
CGTTCCATCGCCGGGCCGCACCAGTTGCCCGGTGGCTGCAAGGCGTTTGGTTATTTCCTCGTCTGCAGATGCTTTTACATCGTCAACGATGCGCTGCCGCACATCGTCTGAAATAGTGCCGCGGGCAGCAAACAGGCCGGCGAGCCCATCGAATTCGAGGTCGGGAAATCCGGCTTCAGCGACCGTCGGCACGTCAGGCACGAGCGAAGCCCGCTCGACGTTGGTCATCGCCAGAAGTTTGATGCGCCCGGCCTGGACTTGCGGCAGGATAATCGCGAGGGCTGCGATGTACATCTGGATGCGCCCTTCGCCGAGATCATTCACCGCCTGCACCGTGTCCCGGTAAGGGACCTTTGGCATGTCCAGCCCGGCTTTTTTCGCATAACCGGCAGCAAGGAAGTCGGTCACGCCGGTCGCAGTTGCCCAGTTGACCTTGCCGGGTTGCGCGCGCGCGAGGTCCATCAGGTCCTTGAGCGTCTTGACGTTCAAAGATGCTGGCGAGGCCACAGCGACAAGGGTTACGGAGAACCGTGCGACGGGAAGCAGATCGATCTGGTTGTAGGGCAATTTGCTGTGCAGGTACGGAGCAGCGACGAACGCCGACGATGGCCCGAACATGAGGGTGTGGTCGTCACGGGCATTCAGCACGGCAGAAATGCCGATGGTGCCGTCGCCGCCCGGTCGATTCTCGACCACGACCGACTGCCCCCAGCGTTTGGTAAGTCGGTCCGCCAGAAGACGAGCGCCAAGATCGGCGCCAGATCCCGGGCCAAGCGGCACCACGAGCTTTACCGTGCGCTGCGGCCAGCTTTGCGCCTGCGAGGGCGGCGCTGACAATGCAAGCCCAGCCACCAGGGCTGCCGTGGTCGCCAACACCCGACTGATCGTGATGCGCATCGACGCCTTCCTCCCTAGGACGAATGACCTTAGGCGAAAGAACGATGCGGCTTTCGCCCGCGGATTTTGTCTACATTCGATAAATCAAAGCGAGGGCTTTCATTGCGCAGCGAATGTAGCATGCTTCCCCTCTGGGGAGGCACGAGCAAACGACATCTCCCTGTCAACGATTAGGACGATAAATGCGCACGATTACGCTTGAAGAGCATTTTGCGACCCCGGCGTTCTTCGACGGGCCGGCGCGTTTTGTCAAAGAGCGCGCACAGAAGATTGGGGACCGCTATCTTCTGGTGGTCGACCGGCTTTGCGACCTTGGCGCCAAACGCTTGGCTGAGATGGATGCGGCCGGTATCGACATGCAGGTGCTGTCGCTTTCAGCGCCGGGTGTGGAGCAAATGGACCCGGCCGAGGCCGTGTCGATGGCGCGCGACACCAACGAATACCTCGCCGATGCGGTGAAAAGGCATCCGACCCGCTTTGCTGGATTCGCAGCCGTGCCGACGAGCTCCCCGGATCAGGCCGCGGAGGAATTGGAGCGCTGCGTGAAGCAGGGCTTCAAAGGCGCCGTGATCAACGGCCATAACCGGGGGCGCTATCTCGACAACCAGTTCTACTGGCCGATCCTGGAGTGTGCGGAGGCACTCAATGTTCCTATCTACCTTCACCCCACGCCGCCGCCCCAGCCAGTGATCGATATTTCCTACGGGGGCTTTGCGCCGATGGTGACCGACATGCTGGCCGGCGGCGCCTGGGGCTGGCACATCGAAACCGCAACTCACATGATACGCATCGTCTGCGGCGGCGTATTCGATCGCTTCCCGAAGCTTCAATTCATTATTGGCCATATGGGAGAAGGATTGCCCTTCTTCTTTCAACGGCTCGACGTCATCCCGATCGCCACCACAAAACTAAAACGCCCGATCGCGTCTTATCTCAAGGACAACGTTCACTACACCTTTTCGGGCATGAACTTCCCGCCAACCTTCCTCGACCTGATGCTTGAACTGGGTGGTGTCGATCGGATCATGTTTTCGGCCGACTATCCGTATCAATCCATGATGCAGGCGCGCGCCTTCCTGGAACAGATTCCGGTCGGCGCCGCCGACAAGGAGCGTATTGCCCATGGCAATGCAGAACGGCTCCTGGGTTTATGACGCGCGGGTCACCATGAAGCGCCGGGAATTCGTCAAGCTGACCGTCGGAGCGGCCCTGTCATGGCCGGTAACGGCTTCAGCGCAGTCGCTGAAACGCATTGGCGTCCTGATGTCGAACTACTCGCCCAACGACCAGGAAGGAATGGCCAGCGCGAAAGCCTTCGCCGACACTCTGAACGAGCTTGGTTGGAGAGACGGCAGCAATCTGCGGCTTGAGACGCGCTGGGACCATGGCGACCCTGCGCTCACCAAGACCTCGGCGGCAGAGTTGGTGAGTTCAAAACCGGACCTGATCGTCGCTGCCGCCAACCCGGCGGTGGCTGAGCTGCGTCGGTTGACCGATACCATCCCGATTGTTTTTACCCGCGTTGTCGATCCGATCGGCAACGGGTTCGGGGCAAGCTTGGCGCGGCCTGGACGCAACATCACGGGCTTTCAGGCCTCCGATGCCAGCCTCGGCAGCAAGTGGGTCGAAGTTCTGCGGGAGCTTGACCCCGCCATCCAGCGTATCGCCGTCGTTTACGGTTCGGATTCTGGAGGCAATATCGCGTTCCTGCAAACGGCAGAGGCGGGCGCGAAATCCGCCGGCGTCGCGCTGACCTTGGTCGACGTTCGCAAGAGCACGTCCCTCGACGAGGCGTTGTCCTCGTTCGCGAAAGAGCCCAAAGGCGGAATGATCGTCGTTCCACATCCTTGGACGACCAGCAACCGTAAGGCAATCATCGCACTCGCCGAACGGCACAAGCTGCCCGCTGTTTACGGCTACCGTTTCTTCGCCGCCGACGGCGGGCTGATGTCCTATGGACCCGATCAGGTCGATCAGTGGCGCGGCGCGGCACGCTATGCCAATCGCATTCTCAAAGGCGAACAGGCAGGCGAGCTTCCAATCCAAGCGCCTACGAAATACGAACTGGTGATCAATCTCAAAACGGCGAAAGCCATCGGATTGAACATTCCCGCGCAATTTTCCATCCGGGCCGATGAGGTGATCGAATAAGCCAGCCGATGTGCGACATGCCGTCTTTTCCGGGAGATGTCCGTTGTGGGGGTAAGGCGGACTTGACGCGGAAGGTGCCCCGCTATGTTCCTACGGGACGTGAGCGCGCCTAAAATTTCAATGCGTTAGAAAATGGCGCGCCGGTCAGAATAAAACCACTAACACGTATGTTATTGAAATTTCACTCTAATCCCAGAGGGGGACCGGATCGGGCTGTCGGGCATCAACCCGTCGTCGGGCAACATCCTCATGAGCGGCCTGCCGGCGAATTGGAAAGTCCCAGCAGGCACCTGTTTCCGCTTCAGGCAATCAGCTGGCCAGGGCACCTGTATCAGCGATTGACGCTTGCAGGTCCTTGAGGAGCGTTCTCTTCGGTTCGGTCATCGCACGAATCTGTGTCCTGAGCTCATCGCTCAGGTGGGCGCGAACTGCGGCTTCAGAAGCGAGGACAATGTTGGCGAGCTTGGCCCGATTTCCAACACCCTTGGCAAGCGCTTTCAGGATGAAAGGACCAGTCGCGACCGGATTGCGGACGGAAAACGACCGATCAGAAAGAATGTCGCGCCAGATTTGGGCGAAATATTCCACGACCGGACCAGCGGCAGTCTCGCCCAAAGGGTGACCCGAGAGAAATTGAACCAGGTAGACCGTAGCCATAAATGCATCCGCGGCATCGAAAACGAAGTCGGGACGCAGCATCCGGCCCAACAGGCTCGCAATCACAATGATGATATCGTCGCGCTTGTCAGACGGGTTTGATATGGTGTTGAACAGCGGCGCGATGGCAGATCCCAGTCCGCCGCTCTGCTCCAACCGTGCGCGCAGTGTGTCGATGAGGTTCCGCCGTCCCGAACAGGCAGCAGTGACCAGAAATACCAGAACTGCACTCGTTGTTGCTTCGCAAATCCGCTTTTCGATCCATTCCTCGGGAGCAATCGGCTTCAGCGTGCCGATAGGCATTTCGAATATGGCTTCCGGCCGGCGGTCTGCAGGCGTCGACGTGGCCTCGACGACCGCTCGCGGATAGATCGCGAGTGCGTCAGCAAAACGATCGACATCAAGGTCCCGAAGGGCAGCTCCCAGGAGACGCGAAGCAAGCATCGTCTCCATGAGCAGTAGACCGCCCTTGGACGTGCGCCGACGCAATTCCGAAAGCACGGCTTGCCCAGTGCCCGACTCCGCTTCGAGCTCAGCGAGCTCGTACCAGGGGAGCAGCCGTTGTGGCAATCGGCGCTCCCTGATCTCAGGCAGCGGATCGGGATTGCTGCACATGCCGGTTATCATGGCCTGACGTTCAACCGGCCAATCCGCTGCTGCGCCGCGCATCCAGAGGATCGCGGCCATCAAGATCAGAATGCAATAATGCTCCTTCAGGCCAGCTGCAGGATCAATCGCTTCAGATTCCGTCAATGCCCGGGCCATGAGAGCCAGTGCTTTGTCGGCATCTCCGGCTTGAAAGGCCAGAACAGCACAGTCGCCCGAGAGGCCCGCGACCATCGGGAGCATTTGGTCACCGCACTTTCTCGCGGCTTCCCACGCCTGTTCAAAGAAGATGCGCGCCCTGTCGAAATCTTCGACCTCGGCGGCGCTGCGCCCCGCCTCGCGAACAGTGAACGCCCTTTCGACCGGACTCGCTGAAGGGAGGGCATCGGCGAACGATTCAAACTCCGCGAGCGCGAGAGCATGATCGCCGTTGCGATAGTAGACCTTCTGTCGTTGACGGCTGATCCGGTAATCTCGTGGATGCTTGGCTTGAGCAGCGCTCAGCACGTCCAGTGCGCCCTTCATATCGCCGGCATACTCATCGAGCATCACGGCATGCGCGCATGCAAGCTCGACGGCCATGTCCGAGTTTCGCCAAAGAGAAGCAGTGGCATCGAGAGCCGCCAGTTTGGCAGCTGCCGCCTTGCTATCGAATCCATCCGACTTGACTTCCGAAAGCCATGCCGAGGCGACGATGTGCGCGACACTTCGCATCAAGTTTGAGGCCGCCCTCAGATAGCGTTCGCGAGTGGCCTCCTCCATGGCATTCAGCGCGCCGACGAGTTCGCAAAGCTGGTCGATGCCGCTGAGAGCTGTCGCCCGCACGATGAAAATCATTTCATCAGGGGATGCCGAGAGCGTCAGACCACTGAATGGATCCTTGTGGGATGGTCTTTTTCCGAGTACCCGTCGCATTTCAGGGATCGTGACCAGCACTTTCAGCATTTCAAGCCAGCGCACCGGCGGCAGCGGAACGGAGCGCTCCATCAAAGCCGTCGCGAGCGCCATAGCCAAACTGTTCGATTTGAACGGACCGGAAAGTTGGTCGACGTCCGATAGCATACGATCGAGAATTGTAACCGCACGACTCCCTTCCTCGTTTGCAATCGCGACCCGGAACTGGGCGTACCGCAGCATGAATGACGCGCCGGGATTTCCGGCCACCAATGGCTCCGACGGACCTCGATCCGCCATGGCGAAAACGGACACCTCCTCCGCGAGACGCTTGAAAGTCTCCGGATCACGGGTCGCGGTGTGGACCAGAACACCAGAAAACCAGGACAGTGCGGGGATCAGCTTCAGTCCGTAGGCGAAGATGAAAACCTGCAGCAGCTGATCGGCCGGGAACGGCCGACGGGCCATAAGATGCTGCACCACCGCCGTCCGGATGCCGATGCGCTGGCCTTCCGCCAATCCGGCTTCACCGCTGTCCCGAAGCAGAGGAGAGAGTCGGTACCGGTCCGTGCCGACCTGCTCGATCCAGGGTCCGACGAGTGCGTCGAAAATCATGCCTGCCTGCGGGACCGCGGGCGGCACGCCGACCACCGTGAACATGATTGACCGGTCGAAGTTGTTAGTCAGCAACGACAGACGCAGCAGCAACTCGCGGGAATCTGCATCAAGCTCCCGCAGAAGCCGTGCGCGGACGGCACCTCGCTCCCTTTCGAGGTCCCCGGTCTTGGCAGTGGCAGGCTTCAGATCGGCAAGCTGCTCGGAGGCAGGCCATCCGCGCTGGCGTAGGCCCACCACGCGGGCATCGACAAGCTGGGGATGTCCGCCGCAAAAAAGGAAAATGACGCGCCCCCACAGGCGGCGATCACCGCCGGCTTGAGCCACGATCTGGCTGACATCGTCCTCCGTGAGATAGGGGACGGCGCGGACAGCATTTTTTGCCAAGCCAAGGCCTCCGCCGAGCGTTGGCGGCGGTGGCTTCGCTCCCGTTACAACCAAGACCCCATCGACATTCGCCACGGCCCGAGCGACGCGCTTGATCGCAAGGATGGTGGCGTTGTCGGGGTCGGCCGGCAAATCGTCCAGAATGAGCCCGAGCGCACCGCTCGCGGCGAAGGTCGCGCTCAACCGCGCGAGAGCAAGCCGCAGCGGTCTTGGCTCCAAACCGCGCAAGTCGGAAAACATCCAGACGACGTTTTGACGGCGTGCCAGCAGGAGGGCGAGCGTGGTCTTTCCCAGGCCGCTGCTGCCGTGCAGCCACAGCGTTCCGTTGACCACGAGCGAACCCTGCAAGTCGTCAATAAGCTCCGGACGCATCGCCGGACGGGGTGGCAGCGGGATGGATGCAGCGTCCCTGATCGCGAGGTCATCACCTGCGAGCTCCGACGTTCCCTGTTGCGGAAGTCCTATCCGCTCGAAAGCGGATGGCGGAATCAAGACATAGGTGTTTTTTTGGAAGATGGTCAGAAGGTCGGCTGCGGTCACGAAACGGGCGCTTGCGGGCCGGCGCGCACACTTGAGCAGTTCAACAATGAGCGCGTTGAGCGCGTTCTTCGAATCCTGGGCACCAACACCTTGGGCAGCCCCAAAGTGCACGAGCCGATCGTGCAGATCGCGCTCGATCTCGTCATGGGACGGTCCCGACCCGAACCACCTAATCCGGCGCAAAATTCGCTCGCGGATTTCGGTCGCAGCCGCGACCTTGAGAAACGACTTCAAGCCGTCGGGCAAATCGAGGTCCAGCAGCGCCGTGCGGATCGGTTCAACGTCCGACTGTTCGCGCGCGGCAACGCGCCAATAGGACAATCCCGACAGCTTTCCAGGAAAGCTGGCACCCCTTTCCTTTCCGATCTTCCCGGTCGTCACCAAGGCGGCGACCACATCGCGCCCGGGATTGGCCCCCTGAAAGGCCCAAACAGCCCTGATAAGCGCGGCGACGGCTTTGGAACGTATGGTCAAAGCCGATTTGGTATTCTTGACCTGCGTCATCTTGAGCGAGCCGTCGTCGGACACGGCGAAGTCTTCCGCAAACTCGATATGCAGGACTTCGTTCGGTCCCAACGAAAGCCAGGCAAGAACGGTCTGATAGAGTTGATAGGAATATCCCAGCAGCGCGGCCTCGGCCTGCCGAGCAACTTCTTCCGATGGGATGTTTATCGCAGCCGTATCAGCAGACATTCAACGAGTGTAGCGCGAGTCGGCTAGTCAGTGTTCGACTAGTGGGTGCAGTCTCTTGAGCAGTCGTAATGTCCGGAATGAAAATCTCAAGGTTGAAATCGCGCGCTTGTTGGATTTCGCTACGCTTCCTCATGTTGTGAGGCTATCGGCACTTCGCAATATGGCCACACGGCGCAGGCCGACCAACGTGCAAGGCGTGGTCGTACGTGCAGACCCTCGGAAAGATCGCAGCAGCGAACAGATTGAACGTCCGAAAAGGGAGTGAAGAACATGGAGGAACAACGTCCGAAACGCATCTCGCGAACTGAGCTCTATGCCCGGGTCTGGCAGACGCCGATGACCCGCCTCGGCCTTGAACTTGGGATCAGCGGCAACGGCCTCGCGAAAATCTGCCAGCGATTGGATGTGCCCTATCCGCCTCGCGGCTATTGGGCGAAGAAAGAAGCTGGAAAACCCGTCAGCGTCGCGGAGCTTCCGCAATTGCAGCCAGGCAAACCGACCGATGTGGATATCTATCCATCTCCTCCTCAACAGCAGGAGCCCGCGCCGATTCAGGCTGTGATCGCGGCTGCGGAAGCTTCGGCAAGCGCTGTCACCATCCCAGAAACGCTCGAAGGCGCGCATCCCAAGGTCAAGGCTTGGTTGGCACAGCACAAGGAACAGCAGACGGAGCGTAAGCGCGAACACAATCGGCGAAGTCGTGATGAATGGAGTTGGGCGAAGCCGCTCCTTGTCGACCTTACGGAGCGGGATCTCTATCGCTTCAGAGTAACCAGCACACTTCTCAAAGCCGTAGAGACCGCGGGAGGCCGTGTCGAGAGCGCGATCATTAGCGGTAAAGTCACGTTCTTAATCGCTGGAGAAAAAATCGAATGCTCGATTGTCGAGAAGATGCGACAGTCACTTCTCGTCCCCCGAGAGGAGGGCACGAAATGGACGGCCTATCCGGAGTTTCATCAAAACGGGCTTACATCGTCCGGCTTCCTACGCGTCACCATCACGACCTATCTTCGGGGCGGCGCCAAAGAATGGGTTGAAACCTCCACCAAGAAAATGGGTGCCTTCCTGCCCGAGATCGTCGGACGGATCATGGCGGGCGGGCCCATCTTGATTGAGTGGGAGCGCGAACGGAAAGAAGAGGCGCGTAAGCGTGAGGAAGAGGAGGAACGCCGGCAGGAACGCCGACGCCTGAAGCAGAGGGATGAACATCGCTGGCGCCAGTTCTGCGCGTTCGCCACGGATTGGCAAGAGCGCACGCGATTGTTGACCTTCCTTGCCGAGATCGAAAAACGCTCTCATGTTGAAGCGGACGCGACAATCGCCGACCAACAATTAAGCGAATGGATTGCGTGGGCTCAGCAGAAGATTGATTCCCTTGACCCGTTCCAGACCGGCGTCGCAGGGCTTTTCGAGAAAATCTCGGCCTCGATACCACCGGCTCATCCAGCATGGATCGACGCGCGATAGGACGGATATTGTCCAGAAGCACCAACGGAAGTTCGAATGCCGGTGGGTTCGCGGTTTTGTTCGGGAATGGTGGAAATTTGGCGCGCCAGTCAGGATAAAACTGCGAACACCTATGTTATTGAAATTTCTTAAAGTGGGCTTGACTGCTTGCAGCCTCGCTAGGCGCATTCTTTAGTGTCGGCGTATTCGCAGAACGACGCGAACGGACGCCACGGTTCTCGGTTTTCAGCCAAACGCGCCAATATGGGCTGGTGGTGTTGCGACTATTCGTAACTGGCGCGCCGCCAAACTGCGGCATGCTCCAGCGCGCAAGGGTCAGTTCACGTGCGCCATCGGGCGCATTGCGCACGATAGTCGGGAAAGATGCCGGTCATGGGCAGATTGCCGGTCGTGTCCCGCGACGCGCGGATCAACGCGATAGTCGCCGCCTGTCCCTTGGTCTGGCTGTAGAGACTACACATCGCGCTCGGTTCACCTCTATCGCCTCGCAAAGGCAAGCGTGCGACGTGTGAAGTCCACCAACTGCGCATCGTTGATGTTCTGCGTGAGATAACCGTTCGGATTGGTATCGTGGTGGAAAAGGTTTCCAAAGTCGGTGAGACGTTCAAGCTCCTGCGTGAGAGCCTGATTGAGGATTTCGTTGGCCTGACCGACCCGTTGTACGCACATATTGCGAAAATGACCGAGCATAGCGCCCGGTGGAAAATGTTCGGGAAACGCTACGCGGCAAAACGCTTCGAGATGAAGTCGCAAGGAATGGGCCACCTCGCGCCGATTGACGGGCGCAGCGTCCACATAATCTCGCAGCAATTTGTGACGCCGGTCGTGGTCGGTAATCAAGTCTTGGTTCACATCCCACGGCAAAATGGTTGAACCTACGGGCGCGCGGTCGAACGTGAACGCGGTTCGTAGTGTGCTGTCCGTATCTTTCCAAACGTTGCATAGGAAAGGTTTGCTATGCGAAAGCACGACGGTCTGCCTGACGCGCTGCGAGAGCTGACAAATCTCGTGCACCGTGGCCAGTGATCTATGCTCATCAAGGCTGGATATGGGATCGTCGATGACCACGATCTTGTTCGCGAGGTTGCCGTCTTGCTCAAGTGATGCGAAGAAAATTGCAAGCGCCAACGTGTTGCGGTCGCCCGCACTCAACGTGCTCTTGAACGACGGCCTGCCAACGGCAGGCACTGCTGCCGTGACGGCTACGGTCTGCTCGTTGATCAGAACACTATAGACGCATGACGATCCGCCTCGGTTGTTCTGCGACGTAACTCCCGTGAGGCGGAATCCCGCATTGAAGCGCCCCAAATAATCGTTGATCGCGGCCTGATAGGTCGGAAAGATTTGGTTGCGATAGTTATCGAGCGCCACTCGCGCGGCATCCCTTGCAGCTTCTGACGCAATCTTGGCATCGCGGGCGTCAATGTAGTTGTCGCAAAGGGGCTGGATAGCAGGGGAATGACGGGTTTGAGTGGCTCGCAAGCGTTGAAGGTCGCTTCTCAACGCCGCTGTGTTGGCCGCTGCGGCCTGTTCTTTGACGCGCGCGATAGCCGCATTCGCGGCTTGAAGCGCCGCGACAGTGTTCGCAAGCTCTTGCGCAGCCGCGCGATAGGCTTCAATCGCGTTAAGCGCGTCTTGGTTAAGTTCGACGCGGTCTAGCGGCGCGCCTTGCTTCGCTTCAAAGGCGACGTTCACCGCATCCCGCATCGCTGCCCATGCTTCGGTTATATGCGGGGCTTCGATGTCGAGTTCAGGCAGTTCGGTAAACTGTGCCCAGAAATTTCGACGTTCTCGAAACTCGTGTATCACGCGCGTCAGTAACAAGTGCTGATCGTGACCGTGCTCCGCCGCAAACATGCGGCTTGCTCGATCGATCTCCAGCTTGTGTGCTGCATAACCTGCGGCAAAATACGCGCGATAATGAGCTACGAGTTCCGAGCCGCCAAGGTCTTGAGCGCAAAAAGGGCAAGGCTTGCCTTCCGGGTCTGCAAGGCCGTGGGGTACTTTTGCAACTCCTTCGGCCACCCATGTTTCGCCGCCGCGTCCCAGCGATTCAAAATGCTGCTGCACACGGTTCGTTGCGTTTTGGTCCAGGTCGCCCAGCTCACGCCCCAGCAATTGGCGGAGAGCGTCAACATTGACGGAAGGCAGCGCGTAGGGCTCGAAATTTTGCGTCGTGCGAATGTTCTCTTGTTGCCCTGCCGCTGCGAGGGCTCGTTCGGCCTCAACGATGTCATTCACGATATTCGCGCGAGGCGGCAGAGCGCAATAATCTTCAACGGGCACCTCGAACCGCGCTGCGTTGGGTATCGCGTTGCCGAGATCGCGGAGGTTGCGGTTGTGCTCTTCAATATCTGAAACGTGACGCTGGACTGCTTGGTTGAGCGCAACGCCCTGCGCGCCAAGGATGAGTTCGTGAAGCTTTTGTCGGTGCTCGGCCTCGATGGTCAAGCCAGAACAAATATTTTGATCTATGAACGAGTCGTCGAAGATGGTGATGTCAGGCAGCGTTCTGTTCCACGCGCCGCTCTGAAACATCGCATCCGGAGGTCCGCCCGTGCATTCAATGACGATATGCGGACCATGCAGTGCGCCGAGCCGGTGACGTTCGTTGATATAAATAGGATCGTTCGTTGAAAGCGACCGCAGAATTGCCGCGAAGGTTGTCTTGCCTCGGCCATTCTCGGCGTAGCCGAGTGTCACGCGTGCGAGAGGGATATTCGCTCCCGCGTTGACGGAGTCGAATTGCCCGACGTTTCGAAATAGCTGCAAGCGGTTGAGCATGCTGTCGCCCGAAACCAAAATGGAAAACGCCCCAACGCGCCATACTACGTGGCTGCAGTCGGGTTTTGCTTAAGTCGTGGAGTGGCGCTCCGGCGTCAATCGCTCAATACAGGGGGATGATAGGGTTTGCGCAGGGACACATCCCCATAAACGCCGGTCGCGCAGCCAGTTTTGCGAACACCTTGGACTCGTATAGCAATGAGAACAAAATAGCAACATTTTTCTGGGGGCTTTCAGATGGCATACGCCAGTCCGCCTATCGCCATTTCTGATTTCGTTCGCTGGCTGCGATGGCCGAGCAGCCGTGGACGTGACGTGACGATCATGAACGACTTGAGGACATGGCTCGGGACTTTCATGATCCTGCTGGGGCGTTTGGCAACGTCTCGTAAGGCTCCCCCATGTCGCGTCTGATGCTCAAACAGTCGTCGCAGAGCCGGAGCGTATAAACACCTGACGGACTTCTGTGAGCGGGCGGCAGTTGGTAGTCGCTCGCTGGATCATCTCCGCACATTGAGCACACGGCCAGGTTTCCCCCCATTGCGGCGATGGCTGCTCGTACCATCATGGCCTGCGGAGGATTCCAGAGCTCAAGCGCCGCGAACCACTCGGGCGTATGGGGGCGGAGCACGGGCAAAACCTCGGGTTCGAGGAGACCCTTAGCTTCCAAAAACGTCTTGGCTACATCTGCCCGCCGCTTTTGGCCGCTCGCCAGTATCCCATACAGTTCTTCCAGGACAGCAAACGTCCGCAATCCATACTGCTTGTTGAGAAGAGCGTATCCTCCGTGATTGACGATGAAACGATTGGGCCCTCGTGCTTCATCCGCAAGAGTGGCCCTGCAGTACTCTTCCATCTGACCCGCTGGATCGGGAAGCCTCATCATCTCCGCGACGTCATAAATCCAAGGATTCTTGACCGGCTGCGTGCGCCATAGGTCCAGATAGCCAGAGGACTGATACGCTTCGAGGATAAAAGCGTCGTCTTCTGGATGCTCGACAAGATGCTCATTGATGTCGTTCAGGCTCTGTATGCGGGCACTTTTTGAGCGGGCGGCCTTCAAAACGCTGTTGATTGCATCCCGCATCGACTGCGTCGCGTCCTTGTTGTCCTTCCATGCTTCCACCTCTTCCTTCGAAACAGAACGCCACGACGGCTCTACCTCGAACAGCAGCGGACTGTTCTTAATGTCGTCGGGCGAACAGTAATTGGGGTCTGCGACAAGCTTGATGCCAGCCGATGCATAAGCTTGTGCCACAAGGCGTGAACAGAATTGCTTGTGCGTGAAGTCTTTCCTGCCGCCGAAGAACGTCCGGATCGCTTCACCAACCGAATATTCGGTTCCCACATGCTGACGCGCATAATCGAGGATGCTCTTAAGTTGCTCCGGCGTGAGTGGCTGCCGCGACCTTAGAATGTGTACGGCGCATTCATCGTCGTAGATTTGACGTTGCGTGTTTCGCGCTTGCACGCCTTCTGCATTCGCATCGATGACGGAGTGGCTCTCGACGCAGATCATGGCGTGAGAAATGTCGCTTCGAGTGAAGTCGCGAATGTATGCGCTCACCTTTTCGGTAGACGTCGTCAGCACGATGTCTCCGACCTGCAAGACCGCCCCGTTGATTGTCTTCATCGGAACCTCCGGACCGGCGGTCGCGACTTCTTGCGGAGATCGAAGACGACCGTCGGCACTCGGGAGCGCTGCGGCAGGCTCAACAGCATGCGCGAATAGTTCTCTGCTTCGATGAACGGGACGGGTTTTAAGGCTTCAATGTGCTTGACCCGCGCCTTGTCGAACTCGAATCCCCCATCGCACATTGCGGTCGCTAATTCGGCGACCACTTGCTGCTTCATGCCGGCGGCCATGCGCACCGTCTTGGCGTGACGCACATAGGCAGGCATCTCGATCATGTTAGGCGTGACAGCCTTGCCTATTCCCACCACTTGCTGAACTTGCCGCATACATAGGTCGCCCTCGGGATGGCACGACACAACCACATCGCCGTTTTTCTCTGCGACAAACTTTCGAATGCCCCAATCGTCGAACAGTTCGACATTGATCGGTGTCGTCGCAAATGGATTTACAAATAGCCTCAAGCCGTCGGTGAGCGACTCTCTGTAGTCCGCCTTTTTGGCGACGATCCGGATCGGTTCAAAATTGTTCAGTATGCGCACCGCGCGAAAAATGAACTCATTACTGTCATCGCTAAGCGCACGCGCCTTACCGAAGGTGGCGATTGACGAATAAAGAACGGCACTAACGTGGGCAAAATCCGCGTTGTTGAACAACCCAAGAGGAACAAGCGCGCCGTTTGCCTTCTTAAAGTGCCCCACTTTGAAATTGTCATAGAGGACATGCTGCATCGGGACATCACCGAGCAGGTTGAAGTCCTGCGTTCCATAGTTGGAAATGGCGATTACGTAGGCGTGCCCTGCCATATGCGGAAGGGCGGCGTAGCGCTGCAGATACGCCTCGGACTTTGAACGGAACGCATTCGACGCGCGGATAGCAGAGGTTGCCTGGGCTTCGAAAACGTCCAATTTCATGACGTCTTCGAACCGCTTTTCCCATTCGGGAACGTCGTCCTGCGCATGGCTCGCAATCGTCGCTTCGACTGCAAGGGGCACTTCCGACGCGACGAAATCTGGCGCGGCGAAACTAAAATCGATTTTGATCCCGAGTTCTTTGAAAACGGCAAAGAGGTACAGTTCCCAGAATGACGAATTGTAAGTGGTCTGAAATTCCTTGATGAACTTTCCGTCCCGATCGGGAAAATCGGTCGCCCAGTCGAGCAGGACCTTCCGCACGCCAGCCGAGGGCGCACGCAGCGTGTTGATGAAATTCGGGTGAAGCGCACTTCGTGCGACAAGAGGTTTGAAAAGGTCCATGGCAATTTCACAATCTGTATTTGAATGGCCAAAGGTGATGGGGCTTGGAATTGGCTCTACAGTCTGCCGCTGGATTTCTCGGACGCCTTAATCGCTATTGTCTCGGCAATGTCACGCAGTTCCTTGAACGAATGCGCCGTCCCCAACAGGACGAACTTCGATGTGTTGGGGTCTACCAGCCTGAATATGTGGCCGATGGTTTCTTCGGACAGGCTTGCGTCATCGACCATGGGTCCGGGAAAGAAATATCCTACGTGGTCCTCAAGCAAGAATTCATCCAGACGCTCGTCAAAGTGTTCGAGAGCATTCCGCAGTTCCCTCGACTGGAGCGGCGATCCTTCTTCGATGCCAAATGTTGCGCGCAATCGCTTGCCTCTTGCCTGCGCAAGCGGTGATTTCCGAACGGGCCAGAAGAAACGCGAGAGCGCGGCAACATGCGTGAGTGCTTCTTGCACGAACGCAACCGTCTGCGCGTTGCTGTCGTTTGCCTTGGCTGCCGCGTCGAAACGTTCGAACGCGCTGACAGCACGACCCGCTGTATAAGCGATCGATTCCAGATAGAACGCCTCGAAGTACGGCAGAATTCCTCCGTACTCCGTGGCGACTGTGCTTTCGCGCGCCGCTCGTTCCTTGTCAGATAAAACCATCGCCCGGCCTTTTGAGACAAAAGGCTAAGGCCGCATTACATATGTATCAAGGGTTGTATTCGGACGGCTCCTTCTGAGCGATATTCGGGGCCAGAGCGCTTCACACTGCACCCGCCAGAAAATCGATTCGCAATCACGTCACTCGAATGGCGAACATGCCGCCTTCTCTCCCAGCCGGTTTGTAATAAAGCGAAGCTGCTGCTCGTCCGTGGCGTACACGAATTTGCGCGCCTGTCGTGCGATCCGATCGTTTATGCGCAGCACCAGCTCTCCATTCGTGGACATCCGTTTCAGGGTATTCGCTGTTTCATCCGTGTTGGTAGCAATGAAAATGTGGTGCGGCGAAAGCGGCATCACGAAATGTGAGTCCGGCATGGCGATGCCGTTCGTCATGATTAATGGCCGGTCTCCGGTTATCAGCGTGTGCTTGAAGTTATTGATTCGGCCAAGAAACCACTTCATACCGATGATCTTCTCTCGCACCCGGTCGCTCTCAATGATGTCCATCAAATGCTCGATGGCGGAACGAGCGGCACTCATGGTGGTGTGGAGCGCTACGTATTCCTCTGGCGTGTCTGGGTCTTCGGGCCTTTTGAGCGTCGCATAGACGGGACGCAACGTTTCCAAATGCTTTTCTTCGTACCACTTCCGCACCATCTCATAGCTGCGGGCCACCCCCTCCGGCGTGCGGTAGAGCAGCGACATGAGAAACCGCGTCCAGCCGATCTTGTCTGATCCAGTTGGCACTACATGCTCGTTCAACATCTGTTGCAGTGAGCTGGCCGCGATACCATCCGCAACACTCATGAACTT
>Ga0265325_10001552_pt1 | contig 16013 bp, 13 predicted proteins | sample 41420metaG_FD_202090 | JGI IMG/M metagenome (GOLD analysis project Ga0265325, IMG submission 202090) | Rhizosphere microbial communities from Carex aquatilis grown in University of Washington, Seatle, WA, United States - 4-14-20 metaG | ecosystem: Host-associated > Plants > Roots > Rhizosphere...
GCTGTATCTGCTGTCGAGCAAGCAGCATGGCGGCGCCGGCAATCCGACCTCGATGGGCGCGTGCCAGCAATTCCTCAACCCGCTCGACTCGCAGCAGGTGCAACGCGCGCTCTGGCAGGACCTCGACGCCTGGTCGACCAAGGGCACGCAGCCGCCATCCTCGGAAACTCCGCATCTCTATGACGGCACCCTGGTGCCGCCGCTGCCACAGACCAAGGTCGGCTTCCCGAGCATCCCCGGCGTCACTTATACCGGGCTGAAGACGACCGGCTATCGGTTCAACTACGGACCGAACTTCTACGACACCGGCATCCCGACGATTAATCCGCCGGTCATCCACCCGCCTTACGAGGACAATCCGGCCAACGGCCCGATCTATCCAACCTTCGTGCCGAAGACCGACAAGGACGGCAACGACCTCGCCGGCATCCGGCTGCCGGAGCTGACCGTGCCGCTCGCGACCTATACCGGCTGGGCCTTGCGCTCGGGCGTGTGGGCAAATGACGGATGTGAAGGCTCCGGCCAGTACATCCCGTTCAAGCCGACCCAGGCCGCGCGTCTGGCATCGGGCGATCCGCGGCTCTCGGTGCAGGAGCGGTACCCGAACTATGTCTCCTACCAGAGCAAGGTCGTTGCCGCGGTCAGCGACCTGGTGAAGCGGCGCCTGATGCTGTGCTCCGATGCCGATGCCTATGTGTCGGCGCGGCTCACGGCGGGCCTCGCTGCCGGCGTGCCGGCCCCGGTCGGAACGCCGCCATCGAATACGGTGCCGGCCTGCGTCCCGCCCGGCCACGGCCATGGTGGCCACGGTGACGATGGCCATGGCGGACACGGCCACGACGGACACGGCCATGACGGACACTAAGCGCTAGCTCCAACCCGAACCGATGAAATCCTGGTGGCGGGCCGCAAGCCCGCCACTTTCCTTTAGGGCCATAGGATATTTTGCGCCGGCGCCCGGCAGCCCCTATATCTCCCTGCCAAGGGGAGTTCCTGCCAATGTCCGCGCCTGCTTCGTCCGAAAAAACCGCCGAAAAAGTCCCCGTTACCGTGCTGACCGGCTATCTCGGCGCCGGCAAGACCACGCTGCTCAATCGCATCCTGTCGGAGCCGCACGGCAAGAAATACGCCGTGATCGTCAACGAGTTCGGCGAAATCGGCATCGACAACGACCTCATCGTCAATGCCGACGAGGAAATCTTCGAGATGAACAATGGCTGCATCTGCTGCACGGTGCGCGGCGACCTGGTGCGGATCATCGACGGACTGATGCGGCGCAAGGGCAAGTTCGACGCCATCATCGTCGAGACCACCGGTCTCGCGGACCCGGCGCCGGTGGCGCAGACCTTCTTCATGGACGAGCAGGTCGGCGCCAAGACCAGGCTCGACGCGGTGGTTACGGTCGCCGACGCCAAATGGCTGAAGGACCGGCTCAAGGACGCGCCGGAGGCGAAAAACCAGATCGCCTTCGCCGACGTCATCCTGCTCAACAAGACCGATCTCGTGACCAAGGACGAGCTGGCCGAGGTCGAGGCGCGCATCCGCGCCATCAATCCCTACGCCAAGCTGCATCGCACCGAGCGCTCGAAGATCGCGATCGACCAGGTGCTCGGCCGCAACGCCTTCGACCTCGACCGCATTCTCGAGATCGAGCCGGAATTCCTCCACGCCGAGGATCACGACCACGATCATCACCACGACCACGATCACGACCACGATCATGGCCACGAGCATCATCACGGCGGCGGCCTCAAGCACTATCACGACGAGGACATGCAGTCGGTGTCGCTGCGCACCGACAAGCCGCTTGATCCTGATAAGTTCTTCCCGTGGATTCAGGATCTGGTTGCCAAGGATGGCCCCAGCATCCTGCGCTCGAAAGGCATCCTGTCGTTCAAGAACGATCCCGAGCGTTTCGTGTTCCAGGGCGTGCACATGATCCTCGACGGCGATCATCAGCGGCCGTGGAAAGCCGGCGAGAAACGCGAAAGCCGGCTGGTCTTCATCGGCCGCGATCTGCCGCAGGACAGAATCCGCAGCGGGTTCGAGAGCTGCGTGGCGTGACCCGCGTCACGCATGTCTGACACCACCAGCACCCCTTCGATCACCGACCGGGTCCGTGCCGTGAAAGCCGGCTCGCCGGTGGTCGGCGTGCATTTCCTCGGACCGACGCCGGTGTTCGTGCTCGGCGAGGAGGCGCTGCTGTTCGCGCCGGACAGCGGCGACATCCGCATTCCGGTGCATGGCGGCGCCATCCTGTGCAGCGCCAGCGATGGCCGGCGCATCGTCACCGGCGGCGACGACGGCAGGCTGATGGAAGTCGCGGCGCGCGAGCCGACTTTACTGGCGACCGACGCCAAGACGCGCTGGATCGACCAGGTCGCGCTCGGGCCCGATGGCGCGGTCGCCTGGTCGGCCGGCAAGACCGCATTCGTGCGAACGCGCAAAGGCGACGACAAGAGCGTCGATGCGCCTTCGACGGTCGCGGGCCTCGCTTTCGCGCCGAAGGGCTTTCGGCTGGCGATCGCGCATTACAATGGCGTGTCGCTGTGGTTCGCCAATGCGCAGGCGGCGCCCGAGAAGCTCGAATGGAAGGGCTCGCACCTCGCGGTGGCGTTCAGCCCGGATGGCCGATTCGTCGTCACGGCGATGCAGGAATCGACCATGCACGGCTGGCGGCTTGCCGACGGCAAGCACATGCGGATGTCGGGCTATTCGGCACGGGTGCGCTCGTTCGGCTGGACCGCGGATGGCGCCTATCTCGCCACGTCGGGCTCGGAACAACTGATCCTGTGGCCGTTCGACGGCAAGGACGGCCCGATGGGCAAGCAGCCGCTGATGCTGGCGCCGTCGGCCTCGCGCGCCGCCATGGTGGCCTGCCATCCGCGTCAGCCGGTGATCGCGACCGGCTTCAGCGACGGCGTGGTGCTGTTGGTGCGGATCGAGGACGGCGCCGAGATCCTGGTGCGCGGCAAAGGGGCCCCGGTCACCGCGCTCGGCTGGGATGATGCCGGCGCGCAATTGGCTTTCGGCACAGAGGACGGCGAGGCGGGGGTGGTGAACCTCTAGGCCGCGATGGCCGCCGGCTCGCTGACCCCGAGCACATAGGATTGCAGTGGCGGAAAGCCGTTGAAGCCGACCGAGGAATAAGTCGCGGTATAGGCCCCGGCGGCCTCGATCAGCACCTTGTCGCCGATCGTGAGCGACACCGGCAATTGGTACGGCGTGCGTTCGTACAGCACGTCGATCGAATCGCAGGTCGGCCCGGCGATGATGCAGGGCCCGGTCTCGTCGCGGTCCCGCCGCGTCCTGATCGGATAGCGGATCGATTCGTCGATGGTCTCGGCCAGGCCGTGGAACTTACCGATGTCGAGATAGATCCAGCGGGTGTCGTCCTCGGGGCTGCGGCGCGCGATCAGCACCACTTCGGCCTCGATGATCCCGGCATTGCCGACCATGCCGCGGCCCGGCTCGATGATGGTTTCCGGGATGCGGTTGCCGAAATGCCGCCGCAGCGAGCGGAAGATCGCCTTGCCGTAGGAATCGAGCTTCGGCGTCTTGCGCTGATATCTGGCCGGAAAGCCGCCGCCGAGATTGACCATTGCGAGGTTGATGCCGCGTTCGGCGCAGCCGCGGAATACCGCGGCAGCCGAGGCCAGTGCGCGATCCCAGGCTTCGACATTGTGCTGCTGCGAGCCGACATGGAACGAGATGCCGTGCGCGATCAGGCCCAGTCTATGGGCGTGTTCGAGGATATCGGTGGCGAATTCGGGGTCGCAGCCGAACTTGCGCGACAGCGGCCATTCCGCGCCGGTGCCGTCGCAGTGGATCCGGCAGATGATGCGCGAGCCGGGCGCTGCGCGGGCGACCTTCTCGACCTCGGCCTCGCAGTCGACCGCGAACAGAGTGATGCCGAGCGCGAAAGCGGTGGCGATCTCGCGCTCTTTCTTGATGGTATTGCCGTAGGAGATGCGATCGGGCGTCGCGCCGGTCGCCAGCACCGCTTGCGCCTCCGGCACCGAGGCGATGTCGAAGCAGGAACCGAGCTTGGCGAGCAATGCCAGGATTTCGGGCTGCGGGTTGGCCTTGACGGCATAATAGACCTTGGTGTCGGGCAGCGTCTTGGCGAAGGCGAGGTAATTGTCGCGCACGACGTCGAGATCGAGCACCAGGCAAGGTCCGGAACTTGATCCGGAACCTGCTCCCTCGCTCGAACTATCGTCGCGACGAGCCTTCAGGAATTCCCGGATGCGGTCTGTCATGTCGAAGTGATTCCCCCAGATCATCGGCGGGTCTGCCGCCGCAGAAGCGATGAGCGCGCCGGTTTGAGCCGGCAAACCACTCGACTGCTGCTCTGGTCTGGTGGGGACCCGCCCGCACCGCGCCTCGGCAAGAAGGACAAGCCTTTTCAGCGACCCGCCGCTACGCGCCGGCGTACCAAAAAAGCCCGATCCGTCGTTGCTTCAGGCCGCGTCCCCCGTTGAGCGCGGGGTTTGCCGGTTTCGCCTCCGGCTGCCGATCACGAAAGCGGCGATCATGCTTTCGCTTCATCTCTGGCGGCTGGCCGGCCTCTTGTCCGGCTACCCACCGATCGGCACACGGCCACAGGCACGTGCGAATTTGGGCAATCAAATTCGACAACCGGCGCGGATGAGAGTCAAACGCTTTTCATCCGACTCACACACAAACTTCACGGATGTGTCACACGAGTCACGCGATGCGCTTATTCGTCATTCCGGTTCCGCGCCGTCAGGCGCCCCGGGAATGACAGAGGGAAGGAGTCCCGCGCCCAACTTTTTCGAAGCTGAGCCGGGTCGCCCGGTCAGGCGACCAGCACATTCCTGAACTGCCAGGGATCGCTCTTGTCGATATCCTCCGGGAACAGTCCCGGCCGATTGGTCAGCGGCGTCCAGTCGGTGTAGGTGCCGATCACCGGCCCGAGATAGGGCATCTGCACCTCGAGGCAGCGCCGGTAGTCCATCTCGTCGGCCTCGACGATGCCGGCCTTCGGATTTTCCAGCGCCCATACCATTCCGGCGAGCACCGCCGAGGTCACTTGCAGGCCGGTGGCGTTCTGATAGGGCGCGACGCGGCGGGTTTCCTCGATCGAAAGCTGCGAGCCGTACCAATAGGCATTCTTCTTGTGGCCATAGAGCAGCACGCCGAGCTCGTCGATGCCGTCGACGATCTCGTTTTCGTCGAGGATGTGCACCTTCGGCTGCTTGAGCCCGGCCTGGCCGAACATTTCGTGCAGCGAGAGCACCGCGTCGTTGCAGGGATGATAGGCGTAGTGACAGGTCGGCCGGTAGGCCGGCTTGGCCTTGTCGCCGACCGTGAAGTAGTCGGCGATCGAGATCGACTCGTTGTGGGTGACCAGAAAGCCATATTGCGCCTGGGCTGTCGGGGTCCATGACCGCACCCGCGTATTGGCGCCGGGCTGCAGCATGTAGATCGCGGCGAGACAGCCCTCTTTGTGGGTCTTGCCGTTCGGCGGCATCCATTTTTCAAAGGTGCCCCAGCCAAGCTCGGCCGGCTGCAGGCCTTCCGAGATGAAGCCCTCGACCGACCAGGTATTGACGAAGGTCTGCATCGGCTTCGGCGTCCTGGCGCGCTGGGTGTCGCGCTCGGCGATGTGGATGCCCTTGACGCCGACCGCCTGCGCCAGTCTGCCCCAGTCCTCACGCGACTTCGGCTCGGCGAACTTGACCCCAGTGTCGGCGGCGACGTTGACCAGCGCCTGCTTGACGAACCAGGACACCATGCCGGGATTGGCGCCGCAGCAGGATATTGCCGTGGTGCCGCCGGGCTTCTTGCGCCGCGCCTCCAGCACCGATTCGCGCAGCGCATAGTTCGAGCGCGCCTCCGGCCCCAGGCTGCTGTCGAAATAGAAACCGGCCCAGGGCTCGGCGACGGTGTCGATATAGAAGGCGCCGAGCTCGCGGCACAGCTCCATGATGTCGACCGAGGAGGTGTCGACCGACAGGTTGACGCAGAAGCCCTGGCCGCCGCCGGCGGTCAATAGCGGCGTCAGCAATTCGCGGTAATTGTCGCGGGTGACGGCCCGATGGATGAACGCGACGCCGGCCTTGTCGAGCAGGCCGCGATCCTTGTCCTCCGGGTCGATGACGACGAATCGGGACTTGTCGTAGGTAAAGTGGCGCTCGATCAGCGGCCAGGTGCCTTTGCCGATTGAGCCAAAGCCGATCATCACAATCGGGCCACTGATCCGTCCGTGGACCGGCCATTCCGCCATCATCTGCCCCTTAAACCCCATACGTCTTTAGCGTTGCCATAGCGCGTATGGAATAGGCGCGGCGCATTTTAGCGCACTGCATCCACGACTTTTGGGTTGCTACGCGGCGCGCGGCTGGAGACGAGGACGCACCGTTGCGGTCGGCGCGAGTGCTCCGAGCATCGGCGATCGCTGCCGCTCACCAGTCGCGGCGATGGCGCCATGCGCACCGTCGAGCGCGCCGGCCTTGAGTTCGAGGCCGAGCAAACGCGCCGGATCGGCGCCGGCGACGCGCAGCGCGCCGGTCTTGTCGGCGCTGAAGCCGAATCGGCCGTAATAGGCGGCGTCCCCGACCAGCAGCACCGCGGCGTGGCCGCGCTCCGCCGCGGTGGCCAGAGCTTGCCGCATCAGCGCCGAGCCGATGCCGCGTCCGCGATGGGCCGGATGGACTGCCAGCGGGCCAAGCAGCAAAGCCGGGCGGTCACGGCCGGCGCGGACGTGCCAGAGCCGCACGGTTCCAACCATACGGCCGCGTTCGAACGCGACCAGCGCCAGCCCGCTGGCCGGCAGGCGGCCGTTGCGGAGTTTCGCGGAGGGCTTGGCGTTGCGGGCGGCGCCATAGGCGGCATCGAGCAGCGCCTCGCGCGCCTGCTCTTCAACCGGCCGTTCGGTTCGGATCGTGATCATGGTCTCATCCTCGCGCGGGCGGGCAGCCGCGCTATGCGCGGCGCCGCCCGGCTGGCTCAGGTGCCTGGGGTTAGATGTGATAGGTCTTCAGCGGCTCGAAGCCGTTGAAGGCCACCGACGAGTAGGTCGCCGTATAGGCGCCGGTGCCCTCGATCAGCAGCTTGTCGCCGATCTCCAGGCTTACCGGCAGCGCATAAGGCTGCTTCTCGTACATCACGTCGGCCGAGTCGCAGGTCGGGCCGGCCAGGACGCAGGGCGAGGTGTCCGCGCCGTCGCGCGGGGTCTTGATCGGGTAGCGGATCGACTCGTCCATCGTCTCGGCGAGGCCGCCGAACTTGCCGATGTCCAGGTAAACCCAGCGCACGTCGTCCTCCTCGCTTTTCTTGGAGACAAGGATGACTTCGGTTTCGATGATCCCGGCATTGCCGACCATGCCGCGGCCCGGTTCGATGATGGTCTCCGGGATGCGGTTGCCGAAATGCTTGCGCAGGGCGCGGAAGATCGCCGAGCCGTAGGTTTTCACCGTCGGCACGTTCTTCAGGTACTTGGTCGGGAAGCCGCCGCCCAGATTGACCATGGACAGGTTCATGCCGCGCTCGCCGCACTCCCGGAACACCGCCGCCGCCGAGGCGAGGGCCTTGTCCCAGGCATGCTGGTTGCGCTGCTGCGAACCGACATGGAACGACACGCCATAGGGCTCGAGACCGAGCTTCATGGCGTGTTCGAGCACGTCGACCGCCATCGCCGGTTCACAGCCGAACTTGCGCGACAACGGCCATTCGGCGCCGGCGCCGTCGCACAGGATGCGGCAGAACACCCGCGAACCGGGCGCCGCGCGGCCGATCTTCTCGACCTCGGGCTTGCAGTCGACCGCGAATAGCCGGATGCCGAGCTCATAGGCGCGCGCAATATCGCGCTCTTTCTTGATGGTGTTGCCATAGGAGATGCGGTCCGGCGTGCAGCCGGCCGCGAGCACCATCTGGATCTCGGCGAGCGAGGCGGTGTCGAAGCAGGAGCCGAGCTTGGTCAGCAGCGCCAGCACTTCCGGGGCCGGATTGGCCTTCACCGCGTAGAACACCCGGGTGTCCGGCAACGCCTTGGCAAAGGCGCCGTAATTGTCGCGGACGACGTCGAGATCGACCACAAGGCACGGCCCGTCTTCGTTGCGGGCGCGCAGAAACTCGCGAATGCGCTCAGTCATTGGCGCAATTCCCCTCATTGTGGGCCACGGCGGGCCCGGATGTGCGGATTTGGAGTTCACGGAGCTGCGCGCGATGGGGACGCGCAAGCCAAGTGACACTCGTCACCGCTCATAAGCTGCCTTGGATTGGAATGGGGGTGACCCGTTCCGCACGGCCGGCAAGGATGAACAAGCCTCTTCTCGTACTCAGGCCCGGCGGTGGAGACCGGCAGAGACCAGAAAGGCCCGATCGTCGTTGCTTCAAGACGCGTCCCCTGCTGAGAGCAGGGTTTGCCGGTTTCGCCTCCGGCTGCCGGTCAGATTTCTTGGAGAGTTTTTGGCTTCTCTCTCCAGGCGGCTGGCGGGCCTCTTGTCCCGCTACCTACCGACCGACACACGTCCACAGGCACGTGCGAATTTGGGCAAGGAGACAAATATTATTTTCTACGAGCAATGCAAGCGAAATGTTTCGCGCCTCGCAAATTATTCTTAACTTTTCTGGCGGCGCTCAGCGCGCGCGTCGCGCTCTCACTCGAAGAATGGCTCGACGCGACGCGCGTTACGCACGAACTGCACCATGATGGCGAGGCCGGCGAGCAGCAGCAGCCCGTCGAGGATGCGCGCGCCATAGCCGCCGAGTTCGAACAAGGTCGCCAGCGCCCAGGAGCCGGCAAAGGCGGCGCCGAACACTTCGGCGCCGATCAGGATCGCCGCGCTCACCACGGTGAGCACGTTCATCCAGGCGATGCGGCGGCCGCGCGGCGGGGCTGGGCTGGTGGTGGCGTCCATAGGGGCTCCAAAAGCGACTGGTGCGGGCGCAATCAACCTGAAACCGGCGGCGGGATCAAGGCGGCTGAGGCACGGTGCGCTCCCTCTCCCCGCCGGGGAGAGGGTTGGGGTGAGGGGATCTAGGACTCACGAGAGGCTGTAACCCCTCGCCCGGATCGCTTCGCGAACCGACCTCTCCTGATGGGAGAGGTGAAAGAGCGCCTCGCCAAGCGCGATCGTCCTGACTAAATATCCCCAATGACAAACACCTTACCGACCGCAAACCCGCTCACCTCCACCTGGACGTCGCCCCACGGCCTGCCCCCATTCGCTGCGCTTGAGCCGGACCAGTTCCGTCCGGCCTTCGACGCCGGCCTCAAGGCGCACAAGGCCGAGGTCGACGCCATCGCCGCCGATCCGGCGCCGCCGAGCTTCGCCAACACGATCGAGGCGCTGGAGCGCAGCGGCCGGCTGCTCGACAAGGTGTCGAACGTATTCTTCGTGCTGGCCGGCGCCCACACCTCGGACGCCCTTGAGGCGGTCGAACGCGAGATTTCGCGGCTGCTGGCCCGCCATTCCAACGAATTCTACCTCAACGGCGCGCTGTTTAGGCGGATCGACGATCTTTACCGCCGCCGCGCCTCGCTCGGCCTCAACAGCGAGCAGGCCCGCGTCCTCGAGCGCTATCATGTCCGCTTCGTGCGGGCCGGCGCAGCACTCGACAAGCCGGCGCAGGACGAACTCGCCGCGATCAATGAGCGATTGGCCATGCTCGGCACCAGTTTCGGCCAGAACGTGCTGGCGGACGAGAAGGCCTATGCGCTGATCCTGGATGAGGACGATCTCGCCGGCCTGCCGGATTTCGCCAAGGATAACGCCCGGGCCGCGGCGGAGGAACGCGGCCATCCCGGCAAATTTGCCATCACTTTGGCGCGCTCCTCGGTCGAAAGCTTTCTGCAATTTTCGGCGCGGCGCGACCTGCGCGAGAAGGTGATGGCGGCGTGGCTCGCCCGCGGCGAGAACGGCGGCGCGACCGATAACCGCGCCATCGTCGCCGAAATCCTCAAGCTGCGCGCCGAGCGGGCGCAACTGCTCGGCTTCAGGAGCTTTGCCGACTACCGGCTCGACGACCAGATGGCGAAGACGCCGCAGGCCGCCCGCGATCTGCTCGACGAAGTCTGGGGCCGGGCGCGGGCTCGCGCCGAGCGCGAGAAGGCCGAGTTGCAGAAACTGGTCGCGGCGGAAGGCGGCAATTTCGCGCTGGCCCAGCACGACTGGCGTTATTACGCCGAGAAGCTGCGCAAGGCGCGCTACGATCTCGACGAGGCCGAGATCAAGCCGTATTTCGCGCTCGACCACATGATCGCGGCGGCGTTCGAGACCGCAACGCGGCTGTTCGGGCTCACGTTCACTCCGGCGGAGGTGCCGCTGCATCATCCCGACGCGCGGGCGTGGGAGGTGACCGACGCCGGCGGCAATAATGTCGGTCTGTTCATCGGCGATTATTTCGCGCGGGCCTCGAAGCATTCCGGCGCCTGGATGACGTCGCTGCGCGACCAGGAGAAGCTGATCGGCAACATCCGCCCGATCATCCTCAACGTCTGCAATTTCTCCAAGCCCGCGGCCGGCGAGCCGGCGCTGCTGTCATTCGAGGACGCACGCACGTTATTTCACGAATTCGGCCACGCGCTGCATGGCCTGCTGTCTAACGTAACCTATCCGATGCTGGCCGGCACCGCGGTGTCGTCGGATTTCGTCGAATTGCCGTCGCAGCTTTACGAGCACTGGCTGGAGACGCCGGAAATCCTGAAAAAATACGCGCGGCATTACAAAACCGGCGAGCCGATGCCGCTCGCGCTGCTCGACAAGGTGCTGAAGACCCGCACCTTCAACCAGGGCTTCGCCACCGTCGAATACACCGCCTGCGCGCTGGTCGATCTCGATTTCCATTCGCTGGCGAAGGCGGACGCGCTTGACGTCACCGCGTTCGAGAGGCAGAGCCTCGATCGGATTCACATGCCGGCGGAAATCGCCATGCGCCACCGCACGCCGCATTTCCAGCATCTGTTCTCCGGCGGCGGCTATGCCGCGGCCTATTACTCCTACATGTGGGCGGAGGTGCTCGACGCCGACGCCTTTGCCGCGTTCAAGGAGACCGGCGATCATTTCGATCCGGCGACCGCGAAGCGGCTGGGCGATTACATCTATTCGGCCGGCAATCTGCGCGATCCGGGCGAGGCCTACAAAGCCTTCCGCGGCCGGCTGCCGACGGTCGATGCGTTGCTCAGGAAGCGCGGGCTGGATGACAGCGCCGTCATTTAGTCCCGTTCGTCCCCGCGAAAGCGGGAACCCAGTCTTTGCCACACGTTGCTGAGCCAAGAACTGGATCCCCGCTTTCGCGGGGACGAACGGAGTTCTTAGCCGGCGGCAGTGTGATATTCTGCACCAATGTCTGCGGCGTCGTCCCAACCCGACACCATCCCCACCTGGCGCCTGACGGGCGACTGGTGGGACCTGTGCAATTGCGCCATCGGCTGCCCGTGCAATTTCGGCTCCGACCCGACGCTCGGCTATTGCGAGGGCGTGCTGACCTGGCTGATCCGCGACGGCCATTACGGCGACCTGACAATCACCAAGGACCTTGCCGTCGTCCTCATCATCCATTGGCAAGGCAACGTGTTCGAAAAGAACCGCGAGTTCGGCTTCCTGATCGATGACCGCGCCAATCCGGCCGAGCGCGAGGCCTTGCAGAAAATCTTCACCGGCTATGCCGGCGGCGCTTTCGCCGCCTGGCGCGACCTCACCAAGAGCCTCGACGGCGTCGAATTCGTGAAAATGAGCGTGAGCCACGACGCCGAGACCTGGCGCGTCGAGGTGCCGGGCATGGTCGAGGGGCTCGGCGGGCCGTTCCGCAAATACATGGTGCCGGACGGCGACACCTGCCGCATCTACAACGCGCCGCGGCCGGAAGTGGTGCCGGGCTTCCTTACGGTCGGCACCGCGCACAGGAACGTTGTCACCGGCGCGTTCGGCCGTACCTGGGACTGGTCGGCGCGCTCGTCGAAGCACATCGCGTTCGACCTGCGCGGACCCAAGGCGTTCAGCTGGCGCCAATCCCTCAAAGCCCAATGACCGATCGAACAGAAACGGCGGCGCGGGCCGACCGATTCATCGTCATCGCGCTCGTCGCCGTCGTGGCGCTGATCGCCTGGGCCTACACCGTGCATCAGGCGCACCAGATGGACGCGATGGACGCGACGATGTGGCGCGACATGGCCATGTCGATGAACGGCATCGGGCCGTCATGGACGCCGATCGACGTTACGCTGCTGTTCGCGATGTGGAGCGTGATGATGGCGGCGATGATGGTGCCGGGCACCGGGCCGATGATAGCGGCTTTCGCCACCATCAATCGCCGCCGCCGCGCGCGTGGTGCGCCTTACGTGCCGACGGTGATGTTTCTCGCCGGCTATCTTATGGTGTGGGCCGGCTTCTCGGTGCTGGCGGTGCTCGCGCAATGGGCATTGCAGACGACCGGACTGCTCACCACGATGATGCAGTCGGCATCGCTGTGGTTCTCCGCCGTGTTATTTTTTGCCGCCGGGCTTTACCAGTTCTCGCCGTTCAAGCAACGCTGCCTGGCCTATTGCCGCTCGACCGACGGCTTCATCTTGAGCGAATGGCGCGATGGTGCACCCGGCGCGGCGATCATGGGCCTGCGGCACGGCCTGTTCTGCCTCGGCTGCTGCGCCGCGCTGATGGTGCTGCTGTTCGCGGTCGCGGTGATGGACCTGCGCTGGGTCGCCGCGCTCACCGTGCTGGTGACGGCGGAAAAATTGCTGCCCCATGCCCGCTTCTGGCGCAACGCCATTGGCGTTGCGCTGATCGCGGGTGGGGCAGGCTTTCTGTTCGCCGCGCTTTGCGGCTAGGCCTCAGTAGCAGACACGGACCCAGCGCCGGACACGAGCGCCGCTCGGGGTGATGACCCAGCGCGCGCGCAGGGCGCAGCCGCCATAAACGGGATATCCGTAATAGCCGTAATAGGGCGCGCCGAGGCCGACAGCGAGGCCGGTGCCCAAGCCCCAGCCATAGCCGCCCCAGCCATAACCGCGCCAGCCCCAACCGCCGCCACGCCAGCCGCCACCGTGCCAGCCGCCGCCGCCGTGCCAGCGGCCTTGCGCCTGCGCGGGTGAGGCAGCGAACGACGCGCCAAACAGCGCGATGACCGCTATTGCGATCAACGCAGACTTTCTCAACATCATACGCATCGTATTCTCCGCTTCGTGTTGTCCAACGCCTCGGCAGATAACCCTGTCAGCGCCAGAATGGTTGCGCTAAAGCCAATCGCTGTCGCAGCTTCCTACAGCGCTCATGAACGTAAAATGAACATTCACACCGCCGGCCATCGCCGCGGCGCCGTTTGTGCGCCGCATTCAGCCGCCGTCGAGGACGGCCGCGATATCCTCGCCGAAGGTGGCAACGCCATCGAGGCGATGATCGCGATGGCGGCCTCGATCGCTGCGGTCTATCCGCACATGAACCATCTCGGCGGCGATGCGTTCTGGCTGATCCGCGAGCCCAACGGCAAGGTGCGCGCCATCATGGGCGGCGGCCCGGCAGGCGCCAAGGCGACGCCGCGGTTCTATCGCGAGCACGGCTTCGACCAGATTCCGCCGCGCGGCCCGCTCGCCGTGCTGACCGTGCCGGGCGCGGTGGCGACCTGGATCGTCGCCGGCGAAGCCGCGCGCAGCTATCGCGGACGGCTGCCGAATGACGTGCTGCTGTCGGCGGCGATCCGCCGCGCCCGCGACGGCTATATCGTCACCCGCAGCCAGGCCCAGCTCACCGCCGAAAAGCTCAAGGAACTGGAGAAGGTGCCGGGCTTTGCCGCCGCTTTCCTGACCGACGGCAAGGCGCTGCAGGCGGGCGATAAGCGCACGCAGACGAAATTGTCCGAGACGCTCGATCAGCTCGCCAATGCCGGTTTCGAAGATTTCTATCGCGGCGATGTCGGCGCCGAAATCGCCGCCGATCTCGAACGCATCGGCTCGCCGGTGACGCGCGCCGATATCGAAAAATTCCACGCCAAGATCGCCGAGCCGCTGAGCGTCGCCGTCACCGGCGCCACGCTCTACAACACCCCGCCGCCGACGCAGGGACTGGCGTCGCTGATGATCCTGGCGCTGTTCGAGCGGCTGCGCGTGCAGCAGGCGGAGGGCTTCGAGCACATTCACGGCCTCGTTGAATCGACCAAGCGCGCCTTCCTGGTGCGCGACCGCGTCGTCACCGATCCGACATCGATCACCGAAAAGCTCGACCGGTTTCTGACGCCCGGCTTCCTCGATGTCGAAGCCGAGCGGATCGATCGCCGCAGGGCCGCGACATGGCCGGCGCCGGGCGCGCGCGGCGACACGATCTGGATGGGGGCGACGGATTCCTCCGGCCTCGTCGTCTCCTTCATCCAGTCGCTGTATTGGGAGTTCGGCTCCGGCTGCGTGCTGCCGGCGACCGGTCTCGTGATGCAGAACCGCGGCGCCAGCTTCTCGCTGGAGCCGAAGGCGCTGAACCTGCTGGCGCCCGGCCGGCTGCCGTTCCACACGCTCAATCCGGCGATTGCCGTGCTCAAGGACGGCCGCGTCATGGCCTATGGCGCGATGGGCGGCGACGGCCAGCCGCAGTCGCAAGCCGCGGTGTTCACGCGCCACGTCACCTTCAGCGAGCCGCTCGAGCAGGCGATCGACGCGCCGCGCTGGCTGCTCGGCCGCACCTGGGGCTCGAGCCACACCAATTTGCGCATGGAGGCGCGGTTCGATGGCCATCTGATCGACCGGCTGATGGCGGCCGGGCACGACATCGATGTGTTGAGCGACGATTATTCCGACGTGATGGGCCATGCCGGCGCGGCGATTTTGCATCCGAACAGCACCTGCGAGGCCGGCCATGATCCGCGCGCCGATGGCGGCGCGGCGGGGGTGTAGCGAACACGACGTTCGCAGTCGCTCACATCATCATCATGAGCATTGATGAGATATGACAGGCGGTAGCGCCGCGCCCGCTCGTCGCTCGCAGCCGGCATGATGGGGCCGAAGCGCGTTCGCGGGCCTGACAGCCACTACACTTGACGGCTGAGGCGATTTGTTGATGCTTTGCGCCAACAAACAGCCAGGGAGGAAACCATGTTCAAGACACGCCGTCTGTTGGCGCTCGCCGCAGTTGCGGCAATATTGAGTTACGCGGCGCCGTCGTCGGCCGAGACCATCATTGACGAATGGCAAAGCGTAAAGGTGCCGCCGGCCCCGCAGCTCAAATCCGTGACGCTCGATCCCAAAACCACCGCGCTGTTGATCATCGACATCATCAAGCAGACCTGCAACGAGAAGATGCGTCCGCGTTGCGTCGCCGCCGTTCCGAAGATTGAAAAATTGCTCGGCGCCGCGCGGGCGAGCGGCGCTACCGTGATCTACAGCCTGTTCCCCAGTCCGTCACCGGCGACGTTCCCTAATCCGGTCATCGGCGATTACGTTCCGGCACTTGCGCCGAAAGGCGACGAGCCGGTCGTGACGGCGTTTGTCGACAAGTTCATGCTTGGCGACAAGGATACCGGCCTGCAAAAAATCCTGAAGGACAAGGGGATCACAACCCTCGTTCCGGTTGGCGTCGCCTCGCATAACGGGCTGCTGTTCACATCAGTCATGGCCTCACTGCGCGGCTTTAACGTCGTCGTGCCGGTCGACGGAATGGCGGGCAATAATGCCTATGAGGATCAGGCCACGGCTTACATTCTGACGAGTTCGATCGTTTACAAGGTCACGCTGACCAGTATCGACATGCTCAAGTTTCAATGAGCGGGGGCAGTCGCCTGTTGCCCCCAGCCTTGAGCCAGATCGAATTTCGGAAAGGCCGCCGTGAGGGCGGCCTTTATTGTTGTGCTCGTGCAACATTGTTACCTGTCACGTTTGTGCCCCACTCGGTGATATGATCGCGGCACCCATGACGAATCTCATGACTGGTCTCTTGCGCACCCTTGTCGTTCTGGCCGGCCTCGTCGCTGCGGGCGCCGCGCAGGCGCATCCGCATGTCTGGGTGACGTTTCGCTCACAGCTCGTGTACGCGCCGGACGGCACGCTGACCGGCGTCCGGCACGTG
>Ga0265325_10001553_pt1 | contig 16007 bp, 16 predicted proteins | sample 41420metaG_FD_202090 | JGI IMG/M metagenome (GOLD analysis project Ga0265325, IMG submission 202090) | Rhizosphere microbial communities from Carex aquatilis grown in University of Washington, Seatle, WA, United States - 4-14-20 metaG | ecosystem: Host-associated > Plants > Roots > Rhizosphere...
CCGCCAGCCGCACAAGGCAACGCTCAGGCCAACGCACCGGTCATCACCTCATCGCTGCCGCCGGAGGATCAGCCTGAAGCCGGCGAGCCGAAGGCATTGTCGCCCGAGCTGCAAAAGCAACTCGTCGACTACCCCGGCAAGGAGCCGGCCGGCACGATCGTCATCGATACCGGCCACACCTTCCTCTATCTGACCCTCGGCAATGGCAAGGCGCTGCGCTACGGCATCGGCGTCGGCCGCGAAGGTTTCACCTGGGCCGGTACCGAGCGCATCTCGAAGATGAAAGAATGGCCGGACTGGTTCCCGCCTGCCGAGATGATCGAGCGCCAGCCTTATCTGCCGCGCATGATGGCGGGCGGCAATGGCAATCCGCTCGGCGCGCGCGCGCTGTATCTCGGCAACACGCTGTATCGCATCCACGGCACCAACCAGCCCTCGACCATCGGACAATATGTGTCGTCGGGCTGCATCCGCCTGCTCAACAACGACATCGAAGACCTGTTCAGCCGCGTCCAGGTCGGCACCCGCGTCGTCGTCCTGCCGGGGCCAAAGACCGCGCCGGTTGCCGAGGGACAGAAGCCGATGTCGGTGATGACGATTGGCGAGAGCAATTCGCTGCCAGGCGGCCCCAACACCGCGGCGGTGACGTCAGCGCCGATCCGTCCGGTCCGCTAGACCTGTTGCAGTTGTGAGATCGAACGGGCGCTCGAGGGCGCCCGTTTTCATTCATCGTGATTATTCCGCCGCTTCGCTCTTGCCGATTGCGGCGTTGACCTTCGGCATCACCTGCTCGGCCATCAGCTGCATCGAGCGCTTTGCCAGCGCCGGATCGACCCAATCCATTCCGGCATAGACCAGCTCGCCGAAATCACCGGTCTCCTCGCGCAACTGCAAGATCGCGTCGGCGACCTGGTTGGCGGTGCCGAAGGTGACGCAATTCGCCATGACGTAATCCAGCGTGATCTCGTCATCGGGCTGCTCTTTATGGCTCTTGAAGACGTAGAGCCGGTTGCCGCGCTTCATCTTGGCCCACATCTGCGCGAAGTAATGCCGATAGGGGCTGTTGGCGTCGTCGCGGCCGTAGCGCTGCGCGACGGCCTCATCATCGGCGACGAAGATGGTGCGCGCCACGCGCCAGTCGGCGATGTCGGCCTGCTGGCCGGCTTCGGCCTTGCCCTTGGCATAATTGGTCCAGTGCGAGCGCAGGTGCTTGGCCAGCAGGAAATTCGCCGACAACGGATGGAAGTCGCGCTTGCCCATCAGCACCACGCCGGGCGAGAACGGCGCCACCACGGTACCGACGATTTCCGGCCGCGGCTTCTGGAACGGCTTCGCCAGGATGCCGACGCCGAGATCGAGCGCGGCGGTGCGCGCGAAGCCGACCTTGAAGCGGTTGCCGGGGAGATCGATGTCGTAGGGCGGGTCACGCTCCCAGATCGCCAGGATCACGTCGATTGCTTCCGCGAAGATCTTGTTGCGATCCTCGTCGAGGATACCGATGGCTTCGGCGTCCGAGGTTAGCGCGCCGGGGCTGACGCCCATGATGAAGCGGCCCTGCGCCAGATGGTCGAACATCGCGGCGTTGACCGCGATCAGCACCGGATGCATCTGCGCGAGGTTCGTGGTGCCGGTGGCGAGCTTTATGGTCCTGGTGTCGTGAATCAAAGTCGCCAGGAACATCATGCTGTTGGTGATGTTCTCGACCGCGTCGGTGAGATGCTCGCCCATGAAGGCGTCGTGGAAGCCGAGCTGGTCGGCAAGGATGATGGCGTCGCGGTCCTCGTGCAACGTCTGCGACCAGTCGCGCCCCAGCGGGTGAACCGGCATCGTGAAGTAGCCCAGCCGCATGTCGTTCTCCGCCTCGGATGGCTTGCGCCGCACGCTAGCCGAGGACGCAAATCATTGCAGCAGCCTTGGCTCATTGCAGGCGCTAGCGCCGCGCCATGACGCCAGACTGGCGATTTTCACCATGTCGACAGGCCGCGGGAAGCAGATGCTGGCCGGCGCGCTAAACCGCCACCCGCAGCAGGAATCCCTCGACCTCCTGGTGCAGCTCGGCTGCCGCGGTCTCGACCGCCTTCGAATTGCTCAGCACCAGTTCCGCCGCCCGCCGGGTTTCGGCAGCCGCGCCGGCAACATCGTCGAGTTCGGCGACCACAAGCTTGGCGCCCTGCGCGGCGCCGACGACATTGCGCGAGATCTCACCGGTCGCGGCGCTCTGCTGCTGCACCGAGACCTCGACCGATGAGGCAAAGCCCTCGATGGCCTGCATGCGGCCGGAAATGCTGGCAATGGCGCGGACCGCGGTCGCCGCCGCCGACTGCACCGCGCTGATCTGGCCGGAAATCTCCTGCGTCGCCTTGGCGGTCTGCACCGCCAGCGATTTCACCTCGGAGGCCACGACGGCGAAGCCCTTGCCGGCGTCGCCGGCGCGCGCCGCCTCGATCGTGGCGTTGAGCGCCAGCAGGTTGGTCTGTCCGGCGATGGCGTGAATGAGCTTGATGACGGCGCCGATCTTCTGCGCCGCCTGCGACAGCCCGACGATCTGCTCATTGGTGTTGCGTGCTTCCCCGACCGCCTTGCGGACGATGTCGGCGGCGAGCCCGGTTTGCCGGCTGATCTCGCTGATCGAGCCGCTGAGCTCCTCGGCGGCGACCGCCGCGGTCTCGACATTGGCGGAGGCTTCGTTCGACGCCGACAGCGCGCTGATCGCGCGCTCGGAGGTCTGACCCGACGACGCCAGCAACGTCGCCGCGGTGACTCGCATCGCCTGCGCGGTTTCGTCGACGACGTGCAGATGATTTTCGACGCCGGCGCGGAAACCGGTGATCGCCGCCTCGATCACGCCGCGCCGCCGCGCCTGCTCCTGCATGGCGAGCCGCTCGGTCTCGGCCTTGCGGCGCGCGGTAATGTCCTCATGCGTCGCCACCCAGCCGCCGCCCGCCATCGGACGATTGCGCATCGAAATCAGATGGCCGTCGGGCGTATGGGCTTCGGCCCTGGTGCTGTTGCCGGCGCGAAGCGAGGACCTCAGCTCATTGACGTATTCAGTGACGTCGCGCGCGAAGCTGCCGGTTGCCTTGCGGTATTCGAGCAGTTTGACGAGGCTCAAGCCGGGCTTCACCACTTTCGGCGACAGCCGATACATGTCGAGGTATTTCTTGTTGCAGACGATCAGCCGCTCCTTGGCGCTGAACATGCACAGGCCTTGCGATATGTTGTCGAGCGCGCCGCGAATGCGCGCATTGGCGGCGCGCAAACGCTGCACCAGAACAATCCCGGTCATGGCGGTGGCGGCGATCGCGGTCAGCGTTGCGATAAATCCGGCGGGCGTGTCGGTGCCGGGATCGAACATCTGCGCCGCTTCAAATGCCACGGCATAGACGGCGAGCGCGCTGAGCGCGAGCAGTCCCCAATTCCTTCTTGCCGCAAGACGGGACGGTGCGTCGACCATCTGATCGCCGGGGTTCTTGGATCGCCAGGGTTCCGGGAGGATAGGGGCAAGCCGTTGTCGCGCGGTTAACGCTTGATGAATCGCGGTGGGCCGCCGGGGCTTAATCTTTCGTTTACCGGGTCCGCGCCGGCACGGTCGCGAAATCCGCTAGGATCGCGGCAACCGATTCGGAGATCGATGAATGACCTTCCGCATGCTGCCGCTGGCATTCGCCCTGCTGACGCTCGCCGGCTGCGCCGCCCCCTCGGTGCCGAGCAGCGAGCCGAGCTTCTATGCGAATCTCGCCAATCCGGGCGCCACCCTCGATGCCGCTGCCGCCGCCTCGATGATCTCCGGCTATCGCAGCAATAACGGCCTGCCGACGGTGACGCTCGATCCGCAATTGATGGCGCTGGCGCAAGCGCAGGCGGAGGTGATGGCCAAGCGCGACAAGCTCGACCACAATGCCGGCAAGCCGTTCGTGGGCCGGCTCAAGGCCTCGGGCTACGACGCCAAGGCCGCCGCCGAGAATATCGGCGCCGGCTATCACACGCTGGCGGAAGCTTTTTCCGGCTGGCGGGATTCTCCGCCGCACCGCGACAACATGTTGCTCAAGGGCGCGACCCGCATCGGCATCGCCGCGGTCTATACCGCGGCCTCGAAATACAAGGTGTACTGGGCGCTGATCCTCGCCGAGCCGGACGCGCGCAGCTAGCGCTTTCGCGGTGGAGCTATTCGGCCTGCGACAGAAATCGCATTGCCGAGTTGCGTGCAAACCCGTCCTATAGGCGCGGAGCTTCGCGCGATGGCCGTACTCGATACCGTCAGTCTTGCAATCCTGCTCGGCAGCCTGCTGGTGCTTGCCGGCATATTGTCGAGCCTGCTGGCGCTGCGGTTCGGCGCGCCCTTGCTGCTGGTGTTTCTCGTCATCGGCATGTTGGCCGGCGAATCCGGACCGGGCGGGCTGCATTTCGACAATGTCGGCATCGCCTATACGGTCGGCTCGCTGGCGCTTGCGCTGATCCTGTTCGACGGCGGGCTGCGCACGCGGTTTGCCACCTTCCGCAGCGTGCTGGCGCCGGCCGGAACGCTGGCGACGTTCGGCGTCCTGATCACGGCGGCGCTGGTCGCGCCAGTCGCCAAATTTACGCTCGGCGTGAGCTGGACTGAGGGCCTGCTGGTCGGCGCGGTGATCGCCTCGACCGACGCGGCGGCGGTGTTCTTCCTGATCAATACCCGCGGCTTGCGGCTGCGCCCGCGGATCGGCGCCACGCTCGAGGTCGAGTCCGGCGCCAATGACCCGTTCGCGATCTTCCTCACCTTTGTGCTGGTCGAGATTCTGCTGAGCGGCAGCAAGCCATGGCCGTCTCTGATCGTCGATCTGCTGCGCGAAGCGATCCTCGGCGGCATCATCGGCTTCATCGGCGGGCGGCTGGTGGCGCTGATGCTGAACCGCGTCAGCCTGACGCAGGGCCTGGTCGCGCCGTTCGTCGCGGTCAGCGCGCTGGTGATCTTCGCCTTCGCCAACACCATCCACGCCTCCGGCTATTTCGCCGTCTATCTCGCCGGCCTCGTCGTCGGCAACCAGAAGATCCGCGCCCATAGTTCGGTGGTGCTGTTCCTCGACGCCGCCACCTGGCTGGCGCAGATCGTGATGTTCGTGCTGCTCGGGCTGCTGGCGTGGCCGACGCGGCTGCCGCACAGCATCGTCGCCGCGGTCGCGGTGGCGCTGACGCTGATGCTGGTGGCGCGGCCGGCCGCGGTATTCCTGTGCCTCGCGCCGTTCAAGTTCGAATGGCGCGAGAAGCTGTTCGTCGCCTGGGTCGGCTTGCGCGGCGCGGTCGGCATCTTCCTCGCCTCGATCCCGATGCTGGTCGGACTGCCGTCGGCCTATCTGTATTTCGACGTCGCCTTCGTCGTGGTGCTGATCTCGCTTCTGGTGCAGGGCTGGACGCTGGCGGTCGCGGCGCGGAAACTCGGCGTCGCGCTACGCCGCGCCGACATCCCGCCGCAGCGCATCGAGCTCGATCTGCCCGGCCAGATCGACCAGGAACTGGTCGGCTATTCGGTCACGGCCAACAGCCCGTATCTGCGCCGCGGCCTGATTCCGTCATGGGCGAAGCCGACGCTGTTGATTCGCGACGAGCACATTTTCACGCCCGAAGAAGCCAAGGACGTCCGCGCTGGCGACTACGTCTATCTGCTGGCGCCGCCGGAAAAAGCCCAGTCGCTCGACCGCTTCTTCGTCAATATGCCGCCGCCGCGCGCGCCCGATCCGCAATTGCTCGGCGATTTCTTCGTGCCCGGCACGGTGACGCTCGGCTCGCTGGCCGACGTCTATGGCCTGAAGATTTCGCCCGAGCACATGGACATCACGCTGGCCGATCATTTCGCCGACGAGCTCAAGCGGCCGGCAAAGCAGGGCGATATCGTCCATGTCGGGCCGATCGCGCTGCTGGCGCACAAGGTGAGCCAGAGCAAGGTCACGACAGTCGGCCTGCAACTGGCCGAACCCGGTCTGGACGAAGCGGAAAGCTGGCGCGGCCGCCTCAATGCGGCGGTGGCGCGGATCCGAAAGTGGCTCGGCTAGAGCGAGCGCCGCGCCGTGACGAATTTCGGCGCCATCTGCACCAGCGCATAGCCGCCGAACAAAACCGCCGCCCAGAACAGGTCGCCGATCGCAGTCTGCGGCAGGAATGGCAGTGCCAGGGCGTAACAGGCGGCGAGGCCGGCGAGCGTGTGCGGATAGAGCGCGGTGAAGGCCCAGACCGCGAGATTGCTGACCGCGAAGAACACCAGCGAATAGGCGACGATCGCCGGGGCGAACATGCCGGGAGCGCGGATACGCGCCGGCAACAGCGCGACCAAGGCGGGCAAGGTGAACAGGCCGTAGATCACGAAGGTCATCGGCGACGAATCGAAGCCGATGATGGCGTCGCTGACCAGCATCGCCGCGACCGGCACCGCGAAGGCGAGGCCGCGAACACGCAGCACCGTGCCGGCAAACAGCGCGCTGGCGGCGATCGGCGTGAAATTCGGCTCGTGCGGCAACAGCCGCGCCGCGACGTCGAGCGCAACCAGCAGCGCGGCCAGAATGAGGTCGCCGCGCAGTCCGTCACGCCATTGAGTGCGATTCGTGAGCCCGTTCATCGGCCTAAAGTCCTTTAAAATCCAGCTTTGCGGGAGAATACCACGTCTTCGCCTTGTTGCTCCACCCATTCCTCGACGATTTGCGCCAGCGCGTCGAGCCCATCGGTCAGCGCCGCCGGGCCCGGCTGCAGGATGATGGTCGACTTGATTTCGCGCAGGAACCCGTCGGCGACCGCGGGGATGCGCTCGAAGCCGGGCGGGGCGGCGACCTTGCCCGGCACGAATTTCTTGCCGCACCAGGAGCCGACGATGATGTTCGGCCGCGCCGCGATCACCTCGTCGGGCGTGATGATGCGGTCCTTGGCGCTTTTGCGGGTAGCGAGCTGCAGGAACACGTCGATGCCGCCGGCCGCCGCGATCAACTCCGACACCCAGCCGATGCCTGAGATCATCGGTTCGTCCCATTCCTCGAAATAGACCCGCGGATGCTGCGGCAGGGGCGCCGCCTTGGCGCGCACGGCGTCGACCCGCGCGGCGAGCGTGGCGGCCAGCGCCTCGGCCCTTGGTCCGGCGCCGACCAGCGCGCCGAGCGTGCGGATCATGTCGAAGATGCCGCTAAGGTCGCGCTGGTTGAAGGCGTGGACGGCGATGCCGGCGCGGATCAGTTCGGCGACGATGTCGGCCTGCAGATCGGAAAACGTCAGCACCAGGTCGGGCTGCAGCGCGAGGATCTTCGGCACGTCGGCGGAGATGAAGGCCGAGACCCGCGGCTTCTCCTTGCGCACCCGCGGCGGCCGCACCGCATAGCCGGAGACGCCGACGATGCGGTGGTCCTCGCCGAGGAGATAGAGTGTCTCCACGGTCTCTTCGGTCAGGCAGACGATGCGGGCGGGTGGGAACATTTTTCCGTCATGCCCGGCATTGGGCCGGGCATCCACGCCTTTCTTCCTGCCGAGTATCAAAGGCGTGGATGGCCGGGACAAGCCCGGCCATGACGATTTATTTCAACAGCTCCACCCTACCGGTCGCGGTGACGCGGCCGCCCGACAGCAGCACGACGCGGCTGGCGAGCCGTCGCACCTCTTCGGCGTCGTGGCTGACATAGATCATCGGCACCTTGGCCTCGTCGCGCAGCCGCTCGAAATAGGGCAGGATTTCGCGCTTGCGGGCGGCGTCGAGCGAGGCCAGCGGCTCGTCGAGCAGCAACAGGCGCGGCCGCATCAACAGCGCGCGGCCGAGCGCGACGCGTTGGCGCTCGCCGCCGGACAAGGCCCCGGGCCGCCGCTCGAGCAGTGCGCCGATGTCGAGCAGCCCGGTCACGCGCCTGACTTGCGCCTCATCGCGCGCGAGGCCGCTCATCCAGCGGCCATAGTCGAGATTGCGCGCGACCGACAGATGCGGGAACAGGCGGCCGTCCTGGAACACGTAGCCGACGCGGCGCTGGTGCACCGCCACGTCGATGCCGGCATCGCTGTCGAAGAGAATGTCGTCGTCGAGCACGATGCGGCCGCGGTCGGGCTTGGACAGGCCGGCAATCATGCTGACGATCGAGGTTTTGCCGGAGCCCGACGGCCCGAACAGCGCGGTGATGCCGCTTTCCCCCTCGAACGCGGCCTTGATCTGAAATTCGCCGAGCTTCTTGTCGACGTCGATTGCGAGCATGTCAGACGCCGTGCACGCGGGCGCCGGCATAGCGCCCGAACCATTCCGAAACGACCAGCGCCGCCAGCGCGATCATGACGGCGATGCCGACCAGCTTGAGCGCCTGCGCGTCGCCGCCCGGCACCTGCGTCAGCGTGTAGATCGCGGCGGAGATGGTCTGGGTCTCGCCCGGAATATTGGAGACGAAGGTGATGGTGGCGCCGAATTCGCCGAGCGCGCGGGCAAAGGCCAGCACCGCGCCGGCGATGACGCCGGGCAAGGCCAGCGGCAGCGTGACGGTGAGGAATATCCAGGCGCGGCTGGCGCCGAGCGTCGCGGCGGCGTCCTCATAGCGGCGGTCGACCGCCTCGATCGACAGCCGGATCGCGCCGACCAGCAGCGGGAACGCCATCACGCCGCAGGCCAAAGCCGCGCCGGTCCAGCGGAACGAGAATACGATGCCGATGTCGGCGAGCGTCTGGCCGAAGATGCCCCTGCGGCCGAAGGCGATCAGCAGCAGATAGCCGGTGACGACCGGCGGCAGGACCAGCGGCAGGTAGATGATGGCGTTGAGAATGGTCTTGCCGGGGAAGCTCTTGCGCGCCAGCAGCCACGCGATGGCGATGCCGAACGGCAACGACACCGCGGTGGCGACCGTCGCCACCCGCAGCGACAGCGCCACGGCGGTCCATTCCTGCGGCGAGAGCTCGAACATATTCTCCGTCACCTTGAGGCGCTTGGCGCGTAGCGACAAGCCTCGAAGGGCGACGGCCCATGTCTTGAACCACCTGGGCCGTCATCCTTCGAGGCTCGCCATAGCGAGTCGATGACGTGCGTAAACGCGCTTATGGCTCGCACCTCAGGATGACGGAAAAGACGTGCCACGCTCACGACACCGGCTTGATCAGGAAGCTGAAGCCGTATTTTTCGAACACGGCTTTGGACCCGCTGCTGCGCAGGAATTCGAGGTACTTCGCGGTGTCGGGCTTGGCCGCCGCGGTCGCCGCGACCGGATAGGTCACCGGCGGATACGAGCCGTCGGGGAAATAGGCGATGATCTTGACGTTCGGCTCGACCTTGGCGTCGGTCTCATAGACGATGCCGATCGGCGTCTCGCCGCGGGCGACGAAGGCGAGCGTGGCGCGCACGTTCTCGGCCTGCGCCAGCTTCGGCTCGGCGGCGGCCCATGAGCCGAGCTTTTCCAGCGCCGCCTTGGCGTAAAGCCCCGCCGGCACCGCCTTGACGTCGGCGACCGCGATGCGGCCGTCGCCGGCGAGCTTGGCGATGTCGAAGCCTTGCGCGATCTCGACCTTGTCGAGCTTGGAATCCTTGCCGGCGATCAGAACGAGCTTGTTGCCGAGCATGTTGAAGCGGGTATCGGTCTTGATGAGATTTTTGCCGGCGACGTAGTCCATCCAGTTGAGATCGGCGGAGATGAAGGCATCGGCCGGCGCGCCGGACTCCATCTGCTTGGCGAGCGCCGAGCTCGCCGCGTAACTCGCCGTCACCTTGATATTGGTCGCCTTGGTGAAGGCGGCATCGACGTCGTCCAGCGCGTTCTTCAGCGACGCGGCGGCGAAGATCGTCAGCGTCTGCTCCTGCGCGTTGACCGGCGACAGCGTTGCGGCGAGGGCCAGCGCCGTCAGGCCGGCGGCGATACGAATGAGTTCGTTCATGGGTGCGCTCCGTTGGTTTTTTGTTTTCAATCGGGGGTGATGACAAACGACACCGATCTGGCGCCGGTGCCGCTGATCTCGATGATGAAAGGCTTGGCGTCGAGCTCGAACTTGACGCTCTTGCGCACGCCGGCGCAGCCGGTGGCGCCGCTGAAGGCAACGGACTTCACGTCCTTGTTGTCCTGGAACACGTCGATCCAGGCGCCTTCAGACAAGGTGAGGCGGTAGATGCCGCTCTTCGGCAGCGCCGGGATGCTGACGGCGCCGGCATTGGTGCCCGGTTTTGGCGCGCGGGTCGGCGGCATTGGCAGCTTGGCGGCGTCGGCCGGGAACAGGCCGAGCTTGAACGCGCTGGCGAGTGGCGCGGTAACGGTGATGGCGCCGCTGGCCGGGAGCGCCGCGGGGTTGGCCAGCATGTCGCGCTCCTTGTCGAGCGGCCACTTGAACTTGTCGCAGCCGACCGGCTCCTGCGCCAGTGCGGGCGCCGCAACCAGCAGCGCGGCAAGGGCGAACACTGTCCGGCGCATCAGGCGACCGCGATCATCACATCGGACGCCTTGACCACGACAATGGCGTCGCCGCCGGCCTTGAGGCCAAGCTCCTCGACCGCCTCGTTGGTGATCGAGGACGTCATGATGACGCCGTTGCCGATGTCGACGCGGACGTGCGACGTCGTCGCGCCTTTCTTGACCTCGACGGTCTTGCCCTTGATCTGATTGCGCGCGCTCAGTCGCATGAGGTTCTCCTCAAAAAGGGGCCGCGCGCGGCAAAGCCTCGCGCGAAGCGTCTGCAAGTTGTCTTAATGGCGACCGGGCCGGAACCGTCGTTCGGCCATTTCAGTGCGCGGACAGCGCACCAAAAGTCGTGTCGAAACACTATCAGTTGAGGCCGGACCGGGTAAAGCGCCTTGCGCATGTAGCGCGGCCGCGCCGACCTCGTTAAAACCGCCGGCGATGCACGATTTTCAGCGGTCCTTCGCCAGCGCGCTCAACCTGATCGCGAGCGGCGATTCAGAATTTTTCGCCATCGTCGGCCTATCGCTCAGGCTCAGCCTCACCGCATCAATCATCGCCTGCGTGATTGGCGCGCCGATCGGCGCATTGCTTGCGGTGACGCGGTTTCCTGGGCGGGGGGCCGTTGTCATCCTCGCCAACGCGTTACTCGGTCTGCCGCCAGTCGTTGTCGGGCTTGTTGTTTATCTTTTGTTGTCGCAGTCCGGCCCGTTTGGTTTACTCGGCTGGTTGTTCACATTGCCGGCAATGATCGTGGCGCAGGTCCTGCTGTCGACGCCGATCATCGTTGCGCTGATGCACCGCATGACCGAGAGCCTTTGGAAGGACTACGGTGATCAATTTCGCGTGGAAGGTGTCTCTCTCCTGCGCACCATCCGCGAGCTTTTCGTCATCGGGCGGACCAGCCTGCTGACGGCCTTTCTGTTCGCGTTCGGTCGCGCCATTTCCGAGGTGGGCGCCATTATCGTCGTTGGCGGCAATATTCGCGGCGTCACGCGGACGATGACGACGGCCATCGCATTGGAGACCAGCAAAGGTGAACTCGCATTGGCGCTTGGTCTCGGCCTGATCCTGATCACGATCAGTATCGGAGTCAGCGCGGGCGGGTTCCTGCTTTATCGCGTCACGGAGCGGATCTAGCGCGCAGCATTCGGGAAAAACAATTGCTGACCGTCAATCTGGTAGCCGGCGATTGTTTTTTGCCCGTCCGGCGAAATCAGCCAAACGACAAATGCCTGTCCGTCGCCTGCCTTGACTTTGGGATACTTCGCTGGATTGACCAGCATAACACCATATTGGTTGAACAGGCGCGTGTCGCCTTCGACCACGATGACAAGGTCGCGACGGTTCTTGAACGACAGCCATGTGCCGCGATCCGACAAGGTGTAGGCGTTCGACGCCGACGCCATGTTTAATGCAGGCCCCATGCCTTGGCCAATCTCCCTGTACCAGGAGCCCTTGACGGCGTTGATGTCGATGTCTGCGTTTTTCCAGTAGCGCAACTCGGCGGCATTGGTGCCGGAACGGTCGCCGCGCGAAATGAACGGCGCCTTGGCGGCTGCGATCTTGCGAAGCGCCTCGAGCACGTCTTTGCCGCCGGCGATTTTGGCGGGATCGGACTTCGGACCGACAATAATGAAGTCGTTGTACATCACGTCGTAGCGTTTGGTTGCCCAGCCTTCGGCGAGGAATTGTTCTTCCGCGGGGCGGTCGTGCACGAACTCCACGTCGGCGTCGCCGCGCCTGCCGATGTCCAGTGCCTGCCCGGTCCCGAGCGCCACGACGTGGACGCCGATGCCGGTCTTTTCGGTGAACTTCGGCAGTAGATATCCGAACAGGCCCGATTGCTCGGTCGAAGTGGTCGACGCCACGGTTATGAAACGATCTTGGGCCGGAGCCGCAGTCAGTTGCCCGATCGCAAACGCCGATAACAGCAAAGCCAGAAATTTTCGCACGATCGGGTTCCCGCTTCTGATGATTGCCGCGGTCGCAGCAAAATGTCACAAAATCGCTCCAAGGGCCCAATGCCACCAGACGATAACACGATAGGCGAATTCGACTACATCATCGTCGGCGCCGGCTCGGCGGGCTGCGTGCTGGCCAACCGTCTGTCGGCCGATCCGAACAACCGCGTGTTGCTGCTGGAAGCCGGCGGCCGCGACAACTGGATCTGGTTCCACATTCCGGTCGGCTACCTGTTCGCGATCGGCAATCCGCGTTCGGACTGGATGTTCAAGACCGAGCCGGAGCCCGGCCTCAATGGCCGCAGCCTCAGCTATCCGCGTGGCAAGGTGATCGGCGGTTCCTCCGCCATCAACGCCATGGTCTATATGCGAGGGCAATCCGGCGACTACGACCACTGGCGCCAGCTCGGCCTGCCGGGCTGGTCGTGGTCGGACGTGCTGCCTTATTTCAAGAAACACGAGCACCATTTTCTCGGCGACGGCGAGCATCATTCGACCGGCGGCGAGTGGCGCGTCGAGTATCCGCGGCTGCGCTGGGACATCATCGACGTCTGGCGCGAGGCGGCGGCGCAATACGGCATCCCGCCCACCAACGATTTCAACACCGGCGACAATGAAGGCACCTGCTATTTCCACGTCAACCAGAAGCGCGGCCGGCGCTGGTCGGCGGCGCGCGGTTTTCTGCGGCCGGTGCTGCATCGGCAAAATCTGCGGCTGGAAACCAATTGCCTGGTCGAGGGACTCATTTTTGACGGCAAGCGTGCGACGGGCGTGCGCTTCAAGCAGGACGGCGGCGCGCGCAGCGCGCGCTGTCGCGGCGAAGTGATCATGGCGGCGGGCTCGATCGGCTCGCCGCAGATCATGATGCTGTCGGGCATCGGTCCGGCCGGCGATCTGGCTGCGCTCGGAATTCCGGTCATGCTCGACCGGCCGGGCGTCGGCGCCAACCTGCATGACCATCTGCAATTGCGGATGATCTACCGGGTCACCGGCATCCGCACGCTGAACGAGATGTACGGCTCGCTGGTGCAACGCGGATGGATGGGCGTGAACTACGCGCTGTTCCGGCGCGGGCCCTTGTCCATGGCGCCGTCGCAGCTCGGCGCCTTTACCCGTTCCGATCCGTCGCAGGACCGGCCGAATTTGCAGTATCACATCCAGCCGCTGTCGCTCGACAAGTTCGGCGATCCGCTGCATTCGTTTCCGGCCTTCACCGCCAGCGTCGCCAATGTGCGGCCGACCAGCCGCGGCTGGCTCAAGCTGAAATCGCGCGACCCGGCGGCGGCGCCGGCGATCCGGCCGAACTACCTGGCGACGCCGGAAGATCGCCGCGTTGCGGCGGATTCGATCCGCATCACTCGCAGGATTTCGGCGCAGCCGGCGCTGGCGAAATATTCGCCGCTCGAATATCTGCCCGGCCCGCAAGTGCGCGACGACGACGAGGCGGCGCTGGAGAAATCCGCCGGCGATATCGGCACCACGATCTTCCACCCGGTCGGCACCGCGCGGATGGGACGCGACGACGACGTCAACGCGGTGGTCGATGCCCGGCTGCGCGTGATCGGCATCGAGCGGCTGCGCGTCGTCGACGCCTCGGTGATGCCCTCGATCACCTCCGGCAACACCAACTCGCCAACCATGATGATCGCCGAGAAGGGCGCGGCGATGATTCTGGAGGATGCCTCGTAAAAACAAAGTGTTTTCGGGAATACCCAACCACCAGACTTCCTGAAAGGTTGTATGTAAGGTACAGTACAACTTATAGTTGACTTTTCCTTTCCGCTGTCGATAATCGCCATCGGGATTGAAAGGGGGGGTCAATGTTCGAGCCACGCGTGCGTCTGGTGCTTCAGGCTGATGGAACCTTCAATCTGGCCGTCAGCGTTCAGGTGCCCACGTCTTGTTACTGGGCAGGACAACTCAGAGCCGGCCTGCCAGGCGGAATGGTTGGCATCCCCGAGATCAGCTACTTCACTTTTACGATCAATCATGAGGCGCATGAGTTTTGCTCCCAGCTTGTGCACGATGTGTCGGCTTCGCTGAGCTACGTTCGGCTCGAAGCAGGTCATTCGACTATTGCGGTACTGGTCGTCGTCGACGGCAAAGTCATTCACGGCACCGTCATCAGCGTGCCGGGTGAAAAGGGCCTCGCTCTTTCCCAATCGCTGCGCCTCGGCCATCGCCCGCCTTCCGGCGGAGCGGTGTTGCTGCCAGACACTCTCACCGCAACAGCCTTAGGAGGCATTGTCGGCCCAACCGTGCTGACGGTGTCCTGTCTCGTCTGGGCGCCGAGCGGTGGTTATCGCGCTGCTCTCACACCAGTGAGGCCAGGCGGGTTCAATCCGAGAATCCTTATTCTCGAACTGGAGATATTGTCGCCGAAAGGGCCGGTTATTGAGCCGGTGTGTGTGTTGAGGCCGCAATACGTCGAACAGCCGTTTAAGTTTCAGTATTCCCAGGTCAGCCTCATCTCGGACAACTCGGTCGTAACTGTCCCCATTCACATGATTTACGCACTGGAAGCGGCGCGCTTCAGGCGTGCCGAACTTATGAAGGACTTCGTGTCGGCCGCCGGACTGAATCCGTAAAACTCGAACCAATCATTTCAAGGGGTGTGCAGCCATGGCAACTTATCCGCTTCAATTTGAAATTGGCCGGACCAAGGCCGGCCCCGACGACGAGCCTCGGCCGCCTGAACATCACGGCCCGAAGCTGAATTTCACTATCTCACTTGAGCCGCAAACCGGGCAGGAATGTCACCGATTTCGTTTGGCTGAGATCAAAGGCTGGCCGGAAACCAAAGTAGTCATGGAGCAGAAATGCGTGACAGTTTTTGGTCATCGAATGTGCACCGATGTGCCGAGACTCTATCACCGTTCCTGCGTGCTCTATGTTTACGTGGAGGTGTGCTACCCGACCGGAATGCTCAACGAGGTGACTCAGTGCGTCACCAGTGCGGCACTGGCTGGCGCGGTTGCCGCGGTTATCTCGGGCGGTGCGGCGGTGGCCGGCGCCTTCAAGGTCGCGCTCGAAGCATGTCTGTTGGCCAAAGGCCAAAAATGGGCCGACAAGATATCGGTTGGAGCTGGGACCGACTCCGATTGCGGGCCATGGCATCCAGTGTGATCTTGAAACGCTTCGCTACTTCCTCGCCGTAATTACATAAGCCCGGATGCGGCCCTCGATCGGTCCGGCGCCGAAGCGCTTGGCCAGAGCCTCGGCCGCCTTTGCCAGGGCGGCCTCCACTCCGGGTGCGCCGCGCGCCTCGATCTCCAGTTTCCACGGCGAGCCCTGGCAATAGGCGGTTACCGCGGTCCTGGCCGAAGGCGCGCGGCTGATGGCGTCCAGCGGCTCGATCATCACGTCATTGAAGCCGGCCTTCGTCAACTCGGCGCGGATCGTATCGGTGTCGTGATAGCCATGCGGCGTACGCTGCATGAAGCGTGGCGGGTCGTTCGGAAAGACCTCGGCAAGCGCCTTCAAGATCACGCCGGCGAACTCGTTGGCTTCGATCTTGTCCCAGACGTTGAAGAGATAGGTGCCGCGCTCCTTGAGCACCCGACGCGCCTCGCCATAGCCGCGGACCTTGTCGGGAAAAAACATCGCGCCGAATTGGCAAATGACCGCGTCGAAGCTTTCGTCAGGGAACGGCAGGACGAGGGCATCGGCGGTCCGCCACTCGACCGTTCCG
>Ga0265325_10001555_pt1 | contig 16000 bp, 15 predicted proteins | sample 41420metaG_FD_202090 | JGI IMG/M metagenome (GOLD analysis project Ga0265325, IMG submission 202090) | Rhizosphere microbial communities from Carex aquatilis grown in University of Washington, Seatle, WA, United States - 4-14-20 metaG | ecosystem: Host-associated > Plants > Roots > Rhizosphere...
CTCTTACCCGTCTCGATTTTGCGACGTTTATCGAGCGGGTGTTCGCTGAACTGAACCCGACTACGCCCTATCTGGATAACTTCCACATCCATTTGATCGCGGCGGAACTGGAGGCTATGCGCCGGGGCGAGTTGCTCCGCCTCATCTTCAACATGCCGCCGCGCAACCTGAAGTCGCTCATCATATCGGTCGCCTATGTCGCGTGGCTTCTGGGACACGACCCCAGCCTCAAGATCATCTGTGTAAGCTACGGCCAGGGCCTTGCCGACGACCTGGCACGTCAATGCCGCCAGGTGATGCAGTCCGACTGGTATCAAAAACTGTTTCCTGGAACGCGGCTTTCACCCTCGCGCCTTGCGGTCGACAGTTTCGCCACGACGGCAGGAGGTTTTCGCATCGCAACGTCTATCGACGGAACCCTGACAGGTCTGGGCGCTGACTACATTCTGATTGACGACCCGATAAACCCACAGGGAGCTGTTTCGGATGCCGAGCGCAACCATGCCAATGACTGGTACCGGCACACCCTCGTCACCCGGTTGAACGACAAGCGGCTGGGTCGAATCGTGATCGTCATGCAACGCCTTCACCAGAACGACATGGTGGGCCATGTGCTCGAGCTGGAACGCTGGAAGGTCGTTGCGCTCGCCGCTATCGCGCCTGAGCGTGAAACTTACTTGATCCCCACGGCCTTCGGTACCTGGACGCACCGCCGAGACGAGGGCGATGCGCTTCATCCCGAGCGTGAGCCCTTGTCTGTCCTGGAAACGTATCGCCGCACGCTGGGCCCAGAATTTTTCGCGGCCCAGTTTCTCCAGGCACCCGTGCCACCCGGCGGCAATATTATCAAGATCGCCGGCTTTCAGCGCTTCGACATCAACGCTCCCCCCGCCTTCGAGCAGTTTCTGCACAGCTGGGATACGGCGAGTAAGGCGACCGAGATCAGCGGCTATAGCGTGTGTACGATCTGCGGCATCGTGAAGAGACAGTTGCACGTCATCGGTGTGGTGCGTGCCCGTTTCGAGTATCCGGATCTGCGCTCTACGGCGCTAGCGCTGGCGCGCGGTCAATATCACGGTTACCCGCGGCCTGACACTATACTCATCGAGGATAAAGCTTCAGGCCAGTCGCTGATCCAGGATCTGAAACGCGACGGCATCTACAACATCGAGGCTGTAAAGCCCGACACCGACAAGATCACTCGCATGCATGCACAGACCGCGTTGATCGCAAATGGACACGTCTTCGTGCCGTTCGATGCACACTGGCTGCCTGACTTTCTGCAGGAGCTGATCGCGTTTCCAAAAGGGCGGTACAACGATCAGGTCGACTCATTTTCGCAAGCGCTGAAATGGTTCAACCGCTATCCCAACGAGCCGCCACTGCTCACGCATTTTCGTCAGATGCTCGGCGAAGCGCCTGTCGACGATGACAATCGCGTTGTCGTTCTCCAATGTGTAAATCCTCCGAGCTGCTTATACACCATCACCGGCGGCCAAATTTATCCGGACAAGGATATGCGTTTTTCCATGACGTGGCTCGAAGCCCAATCTTACCTGAAACTAGAGGGCTGGAGCCTCGTTGAAGAACCTAAATAGGGACTGGACTTGGAGCCTTAAGAGAGCGTCACTGGTGGCGTGGCTGGGCCAACAGTCACGTTCTTTGGATGCCTCGCGAATGGCCATGCGCGGGGCTTTGGGCAGTGAAGGCGGTGCGCGTGCACGGCCCACACTGATCGGAGCTCCCATGCCCAACACAAAAGCGAACATTCAATCCGTCTCTCAGCAGATTCAAAGAATCAGAAAACTCGACCTTGACTCCCTGCGCGTTGACTGGCGCCGAAGATGGGACGAGCCGCCGGCCTTCCGCTCTCGTGAACTTCTAGCCCGAGCGTTCGCGCATAGGCTGCAGGTTGAAGCGTTTGGCGATCTCCCCTCGCCCGCACAGCGACGCATTACTGATCTCGCACAGCGATTCATGGCTGACCGAAGCTTCACACCGCAGGCGGCGACGACGCTGATGCCAGGTTCATCACTGATCCGCGAGTGGCAGGGCAAGCGCCACGAGGTGGCAGTCGCGGACGATGGGTTTGTATATCAGGGCGAGAAGTTCGGCTCCCTGTCGAAAGTCGCTCACCACATCACCGGCACAAAATGGAATGGTCCTGCCTTCTTCGGGCTGAAGCGCAAGGAGGCCGTGTCTTGAACAAGATTCGCTGCGCCATCTACACCCGCAAGTCCACCGAGGAGGGCCTAGAACAGGAGTTCAACAGCCTGCATGCCCAGCGCGACGCCTGCGAGGCCTATGTTCGCTCGCAGGCCAGCGAGGGTTGGATAGCAAGCGCCGCGGAGTATGACGATGGCGGTTATTCCGGCGGCTCGACCAATCGTCCTGGCCTGCAACGTCTGCTGACCGACATTCATCGCGGCGAAGTTGATGTCGTCGTGGTCTACAAGGTCGATCGACTGACACGTTCGCTTTCCGACTTCGCCAAGATCGTCGACCTGTTCGATAGGCACAAGGTCAGCTTCGTGTCGGTGACCCAGGCCTTCAACACGACGACCTCCATGGGCCGCCTGACGCTCAACATGCTGCTTTCCTTCTCGCAGTTCGAACGCGAGATCACGGCCGAGCGTATCCGGGACAAGATCGCGGCTTCCAAGGCCAAGGGCCTCTGGATGGGCGGAAGGCCGCCGCTCGGCTACGACGGCGTCGGCCGCAGGCTAGTGATCAACACAGACGAAGCCGAACTCGTTCGGCACATCTACCAACGCTATCTCGAACTCGGGTCCGTCCTGACGCTCACCGTCGAACTCAAAACCAAGGATGTCCGCTCCAAGCGCTGGACCAACAAACTGGGGCTAGAGGTTGGCGGATCATTGTTCAGCCGCGGCGCACTTTATCATTTGCTCGCCAATCCTGTTTACCGGGGCACGATCTGTCATGGCGAACTGCGCTACGAGAACTCCCATCCTGCCATCATCGACGAAGCGACCTGGCAAGCCGTTCGCGCCAGGCTGGACGCCAACGTTTCTGCCCTCCCGTCTACGCCGCGGCTCGCTGCCACTAGCCTGCTGCAGGGTGTCCTCTTTGACGATCGCGGCCATCCGATGCGCGTCGTTCACTGCACCCGCCGTGGTCAGCGCTATCGCTACTATGTGTCCAGTGCTGCACTGCACAAGGAAGGCGGCCAGGCCGGCAGCCTCCCGCGCATGGGCGTAGGTGCTCTTGATGCCTTCGTCCTTGACCACGCCTCTATCGCCCTCTCGCCAAACTGGCGGCCAAGCGAACCCCTCGAAGATCGCGTTCGTTCGGCTCTGATTCGAGTGGCGATCAGCGAAAAGCACGTCGCCTTGGTCCTACGCGCGGATGCCGCAAACCCCAACCAGAAGCTCGAGCACGCGAGCGTGCGCGAGATTGAAGACGGGATTGAGTTGAGCGTCGGCATCCGCTTGAAGCAACGTCAGACAGCGATCCTGATTGAAGCGGCCGGTTCGGCGCGACAAGCCCCGCGCGTCGATCGCGCCCTGCTCCGCGCCATATGTCTGGCACGAACCTGGGCCAGACTACTTGCCTCGGGCGAAGTCGGCTCTGTTCGCGATCTCGCCCTGAGATATGGCTTCTGCAATCACTACACAGCCAAGCTTCTGCCTCTTGCTTGGCTGGCTCCCGATCTGGCGACCGCCATTCTTGATGGGACGCAGCCCAATTCGCTGACGCTCGGCGCACTCGTCAAACAAGCGATTCCGATGGACTGGAACGAACAACGAGCGCTGTTTGCGACCTTTGGCTAAGCGGAAGACCGACCGAATTGAGAACACGTGCAGATAGTCAGCACGGGCCCTGTTATCTGACCAAAGTTGCACCTGTTAAGCGCCTGTTATCGCCCTGTTCAGAGCCTGTTTTTTGACGTCGGTTTCGGATCCCTCCCCGGCCACTCGATTACTAAATCGCTGTCAGCGTTGGGGTTCTCCATCTCCGTTGCATGTTGGCTCTGGAAGCACGGTAACGTTTCACCTGTTATTTGACCGAAAACAGGCAAACGCACACTTTTGAAAGTCGCCCAGAGAATGGCTACCGAAATTGGCCCTCTTCCCGGGACATTGGCGGCAGCGGAGACGCAAACAAGGCTCTCCGGTCGCGCTAACCTTCGGAAATCGCCTGATATTGGGTGGTGGGAATCGGCCACTTGATACGGGGCCAGACTGGGTGGTGGGCGCGACAGGGATCGAACCTGTGACCCCTACCATGTCAAGGTAGTGCTCTCCCGCTGAGCTACGCGCCCGTGCCAGTGACGGCGGGGCGGCCTCTATAGCCTCCATGCCCGTACGCGGCAAGCCAGCTTTTGGCGCAAAACAGGTCCCGCCGCTCCAAACCGGGCCACGGGACCGACTTCTACAACCGCAGGGGCGACCGCGGTCAGCCGTGCGCCTGTTTCAGGTCGAATTTGACGGCCGCTTGGGTCTGGCTGGTGACCGGCATGCCGCCCTGGATCGCCGGCTTGTATTTCCAGTGCGCCTCGACCCAGGCGACGGCTTCGGAATCGAGCTCGGCAAAGCCGCTGGACTGGATGACGTTCGCGGCCACGACATCGCCTTGCGGCGAGACCGTCATCTGCAGCACCACCGTTCCCTGATGCGACAAGGTTCGTGCCGCAATCGGATAGGGCGGCGTCGTGTGCGTGCTGGCGACTGCGAGCGCGCCGCTGTCGCTAGCGGCCGGCGTATGGGGCGGAGTCACAGTGGTGTGAATCGTTTGTCCGCCCTGGTCGGCGATCACGATCTCCGGCATGCGCACCGTCGGCGTCGTATCGACTGTCGGACGCGCCATGGCGGGCTGGGGCGGCGGCGTTTGCGGATTGGTTGGCGCCGATGGCTCAAAGAAACGCACGGCTAGCTCGCCCGGCACGGTCTTGATGATCTCGCCGGTCATTCCAGTCATCAGCGCGTAGATCGCAGCAACGTGCAGCAGCCCTACGCCGCCGATCGTCGCTGCGCGTCGTGGCGACATTCGGCTCGCACGCGCACTCGAAATCTCATGTGTTGGCATCAGCATGTCTTCCTCCCGCGTTGCACCGGCGCGTCGTGCAGACCGGCGGCCCGGCGGGAGTCGTCTCTGGCTCTTCGCCGGACGCGATATTGCTATCCTGCAATTCGGGCGGCGTGCGGGCGCGATTGTGGCGTTGCCGCCGCAATGCGGAGAGGAACCGTTCAGCTTAGAGAGGCGCTGCGCTCAGGCAGCGATCATGCGGTCGACTTCGGCGACGATCTCGCGAAGGTGGAACGGCTTCGACAGCACCTTGGCCTGCTTGGGAGCATTGGATGAAGGGTGCAGCGCGACGGCGGCAAATCCGGTGATGAACATGATCTTCAGTGCGTCATTCATCTCGGCGGCGCGCTTGGCCAGCTCGATCCCGTCCATCCCCGGCATCACGATATCTGTCAGCAGCAGGTCGAAGCGGAAGCCCTTGAGGCACTCATAGGCATCGCTGCCGTCGCCGAAGTCGGTGACGGCGTGGCCTGCCTTCACCAGGGCCTGCGCAAGGAATTTACGCAGGCTTTCGTCGTCTTCTGCCAGAAGTATATGCGCCATCATCCCACCCGAGTGGTCTACTAGACCGTATAATCCGCAAACCGTAAATGGCGGTTAACGCGCTTCAGTGACGCTTGATCGCCTTGCCCCGTTAATGGTCCACTCAGCCGGACAAGCATCGAATCGGATGGACATGGCCCCGCCGGGCATACGGACAGCAAAAGACGAGGACAAGGCAGCTGACGCCAGCCTGGCGGCGCTGTTCGATGACCCGTTCCGCATCCACCGACCATTCCGGCAGACCGTGCCGTTCGTCTTCGCCTCCCCGCATTCCGGCCGCACCTATCCGGACAGTTTCGTGGCCATGAGCCGGCTGGGGCCGACGTCGCTGCGCCGCTCCGAGGACGCCTTTGTCGACGAGCTGTTCAGCGGCGCAGTCTCGCTGGGCGCGCCGATGATCGCGGCGCGCTTTCCGCGCGCCTATCTGGATGCAAACCGTGCGCCTGCAGAAATCGACACCGCCATGTTCGATGGCCGCCTTCCCGTCGCGGTCGATTCGCCAAGTCCGCGCGTGACAGCGGGCCTCGGCGTCATACCGCGCATCGTGCGCGATGGTGCTGAAATCTATCGCGCTAAGCTCTCGCCGCGCGAAGCCGAAGACCGTCTGACAAAGCTGTATCGCCCCTATCATGCTGCCCTGTCGAAGCTGATCGACGATACGCTCGAGGTCTTTGGTGTTGCCGTCGTCGTCGATTGTCATTCCATGCCGTCGGCGGCCGCGATCCCCGATATCGTATTCGGCGACCGCTACGGAATGGCCGCGGCGCCGCTCGTCACGCGCACGGCAGAAGTTGCGTTTGAGCGCCAGGGTTTCAGCCACGCGCGCAATGCGCCTTATGCCGGCGGCTACACGACATTGCTCTACGGACGGCGCGACCGCGAAGTCCACGCGCTGCAGGTCGAGATCAATCGTGGACTCTATCTCGATGAAGAGCGCATCGAGCGCGGTCCCGGCTATGAGCAGATTCACCACCGCCTGTCCGCCGCGATCAGCCAGCTTCTTGCGATCCCGCCGGCGCTCCTGACCCGCAACCGGCCGCGCCAGAGCTTTGCAGCCGAATAGGCCTTCCGACAAAGAAAAAAGGCCGCTCCCGAAGGAGCGGCCAAGTTCAGGGAGGAAACGCCCAGGAAGGGCAGGCGGCATAAGCAACGGGAGGTCAGTCATGCCGCGCTGCAACAATATGGACCTATGGCCTGGGTGAGGCAAGTCCAAAATCTCGGCATTTCGTCACAAAAATCCAGCATTTCCGCGCCATTCCGCCTCTTTTCGCAGCAGCACATTACAGCCATTCAAATGGTGCAGTGCAAAAGACGCGTTTACCAAGAGCCCAAAATCTAGTGTTGGGACAGAGAAGTCACACCACTGTCGCTGCACGGCAACAAAAGATTCGCGTGAAGCGGATACCCACTCGCCCAACAAGCGGGGCGCTGATTCGCACCCTTGGAAACAGCAAGGAGCGCGGCAGATGGCCGATATCGCCTGGTTGGTTCCCGCAGTCCAGCTCGCGTCAAGACCGCCCAGGTCGCGCTACACGCCGCATCCGGCCCGGCCTACCCGCTACCACCGCACCATCTTCATCTCCGACATCCACCTGGGTACGCGCGGCTGCAAGGCCGAACTCCTGGCGGATTTTCTGGCCAAGAACACCTGCCAGACGCTCTATCTCGTCGGCGACATCATCGATGGCTGGCAGCTCAAGCGCCGCTGGTTCTGGAACGAAGCGCACAGCAGCGTGGTGCATGAAATCCTGCGCAAGGTCGATGACGGTACGCGCGTGATCTTCGTGCCCGGCAATCACGACGAATTCCTGCGTCCCTTTTGCGGCCGCACCTATGCCGGCATCGAGGTGACGCGCGAGACGATTCACGAAACCGCCGACGGCAAGAGGCTTCTGGTCATCCACGGAGATCAGTTCGACGGCGTCATCAACTTTGCCAAGTGGCTCGCCCATCTGGGCTCGTGGGCCTATGACCGCGCACTGCAGGCGAACGAGATCCTGCACCGTATCCGCCACCTGCTCGGTTTCCGCTACTGGTCTCTGTCGGCATGGCTCAAGCACGCCGTCAAAGACGCGGTCGAGTATGTCTGCCGCTTCGAAGATGCCGTTGCCCAGGCTGCCGAGCTGCACGGGCTGGACGGCGTCGTGTGCGGCCACATCCATCAGGCGCAGATCCGGCAAATCGGAAAAGTCCTTTACCTCAACGATGGAGACTGGGTTGAAAGCTGCACGGCCCTTGTCGAAGATGCCGGCGGACATCTGGAGATCGTTCGTTGGACCGCTGCCGTTACAACGCCCGCCTATATCGGCGCCGCTCGCGAAGCCACGGCTGTATCCGCGTAGGGTACGGCGCGTGACGGCTGGCGGCCTGATGCCCGCCGGCCGGTTCCCGGTGCCCGGCCAAGAACATCTCAAAGTCCTGATCGTCACGGATGCCTGGCGGCCGCAGGTCAACGGCGTCGTCACGACTTTGGAAATGCTCGGCCGCGAACTGAGCGCGCTCGGACACGAAGTGCGCTACGCCTCGCCGGAAGGCCGTTTCACGCTTCCACTTCCGACCTATCCCGAAATCCGCCTCGCTTTTTTCCCGCGACAGGGACTTGAGAAACTCATCCGCGAATTCGCGCCAGACGCCGTGCACATTTCCACCGAGGGCACGATGGGCCTCAGCGCGCGTGCGATCTGCATCAAGCACGGCATCGAGTTCACCACTGCGTTCCACACGCGCTTTCCCGAATATGTTCATGCGCGTTTCCCTTTCGTGCCGGAAAGTGTGGTCTGGCGGCTCGAGCGCTGGTTCCACAGCGCCGGCATCGCCACGATGGCGCGCACCGCGACGCTGAAGCGCGAACTCGAAGCGCACGGTTTCCGGAATGTGCGGCTGTGGGAAGGCGGGGTGGACGTGAACCACTTCCGGCCGATACCGGATGCGACGCTGCCGTTTCCCAAGCCGGTGTTCCTGTATGTCGGCCGCGTGGCGATCGAAAAGAATATCGAGGCCTTTCTCTCGCTCGATCTGCCCGGCACCAAGGTCGTCGTCGGTCCGGGTCCGGCGCGCGATGCGCTGGCGCGGAAATATCCGGATGCCAAGTTTCTCGGCCCCAAATCGGGCGAGGAGCTTGTCCGCATCTACGCCGCAAGCGACGTCAACGTCTTCCCCAGCCTGACGGACACGTTCGGGCTTGTGATGCTGGAAGCGCTGGCCTGCGGCACGCCCGTGGCCACGTTTCCCCACGATGTCATGAAGGACGTGGTGGGCGCCTGTCCCGCGGCGGCGCTGGACAATGATCTGGGCGCGGCCTGCAGGCGCGCGCTTACCCTGTCACGGGCCGAGGCGCGGGCCTTTGCCCTTACCCGTTCCTGCCGGGCCTCGACTCAGCAGTTTCTGGGCAATCTGGTGGTCGAACAGCCGCAAGAAGCCTGATTTATCGTTTGCCCAAGACGCGCTAGAACCATGCCCGGTTTCACGAGCGCGCGTATCCCCATTCCCATGCCCTCAGACAGTGTCGACTCGCGTGCGCTCAGGCTCAGCGTCCAGGAATATCTGTTCCTGGCGGTCACGATCGTCTTTTGGGGTTGCTATGTCCTGTGGCTCGGCAAGGACACGTCCTGGGACTTTCGCAACTATCATTGGTACATCCCCTACGCTTTCCTGAACGGGCGCGAAGGGTTCGACATGATCGTGGCCCACCAGGCCACATACTACAATCCGTTTCAGGACATCCCCTTCTACGTGCTGGCCACGCACACCCGCGCCTGGTTCACGCTCTTCGTGCTCGGCATGGTGCAGGGTTCGAACGTCGTGCCGCTTTATCTTCTCGGCCGACAGACGCTGCGCATCGAGGAATTCAAACTCGGCGCAGCCGGGCTGGCACTGCTCGGACAGACCGGCGGCCTCGGCCTCAACATGTTCGGGACGACCTATCACGACAATACGATGAGCATTCTCATCCTGTTCAGCATCGTGATCCTTGTTGTGCAGAGGAAGCGGTTGAATGAAGGGCCGCTCTGGCAGGTTGCGTCGATAGCTGCCGGCGCCGGCTTCCTCACCGGCATCACCGTCGGACTGAAGCTGCCCGAAGCACCGTTCGCCATCGGCTTTGCGGGCGCGCTCGTCGCGCTCGGCGGCGGCTGGAAGCAGCAGGCGACGCGTCTGATCGCCGGCGGCCTCGGCGGTGTCATCGGCTTTGCCGCGTTCATGGGCTATTGGATGATCCATCTGGAGCATCTCACGGGAAATCCGCTGTTTCCCTACTTCAACGACTATTTCAAGTCGCCGCTCGCCCTGCCCGCGCCCTATCGCGACATGCGTTTCCTGCCGACCCATTTCTGGATCGCGGCAGCCTTTCCCATCCTGTTCTCGCTGAACTGGGCGATTGCCGACGACATTCCGTTCCGCGACATCCGCGTCATGCTCGCCTATGTCTTCGCGATCATCGCGATCATCGTCTGGCTTGCCGGACGGCGCTCGAAGGATCCGTTGGTCGTTCCCGAGGCGGCGCGGCCCATTCTCGCCTTTGCCGCCGTCTCCTATCTCGTCTGGCTCAAGCTGTTCGCGATCTATCGCTACATCGTCGGACTGGAAATGCTGGGGCCGCTGAGTCTCGCCATCGCGATCGGCCTTCTGCCGATCCCGCGTCGCGTCCAGTACATCTCGCTGGCGGTCCTGTTCCTTGCGACGGCGGCCGTCACCCATGTCGAATATATAGAGCGCTCTCCGATCAGCGATCCCTTCGTGCAGGCCGACGTCCCCAAGATCGTGCATCCGGAAAAGGCGATGGTTCTTTTGACCGGGAACGGCCCGCTCGGCTTCATCGCGCCATCCTTTCCGCACAATATCCCGCTGCTGCGAATCGACGGCTGGATGGTGCAGCCGCAGGACGGCACCAGGATTACCAAGACGATGAAGAACCGCGTCTGGGGCCATATGGGACATGGGGGGGACGTCTATGTGCTCTCCGATGCCTATGACATGGGCCGCGCGCGCGATGCGCTGGTGGAGTACGGCCTTCGAATCGACTGGTTAAAATGCACCGTGTTCGACACGAACATCATTGGCGACTATGAGTTCTGTCCTCTGTTCAAATGGCCCCGCCAATGACCGAAATCGCCGTCATTCTTCCCTGCTACAATGAGGAAGCCGCCATCGGACAGACCGTGCGCGACTTTCGGGCGGCGCTGCCGTCGGCCAAGGTCTATGTCTACGACAACAATTCCAAGGACCGCACGGCGGAGGTTGCACGCGCGGCCGGCGCGATCGTGCGGACCGAAATGCGCCAGGGCAAGGGCAATGTCATGCGCCGCATGTTCGCCGACGTGGAAGCCGACATCTATGTGCTTGCCGACGGCGATGACACCTATGACGCCGCGGCCGCACCTGCGCTGATCAGAAAGCTGGTCGGCGAAGGTCTCGATATCGTCACCGGGCGGCGCGTCCATTCCGAAGCCGCGGCCTATCGGGCTGGCCATGTTCTGGGCAACAGGTTACTGACAGGCCTGACGTCGCTCATGTTCAATGTGAGGCTCGGTGACATGCTGAGCGGCTATCGCGTCATGTCGCGGCGTTTTGTGAAGTCGTTCCCGTTCACTGCGGAAGGATTCGGGATCGAGACGGAACTGACCGTGCATGCGGTGCGGCTGATGATGCCGATGGCCGAAGTCGACACGGCCTACAAGGAACGGCCGGTCGGTTCGGTCAGCAAGCTCAGCACCTATCGCGACGGATTCAAGATCCTCTTCACCATCGCGCAGATGCTGCGTGAGGAGCGGCCGCTGCTGTTTTTCAGCGCCATCGCCTTTGTCTTCGCTCTTGCAGCTCTGATCCTGGGCACATCGATCGTGATCGAGTTCGTGCATACGGGCCTGGTGCCGCGCCTGCCGACGGCAGTTCTGGCCACCGGCCTGATGCTGATCGCGTTCCTGTCCGTCATGAGCGGACTGATCCTCGACACGGTGACGCGCGGGCGCTGGGCGAACAAGCGGCTGTCCTATCTCTCGATCCGTGGTCCACAGGATCTGCCGCTGCCGTGAACCTGTCCGAGCGTCCGCGCGCCCTGCTTGCGTCCCCGTTCCTGCGCTTTGGATTCATCGGCGGCTGCGGCTTCGTCGTGGACGAAACGGTGCTATCGATCCTGCACTATCTGATCGGCATCGACCGCTATACGGCGCGGGCCGTCTCGATCTTTTGCGCGGCCACGTTCACCTGGTGGGGCAATCGCAACCTGACGTTCGCCGAGCATGCTGCAACAGGCGGCGTGCACAAGGTGATGCAGGAATGGTTCAAGTTCATGCTGGCGAACAGCATCGGCGCAGTGGCCAACTATGGAACCTACACGCTCTGCGTCACGTTCGCGCCGGCCCCGTTCAAAAACCCTCTGCTGGCGGCAGCGTTCGGTGTCGGCGTCGGTCTGATCTTCAACTTCACGCTGTCGAAACGCTTCGTCTTCAAGGCGCCGTGATCAGGAGCGCGTCGGGCGCGCGCTGGACGCCACAGGATGCGCGTCCGGCCTGGACACTGCGGTATGCGCCGCCTGGCCCGAAATTCCGGCGGCCAGGCCGGTGATAAAGGCTTGCGTGCAAACTGCAGTCCCTGCCGTCACCAAAGTGGCGATGGCAAATCCGGCGAGTGCCGATTTGAGTCTGTTCATCACGGCCTCCAAAAAAGGCGCCTTCTCTTACAGCCGCCCGGATGGAATGCCAATCACATGCTTGCGAGGACTAGTCCTCCGGCCCACGCATAGCTGTGTCGACCGTCACCGATTTCACGATCGCGAAAACGGGTTTTCCGGCCGCGAGTTGAAGTCGCTCCAGTGATGAGCGCGTGATCCGCGCGACAAGGCGCGTGCGGCCGCAGAGAAGCTGCACGTCGGCATGCGTCTTGGAGTCGTGCTGCACATCGCGAACCTGCATCAGAAGGACATTGTTGGCGCTGATGGTGCGGGGCTCTTCCAGCGCCAGCATGATTTCCTCGGCCCGGATGCGCACCCGCAGCCGTGCGCCTCTCGGCTGCTGCAGTTCCTGCACCAGCAAGATTCCGCCGTCGAACGCGAGCGCCGTGAGGCCATCGGGACGGCGGTCACCGACTTCCGCCTCGATAACGGCGCCGAGCGGCGGCGTGCCGGCGAATGCCGGAAGTTCCAGCTCGGTCAGGACATCGAACACCGAGCCCTGCCGCACGACGCGTCCGCCGCGCAGGACGACGACGTCGTGCGCCAGGCGCGCCACTTCGTCGAGCGCGTGGCTGACATAGAGCATCGGCAGCCTTGCGTCGTCGCGCAGTCGTTCAAGGTAGGGAAGGATCTCGGCGCGGCGCGCCGCATCGAGCGCGGCGAGCGGTTCGTCCAGAAGCAGAATATCGGGTGACGACAGAAGCGCACGGCCGAGCGCGACGCGGCTTTTCTCGCCGCCCGAAAGCGCGCCCGGCTTGCGCGCCAATAGCGGCTGCAGCCCCAGCAGCGCAATGATGCGGTCGATTTCCGAGCTATCGGCCTTTTTTTGGGCGCGGCGCCAGCCGAACAGAAGATTGTCCTCGACGTTCATATGCGGAAACAGGCGCGCATCCTGGAACACATAACCCGTCCGTCTTTGGCGCGGCGACAGCGACAAGCCCTTCGAACTGTCGAAGAGCACGCGATCTTCCACGACGATGCGACCCTCTTGCGGGCGGAATGTGCCGGCGATGGCATTGATGATGGACGTCTTGCCTGCTCCCGACGGACCGAAGAGCGCGGTGACGCCGACGCGGGGAACCGAGAAATGCGCATCGAGCGCGAAGCCGCCGAAGTCGTGCTTGAGCGCAACGTCGATGCTCATCCGGCGATCCGGGCGCGCCGCGCTGCGACTTCGGCGAGCGACATGAACAGCAACGCAAGAAGAATCGAGATGACCGAGAGGCGTGCCGCTTCGGCCTCGCCACCCGGCGCCTGCAGAGCGGTGTAGATCGCCAGCGGCAAGGTGCGCGTCTCGCCGGGAATGTTCGAGACGAACGTGATGATGGCCCCGAACTCGCCAAGGCTGGCGGCAAAGGCCGTGATGATGCCGGCGAGCACGCCCGGCAGGGCGAGCGGCAGCGTGATGTTGAACAGCCGGTCCCACCAGCCGGCTCCAAGGGTCTCGGCCGCCTCGTTCAGTCCCTTGTCGACGCCTTCCAGTGCCAACCGGATCGAGCGGACCTGAAACGGAAAGGTGATGATCGCCGACGCCAGCGCTGCGCCGGTCCAGCTGAAGACAAAGCGGATGCCAAAATGCACGAGCAGCCAGGCGCCCAGACCGGCGCGCGTGCCGAACACCGTCAGAAGCAGAAAACCGATCGCCACGGGCGGCAAAACGAGCGGTACGTGGATCAGCCCGTCGATCAGCGTCTTGCCGATGAACCTGGTGCGGGCCAGGAACAGCGCCGCGGCGAACGCGAATGGCAGCGCGCAGAGCACGGCAACGCCGGAAATGCGCAGCGAAAGCAGGAGCGCCTCGCTTTCCGCGGGCGTGAAGATCGCGTCCATGGCGTGGCTGACCGAAAGGCGACACGGGCGTTATATCCCGGTGGCTACAACGGCGCCACGCTCGCGCCCGCATAACAAAAAGGCCGGGCGCACGGCCCGGCCTTCGTCATCGATAGGATTCGAACTAGTGCGTGTGGGCGTAGATCGACCACAGATGCGCGATGATCTTCTGCTTAGCATCGCCATCGGCCTTGTCGAGCGTGCGCACAGCCTGTTCCTTCTGGCCAGCGCTCATATAGGCGACGCCGAGGCGGATCAGCGCGTTGTCCTTGTCCGTCGGACCCTTGTCGATGCCGGCCTGGATCAGCTTGATAGCGTCCGGATAGCGGCCCTGGCCCCAGGCGTCTTCGCCGAGCTTGACCAGCGCATCGCCGGTCGGCGCGGCATTGGCGGCTGCGACCGACTTGGCGTTGTTCGCGGCGTTCGTGTCGGCCTGACCCTTGGCCATGGTGAGCAGGCGCGTCGTGCGGTCGCCCGTGAGGACCTTGGCCGCGATGCCCTTGTTGATGACCGACTGCGCTTCGGCGGCGTAGCCGAGCTGCAGCGCGAGCTGCGCCAGCAGATTGTAGTCGTCGGCCTTCGTGATCGAGTTGGTCAGCATCTTGAGGCGATAGATGTCGAGAGTCTGGTGATCGCTGAGGCCCTTGGTGCCCTGGGCGGTGTTGAGAAGCTGGCTCCAATATTCAGGCTTGTTGGTGCGCGCGACCAGCGTTTCCAGCGCCGTGCGCATGGAATCATTGTCCTGGCTCTCATAGGCGCAGCGCATCTGCAACTGCAGCACAGCCTCGCCGGCGCCGCTGCCGAAATTGCTCATGATGTAGTGGCTGCAGCCATGATAGTCGCGCAGCAGGTAATAGGCCTGCGCGATAACCTGCATGGCGTTGCCGTCCAGCGCGCCGTTCTTGCGCAGCGTTTCGCCGTCGGCGATGACGTCGCGATAGCGGCCGGCATTGTAGTCGTTGGCGAACTTCGCCTTGACGCCGAGCGCGCCGGAGCCCGACTTGATTTCGATATATTGGCGCATCTGCGAGATGACGGCGCGTTCTTCCGCCGTCAGTCCGCCGACCGCTTCGGCGGCGCTGACGCGGGCAAGCGCCGCGCTGTAGTTGCCGGCCGCTGCGAGCGACTTGGCTTCGCTGAGCGGCTTGCCGACGACGGAGCGCAGCGCCGCTTCGGCCGGTGTCGTGAAGACGATGCCGGCGGTTGCAACCGCGGCAGTTCCAAGCGCAAGCGCCAAGCTGGCGGCGCGGACCGATCTGAAAAACATTAGAGTCCTCACTTCAATGGGCGCATCCCGGGCACATGCGACTGCATGGTCCGTGACGCAATGGCCCCTCACATCATTGACTGTATTGCTCGATGCCGGTGAAACCGATGTGATCCACGCCGATGCGCTGGGCATCCGCCAGCACCTTCGCGACGGCGTCATATTTCGCCAGCCGGTTCGGCTGCAGATGGATTTCGGGCTGCGGATCATCGCTCGCGGCCGAGGCCAGGTAGTTGTCCAGTGTCTTGCGGTCCACGGCGGTGCCGTTCCACAGCACGGTGCCATCAAAGTCGACTTCCAGCGTAACCACGACGGGCGGCGTCGGCGGCGGCTTCACGTTCGGCTTGGGCATGTCGAGTTTCACGGCATGGGTCTGGATGGGAAGCGTGATGATGAGCAGGGTAAGCAGAACGAGCATCACGTCGATGAGCGGCGTGGTGTTCATTTCCACCATCACCTCGCCTTCGCCGCTCTCATTGCCGACATTCATTGCCATGTGGCGATACCTTCAATCCGGTCTTTGATTACTGAGCCACGTCGTTTCGCGGTTCCGTCAGAAAGCCGACCTTCTGGATGCCGGCGATCTGAGCTGCCAGAACCACGCGTCCGACGGCTTCGAAACGCACATCCTTGTCACCGCGGAT
>Ga0265325_10001556_pt1 | contig 15997 bp, 10 predicted proteins | sample 41420metaG_FD_202090 | JGI IMG/M metagenome (GOLD analysis project Ga0265325, IMG submission 202090) | Rhizosphere microbial communities from Carex aquatilis grown in University of Washington, Seatle, WA, United States - 4-14-20 metaG | ecosystem: Host-associated > Plants > Roots > Rhizosphere...
CACCCGTAGCTCAATTGGATAGAGCGCTTGGCTTCGAACCAAGATGTTGGGGGTTCAAGTCCCTCCGGGTGCGCCACTTTTCCCCGTACGATAGCGTGCTTGTTTGACCGATACATATACCTTATGGTACAAAATCGTCTCTCTGACGATGCCTTTCATAGATCAATATCAACGTGACATTCATTTCAAGAAACATGGGCATCAGGTTCAGGCCGCGAACGCTGTAGAATATGAAAGAATGGCTGACACGTTCATGTTTGGCGCAATGACGATAAGCATGAGGGAATGCATTCAGCCTTCGATGGCGAACCGTCTCCGCTTCAACATTATAAACAGGCATTTTGGGGTGGCTTCCCAGGCCCCAGCGTTCATTAGGACGTTTTACCCCGCTTCCTCTCACACGGTTATCAGGCACGGGGGCTCTGTCAGATTTTTTGCTTATGAATGTGGGAGAAGAGATTTATGAGATATCGTTGTCCCGTCTGCATGTTTCCGGGATTACCTTACCCGCCGCGCGACTACCATATCTGCCCCTGTTGTTCGACAGAGTTTGGAAACGATGACGCGGAGTTCTCTCATATTCAGCTGCGTGAAATGTGGATCGGTAACGGAGCATTCTGGTTCTTTGGAAATCCGCCGCCTCGCTGGAACCCCTGGATGCAACTGTTTGAAGGCGATCATCGTGAGGCGGTTCCATCTTTCCGGACCGATCTGAAATCAGAGGCTGCCACAAAGGTCGAACCACGACTGGTCATGACTGGCCTCTACACGGAGTTATCGGCAGCATAAAATCATGCCGCACCTTTCTATCTTTGCTGCTTGCGAGAAGGTCATAATCGATCAGGCAGGCGTGGCCTCTTTGATTACGCTGTTCGGCAAGATAACAATAAGTTTGCCTCCAGAAGCCCTGGAAATGCCGCCCAATGCTGTTACCCCAAGGGAATGGACTATATACAGCCTGTGGGAGTGGGATCCCGAAGATCAAGGGAAAAGGTTCTCCCAGCACTTGGAAATACGCTGGCCTAACGGAACTGTGTTGGTAGAAAAGAGGGATGAACTCGTAAGGGTCGCGGATCGAAGAAGCACCCAGATTGTGTCACCTATCGCTGGCTTTCCGATCGGCGAACCAGGAATGATAAGCATTCATTTGCGGCTCGAACAGGATGAAACCCCTGTTTTCGAGGCCGCACCAATCCACATCGAAGTCGTGCATACCCCGCGCCCAGCCCAGTGATCCGCGAATCCCTTGCCAATACCTTCGGTGATGGCGCTTCAGGGGCAGGATTACACAATCGAGCAACGCCAAGGCGCTCTTGGCACTGTCTTTGGCGTGGACCGCCAATTGATCCATGACGGCACCTACTATGCCGTGGAAGCGGGAGCCGAGATCATTGCTTGCGGAGGCTGGAGCCGGAGAAAGACTTTGTTCGGCAGCGATGCCGTTGCCGACAAAAATGACAGCGAGCTTAACCCGGAACAGGATGCCGCGCGTATCCGAGCCTTTTTTGTAGATCCCAGCTGGGCACGGCGCGGGATCGGCAGCCGTATCCTCGAGGTTTGCGAGGCAGACGCGCGAGCCTGCGGCTTTCAAAGATTTGAACTGGTAGCGACGCTGACCGGGGAGCCTTTTTATCGCACCAAGGGATTTGAGGTGATGGAGCGCTATACAACGCCGTTGCCGAACGGCCTCCATCTACCCGTGGTGCGCATGGCCAAGCCTGGCCGCGATATATCCAAGTCCAACACAAGCCAGACCAGCCCTAACTGATGTTACAAATGCCCGGCCCTCCTGGGTTTCGAAGGCCACTAGGTTAAGAGTTTGAAAGACCGACCCTTGCACTTCAAAGGGTCGGGCACCCGGAAAACCTTACCAATCGGCGGGTGGCGCGGGTCGAATGCAGGTTTTGAATTTGCGGGTGCCCGACCCTCCGGGTTCGAGGGTCGGAGGGCTGTGCTTCTATTCTCAGCGAACCGGGTCGATGCGGATCAAGGGCTCGGTGGATTTCGCGTAGAACGAGAAACTGCTCCAGGGCCAGTCGCGCGGGTGAGCGACGAGGCCGCGCTTCATGGGATTCATGTGCATGTAATCGAGCTTTTCGATTCTTTTCTTCAGACTCCACACGTTGAAATCGTAGAACCGGCGCTGCCAGAAGCGCGGCAACGGCTCCGTGCGATCCTCGAAATGCACCTCCGTTTGCTGCCTGAGCCCCCGGCGGTTTTGGCTTAACCGACGTGAGACGCTCTGCTTGAGGACCTGCAAGACGGTGGAAGGGGTTCCGCGTCGAGGTCCGCCGATCAGCAGGTGTACGTGTTCGGGCATGACGACGTAGCCCACCAGAGCGAAGCCGTGGCGGTCGCGTACCGTGTCGAGGACTTGGACGAAGATATTTCTGGCGGGAACTGAAGCGAGCAGCGCCCGGCGCTGGTAGCAGCTGAACGTGACGAAATGGAGGTGGCCCCGCTCGTAGATGCGAATGGGTCCTTGGGTCATGGCACGAAGAAGCTACAAAGACCGACCCTTACAAGTCAAAGGGTCGGGCACCCGAAAAACCACACCTGCTACTCTGGTTTGATGTATCTCCACTCGTATCATCCCATCGCGATCTTATGTCCATAAGAAATCGGGGACGGGTTCGTCACCCACCGAAGGAAGAGAAAGACCGACCCTTACAAGTCAAAGGGTCGGGTACCCGGAAAACCGGTTGCTCGGGCGTGACGTACCCTTGGTGGCGTCTTCCGCCCGAATCCTACTTGGCCTAGAAATCCTCTACGCTGATCACGGCTTTCATTTTGCTTTGCTGGCCGGGGGGCAGAGTTACGGAATAGGCGGAGACGTTGCTGGTTTCGATGCAGAGCATTCGCTTCCATTCGTCGTCGGCGAGATCTGACAGCGCGTGGGCCTTTTCGACCCAGGGATTCCAGACCACGGTTGTGCGCGAATTCTCTTTGGTGACGCGCGTGCGGCGCTTCAGGGCGGGATCTTCGATTTCGATGGCGTTGGTGGTGTCGAAGTAGACGCGATCGGTTTCGGAGACGATTGCTATTTCACCTTGCTGCTGCTTTTGGCGGTTCGCTTCGGTTTTGTCGAGATAGCGAACGCCATTTAGGCCGCGCACTCGCACCTTTTCGATTTCGCCCACGCGATGGTAGGCATGCAGGGCTTCCTCGAAGCGCACGGGGGTTTGCCCCAGATTGGTTACCTCCAGCTCCAGGCTCAGCTCGGAATCGAAGGTGACGCTGTACACCGCGCGAAATTCCGCGGGCCACCATTTTTTCGTGTCTTCGCTGCTTTCGGTGAACATGCTGACTCGGATCGCATCCTCCACGCGCGCGATCGACTCGAGCTGCCAGGCTTTCGTGCGTACGAAACCGTGTGCGGGAGCCTTGGGGTCGTCCGCCTTGTTGCCGAACCACGGAAAGCAGATGGGGATGCCTCCGCGGATGGCGCGGCCGTCCTCCCATCGCGATTGGGAGCTGACGAAAAATACTTCTTCTCTGCCTGCGGGCTTCCAGGAGGTTACATGCGCGCCGTGCAGGTAGATTTCCCCTTCGGCCCTGGCGGAGGTGACGCGCACCTTGGGCAGGCCGCCGTTTCCTTCTACGATTTGGGCGGCACCGGGAATCTCCCACCGGCGATTCGACTCCTCGATTGCGGCTTTCATAAGTGTTCCCTCCTCAATTTTACGAAGGCTCCGTTCTCGCAGAGACGGGTATCAGAGTCTGTGTGGCGACTGGCTCAATCACGCGTCAGCGGGTAGAAGGCTCGCGGAAACGGCGCCGCGAGCGGTAGGCGCTACGCGCCGTCGTTATATCGGAACTGGAACCGACCCCCTTAGGCCGCGACAACGATGCCCGCTTCGCGCTTGGATGCGGCGGCGCGCGTATTGCAACTTGACCCGAAGACCGACCCTTAAAACCGAAGGGTCAGGCACCCGCAAAGGCTCGCGGAAACGGCGCTGCGAGCGGCAGGCGTTGCGCGCCGTCGTTTTTGCGCCACGGATACATCCGTGTCCTGATGGAAAAGCGACTTGGCCACGTGGGCTCCTCACATCGCGGTCAGAAGCCGGGGGCTGTGGCTATGTCTCCGGCGAAAAGCACTACCATGGACCGGGGGCCGGCACGGTAAGTATCGCCTGATACTGGCGGCGCGGACGGCCATTCGACTATGTCGTCGGGAAATTCCAGCGTGGTGTCGATCCAGCGGCGCCAGGAATCGCCGCTGCTTTCTCCCGGTGCGGGCAATTCGAAGTCGAGCGGCTCCCAATAGGCATTCAGGATCATGCAAAAGCGCATCTTGCGGTTGGGCGCTTCGGCGCTGAACGCCACGCTGTGCGACTGGTCGCTCCAGTCCGGCTGGTTCAGCTTTACACCGTGCCAGGCTTTCGACGCCTGCCGGAGCACCTGGTTGAGGGTTTCGTTGCGGCGTTCCGGTTCGAGGTCTCGCAACAGGCGTCTTTCGGTGAGCAGCGATACGAAGCGGTGCACGTCGGCGTTTTTTTCGAGCAGCGTCCAGTCGAACCAGGAGGTCTCGTCATCGTGGCAATACGCGTTGTTGTTGCCCTGCTGGGTGCGCCGGACTTCGTCGCCCATCGAAATCATCGGCAACCCGAGCGAGAGCATGGTCACGGCCAGAAAATTCTTTACCAGCCGGTTGCGCACGCGCTCGATCGCGGGATCGTCGCTGGGTCCCTCGACGCCCCAATTCCAGCTCAGGTTGTCGTTCGCGCCGTCGCGATTGTCCTCGCCGTTCAGCTCGTTGTGTTTCTGGCTGTAGGAGACCAGGTCGTTGAGCGTAAAGCCGTCGTGACAGGTGACGAAATTCACGCTGGCCTCGGCCTCGCGTTCCTTGTGACCGTAGATCTGGGGGCTCCCCAGCAGGCGGTCCGCGAGGCGCGGTACCATCCCATCGTCTCCTCGAAAGAAGCCGCGCACGTCGTCGCGGAACCTCCCGTTCCATTCCCTCCAGCTATCTCCGATGAAGTTGCCGACCTGATATAAACCGGCGGCATCCCAGGCCTCCGCGATGAGCTTGGCGCCAGCGAGGACAGGATCGGAATCGATGTCCCAGAGCACCGGCGGGTTCGGCATCAAATTGCCCGATTCGTCGCGATCGAGAATGGAGGCCAGATCGAAACGGAAGCCATCCACGTGCATCTGCTCGACCCAGTAGCGGAGGCTATCCAAAATCATGCGGCGCACGATGGGATGGTTGGCGTTGAGCGTGTTTCCCGTGCCGCTGTAGTTCGCGTAGCGCGAACGATCGAGCTCGAGCATGTAATAGGTGCTGTTATCCAGGCCGCGAAAACTCGACGTCGGCCCGTTGTGATCGCCCTCGGCGGTGTGGTTGAAGACAACGTCGAGAATGACTTCGATGCCGGCACGGTGCAGCGCCTTTACCATGTCTCGAAATTCGTTTACCGGGCCAAGCGGATCACGGCGGGAGCTATAGCCACGGTGCGGCGCAAAGAAGGATACCGGCGCGTATCCCCAGTAGTTGGTCCGTCCGGGGGGAGCATCTTGGGTATCGAACTGGAACACCGGGAGGAGTTCAACCGCTGTGATGCCGAGGCGCTTAAGATAGGGAATCTTCTCGATCAAGCCGGCATAGGTGCCGCGCCTTTTCTCGGAAATCCCGGAACTGGGATGCCTTGTGAAGCCCCGCACGTGCATCTCGTAAATGATGGTCCGGGAAGACGGGCGACGCAGCAGCTTGTCGCCTTCCCAGTCGTAGGCGGCTGGATCGACCACGACGCTCTTCATCGCCGTCGCGGCGTTGTCGCCTTCGAGGCGCGCGGCATCACGGCTGTAATTGCCCGGGACGGCTACGGCGCGCCCGTATGGATCAAGCAATACCTTCGAGGGGTCGAATCGCATGCCGTTGACGGGATCGAACGGCCCGTGGACGCGGTAGCCGTAAAGCTGGCCCGCCTGCACGCCGGGCACGAATACATGCCAATAATGGTAGGTGCGGTTGCAGATCAGGTCGATGGTGATGACGCGCGAGGGACGGGAATCGTCTTCCCGCTCGAACAACAGCAACTCCACGGCGGAAGCGTTGCGCGAATACAGGCTGAAATTCGCGCCCCCGGGGACGAGGGTGGCGCCGAGCGGCGCGCTTCGCCCGTCGCCCTCGACACTTATCGCTGCGGCCGTTGCGTTTTCGGCAGCGGCTGTATTCCAGGAGGACGGCATGGTCTATGCCTGGGACAAAACCTGCTTCGCCGCGGCGACGACGGTTTCGGGCTCGAAACCGAATTCCTTCTGGAGTTCCTTGAGCGGCGCCGAGGCACCGAAAGTTTTCATCCCGATCACTCGGCCGGTATTGCCCACGTAGCGTTCCCATCCGAACGTGGAGGCCTGCTCGATGGCGACTCGCGCCTTTACCGCAGGCGGCAGCACGGTGTCCCGGTAGTCCTGACTCTGATCTTCGAAAATGTCCCAAGACGGCATCGACACCACTCGCGAACGAATGCCTCCGGCGAGAAGCACTTCATGCGCATCCACTGCGAGACTCACTTCGCTTCCCGAAGCGATCAGGATCACTTCGGGATTGCCTCCGGGAGCATCGGCCAGGACGTAGGCGCCGCGAGCTACTCCAGAGGCGGGGGCGTATTTGCTTCGGTCCAAGGTGGGCAGGGGCTGGCGCGAGAGCACCAGCACCGCGGGCTTGTGCCGCAATTGCAGAATGCAGCGATAGGCCTCGACAGCTTCGTTGGCATCGCCCGGGCGCAACGTGACAAGCCCTGGAATTGCGCGCAACGACGCCAGATGTTCCACCGGCTGGTGCGTGGGACCGTCTTCTCCGTCGCCCATGGCGTCATGGGTGAAGACGAAAATACTGGGAATCTCCATGAGCGCGGAGAGCCGAATCGCCGGGCGCATGTAATCGCTGAAGATGAAAAATGTGGCGCCGAACGCGCGTATCTTGGAAAGAGAGAGTCCGTTTACGATGGCGCCCATCGAGTGCTCACGGATTCCGAAGTGCAGGTTCCTTCCGGAAGGAGTGGCGGCCTGGAAATCTCCTGCTCCTTCAAAGGTCAAGCGAGTCTTGTTGGAGGGAGCCAGATCGGCCGAGCCGCCGAGGAACCAGGGAATATTCTGCGCCAGAACGTTGAGCACTTTGCTCGAGGCGTCTCTGCCCGCGATTCCCTTCGCGTCCGCTGGAAAGACAGGCAAGTTGCGGTCCCACGAGGCCGGAAGATCACGCCGCAGCATCTGCCCGATTTCGGTCCCAAGCTCGGGGTACTTGCCACTGTAAGCCTCGAAAAGCTCCTCCCATCCCTGCCGCGCTTTTGCGCCGCGCGCGCCCACACCTGCGGCGAAATGCTCGTAAACCCCGTCGGGCACCAGGAACTTGGCGTCCTCGGGCCATCCATAGGCGCGCTTGGTCAGGCGGATTTCCTCGTCGCCGAGCGGTTCGCCGTGTGCTTCGGCAGTGTCCTGTTTGTGCGGCGAGCCGTAGCCGATGTGGCTGTCGAGAATGATGAAGGTTGGCCGGCCCTTGGTGGTCCGGAAAGTCTCGAGGGCTTGGCCGATGCGATCGAGGTCATTGGCATCGCCTACCCGCAGTACGTTCCATCCGTAACCCATGAACCGGGCCGCGATATCTTCGGTGAAGGTGATGCGCGTGTCGCCTTCGATGCTGATGTGATTGTTATCGTAGATCCAGCAAAGGTTGTCGAGGCCCAGATGGCCGGCGAGCGAGGCCGCTTCCGACGCGATGCCCTCCATCATGCAGCCGTCTCCGCAAACGGCATAGATTCTGTAATTGAAGATCTCAAAATCGGGCCGGTTGTAACGAGCCGCCAGCCACTTCTCTCCGATGGCCATCCCCACGCTGGTGGCGACTCCCTGTCCCAGCGGGCCGGTGGTGGTTTCGACTCCCGAGACCCAGTGATACTCGGCGTGACCCGGAGCTTTGGAGCCAAGCTGGCGGAATCGGCGGATGTCGTCCAAGGTTACCGACGGCTTTCCCAGCGTCTCGTACTCGGCATTCACCGCCTGCGTCTTGGTCAAATGGAGGATCGACCATTGCAGCATGGAGGCATGGCCGTTGGAGAGGACGAAGCGGTCGCGATTGGGCCAGATGGGATCGGCCGGATCAAAGTGCATCACCTGATTCCAGATGGTGTAGACCAGCGGAGCCAGCGCCATCGGCGTGCCGGGATGGCCGGACTTGGCCTGCTGCACGGCGTCCATCGAGAGAGTGCGGATCGTATTGATGCAGAGCTGATCGAGTTGCGCCTCGGTGATGGGTGGGGCGGCTTGCGTCGTCGTATTCATATTCTTCTCCTCAGTGGTGGAATTGTTTTCGGCGCGGTTTGACTCCGGGCCACACCGGCTGTGACGGATCCCGACTGAGAGGGTTCGGGTTCCGCCGGTATCATCCTGCCTGCTTGAATCCGATGGTCCGCTCGCCCGCCGTAGCGCGGTCCGCCAGCACCAGCGCCTGGCCGGGGCTGACCCGCCCGGCGGGAATCGAGGTATCGCCTTTGCGCAAGCGACGAAGCATTTCGAGCTTTTCGCCGCCGGTGACAACCCAAAGAATGCGCTGGGCGCGATTGAGCACCGGGTAGGTGAGCGTCATGCGACGCCTGCCCTGATAGACGCCGGTCAGAGCCACATCCTTGTCGGTCACATCGAGCCCGGGATCACCGGGCAGGAGAGAGGCTGTGTGACCGTCGGGTCCGAGGCCGAGATGGACCAGATCGAGCACGGCTGGAGATCCAGTGATCGCTTCAAGCTCCCGGGAGTATGCGGCCGCCGCCGCTGGCAGGTCGGTAGCTTCCACCGGCATCGCGTGGATTTGCTCCGGGCCCAGCGGAACGTGTTGCAGAAAACTTTCGCGCAGGTGGGTGAGGTTCCGGTCCGGATCTCCGGCAGGAGCGATTCGCTCGTCGACCTGAAACAAGTGCACACCAGCCCAGGGGACGTCTTCGTCCGCCAGCGCGCGCAGCATGACCCAGGGAGTGTGACCGCCGCTGACAGCCAGGCTGAAGCGCTTTCGGGAGGCAATCGCAGCCCGAGCCTCCGCGGCTATGGTCTTAGCCGCGGCTCGCGCTACGGAATCGGCATCATCGAACACTTCCAACTTCATCGGCCTTCCCCCCTTACAGCGATAGCCTTATCGGTTCGCCTGCTAGCCTTATCGGGCGTCCTCATCGGGCAACCTCAACGGGCGGCTTGTGCCGCGACGCGGAAATCTTCCTTTTCGCAAGCGGCCGGGCTGTACCAGCCCCCCGGGGGCGAGACTCTCTGGTCGACCTCGCCTGGCCCCCACGACCCCTTGTCGTACGGATAGACGGGCGTGTCGGCACTGAGCGCCGCGTCGACGATTCTCCACGCTTCTTCCACGTAGTCCTCGCGCGCAAAAAGCGTGGAGTCTCCCGTCATCGCGTCTCCGAGGACGCGTTCGTAGGCTTCCATGTCTTCCGGGCGGGGATGGCGGCTGGCGACCATCTCCACGTTTTCGCCTTTCATTTCATCGCCCTGAGCCAGCACCGTGGCGCCGATAGCGATCGACATTTCGGGGCTGATCCGAAAGCGCAGGTGATTCTGGGACAGCGCGCTGTCCGGCACGACCGAGGGAGGCTTTCGAAACCGGCCCAGGACTTCGGTCGCGGTCACCGGCAGATTTTTCCCCGCCCGGATATAGAACGGCACGCCCTTCCAGCGCCACGAATCGATGTCCACCCGCAGGGCCGCAAAGGTTTCCGTCTTGGAATCCGGCCGGACTCCCTTCTCCTCGAGGTAACCACGGAATTGTCCCCGGACCAGATTGTTCGCGTCGATCGGCTTAATCGCCTTGAGCACCTTCACCTTCTCGTCGCGAATGGTCTCGCTGTCGGTGCGGACAGGAGGCTCCATCGCGAGGTTCGAGAGGACCTGGAACAGGTGATTCTCAACCACGTCGCGAATGGTTCCGGTCTGATCGTAGAAGCCGCCGCGGCCCTCGACGCCGAAGTCTTCCGCCATGGTGATCTGCACGCTTTCGATATAGTTGCGATTCCAGAAGGGCTCCATGAAGGCGTTGGCGAAGCGGAAAACGACGATGTTGTTGACCGGCCGCTTGCCGAGATAGTGGTCGATGCGAAAAATGGCCGGCTCGGGGAAAACCGAATGCAGCGTCCTGTTGAGCTCCTGCGCGGAAGCCAGGCTGTGGCCGAAAGGCTTTTCGACAATCACGCGAGCGCCATGGGAGCAGCCCGCTTTCCCCAATTGCTCGACAACCTTTCCGAACAGCAGCGGCGGAATCGCCAGGTAATGCGCCGGGCATTGCGCCCCGCCAAGTTCTTTGCGGATGGCCTCAAACGTCGCCTGGTCCGCATAGTCGCCGTCGACGTAATGCAACAGGCGGCTGAGCTTGTCGAACGCCCCGGCGTCGATGCCGCCGTGTTTCTCCAGGCTGTCCTTGGCGCGCGCTCGAAACTGTTCGAGGTTCCAGCCCGCTTTGGCGACGCCGATCACCGGCACGTCCAGGTGGCCGCGCTTGATCATCGATTGCAACGCCGGGAAGATCTTCTTGTAGGCGAGGTCGCCGGTGGCGCCGAAGAAAACCAGTGCGTCGGAGTGCGAATCGCTCATCGGGAATCTCCTTTTCCAGACCCTACTTGCCGGCTGCTTTCTCGAGGTGGCCGCCAAAGCCGAACCGCATCGCCGAGAGCAACTTATCCTGGTAGTCCGCCTCGCCGCGCGAGGTGAAGCGCTGGTAAAGCGCGGTGGAGAGAACCGGCACCGGCACGGCCTCGTCGATGGCGGCCTTGATCGTCCATCGTCCCTCGCCGGAATCGGAGACACGGCCTTCGAATTGCGCGAGGCTCGGATCCTTCACCAGGCTTGCCGCGGTGAGATCGAGCAGCCAGGATGCGATCACGCTGCCGCGGCGCCACACCTCCGAAATGTCGCGCAAATCGAGGTCGTATTGGTAATGTTCGGGATCGCGCAGAGGCGTGGTTTCCGCGTCAATCGCGTGCTGCTGCTTGCCCACGTTGGCCGAGCGCAGAATGCTTAGCCCCTCGGCATACGCAGCCATGAGGCCGTACTCGATGCCGTTGTGGACCATCTTGACGAAGTGGCCGGCGCCGTTGGGGCCGCAGTGAAGGTAACCCTGCTCCGCGGTCCCGCCCAACTTCTCGCGCCCCGCGGTTCGCGGCGCGTCGCCCGCGCCGGGAGCGAGCGTCGCAAAAATCGGATCGAGATGCGCGACGATATCCTTCTCGCCGCCAATCATCATGCAATAGCCGCGTTCGAGTCCCCAGACTCCGCCGCTTGTCCCCACGTCTACATAATGGATGCCCTTGGCCTTGAGTTCCTTGGCTCGCCGGATGTCGTCGATGTAGTAGGAATTGCCGCCGTCGATGAGTATGTCTCCGGCTTCAAGCGCCGGCAGAATGTCGGAGATGGTCTCATCCACCGCGGCCGCCGGGACCATCAGCCACAGCGCCCGGGGCTTTTGAAGCTTGGCAACCAGATCCGGAAGAGAGGAGCTTCCCGCCGCTTTCTCCTTCACCAACTCGTCGACCGCTTTTGGCGACCTGTCGAACACGACGCACTGATGCCCTCCCTTGAGGAGGCGGCGAACCATGTTCGCTCCCATTCTTCCAAGACCAATCATTCCAAGTTGCATAGTCGCTCCTTTAGCGGCATCGTGCTGCGATCGAGAAGTTGATTTCCAGTTTCCGTCAAAAAAAACAAAGCGGAAGGCTCAGGAAACCTGTTTGAGCTTCCGGTAGCGGCGGATCAGGCTGTTCGTGGAACTATCATGGGCGAGTTTGGTTTCGCTCGGGCTTTCCAGTTCCGGGATGATGCGCTGCGCCAGGACTTTGCCCAATTCCACGCCCCACTGATCGAACGAGTTGATCTGCCAGATCGTGCCCTGCGTGAACACGCTGTGTTCGTAGAGCGCCACCAGCTTGCCCAGGACTTCCGGCGTGAGCCGGGCGGCGAGAATCGTGTTGGACGGGCGGTTGCCCTCGAAGACCCGGTGTGGCACGAGCCAATCGGGCGTGCCTTCCGCTTTCACTTCGTCGGCTGTCTTGCCGAACGCAAGCGCCTCCGCCTGCGCAAAGACGTTCGCCATCAGGATGTCGTGATGGCGGCCGAGCGGGTTGAGCGGCTCGCCGAAGGCGATGAAGTCGCACGGGATGAGCCGGGTGCCCTGGTGAATCAGCTGGTAGAAAGAGTGCTGGCCGTTGGTTCCGGGCTCGCCCCAGTAGATAGGACCGGTGGCATAGGTGACTTCTTTCCCATCGAGCGTGACGTGTTTGCCGTTGCTCTCCATGGTCAACTGCTGAAGGTAGGCGGGAAACCGCTTCAAGTATTGCTCGTAGGGCAGCACGGCTACGGTGGCCGCCGCGAAAAAATCGCTGTACCAGACGCCGAACAGTCCCATCAGCACCGGGAGGTTCTGCGCAAACGGAGCGGTGCGGAAGTGCTCGTCCATCTCATGGAAACCATCGAGCATGGCCTGGAAATTCTGCGGCCCGATGGCCAGCATCGTCGAAAGGCCGATGGCCGAGTCCATCGAGTAGCGCCCGCCAACCCAATCCCAAAACACAAACATGTTGTCGGTATCGATGCCGAACTTTTCTACCGCCGCTGCGTTTGTGGATACCGCGACAAAGTGCTTGGCGATGGACTTTTCGTCGCCGCCCAGGGCCTGGAGCAGCCAGGCGCGCGCCGTGTGGGCATTGGTCATCGTCTCGAGCGTGGTGAAGGTTTTCGAGGAAATGATAAACAGAGTCTCTGCCGGGTCGAGGCCCTCTACAGCTTCCGCGAAATCGGTGCCGTCGATATTCGAGACGAACCGGAAGGTCATGGCGCGATCGCTGTAGTGTTTGAGAGCCTCGTACGCCATTACCGGACCGAGGTCGGAGCCGCCGATGCCGACGTTGATCACGTTGCGAATGCGCTTGCCGGTGTGACCCTTCCACTCTCCGCTGCGAACGCGATTGGAGAAGGCGGCCATCTTGTCGAGCACCGCGTGCACCTGCGGAACCACGTTCTCGCCGTCGACGACGATGGAGGTTCCTTTGGGCGCGCGCAAGGCCACGTGCAGGACTGCGCGCTTCTCAGTGGTGTTGATCTTCTCGCCTTGAAACATGGCGTCGATGCGCGACCGCAAGCCTGACTCTTCCGCCAGATCGAGGAGAAGCTTCACCGTTTCTCCGGTGATGCGGTTCTTCGAATAATCGAGGACCAGGCCGGCAGCCTCGGTGGTCATTTGCTCCGCGCGCTGCGGGTCATCGGCAAACAGCTTTCGCAGATGCAATCCTCGAATATTCTCGTAGTGGGTCTGGAGGCTCTTCCAGGCCTTGCGTTGGACCAGCGGCTCGACGCCGCCACCGCCTTTGGCACCCGTCACAACAGATGTTGCCATGTCTTCACTCCTTTCCTGTCCGCTGTCGTCGAGACGCGCGGCTTGCGAAAAAGATTGGCTGACAGCCTTTAACGCGCTGCGGCCTCTTTCAGGGCTGCGCTCTTGGAAGCGATCACGCCCATCAGTTCTTCCCAGGACTTGACGAACGACTTGGCCCCCTCGTCCTGAAGCTGGGCGGCAAGCGCGTACACATCGACGCCAGCTTTGGCAAACTGAGCCAACACCTCCTCGCAATTTCCGCCATCCGGCGGCAGGACCGCGCCCACTTCGCCATGATCCGCGAAAGCCTTCAAGGTAGCCTCCGGCATGGTATTCACCGTGAAAGGCGAAGCGAGGGCCTTGACGTAGAGCACGTCCGAGGCCTTGGGATCCTTGGTGCCGGTGCTGGCCCACAGCAGCCGCTGGGGACGCGCGCCAAAATTGAAAGTTCGCTGCCAGCGCGGGGATGCGAGCAGTTCGCGGTAGGCCTTGTAGATCCGCTGACCGATGGCAATGCCCAGCTGATTCACCAGCGGGCCCGGCACCTTGCCGGCTACTGCGGTATCCCAGCGGCTTACAAATACCGAAGCCACCGAACCAACCACGGGGTTGAGCCCGGCGGCGATGCGCCGCTCAATACCCCGCAGGAATGCCTCGGCCGCCGCCACGTACTGCTCGCGCGAAAACAGGAGGGTCACGTTGATCGGCACTCCGGCAAAGATCGCCTCCTCGATGGCCGGCAGTCCTTCTTTCGTTCCGGGAATCTTGATGAACAGGTTCGGCTGTGCTCCGCGCGCGTGGAGAGTCCTGGCCGCCGCCAGCGTGTTGGCCGTGTTATAAGCGAGCAGGGGCGACACTTCGAGCGACACCCAGCCGTCCACGCCGTCGGTGCGGTCATGGACGGACCGAAACTCCGCGGCGGCCCGGGTGATGTCCTCGAGCGCCAGATCGAAGAAAAGATCCTCTCCCGATTTGCCTTTGCTCAATCCCTCGCGGATGGCGGCGTCGTACGCGCTGCTGTTCTTGATGGCGTGATCGAAGATCGTGGGATTCGAAGTGAGTCCCGTTACCGACAGGTCCGCTATGTAGCTCTTGAGCGTGCCGCTATTGAGAAGGTCGCGCGTGATGTTGTCGAGCCAGATACTCTGGCCCAGGTCGTTAAGCTGCTGCGTTGCTTTCGCTTTCATCGTTTCACCTCGTTTGGGCCCGGCAAAATCCGGGCGGAATCGAAACTCGTCAGACTTACAGTGCTGCGGCCGGCATTCTCAATCCTTGTCCCGCGGAGCCAGCCTGCGATGGCCTGGACGCGCTCGCGGCTTGCGGCAACCGGTTCGAAGCTTTCGTCAGATCGCGCAGCCACTCGAAGGCTGGATCGCGCATCCTGTCTTCGCTGCACCGCCAAGCCCAGTTGCCATCGGCGCGGCCCGGTACATTCATCCTGGCCTCCCGGCCCAGATTGAGCAAGTCTTGTAATGGACATATCGAAAGCGCGGCCACGGACGACCACGCCAGCCCCATCAACGCAGGGGCGGCCTCGCGACTTTCACCACCTGTGCGTCCCAGGTATTTCCAGAAAATCTGCCGCTGGCGATCCGGCAATTCTTCAAACCAATTCCGCGTCGTGGGATTGTCGTGCGTGCCGGTGTAAACCACCGTGTTGCTCACGTAATTGCCAGGGAGATACGGGTTCCGGGCATCGCCGTCGAATGCAAACTGGAGAATCCGCATTCCCGGCAGTTTGAAATTGTCGCGGAGGGCGTACACGTCGGGTGTGATCATCCCCAGGTCTTCGGCGATAAACGGAAGAGCGCCCAATTCTTTCTCGATGGCCACAAACACATCGGCGCCCGGGCCCGCCACCCACTTCCCCGATTCTGCGGTGGCTGCGTCCGGCGGCACGTGCCAGGCCGCGCTAAAGCCGCGGAAGTGATCCAGGCGAATCGCGTCGACATACCTCAGAAGAGACTTCAGCCGCGCGATGTACCAGCGATAGCCGGACTCCCGGAGAGCGGCCCAATCATAAATCGGGTTGCCCCACAATTGTCCGTGAGCGCTGAAGTAATCGGGCGGAACGCCGGCAACGACGCGCGGCCGGCGGCGCTCATCGAGCAGGAACAACTCGGGATGAGCCCACACATCGCTTGAGTCCGGAGAAACGAAAAAGGGCAAGTCGCCGATCAAACGCACGCCGTTGGCGTGAGCGTGCGCCTTGAGCCGCTGGCACTGGCGGAACAGCAGGAACTGCGCGAAGCAGGTTTGGCCGATCTGGCCGGCGAGTTCACGCTGGGCGCGGTCGAGCGCCGCTGGATCGCGCTCGACAAACTCCGCGGGCCATTCGAGGTAATACGCGCCGTTGAATTTGGTTTTGAGCGCCCGGAATAGCGCATAGTCCTCGAGCCACTGGGCTTGTTCGCCCAGGAATTGCTGGTACGCGGCGCGCAAGTCCGCGCGCACCCCGGCGCTGAAATTAGTCCACGCTTTCTCGAGCAGCCCCTGTTTGAAGGCGATGACGGCGTTGTAGCCGACTTCGTCCTGCGGGAACGCACCCGTCTGGCAGTCGCTCGGCCGCAGCAATTCATCCTCGATCAGCCAGTCCGGGCTGATCAGCAATTCGTTGCCGGCGAAAGACGACAAGGATTG
>Ga0265325_10001558_pt1 | contig 15979 bp, 16 predicted proteins | sample 41420metaG_FD_202090 | JGI IMG/M metagenome (GOLD analysis project Ga0265325, IMG submission 202090) | Rhizosphere microbial communities from Carex aquatilis grown in University of Washington, Seatle, WA, United States - 4-14-20 metaG | ecosystem: Host-associated > Plants > Roots > Rhizosphere...
TGTCGACCTGCGGATAGAATTCAGACTTCATCTTCACGTCGCCAAGATCGCGCGCCCAGCGCACGAAATGCGCCACCGCCCGTTCCGGCCGATAGCAGTCGTATGCCTTAAGCGTCAGCCCATGGGGCGCCAGGTCTTTCACCACAAGCGCCAGAGCCGCAGCGGCCGGACGCGTCAAGTAGCAGATCGGCCGCTCGTAACCGTCGATCGGCACACCGACGAAATTATGCGCCGTGGCGTAACGCGCCTCCACCAGAAGCCCAGGTGCGACGCTCGCTGCGTCGACGAACGTATCGGGCCGCCGCTCGATGCGCGGTTCGGCGAAGGCCAACGGCGCAAGCGTCAACATCAGCCCGATGATCGCGATCCGAATCATGATGCTCCGTAGCAGATTCGTCGAAGCAATTATCCGTCCAGCCATGCGACCGCGCGGATCGGTGCGCCCGTGCCGCCCTTGATCTTGATCGGGAAGCCGATGAAGCGAAAACGGCCCTTGCCGACAAGCTTGTCGAGATTGACCAGCCCTTCCATATGGGTAAAGCCCATGTCGCGACAGACGTGATGCACCTCGAAATTGTTGCGTCCCGGGCGGCCAGGACTGACAGCCTCGACGCCGAACATGCCGATGCTCTTCCGGCCAAGCCAGGTTGCAGAGTCCTTGGTCAGGCCCGGAAAATCCGTGATGAAACCCGGCGTCCCATTGGTCCGCCGGAAGAAATCCATGTGCAGCAACACGGTGTCCTTCGGCTTGATCGTGATGCCTGCCGCCTTTTCGGCCTGCTCCAGATCCGCGATCGAGATGTCCGACCTCAATGGCTTGTGTGATAGATCAAGACAAACCGCATCGGTGAAAAAACTCTCCAGCGGCACCTGATCGATCGACAGGGCATTCGGATCGGCATTGAAATGCTTCGGCGCGTCGACATGAGTGCCGGCGTGGTCGCCCATCACCAGCGCCATGGTTGCCGTGGAAAAGCTGTACCCGTCCGCAACGCGAACCTCGTCGTGTGTCGAGAACGGCGCGACGACCACCTGCGGATGGTTCGGCAGCACCGCCATCTTGTGTTCGATATCGCGCGACAGGTCGATCAGGATCATGATGCCCAGGTCCCCGGTAAGCGACGGTCAGTTTGAAGCCCTCAATGCGGCTCCGCCAGCGGCATAACTCATATTCACGAATGCTGGCAGTGAGGGGTGAGGAAAGCGCCGGGACGTGCTAAGAGCTTATGAAATCACTTGTTTGAGCATAAGTGTTTGGTCATGGCCGCGCCGCTGAAAGCCCCCGAGGGACCGGGCGATATTGCCGAGACGATGCGGGACATCGGTCGGCGGGCGAAGCTTGCCGCGCGCGTTCTCGCCCTGGCTTCGACCGAGCAAAAGAACCGTGCTCTGGCCGGCATGGCGGCGGCCATTCTTGCGCACAAGCGCGACATCCTCGCCGCCAACGCCGGCGATTTGGCTGACGGCAAAGCCGCCGGTCTCACGTCGGCGATGCTCGACCGGCTCGAGCTCGATGACAAGCGCATCGAAGCGATGGCCGAGGGCCTCGACGTTGTGCGCAAGCTCGACGATCCCGTCGGCAGGATCACCGAATCCTGGACTCGGCCCAACGGCATGTCCATCGAACGGGTCCGCGTTCCGCTGGGTGTGGTCGGCGTGATCTATGAAAGCCGTCCCAACGTCACCGCCGATGCCGGCGCGCTGACGCTCAAAGCCGGAAACGCCGCCATCCTGCGGGGCGGCTCCGACTCTTATCGCTCGTCGGGCGCAATCCACTCCGCACTCACCAAGGGTTTGCGCGAAGCCAATCTGCCGGAGGCCACCATCTCTCTTGTGCCGACCCGTGATCGGGCGGCGGTCGGCCTGATGCTGCACGGCCTCGACGGCAACATCGACGTGATCGTGCCCCGTGGCGGCAAAAGCCTTGTCGACCGCGTCCAGAAGGAAGCGCGCGTGTCTGTGTTTGCCCACCTCGAAGGTGTCTGTCACGTGTATGTCGACAAGGCCGCTGAACTCGACATGGCCAAGAGCATCGTCATGAATGCCAAGATGCGGCGGACTGGAGTCTGTGGCGCAGCCGAGACATTGCTTGTCGACCGAGCCTGCGCTCAGACGATGTTGAAACCTTTGATCGCGATGCTCCTCGACGCCGGCTGCGAGGTGCGCGGCGATGCCGCCGCGCAGCACGCGGATGCGCGGGTGAAACCCGCAAGCGAGCAGGACTGGTCGACCGAATATCTCGACAAGATCATCACAGCCGGCGTGGTCGACGGCGTCGACGAGGCGATCGAACACATCGAGCGCTACGGCTCCCATCACACTGACGCTATCGTTACGGGCGACAAGCAGGCGGCAGAACGATTTCTCAATGAGGTCGACTCCGCGATCGTACTGCATAACGCTTCGACCCAATTCGCCGACGGTGGCGAATTCGGTTTCGGTGCCGAGATCGGCATCGCCACCGGCAAGCTGCATGCCCGTGGGCCGGTAGGCGTCGAACAGCTGACCAGCTTCAAATACCGCGTCCGCGGCTCGGGGCAGATCAGGCCGTGACACCGCCTCCACGTCTGGTGATCCCACCGCACGCGCCTGGGATGCGCATCGGGCTGTTCGGCGGCACGTTCGATCCGCCGCATGCTGCGCATCTCGGCGCCACGCTCCTTGCCATGAAGAGGCTGCACCTCGACCGGATGTGGTGGCTGGTGACCCCGGGAAATCCGCTTAAGGACACCCGCGGGCTGCGCCCTCTAAAGCAGCGCATGGCCGACGCGAGGAGGCTCGCCAATCATCCGCGCATCGACATCTCCGGTCTCGAAGCTGTCATCAACACGCGCTATACGTACGACACGTTGGAATTTCTGGTGCGCCGCTGCCCAGGTGTGCGCTTCGTCTGGGTGATGGGCGCCGACAACCTGCGGAGCTTTTACCGCTGGCAGAACTGGCGCGGCATAGCGAACCTACTTCCCATGGCGGTGATCGACCGCATGGGGTCCAGCCTCTACGCCACCGGCGGCCGCGCCGCCCAGGCGTTGGCCCGCTTTCGCCTCCCGGAACAATTGGCCGGGGAACTCGCCGACCGGAAGCCTCCAGCCTGGCTTTACCTCCACGGATTGAAATCCCCACTTTCTTCAACGGCGCTTCGCGCGTTGCGGAAGGACGATCCGTGACCGGAAATGGAACAGCCTTTTCGGCAAACTTCATGAGCAAAAGCAAAGCCAGCAAGGTTGAAAGTCTTAAGGCACAGTGCCTATCTTACGACTCGTGGCCCCGGCGATTCCGGGGCGTGAGCGGCAACTGAAAGGAAAGGACGACCCTGTCCCCCATCGCAGCTCCTCGGGCCCACGCCCGTCGTGCGCCCGGCCCGGTCTCCAAGCGCCCAGACGCCAAGGAGACCCTTCGACTGATCCTCGACCGCCTCGAAGACATGAAGGCCGAGGATACCGTCACCATCGATCTCACCGGAAAAGCAGCGTTCGCCGATTGCATGGTCGTCACCAGCGGCCGGTCGAATCGCCATGTCGGCGCCGTTGCCGATCGAGTCCTGGAAGGCCTCAAGAAGGCTGGTATCTCGAACGCGCGCGTCGAGGGCATGCCGCACTGCGACTGGGTGCTGATCGACGCCGGCGATGTCATCGTCCATGTCTTCCGACCGGAAGTGCGCGCCTTTTACGATCTCGAAAAGATGTGGGCGGGCGGACGAAGCCGGAAGGCGAGCTAGGCATCTGCATGCGTCGGAAAGGCCGCGACCGGCTTTCCAACGCGACCCTGTGCAGCGCGAGCTAAACCATGAGGCTGGTGGTTGCCGCCATCGGCCGGTTGAAAGACGGCCCTGAACGGGAGTTGGCCGAACGCTACCGAAAGCGCGCCGAGCAGACCGGCCGGCGGATCGGGTTCCGCGACATGGAAATCGTGGAAATCCGCGAAAGCCGCGCCCAGGAAGTCGGCAAGCGCATGGTCGAGGAATCGATCGCGCTGGCCAATGTGATTCCCGACAAAGCCATCGTCGTTCTCCTTGACGAACGCGGTGAAAATCTTGACAGCACCACTCTCGCGCAACGCCTCGGGGGCTGGCGGGATGACGGCCGGCCATCCGTTGTTTTCGCGATCGGCGGCGACGATGGGCTTGCCCCAACGCTGCGCACCAAGGCCAACATGCGGCTCGCTTTCGGCGCGACAACCTGGCCTCATCAACTCGTTCGGATCATGCTGCTCGAACAAATCTATCGGTCGATCAGCATCCTCGCCGGCCATCCTTATCATCGGGCGTGATGTTGATTTCACCCAGCGGTGGCGGTACGTCGTTGCACGATGAGGGCCCCGGAACGATCGGCTGATTCGTTTCGAATGTTGGCTGCGGCGCTGGCCTTCGGACTGTTGTTCAGTCCGAGCCTTGCCTTGTCGCAATCAGCGCTCGATGCGCTGCGCCAGCGTGACCAGGAACTCGAAGTAATCCGGACCGAACAAAAGAAAGCGGCCGAAACTCAGGCCCGCCTGAGGGATGAAATCGAAGCAATCGGCGCGGATCGACGTAAGTTCAATCAGGCGCTGATTGACGGCGCCGGCAGGCTGCGGGAAACGGAAGACCGCATCGCCGAGACAGAGTCGCGGCTCAAGCCGCTGGATGACAGCGAGCGCTCGTTGCGGAAATCGCTGGAGAGCCGCCGCGCTGTGATCGCCGAGGTGTTGGCCGCACTGCAACGAATCGGCCATCATCCCCCTCCCGCCCTCCTGGTCCGGCCAGAGGATGCACTGAAGTCGGTACGCACCGCGATCATGCTCGGCGCCGTGTTGCCGGATATGCGGGTCCAGGCGGAGGCGCTGGCGTCGGACCTTGCAGACCTTCTGCGAATTCGTAAGGACATTGCGGACGAGAAGGACCGCCTGCTGCGTGACGTCGCAACGCAGACCGAGGAGCGCCAACGCGTCGCCCTGCTGATCCAGGAGCGCCAGAAGACCCAGGCTGAAACCGAGCGAGCCCTGGAGAGCGAACGGCAAAAATCGCTGGTTCTCGCCCGCCAGGTCGACAATCTCAAAGATTTGATCGGCAAGGTCGAACAGGGCCTGGACAGCGCCAGCCGGGCTGCCCGCCAGGCGGACCGGACAACCGAAGAAAAAACTAGGGAAAACCGTGTCGATCTGGCGGCGCTGAACGACCCCGGCCGGCTTGAACCAGCCATCGCGTTCGCCGCGGCGCGGGGTCATCTGCCGATCCCGGTTAACGGCATCAAGATCAAGGATTTCGGGGCGCCGGACAGCCTCGGTGGCACCGAAAAAGGCATGTCCATCGCGGCCAGACCCGCCGCCCAGGTAACCTCACCCTGTGATAGTTGGGTGGTTTATGCCGGTCCCTTCCGCAATTACGGCCAAGTCTTGATCCTTAATGCCGGCGGCGGATATCATGTGGTACTCGCCGGGATGGATCGGATATCAGTGAATGTCGGCCAGTTCGTGCTGACCGGAGAGCCCGTGGCGGTAATGGGCGGCGGTTCACAAGGCGCGACGACCCTGGCATCAAGTTCGGATAGACCGGTGCTATATGTCGAGTTCCGTAAGGACGGCACTCCAATCGATCCCCGCCCGTGGTGGGCAACAGGTAAAGGCGAAAAGGTTCGCGGATGATGCGCAAGACATTTCTGGTTCTTCTCGGCGCGGCTTCGGGTGTGGCCCTGACATTGCTGGCAACCCAGCCCCGGCTGATGCCGGTCGGCTTTGGTTCCACCGCCAAGGCCGCTGCTGCCGATACCTATAAGCAGCTCAATCTGTTCGGTGACGTGTTTGAGCGCGTTCGTGCCGACTACGTCGAGAAACCCGACGACTCGAAGCTTGTCGAATCCGCGATCAACGGGATGCTATCCGGGCTTGATCCGCACTCGAGCTATATGGACCCGAAGAGCTTCCGCGATATGCAGGTGCAGACCCGCGGTGAGTTTGGCGGCCTCGGCATCGAGGTCACGATGGAGGACGGCCTGATCAAGGTTGTCGCGCCAATCGACGAGACGCCCGCGGCCAAGGCCGGCGTCATGGCCAACGACATCATCACCAAACTCGACGACGAGCAGGTCCAAGGTCTGACCTTGAATCAGGCCGTGGAGAAAATGCGCGGCCCGGTGAACACCAAGATCAAGCTCACCATCATGCGCAAGGGCCAGGACAAGTCCATCGAGGTCTCGATCACACGCGACATCATCCGTGTGCGCGCGGTCCGCTCCCATCCTGAGGATGACGTCGGCTATATCCGCATCACCCAGTTCAACGAACAAACCACCGAGAACTTGAAGAAGGCGATCAGCGATTTGCAAACCCAGATTCCGGCGGAGAAGCTGAAGGGCTTCGTCATCGATCTGCGCAATAACCCTGGTGGCCTGCTCGATCAGGCAATCTCGGTATCGGATGCCTTCCTCGAGCGTGGCGAGATCGTCTCGACCCGCGGCCGCAATGCCGAAGAGACCCAGCGGTTCAGCGCGCGCCCCGGCGATCTGATCAAGAGCAAGCCATTGATCGTCCTCATCAATGGCGGTTCAGCCTCAGCTTCCGAGATCGTTGCCGGCGCCCTGCAGGATCACAAGCGGGCGACGCTGTTGGGTACCCGCTCGTTCGGCAAGGGCTCGGTGCAGACCATCATTCCGCTTGGTGCCGGCAATGGCGCGCTGCGCCTGACCACGGCTCGGTATTTTACGCCATCGGGCAAGTCGATCCAGGCCCAGGGCATCAAGCCGGACATCGATGTGCTCCAGGAGGTGCCGGAGGATCTCAAGGCGCGGACCGATACCAAAGGCGAGTCCTCACTGCGCGGCCATCTTAAGGCCGAGGGTACTGAGCAGACCGGCTCGCAGTCCTACGTGCCGCCGGATCCGAAGGACGACAAGGCGTTGCATGCCGCTCTCGACCTGATGCGCGGCACCACGACCAACTCGGCCTTCCCGCCGAACGCCAAGCGCGCCGCGAACTAATCTGGCGCTGCGACGAATTGAAGGGCGGCCCAGCCTCGGGCCGCCCTTTTTTCGTTGCCGCATATTGCACAGCCGGTATCTGATGTCTCGGCTGCCCCTCCGTCGCTTTTCACCCGTGCCAATGCCGTTCGACAGCTAAACCATTGAAATCATTGCCGCACAAATCCAATGCGGTAAACGAAGAGTTAACGATCCGCCTTCTACCCTGCCTCGCACGATTCGCGACGACTGGGCGCACAGGTGGACGACGAACTGACGACGCCGCTCGGCGGCAATGCCAAAAAGAGCAAGCGGAAACGCCTAAAGCTGCCATTCACGGCGATGCAGGCCGCTGTCGCCATGCTTGCACTCGCGTTGATGGTCTGCGCCGGCTGGGCCGTGATGGTCAACGATCCGCTCGGCGGAGAGCCGGTTGCAGTCGTCGCCACCAACGCCGGGGCCAAATCCGAAACGTTGCCCGCGGTGATCTCGGGAGGCGGGATCGTCGGACCGACGGCGCAGCAGCCCCAATCTGCGACGCAGGCGCAATCCCCCGCCGCCCCGCCCGCGTCCGCTGCCAAGACCATCACGATCATCGACGGCTCCACCGGAAAGCGGCAGGAGGTTGCGATCCCTTCGGTCCGGGATGCCCGGGCACCGCTTGAGCAACGCTTGCTGGAAACCTCACGGCACGGTCCGATCCCGCGCATCGCACCCGATGGCCTGCGGCCAGCGGAGGCCTACGCGCAGGGACTTAACCCGCTCCAGGCCCGTAAAACCGGACCGCGGATCGCGGTGATCGTTGGTGGGCTGGGCGTCAGTTCGAACGTCACCAAACAAGCGATGGAGAAATTGCCGGCGGCAATAACGTTGGCGTTTCTGCCTTACGGCACCGACGCGGAAAGCCTCGCCACCAATGCACGCGCCACGGGGCACGAGATTCTGCTGCACACCCCGATGGAGCCGTTTGACTATCCCGACAATGACCCCGGCCCGCAGACGCTGCTCAGTTCCCTTGGTGGCGACCAGAATCTCGATCGGCTGACCTGGCTTATGAGCCGCCTCCAGGGCTACGTCGGGCTGGTCAACTACATGGGTGCTCGCTTCACATCATCCGAGCCGTCGCTCGCTCCGGTGCTGAAAGACGTGGCACACCGTGGCCTGATTTACATCGATGACGGTTCTTCATCCCGGAGCCTCGCTGGCCAGGTTGCGGCGGTCTCCAACCTGCCGTTTGCCAAGGCCGAAGTCGTACTCGATTCGGTACCGACCCCGACCCACATCGACGGCGCCCTGGCGCGTCTCGAGGCACTGGCCCGGCAACATGGCAGCGCGGTCGGCTTCGCATCGGCGCAGCCCGTTTCGATTGACCGCATCGCGCAATGGGCCAAGGGCGCCGAGGCCCGCGGCTTTGTCCTGGTGCCGATCACAGCGGTGGCGGTCAAACCAAAGTCCTCGTGAGCGGAAGGATCCGCGACCGGTTCCACACGAGGAAATTTCTGCTACATCATGGGCTGCTGATCGTCCGCCGGCGTCGGCGAACCCGTTCGGGACCCTATGCCAAAGACTCGATACGAAGACTTGCCTTATCGGCCATGCGCGGGGCTTTGCGTCATCAACCGCAAGGGGCTCGTGTTCGTTGGCCGGCGCACCGAAGGCCCCGAGCACACCGACAAGACCCACGTCTGGCAAATGCCGCAGGGCGGCATCGACGACGGTGAGAAGCCTTATCCCGCGGCGCTCCGCGAGCTCTACGAGGAAACCAGCATCAAGTCGGTCAAGAAGCTTGGCGAAATTCGCGGCTGGCTCACCTACGACATCCCCAAGAAATTCGGCACCAAGGCCTGGGGCGGCAAATATCGCGGCCAGGCCCAGAAGTGGTACGCCTTGCGCTTCACGGGCAAGGAAAGCGAAATCGACATCGAGAATCCCGGCGACGGACACGATCCGGAGTTCGTTGAGTGGCGCTGGGAGCCGATGGAAAACCTTCCCGAACTGGTGGTGCCGTTCAAGCGCGAAACCTACGAGGGCGTCGTCAAGGCGTTTTCGCGCTTCACGACGCAAGAGGGCCATGAACGCAAGGGCACCAAGCCGAAGCGTAGGGCTCCCGCACCGACGGCGCGCAAGATGAGCGCCAAGAGACGGCGCAAGAAATAACTGATGGGCGAGGGCGCGCATTGGTCCGATTTCTTCGTTGCCGAGGTCGGTGCGGCGGCAGCGCTAAGTGGCCTTGTCATCGTCGCCATCTCTATCAACCTGCAGAGGATCGTGGCCGACCCTCATGTTCTACCGGGGCGAGCCGCTGAATCATTGATTGTCCTTGTGACCGCCCTCATGGCCGCCAGCGTGGTCTGATTCCGAACCAACCCGTCAAGTTGCTGGGCGGCGAATTGCTCGTCATCGGGCTTGTGACATTGACCGCAGGCTTCGTGTTGCAGGCAAAAGCGTTGCTGCGTTTTCGGCCTCAGCCGGTGCAGTGGTGGCTGCCACGTCTCGCCATTATCATGGCAACGGGATTGCCGATTGCGATCGGAGGAGCGTTGTTGCTGGGCGACTTTTCCGCCGGACTATACTTGGACGGCCGCAGGAATCTTGCTGTCGTTGGCCGCCGGCGTACTGAACACCTGGGTGCTGCTGGTTGAAATCCTGCGTTAGCAGGTGGATCAGTGCAACGCCGTACCTTGCAGGTGCTGGTCCAGCGCTTTGAAATGATCGAGCCGCGTGATCGCCTTGTCGAGCTCTGAGCCCTGGGCAATCTCCTTGATGTCCTGCTCCATCTTGGTGATCTGACCCTGCAAGGCGGCGCGATCGACGTCCTCGACCGAAGTCGCGACATCGGCCAGCACGGTCAGCCCACCTGGACCGACCTCGGCAAAACCGCCGAGCACCACGATCCTGATCCGCTCGCCGCCGCGATAAAGGGTCATGACGCCTGGGCGCAGCAAAGCGATCAGCGGCGCGTGGCCCGCGAGCACTCCGAAGTCGCCTTCGGAGCCGGGCACATCGACTTGCTCGACCTCGCCGGAAAAGGCGATTTTTTCCGGGGAGACAAGTTCGAAATGGAAGGTGGCCATGATTGCTGCCGCTTGCTCCGTAATCGAAGCTCTTAGGCTTCCGCCGCGAGTTTCTTGCCCTTCTCAACCGCCTCTTCGATGGTCCCGACCATGTAGAAAGCTGCTTCCGGCAGATTGTCGTATTTGCCTTCGACCAGACCCTTGAAGCCTTTGATGGTGTCCTGGAGGTCGACGAGCTTGCCCGGCGAGCCGGTGAACACCTCGGCGACGAAGAACGGTTGGCTCAGGAACCGCTCGATCTTGCGGGCGCGAGCCACGGTGAGCTTGTCCTCTTCGGAAAGCTCGTCCATGCCCAGAATGGCGATGATGTCCTGCAACGCCTTGTAGCGCTGCAGCACCTGCTGGACCTGGCGGGCGATGGCGTAGTGCTCCTCGCCGACGATCAGCGGCGACAGCATGCGCGAGGTCGAGTCGAGCGGATCGACCGCCGGATAGATGCCCTTGGCGGCGATGTCGCGCGACAGCACGGTGGTGGCGTCAAGGTGCGCGAACGAAGTCGCGGGCGCCGGATCGGTCAAGTCGTCGGCCGGCACGTAAATCGCCTGCACCGAGGTGATCGAGCCCTTGTGCGTGGTGGTGATGCGCTCCTGCAGCGCGCCCATGTCGGTCGCGAGCGTGGGCTGATAGCCGACCGCCGAAGGGATGCGGCCGAGCAGCGCCGACACTTCCGAACCGGCCTGGGTGAAGCGGAAGATGTTGTCCACGAAGAACAGCACGTCCTGGCCCTGGTCACGGAAGTGCTCGGCCACGGTAAGACCGGACAGTCCGACGCGCGCGCGGGCGCCCGGCGGCTCGTTCATCTGGCCATACACCAGCGCGCACTTGGAGCCTTCGACCGAGCCCTTGTGTGGGTCCTTGTTGACGCCGGACTCGATCATCTCGTGATAGAGGTCGTTGCCCTCGCGGGTGCGCTCGCCGACCCCGGCGAACACCGAATAGCCGCCGTGGGCCTTCGCGACGTTGTTGATCAGTTCCATGATCAGCACGGTCTTGCCGACGCCGGCGCCGCCGAACAGGCCGATCTTGCCGCCCTTGGCGTAGGGCGCGAGCAGGTCCACGACCTTGATGCCGGTGACCAGGATTTCCGCCTCGGTCGACTGGTCGGTGTAGGCCGGCGCCTCCTGGTGGATGGCGCGCGTCGTTTCGGCATTGACCGGACCGGCCTCGTCCACCGGCTCGCCGATGACGTTGATGATGCGGCCGAGCAGCCCCTGGCCGACCGGCACCGAGATCGGCGCGCCGGTGTCGGAGACACTCTGGCCGCGCACCAGGCCTTCCGAGGTGTCCATGGCGATGGTGCGCACGGTCGACTCGCCGAGATGCTGGGCAACCTCGAGCACCAGCCGGTTGCCACCGTTCTTGGTCTCGAGTGCGTTTAGGATCGCCGGCAGGTGATCCTCGAACTGCACGTCGACGACGGCGCCGATAACCTGCGTGATCTTTCCGACTGCGTTTGGGGTCGCCATAACCTTCTCCTTCGAACCTGTGACGCTCAGACGACGGTCAATGTGACGGGCACATTGCCTCGTGTGGCGCGTGAATAGGGGCAAATCTTATGGGCGTCCTCAACGAGAGCCTGGACCTTGCCCTTGTCGGCGCCCGGAATCGTGACCTTCAGCTCGGCTTTGAACCCGAAGCTCGTCTCGTCCTTGTCCATCGTCAGCGTGCACGTGACGCGTGCGTCCTGCCCGTCAAGAGCATGCTTCTTGGCAAGCGCGAGGATCGCCTGACCGAAACAGGCGGACCAGCCGAGAGTGAATAGCTGCTCGGGGTTGTGGCCATCGCCGTTGCCGCCGAATTCCTTCTGCAAGCCCATCGCCAGCGCGAGCCCGCCGTTCTCGAGGATCGCGCGTCCGTTGCGTCCGCCCCTGGTCGTCGCCGATACGGTGTACGCCATGCTCGCCTCCTAGAGCGCCTCGGCACCGGAGATGATCTCGATCAGCTCCTTGGTGATCATCGCTTGGCGGGTGCGGTTATACTTGATGGTCTGCTTGCGGATCATGTCTCCGGCGTTGCGGGTGGCATTGTCCATGGCCGACATGCGCGCGCCCTGCTCGGACGCAGCATTTTCGAGCAGCGCCCGGAATACCTGAACCGTAATGTTGCGCGGCAATAGTTCGGTGAGAATGTCCATCTCGTCGGGCTCGTACTCATAGACCGCGGACGGCGCCCTGTCTGACTTGGCTTCGAAGACCGGCGGGATGATCTGCAGCGCGGTCGGGACTTGAGAAATGACCGACCTGAACCGCGAGAAGAACAGGGTGGCGACGTCGAACTCACCCTTTTCGTAAAGCTCGCGAATCTTGGTGCTGACCCGCTCGGCATGCTCGAAACCCAGCGTCTTTACGCGCAGCTCGATCACTTCGAGAATCTGCGAGGCGTATTGACGGCGGAGCTGATCGGCTCCCTTGCGGCCGACACAAAGGATTTTCACGGTCTTGCCGGCCGCGGTCAGCGAATTGATCTTCTCGCGGGCGAGCCGGACGATCGAGGAGTTGAACGCGCCGCACAGGCCGCGCTCTGCCGTGCAGACCACAAGCAGGTGGACTTGGTCCTGGCCGGTGCCGGCGAGAAGCTTCGGGGCGGAATTGATGTCGGCGACCGTTGCCGCGATGTTGCCCAGCACTTTTTCCATGCGTTCGGCATAAGGTCGTGCAGCCTCGGCCGCGGCCTGCGCGCGTCGCAGCTTCGACGCCGCCACCATCTGCATGGCCTTGGTGATCTTCTGCGTCGCCTTGGTGGCGGCGATGCGGACCCGCATATCCTTGAGACTGGCCATGTCCGAAAAGTCGTCCCTTAAGAGAACGTCTTGGCGTAGCTGTCGACCGCGGCCTTGAGCTTGGCCGCGGTGGCGTCGGTGAGGTCGCCGGTCTTGCGGATATCCTCCAGGATGTCGTTGTTCTTGGTGCGAACCAGCGTCAGAAGGCCTTGTTCGAAGGCACGCACCCGCGCGACCGGCAACGGATCGAGATAGCCATTCACGCCGGCATAGATCACCACGACTTGCTCTTCCATCTTCAGCGGCGAGAACTGCGGCTGCTTCAAAAGTTCGGTGAGGCGCGCGCCGCGGTTGAGCAGGCGCTGGGTGGTTGCATCGAGGTCAGAACCGAACTGGGCAAACGCCGCCATCTCACGATACTGGGCAAGCTCGCCCTTGATACGACCCGCGACCTTCTTCATCGCCTTGGTTTGTGCGGCGGATCCCACCCGCGACACCGACAGGCCAACGTTCACCGCGGGGCGAATGCCCTGATAAAACAGATCGGTTTCCAGGAATATCTGGCCATCGGTGATCGAAATCACATTGGTTGGAATATAGGCCGACACGTCGTTGGCCTGGGTCTCCACCACCGGCAGCGCCGTCAGCGAGCCGGCCCCGGCAGCGTCACCCATCTTGGCCGCGCGCTCCAGCAGACGCGAGTGCAGATAGAACACGTCGCCCGGATAGGCCTCGCGGCCCGGCGGGCGGCGCAGCAGCAGCGACATCTGGCGGTAGGACACGGCCTGTTTCGACAGATCGTCGTAGAAAATCACGGCGTGCATGCCATTGTCGCGGAAATATTCGCCCATGGTGCAACCGGCGAATGGCGCCAGATATTGCATCGGCGCCGGGTCGGAAGCGGTCGCCGCCACCACGATCGAATATTCCAGCGCACCCTGCTCTTCGAGCACTTTCACGAACTGCGCGACGGTCGAGCGCTTCTGCCCGATCGCGACGTAGACGCAGTAGAGCTTCTGGGTCTCCGGCGAACCGGGCGCGTTGAGCGGCTTCTGGTTGAGGATGGTGTCGAGGATGATCGCCGACTTCCCGGTCTGTCGGTCGCCGATGATCAACTCGCGCTGACCGCGGCCGATCGGGATCAGCGAATCGATCGCCTTCAGCCCGGTCGCCATCGGCTCATGCACCGACTTGCGCGGGATGATGCCGGGCGCCTTGACGTCGACGCGCTTGCGCTCATCGGCCTTGATCGGGCCCTTGCCGTCGATCGGATTGCCCAGTGCGTCGACCACGCGGCCCAGCAGACCCTTGCCCACCGGCACGTCGACGATGGCGCGCGTGCGCTTGACGGTCTGGCCTTCCTTGATCTCGCGGTCATTGCCGAAGATCACGATGCCGACGTTGTCGATTTCGAGGTTGAGCGCCATGCCGCGCACGCCGTTCTCGAACTCGACCATCTCGCCGGCCTGCACATTGTCGAGGCCGTAGACGCGGGCGATGCCGTCGCCGACCGACAGCACCTGGCCGACTTCGGTGACCTCGGCCTCCTGGCCGAAATTCTTGATCTGACCCTTCAGGATTGCGGTGATCTCTGCGGCGCGGATATCCATCAGCCTGCCTCTTTCATCGCGTGCTTGATCGCGTTGAGTTTCGTTCGCAGCGAAGAATCGACCATGCGGGAACCGAGCTTCACCATCAGCCCGCCGATGATCGCCGGATCGATCTTGACGTGGAGATCGACCGATTTTTCGCCAGTGATCGACTTGAGAGCGCCCTTCAGCGCCTCGATGTGGGTGTCGGACAGCTTCTCGGCAGCGGTGACCTCAGCGGTCACCTCGCCCTTCCATTTCGCAACCAGCTTGCGGAAGCCGCGCATCATATCGCGCACCGCGAACAGCCGGCGGTTGGCCGCAATCAGCTTCAGAAAGTTCGCCGCAAGGCCTCCGATGCCGGCCTTGTCGAGGACGGCGGCAAGAGCTTTGCCCCGTTCCTCCGCACCGAACACCGGGCTGCGCACCAGCCGGTAAAGGTCAGGGCTCTCGGACATAAGGCCGTCGAAATGATCCAGATCGGCCTTCACCGCATCGACTGACTTGGCGTCGAGCGCAAGCTCGAACAACGCGCGTGCATAGCGGCCTGCCATGCCGGATACGGTGATGTCTTCGCCTGCCACGTTCGCGTGCTCTTGAAATCAATCCGAGAGTCCGGAGCCGCCCATCGGAAGGACGGCACAAACCCTTGGATTCAAGGGGTTTTTGGAAATGCAGGAGCCGTCGCCGAACCCCGCCAAGTCGCGCGGTTCCGTAACATATCGACCCTTGCGGTGCAACAAGTCACAACCGTCCGACCGCCAAAAATGACGGAATTCTGCCGGTTCCAGGCCACCAACCAAAGGACCGCGGTGCAACCGCGATCAGTTGTTCAGAATCGCGATATCCTTCGCCGAACCGCGCCCCGGGAGGCTTTGCAGGAACGCGTAGATATCGGCCACATCCTTGTCCGGTAGTACCGCCTCGACATAAGCCGGCATGTCGCGCAGGGAGTCGCGCAGCACGCCCTTGAAACCATCGAATGGCAGCTCGGTCTTTGCGAGCGGCGGCGCGTTGTAATTGAGCGCGCCGCCCTGCCCGGCGCGACCGTGACAATAGTAGCAACCGACCGCCGTGAAGATGCGCTTGCCGTTGGCGACGTCACCTTGCGGCGCGTCCTGCGCCTGCGCCGGCAGCGCAAGCGAAGCGACCAAGGCAGCCCCTAGCAATAAACCCTTATGCATGCTGCCCTCCCTCAGCGCGGATCGGTCACGACGTCGAGCAGTGCAGGCTCGCCGCTCTTGACCACGGCCAGCGCGCGCTTGATGGCCGGTGCGAGGTCCTTGGGATCGGTGATCGGCCCTTCGCCGTGGACGCCGAAGCCGCGGGCCACAGTGGCGTAGTCGATGTTCGGATCGATCAGCGTGGTGCCGATTTTCGTGTTGGTGATGCCGCGGGCGTGTCGCGCCGCCATGGCTTGGAGATACATCAGCTCCTGGTGATAGGCGCGGTTGTTGTGCACCACGTACAGCAGCGGGATCTGGTGATGCGCCGCGGTCCAAAGCGCCGCCGGCACGAAGTTGAAATCACCGTCGCCGCCGAACGCGACCGTCAATCGTCCATGCCGCTTGTTGGCAAGCGCAGCGCCGATCGAAGCCGGCAAGTTGTAGCCAATACCGGCGCCGCCCGCACCGCCATTCCACTGGTAGGACTTCTTCATGTCCCATA
>Ga0265325_10001561_pt1 | contig 15970 bp, 21 predicted proteins | sample 41420metaG_FD_202090 | JGI IMG/M metagenome (GOLD analysis project Ga0265325, IMG submission 202090) | Rhizosphere microbial communities from Carex aquatilis grown in University of Washington, Seatle, WA, United States - 4-14-20 metaG | ecosystem: Host-associated > Plants > Roots > Rhizosphere...
GTTGCGCGGGCCCTCGCGTGCCACCGTGAGATCGAGGCGGCTGGCAAGAGCGAGTCGATGCTCCGACATTCACGGCTCGAAGGCCAAAACTCTGTCAAATGACAGAGAAGGCGTCGTCATAATTGCGTCGCGCCGCGAGATTCGTGCAAATAATTTTCCTGATGGGGAACGTCGCATCGTCGCCTCTGTTGGTCCGGATCAATCCCCACATCCGGAGAGTTTCATGGCCAAAGAAGCGAAAAAGCTCGACGAGCTTTTCCACGACACATTGAAGGACATCTACTACGCGGAGAAAAAAATCTTGAGCGCGCTGCCCAAGATGGCAAAGGCTGCGCAAAGCGACGAGCTGCGCGCCGCTTTCGAGAAGCATCATGGCGAAACCGAGGAACAGATTTCCCGGCTCGAGCAGGTGTTCGAGGCCATCGAGGAGAAGCCGCAGGGCAAAAAGTGCGCGGCGATTGAAGGCATCCTGGAAGAAGGCCAGGAGATCATCAAGGAATACAAGGGCTCGCCCGCGCTGGACGCCGGCATGCTCGCGGCCGCCCAGGCGGTTGAGCATTACGAAATCTCGCGCTACGGCACGCTGAAAGCCTGGGCCGAAGAGATGGGACTCGATGAGGCGGCGCAACTGCTCGGCGAAACCTTGGAAGAAGAAGAGGCGACGGACGAGGCGCTGACGGAACTCGCGGAAGCAGCGGTCAACATCGCGGCCGAAGAGAAAGAAGCCGCGTAAGGCAGGCACGAGACAAGCACGCCCCGGCGATTTTCGTCGGGGCGTGCCGCAATGTGGACCCTGGTCAGTGCCAGGTCGCCGGCGCGTCCTGTTCGATCAGCGCTTCGGAGAAGGGAAATTCCAGCACAATGTCGCCGTTGCGGTCGGTGACCAGCAGCGACGCCGCCAGCAGGCGCGGGTGCTCTCCCTCATCCTCCAGGATATCGAGGATGATCGCCCTGGCGACCTCCCAGGCATGATCGGGGTCGCGCAACTCCTGGCCGTCGGGATCGGCGATCGTGTCGCCAGCGATTCGGGTGTTGAAGAAATAATGGGGCATGCTCGGCCTCTCACTTCTCGATGAAATCGCCGCATTTCTCGATTTTATCATCCTGGCCCCACGGCATGATCGGGACCGACGATGTCGAGTTCTTGGGCGAGCCTTCGATGATGCGGTCGGAATAGACCATGTAGACCAGGACGTTCCGCTTGATGTCGCAGCCGCGCACGATTTGCATCTTCTTGAAGAACAGCGACCGCCGCTTGCGGAACACATCCTCACCTTGCTCGAACTTGGCTTTGAAGCGGATCGGCCCGATCTGCCGGCAGGCCAGCGAGATGTCGGACACCTGCTCGGCGACGCCGATCCAGCCCTTGAAGCCGCCGCGCTCGGGGACGGTGAAGTGGCAGGCCACGCCTTCGACCTCGGGATCGTCGAGGCCGTAGGTCGCAAGCTTGTCGTTCGGGCTGACCCACTTGAACACGGTCGATCGCTTGAAGATCAAATCCGGCTCGTCGGCCGCCATTGCGGCGGGCATGGCCAGGACGAGCAGCAGGAGCAGGCCCAACAATCTGCGCATGGACGGCGTTCCCTCGCGGTGGCCCGGATGGCGTGACACCGGGCCGGCGAAGTCTTAGATGGTGCAAAATGCCGCCATGTGAAGACGCGATGCCGCCACGAGCCGCCCCATGAAGGCGGTGCTGTTCGATCTGGACGGCACGCTGACCGATTCCAGCCCCGGCATCACGGCCTGCATCCAGCATGCCCTGCGCGAACTGGGCCGCCCGGTGCCCGAGGCTGATACGCTGCGCTGGTGCATCGGGCCACCGCTGGCCGGAAGTTTCGCGAAGCTCCTTGCGTCGGCCGATACCGAGCTGGTGACGCAGGCGGTCGCGCTTTACCGCAGCCGGTTTGCGGCGACAGGATTTGCCGAGAATGCCGTCTATGCCGGCGTGCCCGAGGCGCTGCGGAAGGTTCGAAGCATGGGTTGCCGCCTGTTCGTCGGCACCTCAAAGCCCGAAGTTTATGCGGCCAAGATCGTCGCGCACTTCGACATGGGCGGAATGTTCGACGGTGTCCATGGCAGCGAGATGAGCGGGGCGAGGAGCGACAAGGCCGAATTGATCGCCCACATCATGCGAATGGAGCGGCTGTCGCCAGCCGACACCATCATGATCGGCGATCGAGCCCAGGACGTGATCGGTGCGAGACGTTGCGCCATTCCCTGTATCGGGGTCGCCTATGGCTACGGCGGTCGCGAGGAGCTGCGCGAAAGCGGTGCAGTCGCCATCGCGGAGCGGCCCGATGAGATCCCCGCTCTCGTGGAGCGTCATCTGGGCTAGACATGATCGTTTGGCGCGCACGTTGCCTCCGCCACCCCTCGGGGTGACGGAGAGACCGCCGTCTCTTCTAGGCCGCGTCGCGGCTCTGGTCCGCCGATGGCATCGCTAGCGGAAGCGGAGCGAGGTTCAGCGCATCGACCAGATTCGCAACCTCCTGGCGCGCCGTGACGTGAGACATCGTCGGCCGCTTGCCGAGCGTCACCTCGTCCAGTTCGTCGAGCGCCGTCAGGCCGCGCAGGTAGAATTCGCGGAACACCACACGCTCGCCCAGCCCTTCGATGCAGCGGAAGCCAAGCCTGCGCGACAACTCTTCAAGGCCGGCGCCGACCTGACGCTTGTTGCGCGTCGGCGTCATCGACAACCGGTTGCGTAGAACGATCCAGTCGGTCGGCGTCTGGCCGGACGTGATGCGCCGGTGGCGCGCACTCTCGACGGTCTTGGCGTAATGGCTGGTGTCGTTGATCGTGAGCGTTTGGGGATCGAAGCTTCCCAGCACGTCGAGATCGATGAAGCTGTCGTTCAGCGGCGTGACCAGCGTATCCGCCAACGCATGCGCGAGCCGCATCGGCGCGGCGTCGTGACCGGGCGTGTCGATGACGACGGTGTCGTATGTCGTCGGCAGCGTATCGAGGGTGTAGGCCAGCGCGCGGGCCACGGCCTCCTCGTCGCTGCCCTCGACGCGCAAGTGGTCGGGCGTGGCCAGAGGGCGGCCGATCCGCGCGGCCCAGGCGTTGCGGTTCTCGATGTAGTGCGTGAAGCTGCGCTGCCGCGCATCGAGATCGATGGTGGCAACGCGATGACCGCGCTTGAGCAGCGCGACCGCAACGTGAATGGCGACGGTGGATTTTCCCGACCCACCCTTTTCATTGGCGACAACAATCACACGCACGGACCGGGGCATGGCTGCTCCGTCTGCGGACATGGGCGCCCTCCAGAGTTCGATTCAGTTTTATCGTGGTCGAATCATCTGGGCTGATTCTCCACGCGCCAGCAACCGCGCGATGTGGCGCATTCAAGACTGCGCGGCGTTTTGTTTTGCTGAGTGTCTTTCACGTCACGACATTGTGGCGGCTGCTTGCATTCGAATGACGCGCAACGACTTTGCCGAGTGATGGTGCGTCAACATCTGCAAACGGTTGAAGGATGGCGTGGCGCGCGTTTTCATGACCGGATACTCGATCGGGCTCGGCGATGGGGCTCATCGCTCGTCCGCTCGCTTTGGGCCTTGCATTGCGCGCGTAGCAGCCAGCCGGCGATGGCGTGCAATTCGCGAGGGAAGGCGTTTCCTTTAAGACAAAGCCCCGGTATGTTTCGCGCCATGTCTCTCATGACGGAAACCGCGCCCCGAGAAGCTCGAGAATCGCGAGACTTTGCCGGAGGCATCTCGGCATTGGCCGACGGCCAGCTTTATGCGCTGCAGCATCAATTCGCGCTCGACGGGCGCGTCAGCAGCTATCCGGCCAGCGCGCGAGGCTACTCGGTGGCGAACTGCTATCTCATCAAGCAGGACGACGGCGCGCTGCTGATCGACACCGGCTTCGGCAAGGACGAGCCGGCGATCCGCAGCGAGGTCGAGTCGCTGATCGCGCCGGGCTCGCCGCTGTCGCTGTTTCCGCTGCGGCTCAACGAGTTCATGTCGATCAACAATGTCGAGACGTTCGCCGGGCACTTCAAGGTTGACCGTTGCTACACCAACAACATCGACGCGGCGCTGTGGTTCGATTTCGGCGCCAAGGAGGATGGCCGCAACATCCTCGACTCGATGAACGTGGTTGCGGTGGGCCGCGTCGACACCATCGACGTCGGCAAGCAGGGCCGGCGGATCGACGTCATGCACGCGCCGATCCGGCTGATCGCGACGCGCTGGCTTTATGACCGCGCCACCAAGACGCTGTTCAGCTCCGACCTGTTCACCCACATCTGGCGCGACCAGAAGAATGGCCCGTGGATCGTCAACGAGACCGACAACGATTCCACGTCGCCGCGCGACCTGCGCTCGTTCATGCTGAACACACGGTATTGGTGGCTCGAGGGCGCGCCGACCGATAAAATCCGCCGCGGCATCGACGCGGTGTTCGAGAAGTGGGACATCGAGACCATTGCGCCGGGCTACGGCTGCATCCTGCGCGGCAAAAAGCTGGTGACGCGGCACTACCAGATGCTCGACGACTTCCTGAAGGCTTGCGACAAAAGCCGGATGGTGTCGCGCTACGTCACCCGCGACGAGGAGCGGTAAGGCGCTCTCTCTCTCCGCTACGCGCAGGCTTCACGCCCTCTCTAGCCGAACCGCAATAGCTGCGCTGGCAATGGTCGCGCGATCGTTGGCCTCCGGGTCGGCAACATCGAGCCCACCTTTGACGGCGCGGACCGTGACATTGCCCAGGGGCAAGGACGCCTTGATCTTGTCGAGGTCCACCTGATCCGGTCGCTGCACGCCGATCGTGACGTCCACATCGAGCTTGGTCTTGTCGACCTGCAACGTCCGAACGAATGACAGCGAGCTGTGGTGCAGCGCGTCCTGCACGGCGCGCAGCGCAGCCTTGGTGTAGTCGGAGCCGTGCAGATCGTTGCCGGAGCCCAGCTCAAGAATGACACGCGTCTTCGGCATCGATTTCTCCTGTTCTCTGCTTTGTCGCGTTTTCTTCACGCGAACCGGTACCCACTTCGCTCGAAAACGCTTAGCCGATGTCGAGGCTGACGACGACGCAAGCGTTGGCAATCATCGTGCTGCTGGTGCCGGCATCGTTGGGAATCTCAAGGCCGCCTTCGACCACTGTTACTGTGCCCTTCCCGTAAGGCAGGACGGCCAACACTTCCGCCTTGTCCACCAGCTCGGGACGGGGCACACCGATGTGAATGTCGACGATCATCGCATCCAGCGAATGACCCAACGCGGGCGCGATTGACAAGGAGTTATGCCAAAGCGCATCGCGGACCGCCCGGCAGGCCGTCTTTGTCGGGTCCGCACCGCGGATGTCGGTGCCCATGCCGATTTCGAGTACCATACGCTTCTTGGCCATTGTCACTACGCCTGATGCCGTTTCAGGAACGCACGCGCACGGTTGATGGTGCGCGCCTTCAGGTCTGGCGGATCCTTCCAGGGAAATACCGTGATCTCTGCATTCGGGCAGAGCGACGCGATGGCGACTGACACCACCAGCGGATGTGCCACGACATCGTCGGGAAGCACCAGCATCGGCGTCTGGCAAGATTTCGCGAAATCGCGCGATACGCTGTACACAAAATCCGGCTGCAACCGGTAAAGGTTGTGCAAGTACTTCTCGATGGTTTCCATCGACACGTCGGGCCTACGTTCGCGGAACTCCTTGCCCCAGACGTTTTTGCTCAAGTCGTACATGAAATCCGCCTGCTCCGGCCGATGGCCGACCGGCTGACTGAGCAGCGCGGCCACGACGCGTTGCGGCGCGCGCTGCATCAGCTTCATCGCGAACGGACCACCGATGCAGTTGCCGAAGAAGAAAAACTTATCGATGCCGAGATGGTCCATCACGCCGAACTGGTCGTCGGCGAACGCGCCCCATGGATCGTCGACCGGCACAGGGCCGGTGGACTCGCCGCCCGTGGCATTGCGCTGGTCCATGGTGATCACGCGGAAGTCGTTCTTGAACTCCTCCATGATGTTGATCACCGCGTTCGGCCAGACGCCGATACGCGAATTCAGACCGCCGCCGGGCGTCGCCAGCAGCGGGAAGCCTGAGCCAATCTCGGCGTAGCGGACGCGGACGTCGCCTTTCTCGTAGAATCCGACCTTGGCGCCCGCCGGCAAGCTCTGTGCGATCCCGGTCTGCGGCGCTTGGGCGAACACTTGCGGCGCCGCGGTCGTCGCCGCGGCTGCGGCTCCGCTCGTCAGAATGGTGCGTCGGCTGGAGTCGGTCATGCACGCCCTCCCTGGGTCAGGGTCGAAGCGGGTCGCTCGACCGGGGTGATGCCGGCGGCGCCGCAGCCCTGCAGCATAGGCTCTCCTGGCTCCGAGTGCACCGGCAGGCGCGCGAAACTGCGATCCGGCAGGCCCCGGCGCCGGCCAGCATCGCTGCCATGCTCGTCAGATGGCGACCGAAAGGGATACTGACATCGCCTCGATTCAACGGTAGGAATCGTACCATCGCATCCGGCTGACGCCCGGCGACCAACAGGGATGGAACATGCTCGACAAGCCGCATGCGCACGCCAAATCCATGCTCGACATTCCGGTCGCCGAGCGTATGCCGCGCGAGATCGCGCCCGGCGTGTTCTGGATCGGCGACTGTCTGGCCCAGCGCCACAAGGGCAAGGTCTATCACGGCTATAACGCCGCCTATATCGTCGCCGGCGAAACCGCGTCGTGCCTGGTCGAGACCGGTCATCCCAAGGATTTCCCCGTCATCGAGCAGCACATGAACAAGCTGTTCGCCCGCGGCATCCCGCCGCTGAAGTATCTGTTCGTGACGCACCAGGAGACGCCGCATTGCGGCGGCCTCGGCCGCGTGCTGCGGACTTTCCCGGACTCGATCCTGTGCGGCGACGTCAGCGACTATCATCTGGCGTTCCCGCAGTACGAACACCGCATGCGCTCGATGAAGGAGGGCGACGAGATCGACCTCGGCGGCCGCACGCTGATGGCGGTCGAGCCGGTGATCCGCGACCTGCGCACGACGTGGTGGGGCTTCGACACCAAGGAGCGGGTGCTGTTCCCGGGCGACGGTTTCGCCTACAGCCACTACCACGAGGACGGCCATTGCGGCCTGATCGCCGAGGAGGCCGTGTCGCTCGATCTGCCCGATGTGTCGTCGACCTTCGCGGACCTGGCGCTGTTCTGGACCAAGTTCGCCGACATGAACGTCTATTGCGATCGGCTCGATCATCTGATCGAACGGCTCGACGTGCGCTATATCGGCCCGACCCACGGCCTGCCGATTACCGACGTGAAAACCACGGTGCCCAAGGTGCAGCAGGGCCTCAAGGAAGCCGCGCTGATGCCGGAGACCGGCACCAACGAGAAGGTGGTCCCGACCGGCGCCGCCGTGAGCTGATCCCCGACCAGACAGGAAAGCAATGTCGAAAGAAGCCATGCGAGAGGAGACCGACCGGCTGGTCAGAGAAGCCCTGGAGCGCAAGGCCGTCACCGTGAAGCAGGGCAATACCCGGATCGAGACCACCTGCGGAAAATGCGGCGCGAAAAATCGCGTCGCGGCGGCGCCGGGGCAGCTCCGTGTGCCATTTGCCTGCAAGGAATGCGGTCAGAAACAGAGGACACTGTGACCTTCACTTTGCGCGTGGGAATTGCTCGGTGTGGAAGTCGCCGTCGCGGCCGAAGTACATCACCTTGCGCCCGGCGATGAACACGCCGTAGCTGGCGCAGCCCGCCGACATGATCCTGCGCAGGAAATCGGCATAACCGATCCGGCCCTGCTGAATGGCCTGCACCGCCGATGCCACCGTGTTCTTGTCGAAGGCGTCTGCGATCGCGGGCGCCGCGATGAGCGGCAGTGCTTCGTCATGGCTGTCGCCACCGGCGCCGTAATAGGTGTTGCGAAGCGCTGCGAGATCGGCGGTGTAGGAGCGGACGCCGGCGCCGGCGAGCTTCTGCACGACCTGCGGGAACGGCGTGCTGGCGAAGCTGAGATTCATGCATTCGGCGATGGTGTCGGTGTTCATGGACTGACTCCTGTCGTTGCTGGGTTGGATCACTCGGGCCCCGCCGATGCTTCGAGCAGGCGGCGCAGCCCGCGGTGGATGGATGCAAGCTCGCTTGCGGTGAGCTTGCGGGCGAGGCGGGCGTGGTGGCCCTCGGCAGCCTTGCTGACGCGTTCGAGCGCGTCGCGGCCACGCTTGCTGAGCACCAGATACGGCGAGCTGCGGTGGTCCGGATTGGCCTCGAACGTCGCCCAGCCCTCCGTCACCAGCAGATCGGCGATGCGCTGCACGTTCTGCCGCGTGACGCCGAGCCTTCGGGCGATCTGCGGCACGGTCTTGGAATCGGCCGAGGCCGCGCTCATCACCTGCCATCGCGCCTGGGTCTGACCAGAGCGGCGCGCGATGGCTTCGCCGCTGTCGCGGAAGCGGCCGGCGAGCTCGTAGATGTCGGCGATGACCAGCGGCATCAGGGTCTGGGGTTTGTCCGTGTCCATGGGTATATACTGTCAAAATGACAACTAGTTGTCAATATGAGTTGAGCCTTTTTGGGTTCCCTTGCCTGGCCGGCTGTGGGAGGACAGCGCCACCAAGGAAAGGACACGCCGTGACCGACCTGTCGAAGCTCAAGCCTGGCCTGGAAGGCCACGCCGAACTGGTGGTCGGCGAGCAGCACACCGCGCCGAAGATCGGCTCGGGCCGCGTCGGCGTGCTCGCCACGCCGGTGATGATCAATCTGATGGAGGCCGCCGCGTTGGACGCGGCCGAGGACCTGATCCCCGCCGGTCATCAGAGCCTCGGCATCAAGCTCGATGTGCGCCACATCGCGGCAACGCCGGTCGGCATGAAGGTGCGGGCCACGGCGCGACTCGTTGCCATCGACGGCCGGACTCTGACCTTCGCGGTCGAGGCCCATGACGACCGGGACCTGATCGGCGACGGCAGCCATCAGCGTCTGGTCGTCAATGTTGCCCGTTTCGATCAGCGGGTGCAGGCCAAGCTCGCGCCGCGCTGACCGGTGCGTTGAGGCAATCGCGGCAGAGGTGGTAGAGTCGCGCGAATTTCGTTCAGGAGGATGCCATGGCCTACACGCTCGAACAGTTCTGCCAGGACGCCAGGAACGCCATGAAGGCCGATCCCGGGGACGGCGGGCGGGAAAAGGCGCGCGATTGTCTGGCGCGGCTGCTCAAGGAAGAGGATTTCGTCGCAAAGCATTGTAGCCCGGAGCACACGCCCGGCACGACCTTGCTCTACCGCGATCCGGAATTGGACTTCAACGTGCTGGCGCATTGCTTCAAGGGCGGCGCCAAATCGCCGCCGCACGATCACGGCACGTCCTGGGCGATCTACGGTCAAGCGCTCGGCCACACCAATGTCGAAGTCTGGCGGCGCAAGGACGGCGCCAAGGGCGACAAGCAGAACGGACCGGCCGAGCTGGAGAAGATCGAGTCCTATGAGCTGAACGCCGGCGATGCCGGGGTCTTCCACCCGGGTATCGTCCACACCGTCGAGTTCACCCCAGGCTCGCGCTACATCCGCGTCACCGGCACCGACCTCAACACGGTGGTGCAGGGCGTCTACAGCCTGGACAAGCACACCGTCGCGCCAGGCAATCCGGCCGCGCATATCAACGCCAAGGCGATGTAGCGCATTGCACATCGGCCTCGATCAACTGGGCTTCGTCGGGCGCGACCTGAAGCGGCCGGAGTGCGTGCTGTGCATGCCGTCGGGCCGGCTTTATGTCGCCGACCGCAACGGCGGCATCCTGCGGATTGAGACGGACGGCAGCCAGTCCATGCTGCCGTGGCAGCAACCGGCCGACTTGCACGATTTCGTCCCGAACGGATTTGCCCTTCTGCCGGACGGCACATTCCTGGTCGCCAACATGGGCCACGACGGCGGCGTGTGGGCGTGGCATCCGGACGGGCGGATTGAGCCGTTTCTGATGGAGGCTGACGGCGAGCGGCTGGCCAAGGCCAATTTCGTTTTCAACGACGAGCAGGGCAGGGTCTGGATCACGGTGACGACGCGATCCGATCCGTTGTCGAAGGCGATGACCGGCCTCGGCCAGCCGGAGTTGCGCGACGGCTTCGTCTGCCTGGTCGACAAGAAAGGCGCACGGATCGTCGCCGACGGCTTCGCCTTCACCAACGAAGCGCGCATCGACCCGAGCGGGCAATGGTTGTGCGTGGTGGAGACGCAAGGGCGGCGGATCACACGGTTTCGGCTCGGTGCGGATGGCAATCTGTCAGGTCGCGAGGCGTTCGCGACATTCGGCCATGGCACGTTTGCCGACGGCATGGCGTTCGATGCTGAAGGCCACCTGTGGGTGACCAGCATCGTCAGCAACCGGCTGTGGCGCGTCGCGCCCGACGGCAAGGCGGTTCTGGTGTTCGAGGACGGCAATGCCGAACACATCGCGGAAGTGGAGCGCGTCCTGACCGACCGTTCGATCAAGCGCGAGCACTTCTATGTGAAGTCAGGGACGCACGTTCAGAACATCGCCAGCATCGCGTTCGGCGGTCCGGATCTGCGCACCGCCTATCTCGGCTCGCTCTCCGGCGACACGATTGCCACATTCCGGTCCCCGGTCCCCGGACTTGCCCTGCCGCACTGGACGTATGGCGACGCTGGCGTGGGACCCTAGGCCCGATGTTGGACCATGGGGCACTTGCAAAGGTCGTCGAGTCGGACTTTATTCCGGCGTGGGAGAGGGGGCGCGGCCGGGCTGGCTGCCACCCGCAGCAACACGGAAATCGAACATGACGCGGCTTCGGCTTGGTTTGCTCCTGCTTCTGATCGTTGGATTGTCGGCCTCGAACGCACACGCCCAGAGCCGTGTCGACGGCGACCAGCCGGGCTATGAGGCCTCGCCGCAGGAAGAGCAACTCGATCCAAAGTACCAGAAGACGGTGGTATTTTACCGGACGACCGAAGCAGCCGGCACGATCATCGTGCAAACCGACGAACGGTTTCTCTATGTCGTGCAGCCCGGCGGTCGCGCGCTGCGCTATGGCATCGGCGTCGGTCGCGACGGCTTCCAGTGGCAAGGCCTGGTTAAGATCACGCGCAAGGTCGAGTGGCCGGATTGGACGCCGCCGCCGGAAATGATCGAACGCCAGCCCTATCTGCCGCGCTGGATGGCCGGTGGCCCGGGCAATCCGCTCGGCGCGCGCGCTCTCTATCTCGGCGCCACGGTCTACCGCATCCATGGCACCAACCAGCCCTGGACGATCGGCACGAAGGTGTCGTCGGGGTGCTTCCGCCTGACCAACCCGGACGTCTCGGACCTCTTCGAACGCGTTCCGGTCGGCACCAAGGTCGTCATCCATCAGCGGCCTCAAGTCTGATCAATCTCCGGGGGAAGACCCATATGCGTAAATTCTTCGGCTGGAATTTCAGCACCGGCCTCCTGATCGGCTGTCTGGTGGCGATCGCGGTCGCGGCCGTTGCCGTGGCCTACCAGCGCTACGACACCAAGACGCTGAAGCGCACGGTCCGCCGCGACGCCGTCAATTGCGGCGTCAACACCGGACTGCCCGGCTTTTCCGCCAAGGATGACAAGGGCAATTGGGCGGGCTTCGACGTCGATTTCTGCCGGGCGCTCGCGGCCGCGATCTTCAACGATCCGAAGAAGGTGAACTTCGTTCCGCTCGACGCCAAGGAGCGCTTCGAGGAACTCGGCAAACGCAAGGTCGACGTGCTGGCCCGCAACTCGACCTGGACCATGTCGCGCGAGACCGAATACTACCTGCACTTCGCCGGCGTGTCGTACTACGACGGCCAGGGCTTCATGGTGCCGCGCTCGCGCAACATCGAATCGGCGCTCGCGCTCGACGGCAGCAAGGTCTGTGTCCAGAACGACACCACGACCGAACTCAACCTTGCCGACTATTTTCGTGCCAACAACATGAAGTACGAGGCGAAGAAGTTCGGCTCCGTGGACGAGGTTCTCAAGGGCTACGCGTCGGGTCAGTGCGATACGCTGACTTCGGATGTGTCGCAGCTCTATGCCATGCGGTTGCGGCTCGACAAGCCGGCCGATCATATGATCCTGGCCGACGTCATTTCCAAGGAGCCGCTGGCTCCGGTGGTCCGTCAGAAGGACGACGACTGGCTGCTGCTGGTGAAATGGACCCTGTTCGCCATGATCAATGCCGAGGAGCTCGGCATCAATTCGCAGAATATTGATGAGGCGCTGAAGTCGAAGAAGCCGGACGTGATGCGGTTCGTCGGTACCGAAGGCGATTACGGCGAAAACCTGGACCTGACCAAGGACTGGGCGGTGCGCATCATCAAGCACGTCGGCAACTACGGCGAGGTCTATGAGCGCAACGTCGGCGCGGGCTCCAAGCTCGGCATTCCCCGCGGCTTGAACCAGCTCTGGAGCAACGGCGGCATCCTCTACGCCCCACCGATCAGGTAACGCTCAACACGCGAAAGTGATCGCTCAGCCGACGCAGCGGCCGGCGAGATGCGCCATGGCGGGCACGACAACCGGGCTGAACGACGGCTCGCAGCCGTCCATGATCTTCTCGGGCTTGGACTTTTCCGCCGGTGGGTTCGGCTCACGCATGGAAATCGGCTCGCGCTTGGCCGGTGCGGGCTTGCGAACGGCGACGGTGATCGGCTGGACGTAGCGGTCGCCCTTGGCGGCGCGGTTGACTTGGAAGTTCGGGATTTCGCGGGTTACGGCGCCAATGCCTTTGGCGGCGGGAAGGGCGATGATCGTTGCGGCAACAACGGCGAGGCCAACGGCAACAAGCCCTGATTTGGCGGCCATGACAGTTCTCCAGTTGGTGCCGGATCGACAGAACCCAGCGCAAAGCCCTCCCCTTCCCATTCGACGCATTCTCAACGCGGTGCGGCATTGCCGGTTCCGGCCCACTCGTAATCGGGGCTCGGCTGTCTGGCGCGGCGCCGCGTTTGCTATGGTGTTGGCCAGGATTTCCGACCCATCCTTCGGAATGCTTTCCGGCAACATGCTCCAACTCGGCGCGCTCGCCCCCTTTCGCATCCGCGGCTTCCGCTTCCAGTGGCCGGCGGACCTGCTGACGTCCTGGGCGTTCGAGATGGAGACCATCATCCTCGGCTGGTACGTCCTGGTAACCACCAATTCCGTGGTGATGCTGACCTTGTTCGGCGCGCTGCTCTATGTCGGCACCCTGATCGCGCCGATTGTCGGCGTCTGGAGCGATCGCATCGGCCACCGCAACATGCTGTCGGGCATGCGAGCGACTTATGCGGTGGCGGCCGCGATCCTGATGACACTGGCCTTCACCGGCGCGTTGCGGCCGGAAATCGTGCTGGTCATGGCGACCATCACCGGCCTGGTGCGGCCGTCCGATATGGGCCTGCGCGGCGCGTTGATCGCCGACATTGTGCCGTCGAATGCGCTGACTGCGGCGATGAGCTTCTCGCGCACCACCTCCGACACCGCGCGCATCTTCGGCGCGCTGACGGGCGCTGGCCTGTTCGCGGCGATCGGCATCGGACCGACCTATATCGCGGTCACCGCCTTCTACATCCTGGGTGCGGTCCTGACCTGGCATGCGGTCACGCCGCGCTCGGCGGTCGTCGAGGAGATCACGGCGGAACGTGCCGAAATGCAGCCGTCACCCTGGCGCGAACTGCTGGGCGGATTGGTGCTGGTGTGGAACTCGCCGCGGCTTCTTGCCATCGTCTGGTACGCGCTGCTGTTCAATTTTGCCGTGTTTCCGTTGACCAACGGCCTGATGCCCTACGCGGCCCGGGATATCTATCGGATCGACCAGACCGGTCTCGGCTACCTGGTGGCGAGCGTCGCGTTCGGCGCGTTTGTCGGTTCGATGGTCATGTCGCATTGGGGCATACGGACGCAACTCGCCAGGGTCATGATCGTCGCTGCCCTGATCTGGCATGCGCTGGTTCTGGTGTTCGCGCAGATGACGGAGTTCTGGGCCGGCATTGCCATGCTGATGCTGTGCGGCTTCTTCCAGAGCCTGACCATGGTCAGCCACACGGTGATCCTGCTCAGCACATCGAGCCGGCGCTATCGTGGCCGCATTATGGGCGTGCGGATGCTGGCGATCTACAGCCTGCCGGTCGGACTGCTGGTGGCCGGGGTGCTGATCGGCGCAATCGGCTTTCGGGCCACCGCGTCGCTCTATGCCATTGTCGGCCTGCTGTTCACGGTCCTGATCGCGGTAAAATGGCGGGCGGCGCTGTGGCAGCCGCAGACAACGGCGGTGGAGACGGTCTAGGCCATGGCACGCAGGAGGGCGCGACATCGCAAGCGGCAGCCGCGCTGGGCCAACTGGTCCGACGAGCGGCTGCTGGCGCTGCGTCTCAAGGACTTGAAGCTGCCGTTCGGCAGCACCTGGCTGGCCGATTGCCTGCGCGAGTTGCGCGCCGAGATGGCGGAGAAGGGGCTCAAGGTTCGGCCCCATGCCTGGCTGTCGAGCGAGTGGTTCAGCCCGAGCGACACGCCGGGCATCGCGTTTCCGTTCTATCTGGCGCACCCGCGTCTGATGGCGCTCGAGCGCAAAATGATCATCGATGTCGAAGGCGGCACGCGCGCGGAATGCCTGCGCATCCTGCGCCACGAAGCCGGCCACGTGATGCAACACTCCTATGCGCTGCACCGGCATCGGAAGTGGCAACGTTTGTTCGGCCGTTCGTCGACGCGCTATCCCCGGTATTATCGGCCCGATCCGGCGAGCCGGGACTTCGTCCAGCACCTGCGGCTCTGGTATGCGCAAAGTCATCCCGACGAGGATTTCGCCGAGACCTTCGCCGTGTGGCTCACGCCGCGCTCGAACTGGCGCAAGCGCTACGAGGGCTGGCCGGCCTTGAAGAAACTGCAATATGTCGACGAGTTGATGGCGCAGGTTGCCAAGGAAAAGCCGAAGCTGACGCGGCGTCGGGAAGTCGAGCCGCTCCGCATGCTGCGCATCACCCTCGACGAGCACTACAAGAAGAAGCTCGCGCACTATTCTGTCGATTCGCCGCGAGCCTACGATCGCGATCTGCTGCGCATCTTCTCGATGAGCCCGCGACACCGCAACTCGCCGCCGGCGGCGACTTTCATCCGTCACCATCGCGCCGCGATCCGCCGGCTGGTGGCGAAGTGGACCGGCGAATACCAGCTCACCATCGACACCGTGCTCGACGAGATGATCGAACGTTGTCGCGAGCTCAAGTTGCGCGCGGTGGGTTCGGAGCGGCAATTGCGCCGCGAGTTCACCGTGCTGCTGACAGCCAAGACCGTGCACTCGCTCTATAGCCCGCTGCGGCGGCAATGGATCGCGCTATGAAGAAGTGCCGCGTCCTGCTGCTCACCCATCCGGATCTGGTGCCGCCGGATTCGCTCAAGGGATTGAGCGAGCAGGAGGCGCACACCTTCAAGACCGAATACGACGTGGTCTCCACGCTTCGCGCCAGGGGACATGAGGTGCGTCCGCTGGGCGTGAAAAACGAGCTCGCGCCGATCCGCGACGAGGTTGAAAGCTTCAAACCGCACGTGGTGTTCAATCTGCTCGAGGAATTCCACGGCGAAGCGGTCTACGACCACAGCGTCGTCAGCTATCTGGAGCTGCTGCGCGTGCCTTATACGGGGTGCAATCCACGCGGCCTGGTGCTGGCGCGCGGCAAGGATCTGTCCAAGCAGCTTGTGCACTACCACCGTGTGCCGGTGCCGGACTTCGCGGTGTTCCCGATTGGGCGCAAAGTGAAGCGGCCGCCGCGCCTCAGCCTGCCGCTGATCGTCAAAAGCAACAACGAGGATGCCTCCATGGGCATCGCCCAGGCATCGGTGGTCGAAACCGACCAGGCGCTGGCCGAACGTGTGGCGTTTATTCATGAGCGGATCGGCACGGCGGCGATCGCCGAGCAATACATCGAGGGGCGTGAAATCTACGTGGGCGTGCTCGGCAACGACCGCCGCCGCGTGCTGCCGATCTGGGAATTGCAATTCGGCGACCTCGCGCAGGGCACGCGGCCGATCGCGACCGAGATGGTCAAGCA
>Ga0265325_10001563_pt1 | contig 15965 bp, 9 predicted proteins | sample 41420metaG_FD_202090 | JGI IMG/M metagenome (GOLD analysis project Ga0265325, IMG submission 202090) | Rhizosphere microbial communities from Carex aquatilis grown in University of Washington, Seatle, WA, United States - 4-14-20 metaG | ecosystem: Host-associated > Plants > Roots > Rhizosphere >...
CGTCAGGTTGCCGAGCAGGTGGACCGCAGCCTGTCGTCTTATATGGACGAGAAGGACATCCAGCAGAACTGGGCCGTCCGCGAACGCATCGCCGTGTGCATCAGCGCCAACCCCCGGGCGCAATACCTGGTGGCGCGCGCTGCGCGAATGGCGCGCCGGATGGACGCGGAGCTCTACGCCCTGCACGTCGATATCGAGCGCGAGGGCGTGAAGAATGAAAAATCGCTCGAGGCCAATCTTCAGTTCGCGGAAAGCCTGGGCGCAAAGCCGGTCCGCCTGAAAGGAAAGAGCGTAGCCGACGCGGCCGCTCAATTCGTGCGGGAAAAACATGTGACGCAGATGATTTTTGGAAGGTCCGCGGGAGAAGGGTGGCGCAAGTTCCGCTACCTCAATGCGATCAATCATTTCCTGCGCGACGCGCCTGCGGTGGACGTCCACATTGTGACGCAGGAATCCGACTAGGAAGTCGTAGCGCTATCGTTTCCGCCAGCCAATGAAGCTCTAAACTTGGACGGGGAACCGCAAAGACAGTTTGGCCACGGGAAGCGGCTCGATCATGCGGATGGGCTCGCGAATTCCGAGCTCGGAGGAAAAGTTGCGGATGCGCTCCAGCAAGCTGGGCGTAACTTCCTGTCCGCGAGCGATCAGCAAAAGCCCTTTCGCGGATTTCACGTCTTCGCCAAAAAACATCCCGGCCTTCATGTCTCGCAGGGTGAGTTCGTGCTCCCGCGAGTCCTTTTTTCCACTGCCCCGCAACTCCGCAAAGGCCTCCAGGATTTCCGGATCATACAGGCCGGTACGGCGCCGCAGGATGTCGAAGAAGCCCTCTCCTGTCCCGCGCTCGGACTCCAGAACGTCGTAATCCAGCGCGACCTTCAGCGCCCGCGCCCCCCAGGGCAACGAAGGGCTCCTCGCTCCGTCCGAGCCGGCGAAATCCCGCGTGTAGAGCTTCAGGATATCTCTCACGAGTTCAAGACGCGGGATACTCGCCAGGAATTGATCGGCCACTTGTGGGACGCGGTCTACCATCGCCGATTCCGAATCCGTCAGCCGCTCCCCTTTGTAGATTTTGTCCTGCGTTCGCTGGGGAAGAGTCACATATCCGATCTGCGAAAGCATGGCCGCCACTTCCACGGGCCAGCGTTCGGCGATTTCGAAGTGCGCCATGATCTCCGAGACAGTACGCTGAACACGGGTGGCACGGCCAAAAGCCGCCGGGTTCGTAAGAGCGAGAATATCCGTCAGCGCCTTGATACTCCCACGGAGGGTCTGTTCCAGCAGGACTTTCTCCGCAGTCAGCAGACGGTGCTGCTCCGCGCAGGCCATCAAGGCCCTCACCAGAACTCCCGTGGGGCAAGGTTTGCAGAGGAAGCGGAAGATGTTTCCGTCGTTGACGGCCCCGATGGCGGATTCCATGTCTGCCTGCCCGGTCAGCAAAACGCGGACTGCGTCCGGGGCCAGCGCGCGCGCACGGGACAGAAACTCGACGCCGTCCATGAGCGGCATGCGGAGGTCGGATGTCACCACAACGAACGGACCCTTCGCTTGGAGAATTTCGAGTCCCAGCCTTCCCCCGATGGCTGTCTCCACCAAGAAAATGCTCCGGAGAGTCCGCCGCAACCCGTCAAGAACGTTCTGGTCGTCGTCGACGCAAAGAATCCGGGGCCGCGGATCGTCAGACATAGCTTGCTCCCTGCAATTCCCCCGAAACTGTTTCCGCCAGCTCCCGCCATTTCGGAAGGTTCTCCGGCACCCCCGGGATTGCGAGTATGACGGGGTGGATTTCCTGCTCCAACTCCCCTCCGCAATTTTTTGTTCCCAACGGATCGTGGGCCAGCACGTTCGAGAGATACACCGTGGAGAGCAGGTCCAATTTGGCGTGCGGCACGCGCTCGGGATGGTGGTGGTGGGCCACGGCCTCGACAACCGGCGAGGGCAGGCCCCACAAACTCAGCAAGTACGCTCCCACCTCGGCGTGGGAGACACCGATCAACTCTTCCTCAATGGCAAACAACGGCTGCTTGTCCTGCCGCGCTCCCTCCAGTGCGCGGGACAGATGCTCCGGCGCTCTCTCGGCGATGACCAACTTGCCGACGTCGTGCAGAAGGCCGGCGACGACGACTGCCTGCGGGACCGCCATTGTTTTGGATATCTCCGACGCAATCCGCGCCGTCAACTGTGCGTGGTGATGGAATTCCTCAAGGGAGAATCCCGCGATGGGCCTTTTGGGGTGGAACGTGCGGAAAACCTCCACGGAAAGCACCAGATTCTGCAGGATGGTGATCCCCAGATAGCTTACCGCTGTCTTCATGTCGGAAATCTCGCGCGTGACACCAAAAAACGCGGAATTCACGAGTTGGAGAACCTTGGCCGAAATGGCCACGTCCTGCTCGACAATCCGCACCACCTGGTCGACGGAGCTTTCGGGATTCGAGAGAAGGCTGCGGAGCGCGGCATAGGTGCGCGGAAGGGATGGCAATTCCCGCAACGAGCCCACGAGACCCGCCAGCATTTTGCTGTGCAACACTTCGATCAGGCTTGTGGCGCGCTCGATCGCCGCGCGCAGCGCGTCGGGCTCGCAGGGCTTCAGCAGGAACTGATGCGCCACCGGAACGGCGCGGTAGGAAGCTTCCAGCTCGGTATATCCCGATAGAATGATTCGCAGGATGTTCGGGTACTTCTCGCGCACGATCTCCAACAAAGCGGCCCCGTCGATTTCGGGCATTCTCATGTCCGACACGATCACGTCAAACGGCGACGCTTCCAGCATCGTCAGGGCCGCTTTGCCGCCAGGCGCAAATGCCATCTCCCAATCGCGCCGTTGAGGCCTCAGCAACCGTTGGAGGCCCTCCAGAATATTGATTTCATCGTCGACAAAAAGAATGCGCGTCATTTCGTCACCGCCTCTCGCGGCTCCAGTACTCCGTTGACCGGTAAACGAACATAAAACGTCGTTCCCTTTCCGGCTTCGGTCTCAAACGTCAGCGTTCCGCCGTGCTTTTCCACGACAATCGCTCTCGCAAGCGTCAAACCCTGCCCGGTGCCTTTTCCAACTTCCTTCGTCGTGAAAAATGGATCGAATATTTTGTCGCGTGCCGCTTCGGAGATCCCTGTCCCGGTGTCCCGAATCGATATTTCCACCCACTCCGCGTCCCGCCGCGTCCGCACGACGATGCGGCCCTTATTCCCGGTCTTCGCCATCACATCCCCAATGGCGTGAGCCGCGTTGACCATTAAATTCAGAAACACCTGGTTCAGATCTCCCAGGTGGCAAAGCACGGGCGGCAATTCCCCGTAATCTTCTTCCACGTCGGCTACATACTTCAGTTCGGATCGCGCGACCACCAGAGTGCTCTCGAGCGCCTTATTCAAGTCAGCGGCTGTTTTCTCCGGACTTCGGTCCACATGCGAAAACTCTTTCATCGCCCGGACGATCTTCGCCACTCTGGCAATGCCGTCAAGCATCTGCTCCATGGCCTTGGGAATCTCGCTGCGCATATACTCCCAGTCGATTCTTTGCCGGATTTCGTCCACTTCCTGAAGGAGTTCCGCCCGCACTGATCCGCGCCGCGCTTCCTGGCAGATTTCTTCGTACTTGTGGATCATTTCGGCGCAGTCCCGGAAGGAATCCTGGACGAAATGTGTGTTATCGCCTACGAACTGGATGGGCGTGTTGATCTCGTGCGCGATTCCCGCGGCGAGTCCTCCGACGGCCTCCAGCTTCTGGGCGTGACGTAGCTCCACCTCCATCCGCTTGCGGTCGGTGATGTCGTTGAAGCAGACGACAGCTCCCTTGATGTGCCCTTCCTCGATCACGGGAAATGCCGAATAGTCCACGGCGAGATGGGTGCCGTCGGTTCTCCAGAAATATTCCTGATCGGAACGGCTCCCTTCGCCGGTGCTGAAAACGGTGACGATGGGGCAATCCTGCGCGGGGTACGCCGTGCCATCCGGATGGGTATGGTGGAACAACTCATGAAGGTGCTGGCCGATCAGGGCCTGGGGATCGCAGCGAAACATCCGCGCCGCCGAGCGATTCATAAAAGTGACGCATCCGTTCAGATCGAGCCCATAGATGCCTTCCGAGGCACAGTCCAGTATGAGCAGACGCTCTTGCATGAGCCGCGCCTTCTGTTCTTCGGCCATTTTTCGCGCGAGGAATTGACCGATTTGGTTGCCGATGTTCGTTAGAATTCTGAGGAGTTCGTCATCCGGCTCAAGAACCTCGGCGCTGAATAGTTCGATAACGCCGAGGATTTCTTGCCCCAAGGTGATCGGGAATGCCAAGGCGCTTCGCAACTCCGCCGACGTCTCGGCGCGCGCGTATTCTGAATCTTGTGTTACGTCGGGAATCCACAGTGCGCCACCGGCCGCCCAGGCACGGCCCGGAAGGCCTTTGCCTCGTCCCAAATGGTGTGTCTGGTTCGACGGTACAAAGCCGGTGTCCGCTTCGGGGGTGCCCTGCCACGTCTCCGCGGAAACCAATTCGCCTGACCCGCGGTCGAGGCTCCAGGCCTGACCGAAGTCGTACTCCAGAGATTCGCAGAGCGCGCGCAATATCTGGGTCGTGGCCTCCGGCATCGTCTCTGCCTCGGCCAGGACTCGAGAGATGGAGGATTGCATCGCCGTGCGGGAGCGTGCGCGCTGGCGTTCAATGCAATGAACCAGGATGCGCTCCAACGCGGCGGGGTTTATGCGATTCTTCGCCAGATAGTCCTGCGCTCCAGCGCGGACCGTTTCCAATGCCTCGGAATCCCGATAGACGGAGCTGACTACCACGATCGGCGTCTCGGCGGCGCGCACCTGCAGTTGCTTGAGACTCGCCAGGCCGCTGGCTCCCGACGCGTTGAGGTCAACAATCACTGCATCGAATCGCCCAGCGCCGAGCAGTTCGAACCCCTCCGACGTTGTTCGGGCGACTTCCACGCCAAAGGAAACATTCTTCGCGTCCGCCAGTTTGCCACAGAGTTCGCTGGCGGCCGGCGCATCGCTGTCGATAACCAGTACCTTAATAGGACGCGTGGCCATACTTTTCTAAATCCAGCCTTTGGAAAGGGTCGGGCTTCACTTCGCATGGGCACTGCCTGAGCAGACCCGTAACGAAACAATCGTCAGTTGCAGGGGAAAGGTTTAGGCGGGAGAGATACCAATATCATCAGCGGTGCTGAACTGCTACACCTCGTCGCTGGGTATTTCAAACCGTACCAGGTTCGATTGAAAACCTTTCGTTTTTATAGCGCCATAGAGAATTCCAGCCGCCATCCAGGCTGTACCGGCAAGCTTTGCGGCCTGGCTAAGGTTCAGCCAGATGAAGAAGCAAATTCCAAATCCAAGAACAGGGATCGCGAGATTCGCCCACCTCTTCCGGTCGGCACGCACGAAATACCGGAAGAACGCCGCGGCATTCACGCCCATGAACGCGATGAATGCCCCGAAATTCAGCAATTCCACGCCACGTTCGTAGCTCACCAGGAACGAGCCGAGCAGGGCAAACGCGCCAATAAGGACAATATTATTCAGGGGAATGTGCCGTTTCGGCTCAATGGCACCAAAGAATCCCCGCGGAATGGCATTGCTGCGGCCCATTCCGTAAAGCAATCTTGCCGCCGCGAGTTGCGATCCCATGCCCGATCCGACGTTTGCAATCAGGATCGTGAAATTCACCAGGTGGAAGAGAAAAAATCCGCCCGCCTGCCGCGCCACCAACGGAAACGCCGATTCCACCATTTCCGGCGGGAATGGCTTCGGCCCCCACACCAGTTGAGCGGCATAAACTTCCAACGCCGAAAGAATGCCCGTAATCACACAGACCAGAACCGTGGCGAGCAGAATGTTCCGTTTTGGATTCTCGGCCTCTTCGGAAAGCGTCGAGATTCCGTCGAAGCCTATGTACGTGAGCACCGCAATCGATGTACCGCGAAACACCCCGTGCCAGCTGAACGTTGCAGGGTTGTAGAACGGCTGGGTGAACAGGGCGGCGCCGTATTGATGGAGCCCCCAAAGGAAACGAACCACGAAAGCAAAGAAGATGACGACGACAATCATCATCGCTCCCGCCAGCACGTCGTTAATCCGGGCCGACGTCTTGACGGCGCGAAGATTCAGGGCTGTGAAAGTTACCGCAAAGGTGGTCGCGAGCGCCCAATATGGCAGGCTTGGGAAAATATTCTGCGTGAGCTTGCTGCAGATGACCGTGCAGATGAGCGGGTTCAGGATGTAATCCATTACCATGGCCCAGCCGGTCACGTATCCGAGCGCCGGATGAATCTCCCGGCTCACGTAGGTGTAGGCGGAGCCCGCACTCGGGTACGCACGAGCCATTTTCCCGTAGCTGATCGCCGTGAACAGCATAGCGACCATCGCGATTAGAATCGTGGTTACGACGTGACCGCCGGCCTGATTGCTGATCACACCGTAGATTCCCATGGGCGCAATGGGCTGAACGATCACGATGCCGATGATGATCAAATCCCAGAGAGTGAGGACACGCCTTAGTTTTCCGGTCGCTTGCGGAACTTCATCGCCGGCGTTAGCGACCGTCACCGATTCTCGCCTTGACGGCCACCGGACGCAGGCCGTTGAATCGGAACGATCGCGTTCTGGATATTCCACCCTGCAACGCGAAGCTTCGCTCCGTCGCGAAGGGCGTCCGAATCCACAAACTGCGCGGTTACTTCGCGCGACTCGCCTGGCATCAACTCGATGTAGTTGTCCTGCCAGAGGACCGGAAGAATCTCCTCATCGTTGCTGGAACGCTCGACCGCAAGCGCCACCTGAAACGCGAGCTGATCGCTCGGATTCCTCAGCTTCACGCGGACCATAGGGCCCTCCCCACCCGGCTCGATGAATGCAGACACATCCAGCGCGCCTACCTTTGGAAGCGACTGGAGCGCAGTGAAATCCTCGTAGGAAGATGCGGGAGTAAATTGGTACGTCGTCTTTTTCCAGTCGTAGACGGTCTTCTTGGCGGAAATCCAATAGAAATTGGTGGTGATTTTCCTGCCGTCGGCGCCTTGCAGATCGAGAGCCACAAAATACACGGGCGATCCCGCACTGAATACCTCGGCCGGGATAGTAAACGCGTTCGCAACGGCATCCGCGCCAACATCGATCCGGGCCTGCTTCGAAAATCGTTCGTGTAAATCGAAGTCGTAGACTCGGGCGGTAACGTCGAGCGCCGCGGCGGACTCATAGCGGCTGTTGACCACCACAACGCTGCGATCGTCATAGGAATACTGCACGTGCAGCGGCTCGCAAGCCTTCTTGGCTCCGAAATATCCGCCTGCCGGCTGAAGATAATGATCGTAGAGATGCCAGATCAGCGAGGGCCACGCGTTGTTTAGCATCCATTGGATGACCCCAGTGGAGTCATATTTGTTCCGCGAGTACGCCTCAAACATCGCGCGTTCGCTGTCGTAAGCCATGGCTTGCGCCTTGAGCTGGTAATCGGCGATATCCGCGGGAGCCCCATAAATCCGCTTCATCGCGTCTTCCATATGATCGAGGTTCTTGAATCCCAGCAAACCTGCGTGGTAATCCCACGCGGCGCTGTCGGGAGCGACCTCGTCCGGCGGCAGCATCTTTTTCAGAGAGCCGGTCACGGGAACCGAGGGCCCCGCTGATGTCTCGGTGATGAATCCACGAGCGCCGCCGTATTTTTCGCCGGCGTTTAACCAGTAATCGGGCGGCACATAGTCATAAGGACCCGTCATCTTGAAACCCGAAGGCCCCGTGACCGTGGTGGCGGATGCGGAAGCAGAGGAAACATAAGGGTTCGGCCAGTCGTTATGCTTCAGGACTTCGATGTAAGCCTTCTCTACATTGGCCGGCGGCGGATTATCGCTTCCGTTCAGCCAAACAAGGGCACTGGGATGCCTCCGGAGCCGCAGAATTTGGGACTTCAGCGAGGCCGTGGCGATCTCGAGATCGCCGGGTTTCCATTTCGCCCACTGCTCCCAGTAATCGCAACAGCTCCAGCCCGCCATCACCAGTATTCCCTGCTCGTCCGCGAGATTGTAGAACGCCTCCGTTTCCATCTTGCCTTCCAGTCGGATCGCATTCAGGTTCAAGTCGAGAATGTAGCGGAATTCGTTTTGCAATCGCTCGGAAGATTCGCGCAGCAGCATGTCGGGCGCCCATCCCGCGCCCCGGACTAAAATGCGCTGCCCATTCACGCGAAAGACCCGGTGCCCCCGTCCATCCACCTCAGAAGCTATTTCGCGGATCCCGAATCGGACGCTTTCGGAATCCGAAATCTCACCGTTCCCAATAGCAAATTGCAAGGAGAGATCGTGCAGATTCGGAGGTCCCATTTGCGCGGGCCACCAGATTTTTGGATGGGCGATTTCGAGTTGTGGAAACCCGTCGCTAGTGAATCGTACCGTACGTGATTCACCGGGCCCCAGGGTGACACGCTTTTCGAACGCCGCCTGCTCGATCTTGCCGCTCAAAGTACCGGTCGCCTGGCTGGTGCCGGCGTTGTGAAGTTCCGCCTCGACGGTGAGATCGGCGCGCTCCAGCGACGCAGCGGGGAAATGAGTAATCACCTGCGGATATCGGATCGTTACGGGGCCGCTCGGCCGCAAGTAAACGTCTCGCCAAAGACCCAAATCTTTGTCGGGGGGCGCCGGATTCCAGTCGACCCAGTTGATGCCCAGGTCGGTCTCCTTCTGGGCGATGGTTTCAACCGCGAGGACATTCGCTTTACTCTGGCTCACAAACGAAGTCACGTCGAATTCGTACGTGCGGTAAGCGCCGGCGACTTCTTTCGCGCCGGCGATGCGGCGCCCATTTACCCAGATATTGGCGCGATTGTTGATACCTTCAAAGTTCAGCCATACGTGACGCCCGGCGTAAGCCTCCGGAAGCCGGAATTCCACGCGGTACCACCACGAACACCGAAACGGGCTGTTCTCAGGCATGGCAAGAACCGAGAAATTCTGTCCGGCCGGGTAGGATGCGCCAGGTATACCTCGAAGATTTTGGCCGAAGTAGGGATCGGGAAACGTCTTGTCTGCGGCAAGCGCCGCGACAACCGTGGAGGGAACAGTAGCGCTGTGCCAGCCGTTCGTGCGGAATCCGGCCGCGGAAATCCTCTCCCCGGTTGATTTCAGCTTGCACGAAGACTGCAGCTTCCAGCCGGTGCGCAGATCGAATCGTGTTTCCGGCGCGCTGGGAGAGTCCGCGAAAACCCGGGGAGAAAAGGCAACGCAGGCAAAAATCAAAGCAAAGATCGAAGCGACGCAAAGAGCTGACGGGCCAGCGTATCTTGTTCTAGCGCTCATGGCATGCCGTTAGGATGCGGCACGCTAGTATCCTACCTGAAGCGCTAGACGGGCGGAATCTGCGAAACATTCCAGCCCCCGCCGATTGCCTTGATGAGCAGCACGCTGGCATTCATGCGGCGAATCAGAATCTCAAGCGCGGTGACTTCATCCGAGAGCGCGGCGCTCTGGGCGGTGGTAACTTCCAGGTAGTTCGTGACTCCGCCTTTGTAGCGCGTCGTCGACAGGTCCAGAGAGTGCTGCGCGGCGGCCACGGCGGCATCTTCGGTCTTGGCTTCCTCCTGCAACACCCGCAACGCCGCCAGATTGTCTTCCACTTCCTGAAACGCGACGAGCACCGTCTGCCGGTAGTTGTCGACAGACTGCTCGTAAAGGGCGCGTGTCTCGTCGGAGATCCCACGCCGCTGACCGCCATCGAAAATGAGTTCCGCGGCCGAGCCCGCCAATGTCCAAAAGCCGCTGGCGCCTTGAATAAAGGTGCCGATCACGCCGCTTTCAAAACCTCCCCCGGCGGACAGATTCACATTGGGATAGTAGGCTGCCTTCGCCACGCCGATCTGTGCGTTCGCTTCCTCCACACGCCTTTCGGCGGCAGCAATATCGGGCCTGCGCTCGAGCAGGTCGGACGGCACACCGGGCGGAACGGGCGGGGGCGGTGTGCTCAACGATAACGGCGGAAGCGCGAACGAAGAAGCCGGCTTGCCCACCAGGACGGCAATGGCATGTTCGAACGCCGCCCGGTTTGCCTCCACATCGATCGCCAAAGCACGGGTTGTCTCAAGCTGGGTCTGCGCCTGCGCGACATCTACGGCGGTTGCGACACCTCCGTGATAGCGGCTCTGGGTGAGTTCAAGCGCTCTCGTATAGGATTCAACCGTCGAGTCGAGGAGCTTTTTCTGTGCGTCGAGCCCTCGCAGCTGAAAATAATCCACGGCGAGCTCCGCGTGAAGGCTTAAATCGACATTCGCGAGATCGGCGGCCGTCGCCTGCGCCTCCGAGCGATTCGCCTCCACCAGGCGGCGCACTCGTCCCCACAAGTCGGGTTCGTAGGAAACGTCGACGGGCAGCACGTAGTCCTGGTAATACAAATTTGTGTTGCTGAGAGGGCGATTGAACGACTCGCTGTTGTGCGTACCCGAGACGCCGCCCGTAATGTTTGGGAGAGCCTGGGAGTGGGCCACGCGAATCGCCGCCCTCGCGGCCTCGAACTGCGCCTGCGCCGCTTTCAGCGTCTGATTGGAAACGCGAATCTGCTCTTCGAGGTCATTCAACTGGGGATCGTTGTAGATCGCCCACCACGTGCCCTTCCCGATCTGGTCGCTCGGTTGGGCCTCTTTGAAATTCTGGGCGGTTTCCTTGTAGCTGGAAGGCACTTCCGTCGTGGGTTTCACATATTTCGGTCCGACGGTGCAACCGGTGATCAGGAGCGAGGCAACCGCCAGAACGCAAAGGCGGCGACGCGTCCGGAATCTTGATGGGCACAGATTCGAGAACCAGCCAGTCATGGGAACGTAGCGGCGCATTCGCGGCTCAAATGTCACTGGGGAGGCTGGCTTGTTGCGCTATTTCCGGTATTCGGAGAGGCATCGGCAAGGCGGACACTTTCGCCCGAAATCAGGGAATCCGAAGGATTGTTAATCACCCAATCGGTCGGTTTTATGCCCGAGACGATCTCAAGCTCGTTCCCAAAGTCCTTGCCCGCAACGACGCTTCGAAGTTCGACGCGATTGCCATTGTCGACTATCGCCACCTGCAGTCCTTCGGAGCGAAACAGCATCGCGCTCACCGGCAAAATAGCGGCCGGCGCCCCTGCCACGACGTTCAGATGAACCTGTGCGTACGCGCCTGGCAAGAGTTCGCCGGTTGGGTTATTCACGTCCACTTCCACCAGCAGCGTGCGCGAAGAAAGATCGATGGCGTTGGCGGTACGCACCAGCTTGCCCTTGAAGCGTTTGTCGGGAAATTCCTGCAGCGTCAGATCCGCGGTGAGTCCCGGCCGCGCGGATTGGGAATAATCCTGCGGCACGTTTACAAAGACGCGCACAGACCGCGTATCGGCAATGTGAAACAGCTCAGTGGCAAGGCCTCCCGCTCCCGAATTGATCAAATGCCCGATATCGGTGTTGCGCGCCGTGATTACGCCGTCGAATGGCGCATAAATCTTCTCGAACGACTGCAGTTGCTCGAGACGCCTCACGTTGGATTCCGCCGACGCGACCATGGCCTTCTTCGCCTCGAAATCGCCCGCCGCGTTGTCCACATCCTGTTTGGAAACCGAATCGGTTTTCGCAAGATCCTGATAGCGGTTGGCGGTGATTTCCGCGAGCCGGTCGTTGGCCTGCGCCGTATTCAGCTCAGCCCGCGCCTGATCGAGCTGCTGGTCGAGCTCAGGCGTCTCGATCTCCGCGAGGAGTTGCCCGTCTTTCACGTGCGCCCCGATATCCGCGTACCACTTCTTCAGGTAGCCGTTCGTGCGCGCGTAAATGGGGGAATCGATGAACGCCTCGATGTTGCCGGGCAGAACGATTTCGGTCTGGGGCGCGCCCAGCTTGGGGTGAATTACGGCGACGGTGGGAATTGCCAGATCCCGCGTCTCGGTCACGAGCGCAGCCTTGGCCTTCTCGCGCGGAATAACTCCCGCGATCACGACTGCCGCAATAACAAGAATAACCACGATCGCAATCCACACAGCATGCCCGGACCGCGGGCGCTCCGGCGGCAGGGACACTTCTGGCTGTGGGGACATCCGGGTTTCGTCCATCTCTATCGTGGGTCGGCTCGAAACTGCTCGCATCTATTAGACGTATAGTCGATCATTTCGTTTCAGAAAAGCGGACCCGCGATCACTCCTTCTGGCGCGCATCGTGTATAAAACTGAAGAAAACCGGCACGAAAAACAGTGTCGCGGCCGTGGCGAAAAGCAATCCCCCGATCACCGCCCGCCCCAGCGGCGCATTCTCCTCCCCGCCCTCCCCCAGTCCGAGGGACATCGGCAGCATGCCAATAATCATCGCCAGCGCCGTCATCAAAACGGGACGGAAGCGTGTGTACCCAGCTTCCAAGGCCGCTTCCGAGGGCGTCTTTCCCGCTTCAAACCGCTCTTTTGAAAAGCTCACCACCAGGATGCTGTTCGCAGTGGCTACGCCCATGCACATGATCGCTCCGGTCAAGGCGGGCACAGTGATGGTCGTTCTCGTCACAAAAAGAAACCAGACGATCCCGGCCAATGCCCCCGGAAGCGCCATTAAAATAATGAAGGGATCGAGCCAGGATTGAAAATTCACGACAATCAGAAAATAGACCAGCAGGATCGAGAATGCCAGGCCCACGAGCAGCCCCTCATACGAGGCATTCATCGTCTGAATCTGGCCGCGGACCATCAATTGCGAGCCTTCGGGAAGCTCCTTCCTGGCGCGGTCGAGAATAGGCTGAATATCCCGCGCGACTCCGCCCAGATCCCGACCGTCCACCGCGCCGAAGATATCGAGAACCGGCGTAATGTCATAGTGCGACACGACGGCCATCTCTCCGCTGCGGCTGAAGGACGCTAGCCCCTCCAGAATTTGCGGCGTTCCCCCTCGCCCGTTGGAAACCGGTATGTTTTTGAGGTCCTGCAGCGTTTCGACCCGGTACTGCGGGGCCTGCGTTGCGATCGAATAGCTGATGCCCAGGACAGGGTCCAGCCAGAACGAAGGCGCCGTCTGAAAGCTCCCGCTCAGCGACACCAGCAGATTCGTCGCGACATCGCTCTGCGTGTATCCGATTTCACTCGCTTTGGTGCGATCCACGTCGATATGAATCTTCGGATAGTTGAATGCCTGCTGAATCCTCAAATCCACCGCCCCGGGGACAAATTTCAGCTGGTTCAGCAGCTTTTCGGCGAAGGTGTGATTGAGCGCGAGTTTGTGTCCCACGATCTGAATGTCGATGGGAGCCGGAAGGCCGAAGTTCAGTATCTGGCTCACGATGTCCACCGGGATGGCATAGAACATCACGCCGGGAAAGTCGTGGTTCAATCGGCTGCGCAGCTCGGTTACGTACTCTCGCGTCGGATGGTGCTTCGGGGTGAGCTCGACCTGAATATCCGCATCGGCGGGTCCCGTGGGTGCCGAGATGCTGTAGGCAAGATTTTGGCTGCTGTAAGGCAAACCGATGTTATCGATGATTGTAACCAGTTCGTTCGGCGGAACAGTCCGGCGGATTTCGTCATCCACCTGGCTGCAAAGGTCGGCGGTCTCTTCGATTCGCGTGCCGGTAGGCGCCCTCAAGTGAAATTTGAATTCCCCGTTGTCGACCGTCGGGAAGAAGTCCTGCCCCACCAGCGGCAGCAGCGCGAACGAAAGAATACAAGCCGGGAAGAAGACGACGATGAAGAGTTTCCGATGCCCGATCGCAACCGCCAGCGCATCGCGATACCGGAGCCGCAAGCGCTCAAACCTTGTCTCAAAGCTTGCCTGCATTCGAACAAACGGGTTCCCCGAGCGAGCCGCCGCATCCGGGTCTTCCTTGCCGGATTGCGCCACCAGGAGAAATCGCGCCATGGTCGGCACCAGCGTCCGCGACAGCAGATAGGAGGCTAGCATCGCGAACACCACCGCTTCCGCGAACGGAACAAAAAGGTATCGCGCGACCCCAGTAAGGAAAAACATCGGCACGAACACGATGCAGATCGAAAGAGTCGACACCAGGGCCGGAACCGCGATCTGCGAGGCGCCGTCCAGGATTGCCTGGGTGATCTCTTTCCCCTGATCGATGTTCCGGTTGATGTTTTCCACTTCCACCGTCGCATCATCCACCAGAATCCCCACCGCCAGGGCCAGCCCGCCGAGAGTCATGATATTGATGGTTTGCCCCAGGGCGCTCATGGCGATGAGCGAACACAGGACCGACAGGGGAATCGATACTGCGATGATAATGGTGCTGCGCCAGCTTCCCAGAAATATCAGGATCATCAACCCCGTAAGGCAGGCCGCGATGGCGCCTTCGCGAAAAACTCCGTTGATCGAAGCTCGCACAAACAGAGACTGGTCTGCGACCAGATCCGCTTTCACTTTGTACGGCGCATCCGCCAGGACTATCGGCAGTTTCTCCTTCACGTCGGCAACAACCTGGGTCGCCGAAGCGTTCCCCTTTTTCAGGACCGTCTGGAGCACCGAACGCGCCCCATCCACCCGGACGATATTCGTTTGCGGCGGGTATCCGTCCCGAACGTGCGCCACATCCCGTATATAAATCGGCGAGCCGTTGACGGTCTTGATAGGCAGGTTGTTGAGTTCCTCCACCTTGAGCGGCGATGAGTTCAGGTCGACTTGATACTCATAAGGACCCATCTTCGCCGTGCCGGCAGGCAGGATGAGATTCTGCGTGCTCACCGCCGTCACTACATCGCTTGCCGAAAGCCCTTTCGCCTGGAGAGCGGGAATGTTCAGGTCCACCTGAATCTGCCGCTGCTTACCGCCATACGGGTTCGTCAAAACGGCGCCGTGCACCGTGGCCAGCGTGGGGCGGACAAAATTGTTCATCGTATCGAAAACTTCCTGCTCGCTCAGCCCGTGTCCGGAAACCGCGAGTTGCAGAATGGGCACAGTCGAAGCGTTGTACGTGAAAATCAGGGGAGCGGTCGTGCCGGGAGGCATCGTTTTGATCACGGTTTGTGACACCGCCGTTATTTCCGCCACGGCAGTATTGACGTCGGCATCCGGCTGGAAAAACACCTCTACCAGGGCGTTGCCCGGCAGCGACTGCGACTCGATGTGTTCGATGTCGTAGACCGTCCCGGTGATCCCGCGCTCAAAGCCGTAGACGATCCGGTCCGACATTTCTTCGGGCGAAAGGCCGGTGTAGCCCCAATCGATGGCAACTACGGGGATATCAATGCTGGGGAAAATATCGGTTGGAGTCCGCAGGATCGCGAACATGCCAAGAATAACGATCAGGATCGACGCTACAACAAAGGTGTAGGGACGCCGGATCGCAAGCCGAACAATCCACATATTCCTACCTTCTCCTGATAGACTCCGGAAAATTTACAGGGCAGGGGCTGTCGACGCGCCTCGCAGTTCCACATTATCGCACAGGCCCATTCAAACCTGGGCTTCCGTCCTGCTCGCTGCCCGATCTCTGACTGACTGGCTGGCTGCCCTCATTCAGAGATACCGCCCGAATCCGAGGGGTTGCCAAGCTCACGTTGTCATCGTCAGCGCGCCCAGACTTTCTTACCGAAGGATTCCTTGACGACGGGGCCTGGATAACGACAGAATACTTAACCAGGAAGCTATATCGGCGATTTCGGAGAGTTTTATGGCCGGAACGGTGCTCAACCTCCTTTTTCTGGGCTTCCTTCTTCTCGCCGCGACCGTGTGCATCGTGGCGCCTCTGGGGGCCTTGTGCGTTATGTTCTGGCATTGGCACAAGGAACTGGAGCAGATAATTCGTCTCAAACAGGCCCGATCGACACAGGTGAGGTGAAAGGCTTCCGCTTACGTTCTGGAAATGCAACTCGGCTTTGCTCTTTAGCCGTACCTTCCCGGTAATCTCAGAGTCTCCCCAGCAGGCTCTTCAGTAAAGGTGGCGTGCGCCAAGGATGCGTAAAGAGGGTACACAATAGCGTACCCGGCGCATTCACAGTTCACTCACTTTCGCCCTTATGTGGAAAAATAATTCTACTTTTGTGGTTCAGTC
>Ga0265325_10001565_pt1 | contig 15956 bp, 16 predicted proteins | sample 41420metaG_FD_202090 | JGI IMG/M metagenome (GOLD analysis project Ga0265325, IMG submission 202090) | Rhizosphere microbial communities from Carex aquatilis grown in University of Washington, Seatle, WA, United States - 4-14-20 metaG | ecosystem: Host-associated > Plants > Roots > Rhizosphere...
ACGGATCATCCGGCAGACGCTCGCCTGCCGGTCGAACTTGTCGGCGAAATAGTTCTCGTCGACGCCGAGCGCGATCGCCATGGCGCCGAGCACGCGGGTCGCCAGCCCCTGCATCGCCGCGTAGTACGTCTCCATCGTTTCGCGGAAGTCGCGTGGATTGTCCGGCCAGATGTTCGGCGCGTACATCTGCGCGCTGGCCTTGTCGACCTTGGCGGCGAGATCGGCGCGGTCCTGGCCGAATGCGAAGGCCTCCTGGATATCGGGTGGTGTCGCCTGGCCCATCGAATAGGCGATGGCGCGGTCGCCGACCCAGTTGTAGCCGCGGCTGATCTTGGCCGGTGGCCGCTGCACCTGCATCTTCTCGTCATCGGGCAGGGCGAAGAAGTCGATGGCGCGCTGGCGCGTTTTCGCGATGAGTTCCGCCGGCACACCGTGGCCGGTCACCATGAAGAAGCCGGTGTCGCGGCAGGCGGCGTCGATCTGAAGCGCCACCTCGCGCCTGGCCGCTTCGTTTGATCCTCGCAGCGGGGCGAGGTCGATCATCGGAATGCCGCTGGCAGCCATGGGGATCCTCGGTTTCTTGTCCGGACGCCGTTTCAACTATAGCGTCGATGATGCAACATGACACGATGCAGCGCATGCGATTTCCCGGCGCCGTGAGACGGCGCGACCTTTTCAAAATGGCGACTGGGCTCATCGCCGCGCCTCCCGTGCTCTGGGCCGGAACCGGCCGCGCGCAAGGCGCGATGCCGGTCATCGGCGTTCTCGGCACCACCTCGCTCAAGGAGTGGGGCAGGTACGTCGCCGCGTTCGAGGACGGACTGAAGGAAGCTGGGTTCGTCAACGGCCGCAACGTCACCATCGAGTATCGCTGGGCGGAAGGACATTACGACCGGCTGAAAGCCATGGCCGCCGATCTGGTGGCCCGCCACCCGGACGTGATCGTCAGCATCGCTCCGCCGTCCACCGCCGTCGCCAAGGCTGCGACGGCGACCATTCCCATCGTGTTCTTCCTCGGCAGCGATCCGGTCAAGCTTGGCTACGTCGCGAGCCTGAACCGGCCCGCCGGCAACATGACCGGCGTGACCATGCTCGCCAATTCGCTCGGCGTGAAGCGGCTGCAATTGATGCGCGAGGTCGTGCACAAGCCGGCTGTCCTCGGCATGCTGGTCAACCCCACCAACGAGAACGCGGTCCCCGACACCCGCGACGTCAGCAAAGCGGCCACGGCGATCGGGCAGCCGCTGGTGATCGCCTATGCCCGGAACGACACCGACCTCGACGCGGCCTTTGCCGAGTTCGCCCGGCAAGGCGCAGCAGCCGCGATCATCAACCCCGATCCATTCCTGCTCGGCCGCCGCGAAAAAATCGTGGCGCTCGCCATGCAGAACAAGCTCGCGACCATCTTCCATCTGCCGGAGCCGGTCGAGGCCGGTGGCCTGATGAGCTACGGCGCGAGCTTTGTCGAAGGCCACCACACCGTCGGTGTCTATGCTGGCCGTATCCTCAAAGGCCAAAAGCCGGCCGATCTGCCGATTCCGCTGCCGACCAAGTTTGAACTCGCCATCAATCTCAAGACGGCTCGGGCGCTCGACCTCGACATCCCGCCGACCTTGCTTGCGACCGCCGACGAGGTGATCGAATGAGATGCGCGACTGTTGCTGTTGCCGGAGTCATGCTGATGGTGGCGTCAAGCCCATGGGCTGTCGCCCAGCAGGCGCCGCGGCCCAATTGCGTGCCGGTTTCCAAGCAGGAATACAACAACGCCCGCAAAAGCAGACTTCAGCAGCAGCGGTTCGGCGAATACATCCGAACCGGCCGCGTGCTGAAGCGCTTCTATTGGTTCTGCCCGGGCTAATTTCTAGCTGGCGGCGCGAAACTCGGCGATGCCGGCGACCGACTGGCCCTTGGGCCGGGCCGGCACCTCGTCGGTGTTCTCCGAATAGACGAACTTCGCCGCCGGCCGCGCCATGGAGCGGTCCCACCAGTCGAGCATCCGCGGCAGCGAACCGCGTGTCAGCTTGTCCGGCAGCAGCTCGAAGGTGCGGTGCACGATCGCCAGCATGTTGATGTCGCCGAGCGAGAACGTCTTTCCGGCAAGCCAGGGCCCGCGCTTGCCGAGTTCCTCTTCCATCCGCCCGAACACGAAGAACACGCTTTCGATCGCGTCGTCGATTTCCTTTTGCGAATAGCCGCCGTCGATCAGCATGCGCCAGCGCTCCCGCTTGTCCGGCACCGGCGTGTTGTTCAGCATGACGTCCTGATCGGCGCGCGACAGCTCGTGGACGCGCGAGCGCAGCATCTTGGCGTGGGTCAGCCGCGCCGCGGGATGATGCACGTCGTCGGCGGTCCAGGCCCAGTACCGGCAACGCGCCCGCTCGACCGGATCGGCCGGCCGCAGCGGCGGATTCGGAAAAACGTCGTCGATGTACTCGTTGATGCAGAACGAGTTGATGATCGGAACGCCGTCGTGCACCAGCGTCGGCACCACGCCGTTCGGGTTGAGCTCGAGATAGGCCGGGCTCAGGTTCTCGTAGCGCCACAGCTCGACGTAATGCGTCTTGTACTCCAGGCCCTTCTCGCGCAGGCAGTGACGGACCTGCTTGGAGCAGGTGGTCAGCCCGCTGTGGTAAAGCTCGAGCATTCATTCCTCCCTCGATGCTGCGCGGACGATAGCGCGCCCCGGCGCGAGCGGCTACCATGGACCTGCCTCATCCGGGGAGGGCAGTCATGACATTTGCGTCGACGCTGCGCATCGCGTTCCTGGCGGTGTTGGTCTCCACGTTGCCGGCAGCGGCGGAAACCTATCCGTCGCGGCCGGTCCGCGTGATCGTGCCGTTCGCGCCCGGCGGACCGACCGACGTGGTCGCACGCCTGATCGTCAACAAGCTCGCCGAGCAGACCGGAAAGCAATTCTATGTCGAGAACGTCGGCGGCGCCGGCGGCAACGTCGGCGAGGGCCGCGCCGCCCAGGCCGCGCACGATGGCTATACGCTGCTGGTGACCGGCGGCAACCACACCAACAACCCATCCTTGTATGCCCATCTCACCTACGATCCGATCAAGGATTTCCAGGGCGTCTCGATCGTCACCGACCAGGCGGCAGTGCTGACCGTCCATCCCTCGCTGCCGGTGAAATCGGTGAAGGAGCTGGTCGATCTGATCCGGGCCACACCCGGCAAATACAGTTACGCTTCCCCCGGCACCGGCACGCCGCCGCAGCTCGTCGGGGAATTGTTCAAGCTGTCGCTCAAGCTCGATCTGGTCCATGTGCCGTTCGGCGGCGGCGGGCCTGCGGTCGGCTCCACCGTCGCCGGCCATACGCCGATCTCGTTCGGTGCCATGGCGCCGGCGGTGCCGCTGATCAAGGACGGCAAGCTGCGGGCGCTTGCGGTGACATCGAAGAAGCGGTCCGGGGCGTTGCCCGACGTGCCGACCATGGCCGAGGCCGGGTTCCCCGAAGTCGAGGGATCGAGCTGGACCGGCTTATTCGCGCCGGCTGGAACGCCCCCGGAGATCATTGCGCAACTCAATCGGATGGCGGTCGCTGCGGTGGCGATGCCCGACGTGAAGGACCGCTTGGCGGCGCTGGGCATCGAGCCGATCGGCAATTCGCCGGAGCAGTGCGATGCCTTCGTCCGATCCGAAATGGACAAATGGTCGAAGGTGATCGGTGCGGCCGGCCTCAAGGCCGAGTGATCAAAGCTTCGCGCAGGTGATGACCACGGTCGGATTGAGGACGCCGAGACAACGCGCGCCACGTGGCGGGATGATGATCGGCGCGGAAACAATCTCGTTGGCCGAACTGACGCAGTAGACGCTGATCATGGCTTCATCGGCGTGGCAGGCGTTGGAGACGCTGCCGCGCAGAATACGCAACGACGGGCTGGCGGCGCCCGCCTCGTCCTTGCGCCCCACCGATCCGGTTTCGCCGATGTCGCCAGGCGGCCCAGGATCGCCTTTCGGTCCTGGCGGCCCCGGCTCACCTCGGGGTCCTTGCGGTCCCGCATCTCCCTTCGGCCCCTGCAGCCCGGCCTCGCCCTTGGCGCCGGGTGGTCCCGCATCTCCCTTCGGACCTTGCAGTCCGGCTTCGCCCTTGGCGCCGGGCGGCCCCGCATCTCCCTTCGGACCCTGCAGTCCGGCTTCGCCCCTGGCGCCGGGCGGTCCCGCATCTCCCTTCGGACCCTGCAGTCCGGCTTCGCCCCTGGCGCCGGGCGGTCCCGCATCTCCCTTCGGACCCTGCAGCCCGGCCTCGCCCTTGGCGCCGGTCGCGCCCGGCTCCCCCTTCGGACCCTTTGGTCCGGCATCGCCCTTCCGGCCCGGCTCGCCCATTGGGCCTTGCGGTCCGGCATTGCCGTTCGCACCGGCCTCCCCATTCGGACCCTGCGGACCGGCATCGCCCTTGGCGCCGGGATCGCCTTTCGGTCCCTGCATGCCCGGTGGACCCGGCTCGCCGCGCGGACCCGGAGGGCCACGGTCGCCGGGGTCGCCCTTGGTGCGCTCGATGGTCGGGGCGGGAGCCTGCGGCTTCTGGGCCGGCAGGTTCTGGCCGACGGTTCCCGTGATGTCGTCCGGCGCTCGGATGGCGCCGACCAGCGTGCCGATTCTGTCGGGGGCATCGCTGCCAAGCGCCGCGTAGAACGCCGCCGCCACGGCAACGCTCCCGGTCAAAGTCAGAAGCCAGGAAGCCCAGAGCTTCATTGCGGCATCCCCCGAAGGCACCAACTAAAGCGCGCTGCCGGCCTCCGATCAACAGGTTGCCGGTCGCTCGCGGGTCTCGATAACAAGTAAGGCACAGGTGAGGCGGCGATTTGTCGTATGCACCAGGAACGATGGCCATGGCGCCTGGATTGCGGCTTGCGGCGACGCCGGCTCACGTGGTTCCTTGTCGGCCCGTCAACAGCGAATGAAATCTCATGATCCGGCTGCTGAGCGCCTTCGCCGTCGTCGCGGCCCTGATCGGTGCGGCGGGCGCCGAGAATTTTCCCGACCGGCTGATCCGCATCATCGTGCCGTTCACGCCTGGCGGTTCCAACGATGTGGTGGCGCGCGAAATCGCCAATGGCCTGCAGGAGCACTTCAAGCAGAATGCCATCGTCGAGAACAAACCGGGCGGCGGCGGCGTGATCGCCTATTCCTACGTCGCCAAGTCTCCACCCGACGGCTACCTGATGCTGATCGCGCCGGCTTCGTTCACCATGGGCCCGCATCTGTCGAAGAGCCCGCTTTACAACCCGGTGACCGAATTCACCGCCATCGATCTTGTTGCCGACGTTCCTTTCGTCATGGTCGTGCCGCCGACTTTGCCGGTGAAGACCGTTCGGGAGTTCATCGAGCTTGCCAAACACTCGCCCGGCAAACTGAGCTTCGGTTCGGTCGGCGTCGGTACGCCGCAGCATCTGGGCGGCGAACTGTTCAAGCTCGACGCCGGCATCGATCTCGTCCATGTCCCGTTCCGCGGCGCCACGGCCGCGATTCCCGATTTGCTTGCGGGCCGCGTCGATATGTTCATCGGCGCCATCAATTCGTTGTTGCCGTTGATCAAGGACGGCAAGCTCCGCGCGCTGGCATCGGCCGGCACCAAGCGGATCGCATCGCTGCCCGATGTGCCGACGTTTGCCGAGGTCGGCTTGCCCGGCGTGCAGGTCGGCTCCGGCGTTGGGCTGGTCGGCCCGGCCGGCATGCCGCCGGCGATCGTCGCGACCCTCAACCGCGCCATCGAGGGCATCATCGCCACGCCCGGCTTTCATGCGCGCATGGCCGCAATCGGCGTCGATGTGGTCGGCGTGACACCGGACGCCTACGCCAAGTTCCTCCGCGACGATTACGAGAAGTGGGGCAGGGTGGTCACGGCGGCGGGGATCAAGCCGCTGTAAGGTGCGCGGACCCTCCCGCGAGGAACGAACAGGCTCGACGCGCATTCTGCTCTACGGAGCGGATTCATCGTGCAGCATTCAGCCAGCAGGAAAGACTTCAACGGTTGGGTTGTCGCCGGCTTTTTCCTGTTGTTCTTGCTCAGTGTCGGGGTTTATCGCGTCGCTTCTTTGAGTTTCCCGACGGTCGAGGCGGTCGCTGAAGCGCCAAGTTCACCGCTGCCCGCAGGTCCGCACCGGCATCAGTCCGGACCGTAGCGTCCATGGTCCCGCATGAGCCGGATGTCCCCTGGTACAAACGCAGCCTGCTTGCACCGGTTTGGGTGACGCTGGCGCTGGCCGTGATCTTCGGCGGAATGCTCGTGCTGATGCGCCTCGACATCGAGCAGCTCGGGTCTCGCCACGTAGTGTCGCATCAGGAAACGCAACCACGCTGACGTAGATTGGACGCTGGCGTAACCATTTGGAACTTCGCGCGTTCTGGGAACCGTGGTGGATCGTTCGAGTTTGTGTGGGGGAGAAAACCTTGAGGAGACCTTGATGAGAGGAACTTTGATCGTGTTGTCGGCGCTGGCCGGCCTGACCCTGGCCGCTCCTGCCTTCGCTGAAGATGCTTACGTGGGAGGCCGCGTCGGCGGGGTGGGCGTCGGCGTCGACGTTGGACCCGGCTATCACCATCGCTATCGCACCGAAGGCTATGACCGGTACTCCGGCGGCGAACGTTGCCGCACCACTATCATCCGCCACAGCGACGGCTCGGTGCGCAAGATCAAGCGCTGCCGCGACTAGCGACGCCGCCTGAAGTTTACAAGTTCAAAATGAATGCAAGACCGGTGCATGATGGGCGCCGGTCTTGCATTCTGCGTCTATGATTGGACACCGATGTCCGCGCTGAGACTTGGGCTGTATTTGATAACCCAGCCAAGCTAGGTTGCGCAGGGAGCCGCGCCCTTTGTGCGTGACCGCGGTGGCGCTTGGATCAAGCTCAATGCGACAGGCACTGATCACCGGCGGGCTAGGCTTTATCGGCAGTCGCATCGCACACAATCTTCTCGGCAGTTGCACAGTAGATCACGTCGTGCTCGTGGACGACTTCGGCAGTTCGGTGTCACCGATCGAAGAGGGTGCGAGCGATCCACGACGCCAACGTCTGATCGGCATAGAAGACCGATGCACTGTCGAGCGGGCCCGTGTGCAACACTTCTCGGTCCTTGCCGACATCCTGCCGCGCTATCAGCCTGACTACATATTCCATCTGGCCGGAATGTCGCTCGCCTCGCTGCAAAACAGTTCCGCGGAGGAGGCGGCCGACGGTAGCGTGCTTTCGACAAACAATCTGCTGACGGCTTGCGACCTGTTGGCTAAGCGGAGCGGCTACCGGCCGCAGCGGTTTGTCTATGTGTCGTCGAGCATGGTCTACGGCGACTTTCTATATGAGCCGGCCGACGAGGAGCACCCTCTCAAGCCGCTCAACATCTACGGTACGATGAAGCTCGCGGGCGAGGTGTGCACACTGGGCCTGGCCCGCGCGTTTGGGATTGATGCCACGGTCGTCCGCCTTTCGGCCGTTTACGGCCCGACCGACATGAATCGTCGCGTCGTCCAGGTCTTTATCGAACGCGCCGTCAGGGGCGACGCGCTGCTGGTCCAGGGCGCCGATGTCGCGCTCGATTTCACCTACGTCGACGATGCGGCTGCAGGGTGCACATTGGCGGCCACCCGTCGGGAGGCCGCCGGCGAAATTTTCAACATCACGGCGGGTCAGGCTCACACGTTGATCGCGTGCGCCGAGCTGCTGAAAGCGCATTTTCCCGGGCTCACGTACCAAGTCACCGAACCGGAAGGCCTGCGCCCAAAGCGTGGCGCTCTCTCAATTGAGAAAGCAAAGAGTCTGCTCGGCTATCATCCGGCCTACAGCCTTCAGCGCGGTCTCGACCGGTACGTCGCTCATATACGCGGTTTCAGCGCGGCAACCCCGCTCCGGTCGAGGAGCGCTCAGGCATGACCGGCGATGATATCCCGCTGAGCCGACCTAGCATTAGCCAGACCGAGATCGACGCTGTGTGCGAGGTGATGCGGAGCGGCTGGCTGTCCCATGGCGCGTACAATGGTCTGTTCGAGGCTGCTTTTGCCGAAAGCATCGGCGTGCCTCACGCCGTATCGATGAACAGTTGCACCTCCGCTCTTGAGATTGCGCTTCGCGTTGCCGGAATCGGAGGAGAAGTAGTGCTTCCGAGCTTCACCTGGGTGGCAAGTGCCAACGCCGTTGTAACCAGCGGCGCAACACCGGTCTTTTGCGAGGTCGACCGAGCGACGCGCAACGTGACGGCAGATACAGTGGCCGCTACCCTGACCCCGCGCACCGAAGCCGTCATGGTTGTTCATTTCGGCGGCCAGATTTGCGCGATGGAAGACATTGTTGAGTTGTGCTCGCGTCGCGGCCTGCTTCTCATCGAAGACAGCGCCGAAACGCTCGGCGCCCACTGGCGCGGTCGCCCTGCCGGAAGCTTCGGTATGGGTTGTTTTTCCTTTTTTCCCACCAAGAACATCACAACCGGCGAGGGCGGCATGTTGACCTGCCGCGACGCTGAATTTGCGCAAAAGGCACGCGCGCTCATCAGTCACGGCATTGCCTCGACCACCGAGCAACGCGAAATGTCCGATCGGCCTTGGTGGCGCGCGGCCGATTTCGCGGGTCACAATTACAGGCTGTCCAATATTCTGGCGGCGATTGGCTATCACCAGCTTCAGCGGCTTGCCGAGATGAATGGGCGGCGCGTTGCGCTCGCGGCTCGCTATGACAAAGCCCTGGCTAAGGTCCCGCAAATTCGCTTGCCCCAGGTGACAGACGGGGCCACGCATGTCTATCAGATGTACACCGTGCAAACGCCTGGGAGCATTCGCGACGCGATCGTCGCCGGCTTGCGGCAAGTTGGGATCGGTGCCAGCGTTCATTTTGATCCGCCTGTTCATCTGCATCCGTTTTACCGGACCTTGGGATGGCGCGAGGGACAGCTCCCAGTCACGGAAGATTTGGCGCGGTCGGTGCTCAGCCTGCCCCTGTTCCCGGACATGTCTTTGCCGCAACAGGACCGGGTGATCGATGCGTTGGGCGCCATGCTCGGACCTGGTGCGACTCACGATCCGGTGGCGGCCGTGGCGCCCGCCTGCAGCTAGCGCGGCCGGCCATGAACGCGATGGCGCTTCGTTGCGACCGACAGGACTTTGACAGCCGCGTTTTCGGCCGTCCGGTTTACCGGTTGGTCGGTGTTGGTGGTGATCATCCAGCTTTCGCCATCGATCTTGAACGGCTGGTGTCGAACTTGCGTGAAGAAGACTTCGGTCTTTGCAGTTGCCGTGTTGCTCAATCCGACAGCCGCGCACAGGCCGCTCTCGAAGGAGTTGGATTCCGGTTGATTGAGCGGCTGGCTACGCTCGCCAATCATCCGGTCGTCTGGGAAATCCGTGATGTCCGCGAGGCCGAGCCGTCCGATCATGACGAATGCGCCGCTATCGCCCAATCGGCGTTTCATCTGGATCGGTTTCATGCCGATCCCTTCATTCCAAAGACGATTGCAGCGGCGATCAAAGAGGCCTGGGCCAGAAACGATCTCGACGGCCGCGCCAACTGCTGTCTTGTGGCTATCGAGATGGACGCGTTGGCCGGCTTCGTCTTTTGCTGCCAGCCCGACGAGGGGCCGTTTATCGATCTTCTCGCAGTGAGCCCTCGGTTTCGTCGGCGCGGTCATGGCCGACGGCTGGTTGCGGCGGCGATGACGCGTTACGCCGGCAAGGCCGAAACGATCCGGGTTGCGACGCAAGAGCAGAACGTTGCGGCACTGGCTCTTTATCGCAGTATGGGGTTTAGCGTCGTGAAGAGCGAAATGACTTACCACCTCACGTCAGTTCGGACGCCGGTGCGACCAGCGGTGCTCGCCCTCTGAGCCAGGCCAGCGTCTCGTCGGGCAGTTGAATCCTGCCATCGAATAACGGATTGCGCTCGCACTCTCCATCGTCGAACAGCGTGTGGTAGTGAACGTGGACCGGTGGTTCGTCGGTGGGATGAACCTGACTGAAGAGATGGAGCGGGATGTTGTGCGACCGGGACAGAATGCGCACGGCATGCCCACCGGCGGTGGCCGCCAGCGAAAACGCGGCCTGCGTGCTGCCCCAAAACTCGGCGCCTGCGTCCGCGACAACACCGGTGCCCGTCCTGAAGGAGCCGGATGCATTGCGGCGCGGGCGGAGGTCCGACGCGACCAAACGTTTGAAGAAATCCTCGGTGCGTTCGAAAACCCCGCAGTCTCGCCGGGCCGCAATCAGGCCGCCGTTATAAGCCGCGCTCACCGGCGTGGGGCTCACCGTCGTAAGCACCTGGGGAATGCTGTCGTATGCCACGCCGCACAGCGCACAGAGGTCGCGCCAAAATTTGTCCATCGGATCATTCGCACCGCCGGTGCAGATGCCTTTAAGGTCGACCGGCCGGGCCGCGATGTCGACATTGGGGAGCGCAAGATCAGGCTCACCGAGGAACAGCGTATCGCTGTCGAGCTGAACCAGGATCGGAGGCCCGGGACGACGCGCGACCATCGGTGTGACGTGAATGCGGATCGCGGTGCTGTACTCGGGGCAACAACTTGTCAGATCGAGAGCCAGATACTCGACGGCGAGCCCGTCAAACGCTCGCAAGGTCGCGGCTGACGGCCGCCGGTCGGCGCGCGGCGACACCGCGATAATGGCCGCATTTGCATAGGCGCCGGCAAATTTCCTGATGCTTTCGCACAGCAGAATCGCCTGCGCTTCGAGAGCACCGGCCTCAACGACGAGATAGAATTCGATGTCCCGTACCGTGGGAGCCGCGAAGGGATTGGGCACCGGCGCGCTCTACTCCACCACGATCTTGACCAGGTCGCCCGGTTTCAGCCTGTCGTGCTCGCCGAGGCCGTTGAGCACGCGGAAACGCTCCACCGGGCGTTCGCCGACCGCCATGCGATGGGCCAGCTTTTCGACCGTGTCGCCGGATTTGACCTCGACAAGCTTGAGCCGCAGCGGCTGCGCTTGCGCCATCTCCGCAGAGGTCATCCGCCGGAATGTATTGAGCGATTCCCGGAATACGCGGTCGGCTGCTTCGGTGCGGTGCTTGCCGGCGAAGATCATGCGATAGACCTCGCTGCCGAACCGCACCACGTAGAGCCGGAACGACCACTGGTCGCCCTGGGCGGTGGCCGTCGCCGCTGGAAAACCGCCGACCGTGATCTCCTCGATGCTTTTCGGATCGATGTTCTCGATCCAGCCCGAGTTGAGATAGTCTGGCAGAGGCTGCTCTGCGGGAACGCTGACCACGTCGAGGCGTAACGCTTGCGAGCCGTTGTCCTTCACGCCGAACACCGCGTGCGCGGTGTTGTCGAGCGCAAAGCCCTCCGGCGAGGTGAAGGTGAAGCCAAGCTTGGGATGCAGGAAGCGGCGGCCGCGGACGAAGCCTTCGCTCGGGTCCTCGCCATAGACCATGCCGTCGAGGTCGGCGAGATAAGCAGCCTTCTCGCGCGCGCCGGCGCCCGGGCCGGTGTATTGACGGGCGTTGGCGACGGCATTGGTGACACGCTCGGGCGTCGCCGGATGGGACGAGAGGAAATCCGGCGCCCGTGGGTCGATGCTGGTGCGCTGGCTTGAGCGAAGCTGCGCGTTGGCCCCCATCGAGGTGAGGAAGCGCTCGGCGCCATAGGGATCGAAGCCGGCGCGCGCCGAGATGCCGACGCCGATGCCGTCGGCCTCGAACTCCTGGGCCCGCGAGAAGTTGGCCAGCGCGATCTTGGATTTGGCGAGGGCCAGGGCGCCGAGCTGCGGATCGCTCAGCAGGTCGGTGGCGACGCGGTTGACCACCGCGGCCTGGCGCGCCTGGTCCTCGCGGATTTCGGCGTGGCGGGCGATGACGTGCGCCATCTCGTGGGCCAGCACCGAGGCCAGCTCGGAGTTGTCGTTGGCGAGCGCAATCAGCCCGCGGGTGACGTAGAGCTGTCCGTTCGGCAGGGCGAAGGCGTTGACCGCCGGCGAGTTGAGGATCGTGACGTCGTATTTCAGGTCGGGGCGTTCGGAGGCCGCGACCAGCTTGTCGACGGTCTGCTCCAGCATCACCTGGAGGCGGGGATTGCTGTAGGCGCCGCCATAGGCCGACAGGATGCGAAGATGCTCGCGCTGTTGCGGCGACGTCGGTTCGGCGGCGGCGGTGCGGCGTTCCTGCTTCGGCAGCACGGCGGGGTCGATGGCGCCGAAGCGGCTGGTCGAGCAGCCGGCGAGGCTGACCGCAAGCGCGGCGAGGCCGAGCGCGAGCCAACGCGAGAACACGTTTGCTCGGCGTTGCCCGGCGCTTGTCTGCCCCTGGGCGCCGCTAGTCACCGTCTACCTCGATCTGTTCCGGCGTGTTCGCCTCTATCCACGGGCCGCCGCGCTCCTCGATGGTGCCCCGAATTCTAACATGGCGGCCTGCGAGCTTCTTTAATGGCAGCCCAAGCGCCGCGAAGCTGCGTTCGCTGCGCTTGGGCACCGTGACGGTGAAGTCCTCCGACCAGCGCCGCCCGAAATTCACGTAAATCGTGCCACCGCTCTCGCGGACCGACACCACCTTGCCCTCGACCACGACGAAACGGCCCCAATCGCCGAGGATTTCCGACGGATCCTCGGCCTTCCGGGTCAAATAGTGAGGGTCGGTCCACAGGCCAAGGCCGGCGGTGCGGGCCGGCCGCTCGGCCTGGCGCAGCAATGCGGCGCAGCCCGGCTGGCCGACGTGAGCGGCGACCTGGGCCATGCCCGCCGCGAGCAACGTGCTCTGCGCCGAGTTCTCGATGCTCGTGCTGTTCGCGTCTGGAAACAACACGGCCACCAGGCGGCCGTAACGGTCGGTCTCCGGCCCGATGGCGGCGAGAATCACATTGCGCCCGGAAACCGCCGCATCGAGGGCGGCCTTGGCCCGGTCATCGTCCGGGACCTCGATGCCGGCAAGCCGCACCTCGCGGCCATCGGCGAGCACAACGGTGTGGCCATCGACCACTGTCCGCACCGTGGCCAAACCGAGATTCCTCAGCGCGCACGAGGGCTTGTCGTCGGCCCATGCCGGGCCGGCCAGCCCTGCGGCCAGTGCCAATGCGACGAAGATGCGACCCGACACGACCATTCCCCCGAGCGCAGGCGTAAACGCAGCGTCGGATTGCGGCGGCAGCATGTCGGGTGGTGCACAAAATCGCCGTTGCTGCGGCGCGCCGCAGCCGCCCGGAACTTCAGCTTTCGGCCAGCGACGGGCTCTCAACCGCGGTGATTTCGTCTTCCAGGACGGCCTCGGCCGGCGTGATCTGGTGGCCGGCCATGCAATGCGGGCACCAAACCCAGATGGTCAGGTCCATCGCCCGCATTTTCACCAGCACATCGCTGCGGGTTTCGATCGCGGTCGTCACCTCTTCGCCCGAAGTCGGGCACCGGTAGCCCACCACACCCATTACGCTGACCCCCACCGCATTCCGTTTCGCACGATGCGGGCCGCCCGGAGGGGGGTCAAGGAGAATCCAGGCGCCGTCTGGACTTTCGGGCAGGTCGAGGCAAGCGCGCAACACCCATCCTGATTCCGAAAGCCTCGGCCCGCGTACAGGAAAAAGCAGCGGCAGACAGCCTGCGAGCGCGCCGTGCACGCGCAAGAACATCGCGCACAACAGGCAGGCAACGGCGAGCAAATCTGTTCTGGCGGGTGCTACCGCTTCAGCTTCGGCCGAGGCGGTTTCGACTCGTCGACGCGGCGGACCTCGGTGTTCATCCGCACGTCGCTCCGCCGCCGCGCCTTCAACGACTCGTCGTTGTCGAAATAGTCGCCGGCGGTGGCGCGCTCAGCCATCGCGTCGAACTCCTGGTTCCACTCGCCGAGCGAGTAGCCGAACCACGGCGTCTCCGGCTTGAGCTTCGGCAGGCCGAGCTCGTCCCAGATCTTGCGCGCATTCTCCATGTACTCGCGCTTGGGCAGCGACACCGGCGGGAAATCCTCCTTCAAGGTCGCGTCGATCAGCACCGAGGCGTCCTCGCCGCCATTCCTGAGCGATCGCGGGCCGTGGCCCTGATCGCGGTGCGGCAGCACGTGCATGTCGAGCGACGGGTTGGCGCGGTACGACATCGCCCACAAGAGCGCATCGGCATTCTTCGGATCGATATCGTCGTTGACCGCGATGACGTATTTGCCGGCGGCGCGATGCAGCACCGCCGCGCCATACATCGCGCGCCAGATTTCCGTCGCCGGCATATCGCGCTCGCACACCAGCGCGATGACCTTCCTGATGTTGGTCAGAGGCTCGTGCATCGACACGCGCTTGACGCCCTTGATGCCGAGCGTGTCCTTCAGAAAATTCAGGAACAGCGGCTCCATGCCGACGAGCTTGATCAGGCTCGATTCCGATGGCGTCACCTGCGAGATGATCGAGGTCAGGATCGCGTCCTTCCGCCGTGTGATGGCAGTGACGTCCATGAAGGCGTTGAACTCCTGAAGGTTGACGTGGCCGTGGCTCTCGCCGAACGGCGCTTCGGGCTCGAGATACTCGGTGTCGATGAAGCCCTCGATCACGATCTCGGCTTCGGCCGGCACCAGGAGGTCCACGGTCCTGGCCTTGACCACGTTGATCGGCGCGCCGACCAGCGCGCCCGCGACATGCAGCTCGTCGAGCGACTCGGGAAGCTTCTGCACCGAGGCGAAGGTGATGGCGGGCGGCGCGCCGAGCACCACGGCGCACGGCAGCTTCTTGAAGCCGCGCTCGCGCAGTTTTTCCCAATGGTTGTAGATGCCCGGGCGCAGCTCCAGCGACGGGTTCATGCCGAGCCGCCGACGCGCCTTCACCTGGCCGCGGTAGTTGCCCATGTTCTGCACGCCGCTGTCGGGGTCCTTGGTGATGTACTGCGACAGCGTGGCGTAGGGCGCGACGTCGAAGCCCGGCGTCGAGATCGGCAGCGGAATGCCGTCGAGGCCCTGGCCCGGCTTGTCGAGGGCAGAGCCGGTGATGACGATGTCGTGGCACGGCGCCTTGGTGACCACGCGCGGCGGCAGCGGATGCGCAGCGGCCTTGAGCCAGCGCCCGTCGATCTCGGAAAACTCGCAGCCGATGCCGATGCGATAGATCTCGCGGTTGGCCGCGAGCCCGCCGACCAGAACGGGGATGTCGTATTTCCTGCCCTTGGAGTCGACGACGTTCTCGAACAGGAACGCCTTGCGATCCTGCTCCTCGATGCCGCCGCGGAACTGCCAGCGCACCAGCGGGTGCATCTCGGTGTCCTTGTTGATCGGACGCGTGACGCGGACGAGCTGGCCGGCTTTCTCCAGCGCGCGGATGTGGTCGTGCAGGTCGGGGTAGGGGCGGGATTTGGACGCGGTGGTGGATTTGGTCGAGGCGCGGGCGGCGGAGGATTTGCGCTTGGGGCGGGTGAGGGCGTCCATGGGCATTTTCTCTACTTACGAATAGGCTAGGTTATCACAGCTCCTTGCAGCGCGGTGTTTTTACTAGCGCAGCTATTCTTGCCTTCCATGACGGTGACCAAAAAATCCCGCAAGTTCAGACTCGCTCCTATTAAGGATTGGGTGATCGATCGATCCGTTGTGCCTCCTCGCCGCGCTCAGTTGCTTGGTCGGGCATCGTTTGAATCTATCGTGGCTGCTATTTTTGCAGAAACGACGGTGCACCGAATTCGTCGTGAAAAGAGGAAGACCAAAATCGGATTTCATAGGTACACGATTACGCTCAGAGCTAAAGCTCGCGACGTCGACCTATGGCACAACTCTCGCGGGGGCTATCGTGCCCAGTACTATATCGATGAGCGGCTTGGCGATGCAGCAAACGCTTATGCCGTGAAGATTCTTAGCGAGTTAGCTGGGCGGCTAATACGAGGCGACAGTCGTCGTCGGCGCTTCTGGCCGATGGCAGAAAAATCGATCTGCCACCGGGAGGCCCGACTTTGGATTCATCAAGGTTTGTGGCTTCGGCATGCCAGACGCGAAGATCGTTTGTTGTATGCGCTAAACTGGCAAGGCAGTGGCAGCAGAATACGCAGCAAGGAAATTGTTAA
>Ga0265325_10001567_pt1 | contig 15944 bp, 25 predicted proteins | sample 41420metaG_FD_202090 | JGI IMG/M metagenome (GOLD analysis project Ga0265325, IMG submission 202090) | Rhizosphere microbial communities from Carex aquatilis grown in University of Washington, Seatle, WA, United States - 4-14-20 metaG | ecosystem: Host-associated > Plants > Roots > Rhizosphere...
ACTTTGTGACTCGCTCGATCTACTACAGCGCCGGCTCGGTGGGGCGGGGGCCTCTCACGAGGCTCGATGCCCAAAGCTGGGAACCGAGCCGGCGCTTTCACGCGCACGAATTCTCGTTAAGAGCCCTCTTTGAGTGACATCTCCACGAACGGCGGCTGGTCCTTCTGCCCCTTCTTCCACGCGAACACCTCTATGTAGAGGGCAGTGAGCTCGTCTGCGTGACAGTTAATCGCTTTCTTCCAGGCGTCGTACGCCGCGATGTTGTCGCCGTGCGTGGTGATCAAGGGCCGTGCCTCAAAGAACCACCCGCGAAGGCGGCGGGCCATCAGCGGTCGCGTTCGATGATTCTCGGAGGTGACCCCGCGCGACCTGACACCGTGACCTCTTTGAGGGGCCGTCCATCGGGGCCGTAGATGGTAACGTGTGCTGATGATCGAACTCCGGGCGTTCCTCGATGCACGCTGTGGAGGACGCGACGAAGAGTTTCTTGAGCCGTGGCAGCACGGCCCCCTTCGCAGCGCCGTACACGTCATCACCGAACTTGCCGACCAGCCAGGCGCCGATGACGGGCAGATAGACGTGGATGTGCTCCGTCAAGTACTCGAGGACGCTGTCGCCGTGGAAGACTGTCGACGGTGGAGGTTCGGGTTCGGGGATGTTGAGGTCCACTTCGAAGCCGTCCGCTCTGAGGGCGCGGACGAACGAATCGTCCGCCCATACCCGACCGTTGATTCGCCATGAGTGCAGAACGACGCGTAGCTTCCCGTCGGACATAGCCTTTTTGAGGCTATGTCCACGATGCTGTCGCGTCCATGCTCGATTAGGCCGCCGTGCTCCCGTTCTTCTCCAACCACAAGAGAACGCCCGCGGCGATGTTGGCGCTCACGGGCCTCTCCCACCCAAGCGCATTGCCGGGACCGTTCCAATGGCCTACGGCAACACGTCTCGTCTTCCAGGTGTCCACGTGGGCGACTTCGACACGCGGAGAGCGGTGCAGCACGAGATAGGGCTCGGTGCCGATCGCAATGAGGCCCACCGTCACGCCGTCGTGACGGGCATTGAGGGCGCCGATCTCATGCGCAAGGCGTTGGTACCTCGCGTTGTTCGGGATGGTGAACTCGCGCGGCGGATCGTGGTTCGGGCAAGAGATCGTACCCGATGCGAAATCGTGCAGCGGCAAGTCTCGCGGGGTTTGACACAAGAGGCAGGTGAACGTGAGCGGGATCAACTCGCCAGGAACACGCGGAGGAAGCTCGGGCGGAAGCGGGGGAGTGCCTTTGCTCTGAGGCACAACCTGCGTTTCGGCGGAGCCAGCCGTGTCGATCTGCTTGCTGAGCCACGCGATCATGTAGTCCGCCGCCCGCAGCGCGCCGTCTTCCGTTAGTGGGTACTCCTTGACGCCCCAGATGATGCCGCCCTGCGGCTCCGTCATCGCCTGCGTCATGATCTTGCCGTTGAACAGGATCGCGTTGAAGACGATGGGGGCCCTCTCGACGTAATACCTGACGGTGGCGGTCGGCCCGGGGCCGGCTACTGCCTCCGCCTTGCCCGATATCCGCGCTTCGAGCGCCTCCGCGATGATGTTCGCTTCCTTGACATACATGATGGTCTCCCCCGCCGTTGGGGTGGTCGGCGCCTGCGCCCTGACGTGGTGCAGCGCGGTCTGGTAGGTCTCGCCCGCCTTCTGCATGCGGGCGCGAACGAGTTTCTTCACCTTGTCCGGCATCGTCCTCTCTCCAACCGCGTGCCTGCACCACCCTGCGGATCACGCGGCGAAAAGACGCATCGCCGCAGCTCCGAGGACGATCCTCTTCACCTCGCGCGAGGGGCCGTGGGTGGACGACCCTATGCGAGGAGTGCCCGAACTGAAGGGCATTTGTACAGTGATGTCGCCTGAGCCGCCGGTCAAGCCCCGCCCCGAAAAAAATCGTCATGCAACGCCGACGAGCCGCTCGACCCACGTCACCAGCTCAGCCTCGTTCTTGAACTGCGGGTAGAAGCGGGATGCGCCGTCCGTGTCGAAGTACACGGTTGTCGTGAAGCCCGTGGCGTCCTGGCCGTTGAAACCGATGCCGCCACCTCCGCGCCCCCCGGTCTGCCGCTCACCGCGCTGAGCGCTGCGACGTTCGCCGCTGACCTCGTCGAGTAGCCACACCGCCGTAACGATCGCCGAGAATTTCGTGACCTTCAATAGGAAGGCCGTCGAGTCGCCGCGGAAGGGGGACACGCAGTGCGATATCTGCCAGCCGAATCCCTACGCGGGCTATGGGGATTGCGGCGGTGAAGTCGGGCTCGCAACCGAACGGACGGAGGCGCTTCGATGACGTATTAGGCAATCCCCGCCCGCCTTCCCTTCCTCGTGCGGATGCCAGTCCCGAGCCGGAGCCGGCTTGCCCCACGCGCCCGTAGCGGATCGCGACCGTCCAGTCATCGAACAGGTCGCGGCCGAGGCGCACTTCGTACCGGCGATGATTATCCGAGCTCGAGGGCCGCTGCGTGAACGAGTACCCTGCGCTTGAGCGTGATATATCCAGCATTCGGACCGTTGCGCTCATCGAACGCAATCACAAACACATCCTCGATTACAGCGCCGAAGCTTGTTGTGTATCGCATTGCGAACTCGCCGGCGAACACCCTCGCTGCGGCCCCCGTCGCGAAGGCAAGCTTCGCCGACGACTCCGCGGCCGGGACGATGTCGGCGATTCTGATCCATTCCGCTGCGGAAACCAGTTTGACTTCGACCTCGAATGCACCATCGCCACTCACAAGCGGGAACACGATGTCGAACGTGGCTGTCGTCCCCGCCCCGGGGCCCGTTCGCTGGCGTATGCGAGGCCTCACGACTGGCAAGCGGCCGTCGGCCATCCACTTGTTGAGGATGGCGCGATTCGACGCGAATTTGAAGTCGATAGCGAGACGCGCCGTCAGCTCCACTGAATCTTTGAACGCCCACACCCAGTTGGAAGCCGGCAGATCGGCGGCTAGGGCCATGTGCTCGTCGAGAAAGGACAGCAACTCCATGTCTTTGACCCAAGCCGGCGTGAAGCCTGCCCCAGTTCGCTTCCAGCTCGCGTGTTCCCCCAAGAGTCGATCGCGTGCGTAGAGCCGGATCGGCTTTTCCTCCTGCCGTGCCGTTTTCCACTCCAAGTGGGTTGCCGAAAGATCGTCGAAGCCGGCGCCTAGGAGCGATGGCCCATATCGCTGGGAAAGGAGGCATACGAACGCATCGGCATGTCGGACGTTCTCTAAGCATGTCTCGATGGAGTTGGCGTCCGGGAGGACCTGAAATTCGCTCGAAGGACGATCCGACAGAATCGGGCTAAGTCCTAGATCGCGCAGGCAGCGCTCGACTTCGGCGCGAGCGTCGATGAGATCGTAGCAGGTGGAGCTGACAAATACGCGCATGCCGCGGGTACCGTACCGGATGTTCCGGCTCAACGGAACTCGGTCTGCCGCGAGGCGCGGGCTTGGCTTCGGTGCATAGTGCCGTCGTGGGCGCCGTTTAATTTAGACGGCAGGGGCTTGGGGGCCGGTCCAGGCCTGCTGCCCCCTGTGGTGGCGGAGAACGTGTCTCAGGGCGCGATCCGGCGGTAGCGATGATGGAGTCCGTCGAGCCTCGGGATCGCGACGACGCGTCCCATCGGAGGCGGCTCGACATCCCGTCGCATCGGGGTGTCGCCAGGGCCGAGGCGTCGCGAACACCACCAACGACGTTGGCGCGGATCGCGACTTTCGTCACGGGGAATCGCCGCCACGGATCGAGTAGAATCGCCGGGGTCGTGATGTGTTTCCAGCCACCGCAGGGCGTGCTCCATTGTTTCGCCCACCCCGCCTCCAGCACGTCGTCACCAGCGTGCTGACCGAGATGCCCACGATGGCCACGTGCGCACTCCCGACACTACGCCGCAGTTGGTCACTCTACGAATTCAGACGCCGTCGCCCTCTTGTTTAGCTGAAAGCAGGACCCGCCCACACCGCGTCTACGAGCCGGTCGAGCGCTACGTACTCGCGGCACGCGACGACAGCCCGCGTCAGCAGCTTCCGGTGCCTGCGCCCAGGAAGGCTGGCAATCATCCAACCCCACGCGCTCTTCGCGACCCCGGTTAAGTCGATGCCCACCGACGGCGGCTGCATTGCGACGGCATCTGCGACCGTCATCTTGATTTCCACTCTGGGTAGCGGCGCGCCGCCGATTCTCCTTTCAACGGCCTTCGCGATAGCCTTGACCTCCCTCTCGCGGCTAACGTCGATACGGCCTGTTGTGTCGAAGTCTGCGAGCGCGGTGCGGAGCCACTGCCGGTAGTCGCGTGCCTCGGGTGACTTGCGCAGATCGAGCGCTTTGCGCAGCAGCGTCCGGGGGCCGCTGGACTCCGAGAGGATGAGAGGGAAAAAGGTCGGCGTATATGGCACCTCCTGCGCAGCTCGCCCGGCGAGTTCACCGAACCGTTTGAACAGGCGCTCCTCCAATTCGCCGACGGATTCCTTGCCCAATGCGAGCCGAAGAAACAATCGGGATCGCTTCGGTTGCATCAGGTGGTCGGTGCCAGACTGCTGTGCATAAGTCCCGAAGATCAGCCCTCCCAGGAGGAACGCCGCGAGGCGCCTGTCCTCGTCGTTCCCGACCGGCAGGTCTCCAAGATCTGGGTACCACTCGTGGCCGGAGGCGGTTAGTTCGCCAATGATGCTTGCCGCCTCGCTCGGGCTGATACCACGCCCCCCGTCGTAGAGCTTACGTAGTTCCTCGAGAGCTGCGGTCTTGGCCGAGCGATATGGCAGGTCGCCGACCCGCACGTCGACGAGGATCTGCTCGTCGCTGTTAACTTGCGCCAGCGTGCGGTGGTCGAAGCCCGGCCCTACGTCGTAGGTGAACATGTAGTCGAACACAGGGATCGCGTCGTCCAAAACTATGCGATCGAAGAACGTGCTGAGCGCCCACAGGTTCTGCTTGAGAAAGGGACGAGCCGTCTCGGCGCTCGCAGCGCCGCGCAGAAACAGCTCTCCGCAGCGCAGGATGAGAGGATCAACCACGGAGCCGCCAAGGCCCGCAATCGCAAGCCAGTCCTCGTTGGAGTTCACGGTGATGGGGCTCATGCGCGCATGAGAGTCGCGCTCCCATGGTTGGGGCGTCAAGGCCTGCGCATGGTCCCAAAATTCGATCGGGCCGAATTTCACCGAAGCGTCGCGGTTTCTCGTTCGAAGGCGGTGCGGCCAGGATCTGACGACCGTGAGGTCATCGGCCCCGCCTCAGTTCATGATTTTCCTCGTTGGGAGCCGGCAGGCTCGTCAGCTAGGTGAAGCGATCGAGTACGTTCGGGCGGAGAACCGCGTGCTTCGCGGCCGCCTCAGCCCAAAGCGACTGCGCTTCACGGACGCGGAGCGTCGTCTCCTCGCCGAAAAGGACAGAGCGCTGGGCCGAAAGCGTCTGGCGGAGGTGGCATCGCTGGATGAGGTGCAGGACCGCGGCGTGCGCTCGCCCGTCAGGGATCCGCTGCGTCGTTTCTCCAGTCCGGTAAGGGATCCGAGGCGTAATCCGAACATGACGCCGAGCTCGTGTGCACGCCGGAAGCCGGACTCCCCGCGTGAGGAGCCCTGAACCAGATCTCGCGGTCACCCCGAAACATGTCGTCGTGGCGAGGTCGCGATGCCTGAGGGCCAAGCCCGCTGGAGCATCGGGTTCGCTGGTGTAGGGCCGTGGTGCGCGTCGCCTCCGCGTACGTGTAGTTGTACGCGCCCAGCACCGCGACGAAGAGCTCGACCTCGATCAACTCTCCGGTCTTGCGATCGACGATGACCGGCCTCTTGCCCGAGTAGTCCACGAAGAGCTTCGCGCCCGCGTGATGCACCTGGCGCTCGTCGGACTGCGCCTCGCCAACCATTGGCTGTAGTGCTCGCAGAACGCCGTGTAGCGGTACCCCTTGGGGTTGTTCTCCAGGTACTCCAGATGGAGCAGTTGCAACGTGACCCCGGTCCTGCGCAGCTCCACGTGCAGCTGCGCAGGATCAGGCAGAGGCGCGCGATCGGCTCGACGGCCCCTCCGCCCGCCGTTCAGTCGCTGCGTATCCGGCCGGTGAAGGGCGTCTGGCTGCCCCCTCGGGTTCGTGATCCTCTCCGCGCGCGAGGTGCGCGATGCGGCGGAGCCGAGAGCAGTGGGCTGAGATCGTCGGGGAGTTCGAGCGCGGTGGGCTGTCGCACGAGGCTTTCTGCGCGCAGCAGCGGCTCAACATAGTTTCCGGGGCTGGCTTTACCGGTTGCGCAGCGGCTCGGAGCGAGGCAAGGTCGCGCGTAGCGCGACGCGGTTGCTGCCAGTGCGCATAGGGCCCCCCGGAGCGACGGGAGACGAGGACCTCATCGAGGTCGCGGTCGGGGGCATCGTCGTGCGCGTTCGCAGCAGCGTGGGTCCGGCGTACGTCGCAGAGTTGGTGACGCGGCTGCGCCCAGACTGACGCCGACGCTCTGCGCGATCGCGCGATGCGCCAGACCCAGCACGAACTTCTGCCGAAAAATCTCTCTCAGATGCCGCATCGGTAGCCTCGTCGTCGCCATCGCGCCTCCAGGTGGAGACCGACGGTCGCTCAAGACTCCCGGCGACGCTTCGCCCACCTCCCGGCCGGCCGTTCTTGCTCACGAAACGAGCGTTCACGATGCGCGAAATGGCCGTTCGCGTTGCCCGAAACGGGCGTTCACGATGAAGCGCCCGTTCACGATGCCGCGAAATCCGCGTTCACGATCGGGCGCCTGCAATGAGCACACCACAAACGATCCAGAACCAGCGCCGATCGCCTGGACTCATCGGGCCCTCCCGATCATCGCCCGGATCCATCTTCGTCGTCTCTTGGGCGCCTTGATCACGTGTAAAACCCGAGACATTACGAGCATGAGCGTTAGCGGCGCCCCAATAGTCAGTCTCGGAAGCACGAGAATGACGATCAGACCGATCAGGCCGAGGCTTCCGAAGTGGCGTGCGGTAACGAGCCACGCGCGCTTGGTTCGCTCTCTCGCAGGATAGGTCGACTCCGCACGCCTCAGTCGAGCGGATTTGCGAATCTCTCGGCGGGTACGTCCCGGCATCGGGTCACCTCAAGTCGGTGAACCCTCGCTCACAGGCCCCTCCTTTGAGATGGGACATCCCCATGTCCACTATTTGCCAGCTAGTTTCGCCTTTCGTTCTGCGTACTTCCTCACGGCCTCCATTTTCGCCGGCAGGCCGACCCATCGAAGTATCTCTTCACGGAGTTCGTCGGCGCTTTTCGCGTCGTAATGCCGCTCTCCCCTCTTCGGAGCGCCGCGCCTGCGCGCGGCCAGCTTCGCGATTCCGTCCACGAGCGCCACCCGATGCCGGCCGAGCCGTTGGCCGTAGGCGGGCCAGCGGCGGCCTACCTCGGCGATCATCTGCTCGGCGGCATCTGGGGCTGTGAATGCTCTCGGCGCGGCCCGTATCAGCGCGACCCGGGCGTCGAGGTATTTCGCCAGGCGATCCCGTATGTCGTTGTCGCTCGGCCTGGGCAGCGACAAGGCCGCGTGCAGGCGGTCGACGGCACACGCGATGGCTCGGGCGGCACGCGCTGCGCGGCGCGCGCCCCTGACAGCCGCAGCCACCTGCGTAGCCTTCTGCACGCGCGGGGCGATCTCCAGCAGCGGCTTGCGGTCCGCGAAGACCATTTCCAGCTCGCGCAGCCCCACCTCGGAGTCGACGTCAGCTCCCGCGGTCTGGACCAACACCTGCCGCCAGCGTGCAAGCCTCGTCATGAGCTCGTCAATCTTCTCGATCGTCCGGTCCTGCTGCGGCGTTTCTTCGTGGCTACTGCTGCCCTTGCGCTGCCCGGGGGGCCGCTTCGCTCTGGGATCAGGTGCCATCGTTGCTGCCGTCCGTAGGGGGTCGAAATACGTCGGCCTGCCGAACGGAGTGAAGGCCTTTGAACGGGCGGGGGTTCCTGAAGCCGTTCGCCCGGGCTTGCTCGATCAGGTCCAGAATCGCGCTCGAACGCGTCAGATAGGACAGACCGCCGTGGCGAAACATCTCCGGTACCGCCGCCGAACCCTCGTCGAAGTGGCCGGACATTATTCCTATCAATAGTGATGGTGTCTCGCCCAACGTGAACGACCTTGCTGTCGGCACACCGTGAAGTCTGCCATGGGCTATGACCGGACTCCCGCTTGATCCCGCAAACGACAGGCCACATACCAGCAATGTCGCGGACGTCTTTACGTGTTTATTTGTGAACGACGGGACACGTGGAGGCGATGCGATGGTCGCCTCACGCACGATGGGCAAGGCAGTGGCCTCGTCCCACCACGGTCCCCCGCGCGTTTCCGGGAAACCGATGAAGGATACGCGATCACAAAGCTCGACGTCACCGCGTTGAAACGCCTGCTCATCGGCCACAAACTCCTGAAAACCGAAGGGGATTTGCTCAAACGGGACGGGGTCTCGATGCCATGTTGGGTCGCAAACGATGGCGCAATCGGGCGCTTCGGCGGCCTCTCCGACAAACAGTGACTCCTCCAGGTCTGCGACGTCAAAGTATTCGGTCTCCCTGCCAAAACTCTGACCACCGCCCTCCAGGTGCTGAACGCTTCGCAATGCGATACTCAGTCGGTCGAGGCGAAACGGCGTTTTTGGATCGACTAAACGAGGATCGACGACGTGCTTATTGGTGACAAAAATGCGCTTCCGCTCGTACTCAGCCGCGGTTTCGAACCAGAAGCCCGTGGCATTGGTTTTCTTCTCGTCTGCGAAGCCATCGGACAGATGGGCGCGCACTCGAGCGACGCCAAAGAGGCTTGCGGCACTGATCGATCGCATCAGAAGTGACCTTGTCAGGTGTGGACCCGATCGACCACCGGGGTTCCGTGCTCAAGCCGCGCCTCGGGCGGCGTGTCAATGTAGTCCTCACGCTGCATCAAAAATTCCACGACGGGGGTGGAGCCTTGTCGTTGACGAGGGCGGGGAAGAATCGCCACCGAAAGCCCTCGCGGAACTTGTGGCGCGGAAGCACCCCGTTCGCGTCGGGCTTGTTCTCGTCCAACTGCGTGGCGAACCTCTGCATCGAGGCGATCAGTTCGTCCAGCAATAGCCCGCCGTCGATCCAAAGGTACCCACCGCCGAAATGCAGATGGTGCGTCCGGTCCTCGAGCACGGGGCCAACGGCCCACGCAATGCAACTCTGGCTCGCATCGTCGTAGATGCCCGACGGCGTAAAGCCATGCAGGGACCCATTGAGCATCATCTGCACCAGGAGCTTGGCCACGTTCCACCCCGGCGCGATCGTCGGGTGCTCCTTCTCGTATCGGGCGTTCACGGGTACGAGAAATTCCTTCGCGTAGGCCAGCGTCCTCTTCGCGATCGCGCTCTTCATGTTCTCGTACAGGGGCTACGAGCGGAGAGACGAGGTGGCAGGCAAGGTGGCCTGTGTCTGCGCGCTGGGTGCCTCTTTCCGGTGACCAGCCCGGTGACGTGGGTTTCCAGGGTGCACCTCACGCTGGCCGCCTTGCTCTTCGTGACGTTCTCTTATTTCTCCCTGTGCCTCTTCACCCGCACTGACTCGCCCGGGCACCTCTCCCCGCAGAAGGTGTGGCGCAACCGAGTGTACATCGTCTGCGGGATCGCCATGCTCGCGTTCATCGCCTTCAGCGGCGTCTACTACCTCTTCGGGACCGGGACTTGGCTCGCACGGCTCGAGCCCGTCTTCTGGCTCGAGAGCTTTACGCTGTGGACGTTCGGGATCTCGTGGGGCGTGAAGGGAGAGGCGATCCCAAGGCTGAACGATCCGCGCGAGATCGCATAAGTGGAGGGGCGCCCTGGGGCGCCCGGTAGGCCCGGCCCGGGCGGCGAGCGCGGCGCTCGTTTGCTCCGGCAAGAGCCGGCAGGTGTCCGACGAGCAGCGCGAGGAGATTCAGCGCGCGTTCGCGTTCAAACTCTCCGCCGGGCGCCGACCCGCGCCAACCTCGACGAGGCCGCGTGCGCTGCTCGCCGGGAAGCGTGGCTCTCGTGGCGTTCGGGCTCGACTCCGCATCTGTCATTCCATCTGCGACGATCGCGCTTGATGCTGTCGATCCGCCGGCAAGTTCGCGATCGCTTTCATCCCGAGGATCGGCGGTACTCTTCGCGCTGACGATGCCTACGCGACCGCCCCGCCAGAAGCGCTTCGCCGTGTACTGGTGCACGACGTCAGACAGCGACGAGGACTGGTTCGTTGTGGCGGACTCCGCGCGTAAGGCGTGCCGCTTCCATGAGGAAGCGGAGGGCTACGACCGAGGGGAGGCGTACGCCGAGAGGATCATGGGATTGCCCGACGAAGTACGCGTTGAAGGCGGGTGGCGCGACGGGCCGAAGGGAAAGGTCTACAAGGACGCGGGCTGGCCGAGCGACGAACTGCTCATCGCCTGCGGCGCTGAGATCGGGAAGCAGGCACGAAGCGGGTTGCGCGACACGATGGGCGTGGTTTGCAAGGACGTGTTCCTGCGAGGCCGCCACTTCCGCGCCGGTGACGTGGTGGCAAACATGGACCGTGCGCACGGGCTGAGAACGGCGCGCCTCGGCGTCTTCAAGGGCGGAAAGCCGGGCTGAGCAGGCCGTCGCCTTACGGTTACAGCCGATGGGGCGAGCGAGGCGGTTGAGAGTCATCGTTTTTGCGCCGGGACGTGGGCGCGGGACGCGCACTTTGTCCTCCGCCGTCGACCCGTTTCTGAGAACCCGGAGCGGGCACGGTTTGGGCACGGTTTACCCGTCCCGAACGGGCTCCAACGAGCTTTTCGGGCCTCTCAGGGCCGCTGTTTTCCCGTAGATCGCCTGCGCGAAATTGACACGGTAGGGCTCTCGGCGCGGTCGCAGTCGCTCGGGCGGCCGGTGATGCACCCTACGTCAAAAGGTGAGGCGATGACGCCGCTATCGATCACGGACCAGAACTGCGACGCGGTGACCGGGCTCGCGCCGAGGGCGTGGCGCAAGGCGTTGGTCGCGATGCAGGTCCATCGCGCGAAGGTCGGGCGCAAGACGATCTGCCGCTCAGACGATTGGCTTGCGGCTATCTCGCGTCGGGCGGGAACAGCGCCGTTGGTCGGGCCAGGAGCCAACCCGACGGCGATGCCACCACAGCCGACCCCGGTCAAGAGTCAAGCCGAGTCCGAGCGTGAGTGGATGCAACGAGTACTACTGCCAGCCTTGGCGGAGCAGCAGCGGCGTCGGAGAGAGCGTGCGGCACGAGAGGCGGATGTCGCCGTTGTCGCGCTCGACACGCTACTCATCGAGAACTTCGAGGTGAATGGTTTGACACTCACCACCCTCCAGAAATGGACTCGACTGGGGCGCTTGCCTTCACAGAAGGTGGGTCGCACCACCAAGGTTTTGCGGAGTGACGTCGCGCCACTCCTGGCTGAATGGAAGCGTTCCGTCCGGCGATGAGTCGCCATGGGTGGAAGCGATCGCGAACTTCCGCGGGACGGCGATCATTGGCAACGCGGGGACGATCGTCGGGATCTCTCGATCGCGGAGGGGTGAGATGGAGTGAGCGATCGCGCGCCGCGCGGTTGGTTCGCCGCGCAAGAGCGTGATCGCTTCCACGTGAAGATGGGGGTCCTAGCGATGCAATTTCGAGCCCACCGGCACCCCGGGGCACGGGAAGACGGGACCTTAGGTGTAGAGCCGGATCGCGGGGAGCCGCAGGCTCCCGCCATTGCCGTAGTCGAGAGTTGATGGCGACGGACCTGTAGATTGAGGCATGCCATTCGAGGTTCTTGATGTCACCGACCTGCTCAAACGCGCAGCTTGGTCGGAGGATCGGCGAGTCACCGAATCGTGGTTTGCAGGAGGGCTCCCGAGCGAGGACGTGCTTCAGCGCGCGTCCGCCTCGTTCGCCGGGCTCTACGTCCTCTACTTCGAGAACGACGGCGATGCCGTTCACGACAAGAACCGCGGGTGGAGTAGGGGCGGGCGGGGCAAGATGGTGATTGCAAGGAACGGAGCGTCCTTAAAGCCCGGGAAGTTCGAGGGGGGGTTCATACGACGTCGACATCAGGATGCGGATCACTTGCATCGCCGCCGGGATGATCCGTTCGGAACGACCTTCGTGGATTGCCTGAAACTCGCGCTCTTCATGGATCTCACGGCGCACCCTCAACTGGTCCGACCCGGCGAGGCTGCTGTCAAGGCGCAACTCAAGCGCTTCATCGAGGCTCCTCCGCGGAACGGGCTGGCCTCCGGATACAATTGGCTCGGCGACTGGCGGCTCCTCGGCAGCCGCATCGCCCTTCCCGTTTTGAGGGAGTCACTGCCCGGGATGTTGAAGGACGCTCTCCTGACGCGAGGCTAGTCATTTCTTCAGCAGTCGCTGCCTAACACTCCTAGCTGGCGGCAATCACGGCGGATCCCGTGGGCCACTCTCAATGCTGCACGAGATGTCGACCCCGCTCCTCCAGCAGCGAACCCACACCTGCGGCGCTCAGGCTACGCCAGATCCGCGAATCTGCGGTCGCATCTCCGGTCACCTAGCGGAGACGGTCCGGGCGGCGCTACCGTCCCCGATGCCGTGTCCAAGCGTCGGCCCCCAAAGAGTGGCTCTCCCGCGAAGAAGAAGCCGCCGCACCCGAAGGCGGGCGAGTTGGCCGGGGGCCTGCCCAAGGCCAGCGCGCTTGTGCGTAGTCGCGGAACTCCAGGCATCCTGGGGGCTGCGAAGCCGGCGGCTCCAGCGCGCCTTGGGCGGGGGGGAGTGTTTCTTCTGAACTCCTACATGGCCGGGGGGGTCGGGGGATCGAACGTGAAGATCATCGGCGGCGCCGTGAAGAAGACCCTCCACGCTTCGGGCGGGACCATCGAGGTCGACGCCGACACAATCGTCGACCCCGAGGCGTCGATTGGCGCCGACGTGGATGCGGCCATCGACTTCAAGCGCGCCCACTTGGCCAATCAGTTCGTCGACGACCACCAGCTCTCGACAAGGGAGGTCGACGGGGTCCGCTCGACGCAGATCTCTACGCCGACTGGAACGACGGTATCGGTCCGCGGACAGGCCCAGAGCCTCGCCGATGACACCCTTCGCGTGGGGGAGGCGCTGGCCGCGCAGCTCGGCGGCATGCACGAGGTCATCCCCGAGGCGCAAGACGGTGCAGGAGTGATGGTTCGCGGGCGCCTCGATGCGCAGGTCGACGTCTACCTCGAGGCTCCCGAGAAGGCGGACGACAAGCTTTTGCAGCTCGTCCGTCTTCCCGATCTGGCGAAGGAGATGGGGATGCACGACGCGGCGATCTCCATTGCCATCGACCACGCGAAAATCCAGAAGGCGATCACTTCGAAGAGGGACTGCGCCGACAAGGCCTCGTTTGACCTGGTGGTGAGCTGCGGTGCCCAAGTCGGAGACCCCACGTGGACGGGCCTGGGCAAGCTGCTCTTCGACGGGGAAGGGTACCCGCGCGTCTGGCTGGTCGACCGTGCCAATCGCGTCTTGCCGCTCAGGCTGAAGAACTGAGGGGTCTCGGTGAGCGAATCCCGAGAAGCGATTCCTGAGGCCATCCAACGCGAGCTCCGCGCAGAGGCCGACCCCCACCCCACCACGTTCTCCGCGCTACCCCGCGCTCGCCACGATCGCGAACCCGCGCTTTGCCACGACCGCCTCCACTTTCCGGACTTGAAGCGCGAGGAGTACACGCCGCCGGTCGGTCCTATCCAGCCTCGGGTCGACTTCGGCATCCCGTCGCTCCGGCTCCTCATCGAGGCGAAGTTCGCTCGAACGCGGAGCACCTTGAAAGAGACGGTGAACGAGATCGCGCAGGACAACTCCAACTACTTCGCGACGCCAGGCCCCTACGATCGGCTGCTGGTGTTCGTGTCGGACAACGCCGGCCACTCTGAAGACCACGCGCAAGTCCGCGAGGGCATGCGCAAGTACGACCGGGTCGTCGATGCAGTCATCGTTTCGCGTCCAGGGCACGTGACGGACGAGGCCGGGAAGGCCTGCTGATCCATCCGGAGAGGTCGCCCCATGACTACGTTCAGCCGACGCCACGGCTACTCCGGGCAGGCCGCGACGATCACCGTCCGCGAGGACGCACCCGAAGCACTGCGGCACGCGGTTGTGCAGATCGCAGCCGAGGAAGGATTCGACACGCCGTCCGCCCAGCGGGCGCTGATCTGCAGGGTCCTGCGCGTGATGCCCGACCGGAGCAACTGGTCGGAGCACCCCAACGTCGCGGGCGAGGTGGAGGACCTGATCACGAGCTGCAAGTGGTACCGCGTCTACGACATCGCGGAGGCGTTCTACGCCGAAGCCGCAGCGTCGCAGTCCGGATTCGGCGCGCGCAAGGGCAGCGCGACCGAGTTCGAGACCAAGCTCAACGAGATACTTTACGAGCACGGCATCGGCTGGAAGATGGAGCGTGGGCAAATCGTCTACCGAGGCGACCAGCCCTTCGAGCAGGCCGTCGCATCGGCCCGACATGCACTGCAGGAGTCGAATCGCAGCAGTGCGCAGAACGAAGTGGCCGAGGCACTGAGCGACCTGTCGCGTCGACCGACGCCGGATCGAACCGGTGCGATCCAGCACTCGATGGCTGCCCTCGAGTGCGTTGCCCGCGACATCAGCGGCGATTCGAAGCAGACACTCGGCGCACTCCTGAAGAGCCACGGCAGTAAGCTAGCGATTCCGCGTCCCTTGGATGCGGCGGTCGAGAAGGCGTGGGGCTACGCCTCCGAGGTCGGGCGACATCTTCAGGAGGGCCGCGAGCCATCGGCCGAGGAGGCCGAACTCGTGACCACCATCTGCGCGGCGGTCGTCACGTACCTCGTGAAGAAGCACGGCGCGTGAGATCGAAACTCGCGAAGGACACGGACGTCCTCGCCGACGCGCGGTCCAACGCATACAATGCACACCACTTTGCACACCACCTGGGGGTCACGACGTGGACGCCTCGGTACCCGCCGGTAACGATTTCCTCCGGAAAAGAACCGCTCCGTACCTCTCAGAAACGCCTGTCGTCACGTTGACGCGGTAGGGTCCGAGGTTCGAAGCGCGTGACGAGCGGGCGGCCGCCGCGAATCCGTCGGACCGCTCTCACTTCGGCCCCGGATAGCGAGCGCGCCCGTCCAGTAGCGAACGCACCCCCTCAGAGCTCAAGCGTCGTGCCTCGAGCTCGCGCGCCAGCTGCGCGACGACGGCCCATTCGTGAGCGGCCGACGCCCGGGCGAGGGCGACCGCGAGCGCGTCCTCGACGGTCAGGGGACCTGCTGCCGAGTGTATTTTGCTTGGCCCAACGGTGACCGGCTCACGCGCACTTACGTCAACTCGCGTAGGGTCGTCCGTACGCGTGTCGACGCGAATCGCCGCGGTTTCAACAGTTTGGTCGGGTTCGATCCCCCGTTGCTCCACTCCGATCCATGGAAATTTGGCTGCGCCGTGAGTCGGCCGGCGCCGAAAGCCGAAATGGACGCCGAAATTCCCGTGAGCTCCGCCGGCAAGGTCGGGAAGGGCTCGCCAAACCCTTCCCGGAGGTTCTCGGCCTCCCGGATATAGCCTTCGGTCGTCGAGAACGCCTTGTGCCCGGCGCGCTGCTTGATGCGCAGCGGATCGTCGCCCCGCACCGCAGACCAGGTGATACCGGTCGCTCGGAGGTCGTGGAAGGTCACGTGCTTGCGGTGCGCATCGCTTTCGAAAAGCTCGGCCCGGGTCACTTGCGCGGTCTGAAGATGCTGGCGAAGGAGGATCGCGCGGTCCTCGTGATCGGGCATTCAGAGGACGTGCTTGGCCCGCTTGCCGCGCGCCTGGACGCTCTCGGCGCGGAGACGCGCCAGGACGGGAGCGAGCGCCGGCTCGATCGGGATTCGACGGGTCGTGCCTGTCTTGGTTCCCTTGACCTCGCGGGTCTCCCGGTCGATCGACTTGGTGATGTGGATGACGCCGTGCTCGAGATCGACGTCGTCCCACGTCAGCGCGGCGAGCTCGTTCGAACGCGCGTAC
>Ga0265325_10001571_pt1 | contig 15913 bp, 14 predicted proteins | sample 41420metaG_FD_202090 | JGI IMG/M metagenome (GOLD analysis project Ga0265325, IMG submission 202090) | Rhizosphere microbial communities from Carex aquatilis grown in University of Washington, Seatle, WA, United States - 4-14-20 metaG | ecosystem: Host-associated > Plants > Roots > Rhizosphere...
TGGCATTTCGGTTTCCTATCCGCTTCCAAATACGCGTCTGTACGAGATGGTCCGTTCGCAAAACAATCACAAAACCAACTGGGACGATTCCGGTGACCTCGACATGATGTTCCAGGGAACGTATACCGCGGAGTTCTATCGAGCTCTCGCCGATGCGCTGCATCTCGAGATCAGAAAGGGCGAGAGCAGCGCCGCTGGCGCGTGGAAGTTGGTTGCGGAATTGGAGCCGATCAGCCGCCACCGGATTCCAACGCTGACGACGCTTCCAATTCTGGCGCGCGCCGGAGCGGCATAAATGGATCTACTGCTCACCCACGGCTATTTCCTTGCGGAAGACCCGAAAGAGCGGCGAATCATGAAGCCGTATCCGCCGCTGGGTATCTTGTACTTGTCTTCCCATTTGCGGCGGCAGGGTTTCGATGTGGCGATCTACGACTCCACATTCGGGACACGTCGAGAATTGTTCAATCTGTTGGATACCGAGCAGCCTTCCGCGCTGGGTGTTTATGCCAACCTCCTGACGCGCGGTGAGGTCCTTCGAATTGTTCAGCACGCGAAAGAGCGTGGATGGTTTGTTGTGCTGGGTGGTCCTGAGCCTTCGAATTACGGCGCGGAATATCTTGCGGCCGGAGCCGACGCCATCGTTCGAGGTGAAGGCGAACTGGCCATGGCGGCGCTCTTGACCCGGCTCAAGAACGGAGGCTCGCTCTCCGAAGACTTGCCATCCCTGATCTTTCGGGGGCCTGACGGAATGCTCGTCAGTACCGCGGCCGCGCCACTTATCAAGGATCTCGATTCGCAGCCGTGGCCGGACCGGGATCGTATCGACATTCAGCGCTATGTGCAGACCTGGCGCGAGCATCATGGCCGAGGATCGCTTTCAGTGATCACCGCTCGAGGCTGTCCCTACCACTGCCGTTGGTGCAGCCACTCGGTCTACGGCAAGACGCATCGCCGCCGGTCTCCTGTTGCGGTTGTCGACGAAGTGGAGCACCTGCTCACCCAGTATGGGCCGGACATGTTGTGGATGGCCGACGACGTCTTCACCATTCATCATGGCTGGCTCTTTACGTATGCCGCTGAAATGGCGCGTCGAGGGCTGAGAATTCCGTTTGAGTGCATCACCCGCGCGGACAGAATCAACGAACGTGTGACGGCGACTCTCGCGGAAATGGGCTGTCTTCGGGTATGGATCGGTTCCGAAAGTGGCTCTCAGCGGATCCTCGACGCCATGCAACGCGGCGTCACCGTTGAGCAGGTGCAGCATGCTGTCGGGCTGTGCCGCGCGGCCGGCATTGAAACGGGCATGTTTATCATGTGGGGCTATGAAGGCGAGCAGATGGAAGATGTGGAAGCAACCATCGCGCACGTGAAGAAGTGCAGCCCCGAAATCTGCCTGACCACCGTTTCGTATCCGATCCAGGGGACGCCTTACTACAACGAGATCAGGCCAAAGCTGGTGAATATCGGCTCGTGGCAAACGTCTACTGACCGAGATATCGCGGTGCGAGATCGGCATTCCCGACGTTTCTATCAGTTTGCCGACGAACTGCTCAAAGCCGAAACCGCACCCCTCTTCGACCTGCCACGCATTGAAGCTGCGCGGGCCGGATTGAGCGCGACGGCGCAGGAGGTAGAGGCGTGACATCGTCCACAACCTTTGACCGCATCGCCGGTGCGTACGACGAGTTGTGGACGACAACGGACGCCGGTCGTGCGCAACGCGAGGCGGTATGGCGCGTGATCGAGCCATTGTTTCAGACGGGAGACGAGATTCTTGACATCGGCTGCGGCACTGGCGAGGACGCCATGCATTTGGGCCGGCACGGCATTCACGTGAGTGCAATTGATCCATCGGGAGAAATGGTCAGGATCGCATCGTCGCGCGGAGTAGCCGCCACCCAACTTGCTGTAGAAGAGCTTGATCGAATACACGCGACCTACGATGGAGCGTTGTCGAATTTCGGCGCGCTCAATTGCACGGCGGATCTGTGCTCGGTAGCAGATTCGTTGCAGCGCCTTTTGCGGCCTCGACGCTATGTGGTGATCTGCCTGCTGAATCGCACCTGCGCTTGGGAAATGGTGTGGTTCGGTCTGAAGATGCGCGCGCGAACCGCGTTCCGCCGACTGCGAAGAGGGGGCGTTTCCACATCGCTCGGACTGTTGGTGTACTACCCATCGCCGCGCCAGGTCGAACGCGCTTTTGAGAGTGGTTTTGAATTGATGAAATCCGTCGGGGTTGGCGTCTGTGTGCCGCCTTCGTACGTGAAACTTCCGGCTATGATCGTGCGGTTAGCGGCAAAGGTGGATGCAGGTGTTGGACATCTTCCGTTGCTGCGCAACCTGGGAGACCATCGCGTGTATGTCTTCCGTAGGCGGCCAGAATGTTAGCAGCCACACGCCGCCGGTTTCTCGATGAGTACTCCTCTGTACGGGCGTCGGAGGGACGAGGCGCGGACGATGCTGCATGGTATTTCGAGCTGCCTTATCGCGATTTGAGCGGCGGTCTCTCAGATCAGTGGAGGATCCGAGCGCAGAGCTGGCGTTGTCTGGAGCGACGGGTTCTCCCCGCGCTCGCCAGCAAACAGCGGTCGCCTCTGCGCATCCTCGACCTTGGTGCCGGGAACTGTTGGATGTCCTGGCGATTGGCAAACCTTGGACATCAGCCAATTGCTGTGGACATCTTTACCGATTCGCGAGATGGCCTTCGCGCTTCGCGCCACTACACAGCACACACTGCGTTCCCGGTGATCGAAGCTGAGTTCGACAACATTCCCGTAGCCGCGTCCTCCGCTGACGTGGCTATATTCAACGCTTCTTTCCACTACTCGGCTGATTTTACGCGAACTCTGGAGGAAGTCGCGCGAGTATTGCGACCGTCCGGAGCAGTTGTAATCATGGACACGCCGGTTTATAAGCTACCGGAGCATGGGCAGCGCATGGTGGAGGAGCGGAAGCGGCATTATCAGGAACGGTTCGGGTTTCCATCCGACACTCAGCGCAGCATTGAATACCTGGACGAGATTACTCTCGGACAACTCGGCCAACAACTCGATTTGAGCTGGACCATCTATAAACCGTGGTACGGGTGGCGCTGGCATGCGCGTCCAATGAAGGCCTGGCTGCGACGCAAGCGGCCCCCATCGCGATTCTGGATTCTGGTTGGGGAAGGGAAGCGCGCATGATCGTTCTGCTGCATCCCCGCAGTACACGCCCGCAGAACCGTCGCTTCCCACTTGCTGTTCTGTCACTGGCGGCCATGCTGGAAGGCCGCGAGGAATACCAGATTGTTGACGGAAATCTCGACGCGGATCCAGGCGCCACACTGAGTCGGCTTCAGCGTGAGCGCGGCATTGAGCTGCTGGCAGTTTCCGTTATGCCCGGCCCGCAGATGGCTTCGGCGGTCTCTCTCTGCAAAGAGTTTCGCCGGGGACATCCCGGAGTTCCGGTAGTGTGGGGCGGATATTTTCCATCGCTCTACACAGACGCGACATTGAATGCCAGCTACGTGGATATGGTTGTCAGAGGCCAGGGTGAAGAAGCCTTTCTCGAAGTGATCGAGGCCGTTCGTGGGCGCATGCGCATGGCTGCGGTGAATAGTCTCTCGTACAAGGATGCCTTCGGCTTACATGTGCACAATGCACCGCGGCCGTTGCGCTCACCGAACGATTTCCCAGAACTGCCCTATCATCGCCTGGGCTCGCCCGAAAAGTACATTGCCCGCACTTTTCTGGGTTCACGGACCGCCGTGCACCAGGCGAGTATCGGTTGCCCATTTCGCTGCAAGTTCTGCGGCGTGGTGCCTTTGTTCGATGGACGTCAAAAGATGGAATCGGCCGCGCGCACAGCGCGAACACTTACTCATCTCCAACGAACCTATGGCATCAATGCCGTTCAGTTCTATGACAATAACTTCTTCCTGCGAGAGAGCCACACGGTGGATTTGTGCGATCGGATTGCTGGCTTGAATCTGCGGTGGTGGAGCGAAGGGCGAATCGATATCGTCCTCCGCTATTCCGACGCGACATTGAAGCGCATGCGCGACGCCGGCGCAACAATGATCTTCTTCGGAGCGGAATCCGGATCGGACGAAGTGTTGAAGGAGATGGGCAAACAACTCCGCAGTGAGCAGACTCTGGAGCTGGCCGCTCGCATTCGCCGGTTTGGAATCGTCCCTGAGTTTTCCTTCGTTGTGGGCAACCCGGCGGACCCCGAAGGCGATACCCGGCAGAGCATCGAGTTCATTCGGAAAATCAAGAAGCTGAATCCGGAGTCGGAGATTATCGTTCAGCACTATATTCCTGTGCCTCATCCGGATGGCTCCTACGGTGGCGGCGACCGCGTCAAGTTTCCGGACACGCTGGAGGAATGGGCCACCGAGCGCTGGCTCAACTTCGTAATACGCACGGAGCCGAATACGCCCTGGCTACCGCAGCCGGTAAAGCGTCGTATCGATGGGTTTGAATTGGTGGTGAATTGCCGTTGGCCCACCATTCAGGACATCCACCTGCCGCGCTGGGGCCGCTTGTTTCTGAAATCATTGAGTGCCTGGAGATATGGGCTGGGCGTCTACGCGTATCCGTTCGAGCTGGAATGGGCGCAGCAGTTTATGAATCTACGCAAGCCGCGGTTTGAGAGTTTGTGATGCAGTTGGGGGTGCGTGAAGGCCACGCGATCTGGTCCGCGACTTACGATGAGGCTCCTAATCCGCTTCTGGAGCTGGAAAAGCGCACCGTTCTGCCATGGCTTCCAAAGCTCGACGGCAAGACATTTGTGGACGTCGCCTGCGGAACCGGGAGATGGGCCTCGTTCGCGGCTCAGCAGGGAGCTGATGTTTTCGGCGCGGATTTCAGCGCGCCCATGCTGGCGAGGGCCGCAACGGGCCGTGCCGCGGGTACCCGATTCGTGCAGGCCGATGCTCTCCAACTGTCTTTCCCCGATGGGCTCGCCGACTTTTCCGTTTGCGCGTTCGCGGCTGGATACATGAAATCACCGGCGCAACTCATCGCGGAACTCAGGCGCATCACTTGTCCCGGTGGCCAAATCATGGTAACGGATATTCATCCGACTGCCATCGCGTCAGGATGGCGAAGGTCGTTCCGACGCGCCGGCGAGACCTACGAAATCGACAACTGGGCGCACCCAATCGCAGACTATTTGTCGGCCGCGCGTGCGCATGGGTTAAAGGTGCAACACATCGCGGAAGCATCGTTCGGTGAGCCGGAGCGGCCCATCTTCCGCGCGTGCGGACGTGAACCGAGCTTCGCGGGGATGTGTATGATCCCCGCTCTCTTCGCGGCACTCTGGAGACTTCCATGATTCTGCGCGGAGCCCGTGTCGCCACCTCAGCAGACCGCGCCGAGGCAGTGGATCTCGCCACCACTGGCGGGCGGATTCGAGCTATGGGTCGAATCGCAGGCAGTCGAGGGCTGGATTGCGGTGGTTATCTCATCCTTCCGGGCCTGATCAACGCGCACGATCATCTGGAATTCAATCTGTTCCCCCGTCTCGGAAATGGTCCTTATGAGAGCTCCGCGGAATGGGCGCGCGATATCCACTCTGTATTCAAACGTCCAATTGAAACCGTTCTCGAAATCCCTCTGCGGGAGCGTCTTCTTTGGGGAGGCCTGAAGAACCTGGTGAGCGGCGTCACTACGGTTTGCCATCACAACCCCTGGAATAGAAGGTTCGACGAGCGATTTCCGATTCGCGTCATTCGTGCTTTTTCCTGGGCACATTCGCTGGAATTCTGTACCAATCTGCCGGAGCGGCATGCAGCCTGCGCGAAGACCCGCCCGTTCGTATTCCATGCGGGCGAAGCGACCAACGGAACCGGCAGGCGTGAAATGGAAACACTGGCGAAACTGGGCCTCTTTGCTTGGAATTCGGTGATGGTTCACGGCGTGGCAATTAATCGCGAATCGTTGAAACTAGCACGAAAACAGGGATGTTCACTTGTTTGGTGTCCCAGTTCGAACCTCTTCACGCTGGGAAAGACGCTTCCTGGTTACGTTCTGAAGTCGGGTCTTCCGATTGCGTTGGGAACCGATTCAGCTCTCACTGCAGAGGGCGATATGCTCGACGAACTACGTGTCGCCCGGCGGATTTCCGGACTTGGCGAACAGCGTTTGTATCGCATGGTGACCGATGTAGCGGCAAATGTGCTTCGCCTTCAGCGCGGAGAGGGAACGATTCAAACCGGCGGCGTGGCCGACCTGCTTCTCTATCGCGACCGCGGTTTGACGCCGGCCGGGACGCTGTTTTCTCAAACCCCAGAGGCCGTGATTGTGGGCGGCATTCCACAACTCATGACCTCCTCTGTCGCCCAGATGTGGCGAACGCCGATCTCCGCCTTCTCGCCCCTGACAATCGCTGGCCGTGGCTCGGTGTACGTCCGTTCCACGATTCCAAACATGCCGGCGGGGATGTCGCTGGCGGGACGACAGGTCACCGCATGATTCATCATCTGACCCGGCTACCGGTCCTGGTAATCTCGGCGCACAGCCGTTGTAATTGCCGCTGCGCCATGTGCGATATCTGGCGAACCACGGATTCAGGGAGTTTCACTGCCGCCGACCTGCAGAGGCAGCTTCGGGACATCGGCGCGCTCGGAGTGGAATGGGTTGTATTCACGGGTGGCGAGGCGCTCATGAATCCTGAGCTGTTTGAAATGGCGAGTGCACTTCGCGCGGCAGGCATCCGGGTGACGTTGCTTACGTCCGGCCTGCTCCTCGGCCGCTATGCGCGGGAGATCGCAACGCACATCAACGACGTCATTGTGTCGCTTGACGGTCCTCCCGCCATCCACGATCGGATCCGCGGCATTATCGACGCATTCGATCGGCTGGCAGCAGGCGTTCGCGCGATCCGTGCAATCGCGCCCTTTCTTCCGATTGCTGCGCGATGTACCGTTCAGAAAGCCAATCATGGTGCATTGCTGGATACTGCGCGAGCCGCACGGGCCCTTGATCTGTCGTCGATCTCATTTCTTGCAGTGGACGTCAGCTCCGATGCGTTTAATCATCAGCTTCCGATGGCGAGCTCCCACGGGCACGCCCTCCTACTTACAGCGGAAGAGATCGAGGCGCTCGAACGAGAAATCAGCCGCCTGCTCGCCGATCCGGTCAGATCCATTGTTGCGGAAACCCCTGCTAAGCTGGCCCGCCTGGTCCAGTATTTCCGCGCTCAAGCCGGTGGATTCTATCCGCAGTCGCCTGTCTGCAACGCGCCATGGGTTTCCGCGGTTGTCGATCAGGATGGCGATGTGCGACCGTGTTTCTTTCATCCGTCCATCGGCAACATCAAGGGCCGATCGCTGACACAGGTACTCAACTCGGAGCCCGCTCTTACGTTCCGCCGCACTCTGGACGTGCCGACGAACCCGATCTGTCGCCGTTGCGTCTGCTCGCTTCATCGGCCTGCTCAATCGGAAACAACGAGGGAAGTTGCCTGATGCGAGTCGCGCTCATACATTATTGGCTCCTGGGAATGCGCGGCGGCGAGAAGGTTCTCGAAGCGCTGTGCCGGATGTATCCGGAAGCGGACATTTTCACGCTGTTCTACGATCCAGCGCATGTCTCGGCGACGATCCGCGCGCATCGCGTTCAAGCCTCCTGGCTGAATCCGGCGCGGCGGCTTTATCGGTCGCTCCTACCGCTCTGTCCGATGGCGCTGGAGAGCTTCGATCTCCGCGATTACGATCTGATCGTCAGCAGTGAATCGGGCCCGGCTAAGGGCGTAATCACGCGCTCGGATTCGCGGCACGTCTGTTATTGCCACACGCCCATGCGGTATCTCTGGGACCTTTATCCGGCGTACAGCCGCGAGTGGACGCCGTCGCTGGCGAAACGGCTGGCGATGATTCCTCTCACGAATTATCTTCGTCTATGGGACTTTGCCAGCGCTGCCCGCGTCGACGAATTCGCGGCCAATAGCGAGAATGTGCGGCGCCGGATTGCGCATGTGTGGCGGCGCGATGCCCGCGTGATCTACCCTCCCGTCGATGTCGACAAGTTCCGCTGGGAGCCGCCCAAGGACTATCTCCTCATGGTCTCGGAGATGGTGGCCTACAAGCAGCTTGCCTATGCGGTGCGCCTCTTCGCGACGACCGGACGTAAGCTCGTTATTGTTGGTGACGGGCCGGAGTATGGCACGCTCCGCAGTCTCGCCGGACCCACCATCGAGTTCTGCGGCCGTGTTCCCGACGAAGAACTGCATCAGCTTTACGCACGGGCGCGCGCTCTCATCGTTCCGGGCGAGGAGGATTTCGGCATTGCCACGGTAGAGGCGCTTGCCTCGGGAAAACCCATCATTGCTTTGCGTCGCGGAGGTTCCGTGGAAATAGTTCCCGCGGATATTCCTAGTGGCGTTCTCTATAGCGAACCAACCGAAGCGGCACTCGAAAAAGCGCTCTTTGAATTTGAAACGATGGAAGCCCTGGTGAATCCCCATCAGTTGCAGTCAAGGGCCGCGCGTTTTTCAGAACCGGTGTTTCGCCGGGAAATGCGGTTGCTCCTGGAGGAAACCTCCACTCTCGAACGTCCAAGCGTAGTACGCGAGCGTGAGCGGACGCGCGCCGCCTTGCAGGGCTAAGCGCCGTTCTGACGCTGTGTCTCTTCCAGAGTGCTGTCTTTTCCATTGGGCAGGCGCAAACAGAATCGCGCGCCAGTCAGAACCGCCGCGTCCGACCACAATTCTCCACCATTATCGGCAACGGTCTGCCGTGCCAATGCGAGTCCCAGGCCCATCCCATTCCGCTTCCGACCTGTGACGAATGGCTCAAACAGTTTTTCGCGCACTTCCGGGGCGATGCCGCAACCACTGTCTTCAACATGAATCAGGACATGCCGTTCATCCATGTGGGCGCGTACGGTAATGCGTCCTCCTTCGGGCATCGCCTCAATTGAGTTGGCGAACAGGTTCATGAAGACGCGCTGCATGCGGGCACGTTGGACCGTGATCTGAAGACTCGGATCGATATCGGTTTCGAGAGCTACGCCGCTCAGATCGGCGCGAGTAGAAATAAACTCCCAGGCTCCGTCGATCAACTCGCGTGCCGAACAGCATTCCGCTTCTCCGTGACCGCCGCGCCTCACTCCCAGCAGTTCGTCAAGCATGGTCTTAATCTGTAGCGATGCGCGATGGATGTTTTTGGCCAGACGTTGGACACGCGCGGGTGTCAGATCGCCCTCCGCCAACATTTCAGAGCCGGCATAAATCGCCGCCAGCGGGTTGCGAAGATCGTGAACAAGTGAGCTGGACAGGCGGGCGACTGCTGCCAGCCGCTCCTGCCGAATGAGGTCCGAATTGGCGCGCTGCAATGACTCGCACATCCGGTTGAATGCGTCGGCCAATCGTCCCAGTTCGTCGCGTGTCGTCACCGGTACGCGATGTGCGTAGTTCTGGCGGCCCACTTCTGCCGCACCCTCATCCAGGCGGGCGATGGGCCTCATCACGCGCTGTGCGAGAATCCAGGCCAATGCCAGCGCCGTGAGAAGAGCCCCGCCCCATACCAGGGCCAGATCGCGGCGAAGCACCCATACAGCCTGCTGCTCTGCCTCAAACGAACGCAAAATCCACACGTCGCCCAGCGGTTGTCCGCCGATATCCAACAGGGGCCGACGCAGTGCGAGATAGTCCATATTGCCCGCGCTCACCCTCTCCGCAGTTTCACCGTGTGCTCGGCGGAATAACTGAGCACTACAAGTGGCCACCTCTTTTGGAGTCAGCGTGGATGCCACCACGGTGTTGCCCACGGCGAACACGAATTCACTGCCGCCGGTCGAGATGTGAAAACGATTCAGCAGCTTGTCGTCAACTCGATAGGCTGCCAGCAGTACATCCAGCAGGGCCGAGTCGCTTCCGGAGCCCACATAAACCGGAGTGATGACGACCTGATAAAGACTTCCGCCTCGGAACAGGAATCCGCTGCTTTGTCTGGGAAAAGCCGCGGCTGCATCGCGCACGGCCTGTACACGTTCAGTCACGGTTGCAGGAGGCCTCTCCCCGAAGGAGGCGATTACTCGACCGCCCGGGTCGGTCACCAAAAACGCAGCGTTTTCATGAGCCAATTTCGCCCACCGCTCACCCGCGGTATCGCGGATGGTGGCCTCATCGCCGGTTCCAAAGGCGGCTCGAACATCGGACATGCCGCTCAAGGCCAAACTCACCGATTCCAGCAAATCCGCACGCGCGCGCCACAGCGATTCGTAAGCTTCCAAACTCGCGAGAGCTTCTTTCTCCAGACTCCGGGAGGCCGTCCGCACGGTTCGATACTCGATTACCAGGCCGGTTGGAACGAAGAGTGCCGCAATGCTGGCGAACGTTGCCAGCAGGAACTTCGCGCGAAGGGAGAGATTGCTGAGAAGGTTCATCGCGGCTTGCCGTACGACCCGTCCCCATTCTCCGGCGGATAGTCGCGACCATACTTATTCTGGTGCGGTACGGCAATATAGCCGGTCCCAGAGATCTGGAGTGCCGGTAGCGCTATGTGGCCGTCGCCGACTTCCACCGTGTGGGCCAGATTCTCCAGGGTTTGTTTCGTCGCGCGCTCGTAGAATACGTGCAGCGTATACTCACCGGGCGGCACGTCGCTAATCGTGAATCCCCCGCGCTCGTTACTGACTGCGAGCCACGGCGTATCCTGCACCACGATCACCGCGCTCATGGATTGATGAATATTGCAGAATACACGCACGATGCCGGTCTTGTGAAACACCACATGGCGGCTCGTTCCCGGCGGATATAGACCCACATCGAAAGGTTGCCCATCGATGTTCGAAAACGCGTTGTGGAAGATTGGATCCAGATTGGGAAACTCGACCGCTGTGCCCGTCTGAATCGCCAGAACGTGCGGCCGAAACTGTTTGTGCTGTTGCACCATGCGCACCGCTCCCGGCGGGTGAAAAGGAGCGCTGCCGCTCTTCGGCATCAGCCAGACGGCGACTCCGGAGTTGCCTGCGACGCCCTGAACACCGGTAACCTCCACGGTGCCAGTGACCGTCGAGGCAATCGCGGGGAAGGCGATGCAGGCCGCCAGACCGACGCTAAAAAAGGTATGCCAGGCTGATGTCATATTGATTGCGCAGGCGAAGGCCCGAAACGGTCCAATCCGTGCGCGTGCGCGCTGCTTCAAACGCCGCGAAAATGTTCGGAGCAAGTCGATAGTAGATATTACCAGCGTAAGAGGCGTTGGAGCCGATCGCATCGCCCCGTAAGTCTGCCTGACGATTGTTTTGAGCGCCGCCGAAGAAGTGGAAGGAGAGCCGTTCCGTCGGTGACAACGTCAGTTGCAGCCAGCCTCCCGTGCTGTGTACCGGGATTGCAATCTGATCGTACAAAATGGTGAAGCCCTGTCCCGAACCGCCAATACCGGCGAGATTCTCTCCCGTGAACATGGTCCCCGTCAGGTTCCACCAACGGGCAAGTTGTAGGCGGGCGTCCAGCGAGAAAAGATCGGATGTGACGGATTGCCCGGCTACGTGCGTCTCGCCGAAGTGAAAGCCAGTGCCAATGTGAAAGCCGGTGTCTTCCGTGCCGCTGTGCGCGAACTCCAGTCGTCCTTCCCAGGCAGGTCGCGTGGGCGCGAGCGTCGGTGCATACTCAGTGGCAACGTAATTGGAAGTTTCATGACTGGTAAACAGCGCTGCCTGCAGCCGCAACGAGTTATTCTCCGAGAACTTCAATCGTTGTTCAAAGCGAGCTTGCGGCTCCCAGAACCACAGATTCCCCGATCCGCTCAGAGCGGGAACGCCCACCTGGGCAAACGAGTCGGGATTATAGGGAGAGACCAGCGGTTTTTCCACGCCCACCATCACGCTGCGGGTGACCCAATCAAGCGTGATCGTGCCGGTCCGAAGCCGGGGCATCGGCCAGGACCCATAGCTGTTGCCGGAGCTCGAGTTGGTGCTGCCGAAGAAATCGACGAACAGGTCGCCATGTACGCTCGCTCCCAATACCGTGTTGGGATTCTGAAACTCCAGACCAACGATGGACTCGTTCAGGCTTCCACCAGCAGCAGCTCGCCCCGGAGTTGACGCAGCAGTGCCGGAATACAGGCCTGCGTCCGCGTGGTTGTCGGAATAGGCGTTAAACAGAGCCATCCCGGTGATCCGGATGGGGAGCTTGTGAGCTGCCTCAACCTTCGATTGTTCCTGTTCATCAATGCGCGCCTGCTGAATCGCGAGGGCATCTTCCGTGTTGGACGGTGCGGCTAAGGGAGCGGCGGGCGGAGGTGTGGCGGTAGCCTGCAAAGCCTTTAACTGCTCGCGTAACTGCCGAACTTCCTCGGTCAATGCCTGGTTTTGCCTCTCCAGCCGATCCAGCCGATCGACAATCGCACGCGAATCCGTAGCGTCCTGCGCCAGCAGAGGCGCGTGTACCGCCGTCAGAAGAAGAATGGCTACGCTCACACAGCGCGCGCGCCCAACGCGAACCTCAATGCCGTTTCGCATTTTTCGCATAGAGGAGTTGCTCCAGAGTGGCGCAGACTCGTGCCGAAGACCATGGCTTTGAGAAGAACGCGTTTGCGCCTGCTTCCAGCGCCTGTTTAGGCGCGTTTAAATCTGTCGTTCCACTGATCACGATGATGGGCGTGTCGGCGTGCCCGGCGCTCGATCGGATTCGCCGGATTAATTCCATTCCGTCAACCAGCGGCATATCAAGGTCGGTGATGACCGCCCGGACGCTTTCGCCCGCGCCGCTTTGCAGAAAAGACCACGCGGCCGCTCCGTTGGAAACGATACGTACGGACACGGAGGTCATGGTACCAATGACCATCTCCAACGCCACGGCCGATGCCGGCCGATCTTCAACCAGCAATACGAGGTGGTCCTGTTCTGGAACTTCTTCGGACATCAGGGAACAAAACGATAGCCAACGCCGTGCAGCGTCAGAAAGTGGCGGGGCGTCGCGGGGTCGCTCTCCAGCTTTTGCCGAAGCTTGACCACGTGTGCATCCACCGTGCGCGTGTTGGGAAACGATTCGTATCCCCACACGGAATTCAGAAGCAGATCGCGTGTGAGGGGACGGTCGGGATGATTTAGAAAGTAGGTTAGAAGATTATACTCGGCGGGTGTGAGTTTGAGTTCCTTTTCGCGCTTCACCACGGCGCGCTTCTCCAGATTCACGCTGACGTCGCCGAACTGGATTACCTTTGGCTGCTCGGGTTGTGCCCGCCGTAGCACGGCGCGGATCCGCGCCAGAAGCTCGCGCGCACCAAACGGCTTTACGACGTAGTCGTCCGCGCCAATCTCCAGCAACAGGACCTTATCCACCTCTTCGCCCACGGCGCTCAAAACGATCAACGGCGTCTTGATTCCGGAGGCGCGAATCTGTTTGCAGATCTCGATGCCGCTCATGCCCGGCAAGCGGAGATCGACAATCAAAAGATCTGGTCGCGCAGTTACCGCTTCATTAAAGCCGGTGGTGCCGTCCGCCGCCGATAACACCCGGAACCCCTCTTGCTCCAGCAGAAGGTGGATGGTGTCGCGCAGACTCTCATCGTCGTCAATAACCAGGACTGTTGCTGGGACCACAGAATGAAGTGTACAGCAGAGCTAGCGGCAATGGGGCGTCCAGCGCGCGAACATTTCCGCCAAACGATGGTTTTTACAGGACTTTTGCACTCCAGTAACCGTTGTCGTCCAACTTCAGAAAGACCACGCGAGGCTCGTGTATGCAGTGTTGGCATGATAGTTCCGAGCCGCCAGGAATTGCTCGCTGTATCGGTAGTATTGCCAACCGACGTTGAATCGTAGCCGCGCGATCACCGGTACCGTGACCCGTGCCATCGGTGTGTCGTAGAGCAACGGATAGGTCTGTGCAATATTCAACGCTGGAACGATGTTCGTACCGCTGCCCACGGCTGTGGAACGGCCATCGCCGGTATCCTGGACGCGGCTGTATCCAAGGTAAATGTCCGCCCGCTTTCCGGCGGCCAGCCGCACCCCAAGGTTGGCGAAATGAAGGTTGCTGATGTACAAAGAATCGGTCCCTGTGATCAGCGCATCGTTCACAAAGTACGCAAGGCCCCCTGCGGTGTTCAGGTGTAGTTTCGAATACGACGCATCGAAGGTCACCCAGGAACGCGGCGTCCATCCTGCCTCGGCTCCAGACGTGCGCGATTGCGAGCTGAATGTGCTGATGGATGCCGAATTGACGTTATAGTCGGCCTGCGAGGTTGCGGCAATCAGGAGTGAGCCAGCCCGGTACTGAACGCGGCCGCGGAAGGCGTGATAATTCTTTTCGCTCACCGGATAAATTGGACGATCGGTATGGCCAATCTCGCCGCTCAGGTTAATGGAGAGCCGCTTCGTGGGACGAAGCCGAAAGCCCAGCGTACCGGCGTTAAGTGTGTTGTTCTGCTCATAAGAACCGGCCGCTGGCTCGTTGTTGTCGCTCGCTCCGGCGATTGATCGAAAGCGCCGCGCGGATACTTGATAACCTCCGCTGACTCCCAGCCACGTCCGTGGCTGATAGCTGACGTCGAGCGCGTCAGCAAAGGTGCGAATACCCAGAAACTGGAAATTCAACACCACCGCGTCCAGCGTGCCGGTATCCACTTGTTCGTAGACGTCGTTTCCGTTCATCATCACTTGATCGAACGAAGCCTGGTTGCTGAACGATAACTTCTCTGTTGGCGCCCATACAACGTTCAGATTCGCGGCCGTGGCCGGCCGACTGGCTTCGCCGGCAACCAGAATCTGCTGCGAAGGGACCGTAGATGGCAACGCATTGAAGGCCTCTTCGTCGACGCTCGACCCATGTCCCGTGCCCTGATAGGTAATCCTGCCGCTTAACGTAACCGTGCTCCCGAAATCGCGCGCGAGGAACCCGCGCCACCCGGACGTCTCGCCATGATCCGGCTGCAGCCGCAGAAACGATGCTGGAATCCCTTGCGAGACCACGGTGTCGTCGCGAAAGAACTCCCAATCGTGGAGGACGTTAATCCGGAAGCCCCAGATCCGTGCGTCCACGCCCGCTCGATATTCATCCTGCGTACGCCGCACCTTCTGAAACAGCGGCATGGTACCCATATCCAGAGTGTCGATACTGGTGAGCGCCGGCCCGTCTTCCGTGCTTCGGCTGAAACCGAGCAGGAACCTCACCCGCGAGTGCGGCAGCAGAGTGAGATCGTGGTCCTGCAATCGATGTTGGAGGTTCTCCGCGTCCACGCCGTTTGCCGTTGTAAGGCCCGGATTGAAGTAATCGTTCAGCCGCCAATTCAGGTCGTATTCGTACCAGCCGTTCTTCTCAATTCGAAATCGGGCCGATTCGTATGGGTCATTTCCCAGTCCCTCCGCCTTCAGACTCAACTGATCGAACAGTAAGCCCTTGCCATCCTTCGAGGAGGCTTCCACATCGCCATTGAATAATCGCAAACCGTCCCCGAAATTTACCTGGCTTTGATACGTCGCGGCATCGCCCGAGACGGCAAGCGATCGGTAACCGAACTCGAACGACTGCGTCACCGTGTAATCGCCGATTGTATCGGTGGGCATTGTCTCCGTGGATTGCGGCGTGGGCGTCACGGCCTGCTGTGCAAACAGGAGTCCACCAAGGCAGAAAATCCAGATAGCGTTGAATCTCATAACTTGCCTCAGCGCAAAAAGAACGCATCCGAGTTGGATCCGTGTATCCGGACGTGACACCCCGTACAGTTCTGGAAACGGGGGGCCGACAAGTTGTGAAAACTTGCCGGAATCGGCATACCCCGGCCGGTGCGCCCCTCGCCCGAACCGTTATGGCATTCCAGGCACATGGTGAATACAACCGGACGCTTTAACATGCGCGGATTTGTCGATCCGTGGGGCATATGGCAGGTCTCGCATCCATCCACGCGAACCGCCGTGTGTTCAAAAACAAACGGCCCGCGCTTCTCGACGTGACATCCAAGGCACGCCTGTTCATTCAG
>Ga0265325_10001574_pt1 | contig 15905 bp, 15 predicted proteins | sample 41420metaG_FD_202090 | JGI IMG/M metagenome (GOLD analysis project Ga0265325, IMG submission 202090) | Rhizosphere microbial communities from Carex aquatilis grown in University of Washington, Seatle, WA, United States - 4-14-20 metaG | ecosystem: Host-associated > Plants > Roots > Rhizosphere...
CATAATTGCTGAATGGTGCGGTTGTGATTGATTCATTGCTTGACATAGTGACTCCTCTCGTTAATGCACTCGTGCCTTAATTACCTGTTGACCCGAGATTGACTAAACCGAGTTCCCATGCGCCAGCTCGAACCTGTTCGCGCACGTCCTTGAATTCGGGCTGCGGTAGCGCCAAGCCGACCGGGCGTTCGAGCTTGTCGGCCAGGTGCTCAGCCAGCTTCGCCGCGCACTCAACACCCATCTTGTTGAGGTCGCGATCACCGACGACAATAATCTCGCGATCACCGTGTTGAGCGAGGAGCCGCGTGAGCCAGAGCCGCTGGGCGGGACTCCCATGGGCGCTGGCTCTTCCAACCGCGAATACGCCGACAGAGAAAAGCGCAGCCGTATCGGACGCGCCTTCGGGCAGGTAAATTGGCCCGCTTGGCAGTCCATCTGGATACGTCGGGATGCTTAGCCCGCGCACGCTGCCACCGAAGGCCCGTTTACTGCCGTTCGCGCTACGTCGTAAGAGCCCGACGATCCGGCGTTGGTCATCGTGTTCCGGGAAGATCCACTCGAACCTTCCAGGATCGTAGCCGACGTCGAGCGCCCCGAGAGCCTCGATGGGTACCCCAAGGTCACCCGCCAGTGGACCGATATCGGACCGCCACGCCTGCCACCGTTCCAGTACCCGTGCCCATTTCTTGCAGGTCTCTTCGGAGGGAAGGATGAGCCACTCGTCGGGGAGCCCGCCGTGCCGAAAGTCGGCGGTGCCACGATCTTGGCGCCCGAACTGCTGGGCGTAGAGGCTGGGAAAAAGCGCGCTCTCGGTCAAGCCGAGCTCCGCCAGCACTTCGTCGGTCGTGCAGCCGGCGTGGCAGAACATGAGCAACGTGCCGTCCGCGGTCTCGGCCAGCGACAACGAAGGCCGCGAGTCAGCGTGAGCTGGGCAACAGGCCGACCCGTCGCCGATGATCCTGCGGTCGAGCGCCTGCAACCTGGCCATGACGATGTCGAGGGGCAGGTCTGTTGGCTTGATTGCGGGGAATTCGACGGTCCGACCATGTCGAACGACGACGTTCTGGGTATGGTCGGTATAGCCGTCGATCTCGGAGGATTTGTAGTATTCGGGGGTCCGCGGCCCCCGCGGACCCTTTGGAACCTCGACGGCGCTTTGCCCCTGTTGATCGCTTGCTGCGAGGGGAGCAGCCGCTCCCTTGACGTGGACAGGTGTGCGCGGTAACTTCTTGGGCATGAGCCTGGTCTCCTTGAGCGGAAAGGGTTCAGTGGCGTTCGTCGGCCCAAATCCGGCGAACGCCTGTTTTGTTTCTTGGGTTAGATCTAGATCCCGTCGGCGGCCAGTTCGGCCGCGGCGCGGTCATGCTCACGTTGCCGCTGGGCCGGAGTGCGGTGCCGCGAGGGCTCGCCATTGGTGGCGGCACTTAACGCGGAAACCCATCTTTGGATGGCGCCGGCGGTCGTGTACCGCTTGCCTCCGATTTTGAGGGTTTCGAGTATGATGCCGCCAATGCCATGACGGCTCCACCGCCACCACGTCGATAAGCTGGGGCGGTAGCCAAAGGGGAGATACGCGGCGGCCTGATTGAAGGAAATCGGCCGCTCCAATTCGATATCGATTTGCATCTGAGACTCCACAGGTGAAGCGAAGTGCCACTACCTGCGTGCATCTTAAAGCAAACGACTAGAGATGAAATTCTGGCGCATTGAGCGCTTAAAAGCGCTCAGAATTATTTTCGAGGTCGTCCTGGCTTCCATCGTGTCCGCGGAGGCGATCCAGTCCATTCGGCATACTTATCCGCGGCCTTATTGATCCCCGAAAGGCTAGCAATGGGATTCCAGCTGCTTTTCATTCCCTGGACGATCATCTTGTGCGACGTGCGTTTGTTACGCTCTTCATAGAAATATCCGTCCCGCTCAAAATCTGGCCCATATTCTTGCTGGGTTCTTCCAGCAAGGGCGTGACGAAAATCTTCAAGGAGCTGCATTTCCAGACGTTGGATAGCTGCAGTAAATCGACTTTGCCCCTCATAGATAGGCTTGTCGAGCCCTTCCGTGGCTAGCATCTTCACGAAACGATCGCATAGTGTGGCCCCGGTAGCATCAAGGCCAGCGATGTGGCTCGCGATGCGGCTCGTCTGCCTGAACTCGGGTGGCAGCTTTCGAAAGGCATCGACCATCGCCGAGGCGTCTGGCGAGGTTGCTGGACTCCGATGAAGTCGAACGAAGTTGTCGCCCAAAACGGCGCCAAGTTGGTAGAAAGGGCGGAGCCAGTCTTGCTCCAAAATCGATTGGTCTGCCAATTCTTGAATGTTCCGGGTGCGCGATTCTATTTCGATTTCTCCCCACCTCTTTTGTTCGCCTTCTGCACTCGCATATTCGCGACAGGCGGCTTCGAGTCGGGTCAGTGCTTGTTGCAACGCTGTGTGGGCATTCTGCTGGACGTCATGGACCAACACGGTGAGCACCCGATCGAGGCACTCCGTGTAGCCACCGTAGGCGCAATAGCCAAGCTCAAAAGCGGCAGCCGGTCGTAAATCAATACCCGAGGTTGCAACGGGTCGGCGGATACGAGTCGCTTTAGCCATGCTGCACCTTGCCAATTTCGGGCCGCCCGCCGCCAGCACTCGGCAAGGTGCAGCCGGGGCTGGCGACGAGCTGCGCCGGGGATCAGCCGGCTAGCCCGCGATCTATATTTTAGCGTCGTCGTGAGACGAAGCTCAAGGACGATGTCCTCATCACGACTACCCAACCTGCTTCATGATTTCAGCGGCCTTGGCTAGGTCACGCTCCGCGTAGATCAGTGTCGTGTCGGGCTTGCTGTGACCAAGGACGAGCTGGGCAGCTTCGAGGCCATGTCTTCGGCGAAGCTCGGTTGCAGCCGCATGCCGGAGTTGATTGGGAGTCCAGCGATGGGCTGTGGTCATGTAGTGCCAGCCGGTCTTTGGCAGCGGCTCTCCTAGGGGTTTCGCTCTACGGTCGGCTGGGAACAACTCCTCAATCGAACCGGCACGGATCGAACGGCCACCTGAAAATACATGATCGCTGCTGCCGCGTTTTTTCAGACGCGATTTCAATTCGGCATGATGGATTACGTCGCTGGGACCCAAGCTACCGTTCGCGACCAGACTGACCAGATCCTGCCACGTTACTGGACCGATGGGCCGGCCTAGAGCTAGGTCAACAGCACGAATGATGGCACGGGAGTAAGTATCCTTGACGTAGCGGTCCTTCACTCTCCCCTTAAACTGCGGCTTGCTTCTGTCGCGATGGGATGGCTGAACCGGCGTCTTCCGGTTCTCTCGCATTATGGCTTTCCGCTCTGCCTCGCTTTCGGACGCGGAGAAGCAATTCACTTGAGCGTCCCTCAATAGATACGGTCGTAGAATGGCCTGGGCCTTCGGGCCAACAAGAATTGATCGGTCGCGATCGTGGTGCGCCGTTTTGTGGGACATGGGGCGGTAGATCCAGACTTCCCCCGAGCGGTCCACGTCGCACGGCCGCAGTTTGCATATCTCTCCCGGGCGGCAACCGGTCAGCCGTTGAATTCGGACCATATCGGCTACGACCGCCGGCAGGTGTGGAAGCGTGGCCTCGACAACCCCGTCAAGGACGGGGCCAATCGGATCTGGTTCGCGGGCAGTAGTACGTCCCTTCTTCAGGCCATCCACCGTCACCAATGCTTGATACACCGTTGCTGGGATCAGCTCCTTCGACGCCGCCCACCGAAACATCAGCCTGATCCGCCGGGTATGGCCGTTGATGTAGGGCCGCGACAAGCCCTTGGCGACCATGTGCTCTTGCGCAGCTTGGAGGGCCAGAGGGCCAAAGTCCACTGCCCGCGTGCCGCTGTAGAGCTCTTGTAGGTAATGCAGGGCCGACTTGACCAGTGTCACTTGGCCGGTGGGTTGCCCGTCCTTGACGTAGTACCCCTTTGCGAACTTCCAGTAGGCGAGCGAAAGCTCCGCCACCGAAACCTCGGGGTCGCCGACGGCACGTGAGGCGTCGGATTGATTGGCCAGACCGCTGGTTGCCTTCCACTCGGCGATCAGCCTGGCGTATTTCTGGTAGCTTTCGGGCGAATTGAATTTGCCCAGGTAGTGGTCTCGGCCGTCGATTCGAACAGCGGCACAGTTCCGGGCCTTATGGAGGCGGTAGCAGGGGAGAGATGGCTTTCGAGGCATGGTGCGGGTTCCTGAAGTTTCGCACGGTAGTACATGTACTACCGTTGCAAGAGCTTCCAGGCCGCACTGCCGACCGCCGGCAGGTAATCTAACGTTTGATTTCGGCAGGGTTTACGTTCAGAGCGGGCGACCGGACTCGGACCGGCGACATCCAGCTTGGGAAGCTAGCGCTCTACCAACTGAGCTACGCCCGCGGGCTCCCTGTTATTTTAAGGCGCTCGGCGCGGATTGCAAGTTGCAGTGAGCGACCTGCCCCACGTCACGCGGCCAGGTCGAGCGGCCCGCTGGGGCACTTGAGCCGGAACAGGCCGAAGATCTCCTGCCGCGTGAGGCCGCTGTGCCGGTGCGGTTGGACATCGGAAAAGATCGTGTCGAACAGCTCGCGCTTCTCCTCAAGGATTTGGTTGATCCGCTCCTCGATCGTCGCCAAGGCCAGGAAACGCGTGACGGTCACCGGCCCATTCGTGCCAATTCGGTGGACGCGATTGATCGCCTGGTCCTCGACGGCCGGATTCCACCATCGATCGAACAGAAACACGTACTGGGCGAATTGCAGGTTCAATCCCAGGCTGCCGACGCCGTAGCTGATCAAGAGCACTTGCCGGTCGGACGATTCCTTAAACTCGCGCAATACTTCGTCGCGCTTCCGCGGGGCGACGCCGCCGTGGTAGGCCAAGGGATGGTACCGCGCCAGTTGTCGGGCGAGTTTGTCGAGCGTGCCGACCCATTGGCTGAAGACGAGCGCCTTTCGCCCGCTCGCGGCCACTTCCTCAAGGTCGGCCGAAAGACGCTCGAGCTTGGCACTGGCGCCGGTGGCCGGGTCGAAGTTGCAAATCTGCTTGAGCCGCAGCACCAGCTCGAACACGTGCTGGATCGTCGCCCCTTCACCGAGCTCCGTCAGCCGCAACACGCCCTCGTCCTCGGCCAGGCGATAGGTCTCGCGCTGCTCCGGCGTGAGCGTCACGTCGGCGTCGCGGAACATCTTGGGTGGCAGTTCGGTCAGCACCCGGTCCTTCGTTCGCCGCAACACGTAATCGCCCGCCAGTCGGCCCATCCGCCGCGGCTTCATCGTCGGCGAAAGGTGGCCCGGTGAGAGGAACTCGAAAATGCCCACCAGGTCGTCGGCGCTGTTTTCGACCGGCGTGCCGGTCAAAGCCCAGTTGCGGCCGCGTGAGATCGAGCGGACGATCCGCGAGGTCGTACACTCGCGATTCTTGATCCGTTGCGATTCGTCGAGCACGACCAGGTCGAAGTGTAATCCCGGCTCGACGAGCACGTCGCGGTCGCGCTGCAACAGCTCGTAATTGGCAAGCTTCACGGGGCTATCGGCCTGCCGCCACTGCCAGAGCCGCTTGGCTTGCTCCCCCTCGATCACGGCCAAGGGCAGCTCGGGAGCCCAAAGATGAAACTCGCGCAGCCAGTTGGTGATCAACGGCTTCGGACAGACCAAAAGCACCGTGCGGATCTCTCCCGCGTGCAGCAGCAGGCGAATCGCCGTGATGGCTTGCATCGACTTGCCGAGGCCCATTTCATCGGCCAGGATCGCGGCATAGCGAGGATAAAGGAAAGCGATCCCCTCGAACTGATATGGAAAGGGGTGGAAGGGAAAGTCGAGTGCCTGTCCTGCGACCACGGTCTCCAGCGGCGGTTGCAAGACGTAGAACAGACGGTCGGCCAGCTTGATGACGTCGCCGGGCGGTTTGAGCCGAGTGTATGTCGATGAGGCCGCGGCGGGCGAGCGCACAAGCTGTCGTTTGGCGGGCATTGGCGCCTCCGGCGCCGCCACTGCGCGTTCGGCCAACGTTGGTTGTGGAAACCTGTAACCAAAAGTCTTAATCGTCAGTCCGCCAAGGGGTATTGAAACGACACCGGGCCGATGGGAGGCGGGCGCAATCGACGCGACTTCGATCGGTCTGGAGGCGGCAAGCAAATCGGCATCGAGCGCGCGCGTTTCGACGGGTGGAAGCGAAGGTTCGATTTGCGTGACGGTCGGCGCAAGGGGCGGCAGCCAGGTCCAATCGCCAGGGGGAGTAGCGATGACGGATGGGGTTGGCTTCACCGGGCAGCTCGTTGTGCTTCGTCAATCGCCCCGCGAATCCGCGCGAAGGGTTCGGAGAGGTCGAAGTGGCTGCCCATCGTTTCAAGCACGCTTGCCAGGCGTTGCCGGTCGTCCGCATGGCCGTCGGCAACGGCCAACCGGTTGCGCCCCAGCGAAAATGCCGCTGACAGCACACCTCGGCCGTGCGGGGCATCGATTCGGTAGGCCGTCGTTGTGGATTCGCCTTGCGTTTCCAGGCCGCCACTTGGGCTGGAATCCCGCTCCGCATCCCCTGAGGGCAGGATCAGCGCCACGGGCGCCGAGACGTATTCCCGCAGCGCCAATACGGGCGCCAGGTCGGTGCAGATCAGGCGGACTTCGACGGCGCTTTTTTCGAAAAGCGTGCGGCCGATTTGTTCGCCATAGAGAAAAGGTTCGAGGGTCGGCCCGTAGAGGATTTCTTGCGCGCGGTTCGGCTTGACCGGGGCGGTGCAATGAAACTCCAATGGCCGGCCGTTGTGGTTCAGCACCAGGTAGCCGCCAAATAGCCCGTGCTGTTCGTGACCGACGACGGTGAGGAAGCCGAGCGCCGGCGGCGACTGGCCGTCGCGGGAACGCATGATACCCCTTTACGTTAGAAGCAGACGTGACGGAATGCCTTTGGGGCCACCGCCTCCGGCATCATCGGAACAAGACATTGGCCGACTTTAACGCTTATGCCGCATGCGACGAGAAATTTCAGATCGCACCTCGCGAAGCACATTCTTCGATCGTCCTTAATGCCGCGATCAACTCGCCACGGACGTCAAGGTCGGTTTCTTTGGGCAACCGTGAGCACAAGGCGGCCTGGGCGGCTGGTTCGTCGAATTGTCCCAAAGCCCAGGCGCAGGCGGCACGAACCAAGGGCTCGTCGTCAGTCAAACCAAGTGCCAACGCATTCAGCGCAACAGGGTGGCGCTGGTTGCCCAGGACGATCGCGGCATTGCGCAGAATGCCGCGGCGCTTGGGCCGCCAAAGCGGCGTGTGGCGGAAGCGGCGGCGAAAATGTTCGTCGTCCAAAGCAAACAATCCGGCCAACTCGACAGGGTTCATATCCCGCGCCGGCGCGAGTGTCGGCTCGTCGGCCAACGGCGCCTTCTGGTTCCAAGGGCAGACGTCCTGACAGATGTCGCAGCCGAAAAGCCAGTCGCCGAGCATCGGCCGCAGTTCGGCGGGCACGTCGCCCTTGAGCTCGATCGTCAGATAGCTGATGCAGCGCCGCGCATCGAGCACGTAGGGGGCGACGAAGGCCTGTGTCGGACATGCGTCGAGGCAGGCGCGACAGGTTCCACAGTGATCCGTCGTGTGCGGTTCGTCGTAGGCAAGTTCGACGTCGGTCAGCAAGGCGGCCAGAAAGAACCAGCTTCCCAATTGCTTGTTCAATAAGAGCGTGTTCTTGCCGATCCAGCCCAACCCGGCCAGTTGGGCGAACTCGCGCTCCAGGAGCGGAGCCGTATCGACCACGCCGCGGACGGCCGCCTCGGGCATTTGCCGGCGAAGAAACTCGGCCAGGCATTTGAGCCGGTCGTGAATCAGATCATGGTAGTCGGCACCCCAGGCATATCGCGCCACACGACCCTGGCCATCCGCGGCGACGCGGGGTTCGGCTGTGCGGTAGTTGAAACCCAAGACGAACAGGCTGCGGGCGCCTTTGAGCACACCGGCCGGGTGGCGATAGGCTTCGGCCCGCCGCGCCAGGTAGTCCATCTCGCCGGCATAACCGGCATTCAACCATTCGTGGAAGCGGTCGATACCCGTCGGCGTCGCCGCCGCGCAAGCGCCGGCCACCGCAAAGCCAAGTCGCGAGGCTTCGCCCTTCAGGGCGGCGGTGAGCGCGGCTGGGGGCGGAGCGACAGGCATCCGTCGATTGTAGCCGCCTGAAGGCGGGACTACCAAGATCTTGGAATTCTCTCGAATTCCGCTGCGTGCGTCGTTCGGATTTGCCAAACGCCTGTTGATTCGACAGAATAGATCGTGATGCAGCATGCCTGGCTGGAAAGCCTAACCTGCCCCAGCGCAGAGTCCACGATGGAGAACGAAATGCAGCGAACGATGATCTTGGCCGTGCTCTTTTTGACGGGAGTGAGCGGCTGCACGCCAAGTCCTCCGAAACCCGAGGAACTTGGCCGCGTGGTGTACGATCCGGCTGAGGTTCCGGGTATGGACAATCCGTACCGGCCACCGGAGCTGGACGAGCTGAAAAAGCTGAAAAAAGAGGGCGAGACACAGGGTATGCCCGGCATGCCGTCCATGCCGGGTAAACCACCCGTGCCCGGCAAGCCGCCGACACCCGCAAAGCCGCCGACACCCGCAAAGCCGCCAGAGCTCAGCCAGCCTTCCGAAGAGGACGCGTCTTCCGAAGTGGACGGGCCTTCAAAAGAAGACGGGAAGGACAAAGCGTCCGTCGACAATGAAAAAGCCGCTCCGGCGGAAACACCCTGAAAACCGGCGCGATTTTGGTTGTGTGGCGGGCGGATCGGATTAGCTTGGAATCTTAGGGGCCGAGACGGCCCCGCGGACCAAGCAAATCGAGGTGAATGCCATGCATCTGCGCGTCAAGTTCTTTTGGTTGCTGGGCGCCTTCGTCGCCTGGGGATTTTCGGGGTCGGCCGCTCAGGCCCAGTTCGGCGGAAACGGGTTTTACCTCTACAATTTGCCGCAAAACATATACGGCAACCAGATCGATTCCGTTCCATACTATTCCCTTCATCCGCCGGTGTATTACAGCATGCCTGTGCCGCGAACTTACGGCTACAGCCCGTTCGCCTATCCGCCAGGTTTCATGACTCCGGAGATTATGCCGGCGGAGCCGAAAGTAATGTCGAATCCGCACGCGCCGCGCCGCTCGTCTCCCAAACGAATCGGCGAGCGCGTCACGATGTCGCCGCGGGTGATCGTCAATCCCTATGTCGCCCAGTCGCGTCATTCGAGTGAGCGTGTGGCGATCCGCGAAGAGGTGAACGCGGTTGAGCGGGAGGCAAGCGGAAACTTTGAGGCCGACGCCGGACTGTAGCGCCAAATTCCGTACCTCACTCGTTCCCATGCTGCCACGCTGGAGCGTGGGAGCGGTTCCTCGCCCCGTATCTGATGACACGAGTGCCGCGTGAATCACCGCGGGGCTTACGCCTCCCCACTCGCCATCCGGCGACATCTTTCGCTCCGCCTGCCGCTTGCAGACGGGCGATTTACCTGGGATACTTCAAGAATCTCGTCTCGTCGGCACCGGACGAGCGCGTGCCCACTTGACATCGCCCACCCCAATAGGTTTGGAGACCTGCCATGACCACTCCAGCATTCGGCCCCACGTCGCGTCGTGAGTTCGTCAAGTTCACGGGCCGTGCGGCCGCCGCGACCGCCCTGTTGGGCGTCACCATCCCCAAAGTCCATGCCGCCGAGGACAACACGATTCAGATCGCCCTGGTGGGCTGCGGTGGGCGGGGGACCGGCGCCGCGGCCGACGCCCTGCGGGTCAAGAACGGCCCAATCAAGCTCGTGGCCATGGCCGATGTCTTCCCGAGCAAGCTCAAAGACAGCTACGACAACCTGAGCAACCAATTCAAAGACCAGGTCGATGTGCCCGCCGATCGCCAGTTCATCGGCTTCGACGCCTACCGCAAGGCGATCGACTGCTTGCGCCCGACCGACATCGTGCTCTTCACCACCCCACCGGCTTTCCGCTGGGTCCACTTCGGCTACGCGATCGAGAAGGGGATCAACGTATTCATGGAGAAGCCGACCACGGTGGACGGCCCCAGCACGCGCAAGATGCTGTTACTTGCCGAAGAGTCGATGAAGAAGAACCTCAAAGTCGGCGTAGGGTTGATGTGCCGCCACTGTGAAGCGCGCGGCGAGCTCTACCAGCGGATCAAGGGGGGCGAGATGGGCGACATCCTGATGCTGCGTGCTTACCGGATGCACGGTCCGGTCGGCAGTTGCTTCGTCGAACCGCCCAAGGGGGACATGACCGAGCTGCTCTACCAGGTGAAGAACTTCCACGGTTTCCTCTGGGCCAGCGGCGGCTGTTACAGCGATTTCATGATCCACAACATCGACGAGAGTTGCTGGATGAAGGACTCTTGGCCCGTCCAGGCGCGTGGGAGCGGCGGCCGGCACTTCCGTGGTGATTGCGTCGACCAGAATTTCGATTCCTACTCGGTGGAGTACACGTTTGCCGACGGCGCCAAGATGTTCCTCGAAGGAAGGTACATCCCCGGTTGTCAGAACGAGTTCGCCAGCTACGCGCATGGCACGAAAGGGGTGGGAGTCATCTCGACCTCGGGGCACGCTCCGGCGAAGTGCCGCATTTACCAGGGCCAGAACATCGACTCAAGCAAGCTGGCGTGGGAGTTCGGTCGCGAAGAACCGAACCCGTACCAGCTCGAATGGGACCATCTGATCGCGGCCGTCCGTAGCGACAGCCCCTACAACGAGGCCAAGCGCGGCGCCGAGGCGAGCCTGGTGACATCGATGGGCCGCATGGCCTGCCACACCGGCCAGGTGGTTACCTTCGACCAGATGCTCAACTGCGAGCACGAATTCGCCCCCGACGTCGACAAGCTGACGATGGATTCGCACGCTCCACTCTTGCGCAACGCCAATGGTAAGTACCCCGTGCCGTTGCCGGGGCTGGTCGAAGGGGCGGAGTACCAGGTGTAGGCGGCCGGCCATTCCCGGGGTGGAAATGCGTTGCGAGCTGATTCGATGAGTACCGTACCAGCCACGGACGTGCCGGCGTTGACCTTCGAAGGTCGCGTGCAGGTGCCCGCCACCGTGTTCAGCCTGCCCAAATTTCGGGAATGGGTTCACAGTGAGGGTTTTCCTGAGCGCTTGCGCGCCTCGTTCATCGCCGGGAATGTCGAGGTCGACATGAGCCCCGAAAACACGGAGTTTCATGGCAAGGTCAAGGTTGAATTGGTCGTCCGTCTTGGTTCGCTTGTGCGGGAACGGTCATTAGGTCATGTCTACTCCGACCGAACCTTGCTCGTCTGCGAACCGGCCGGATTAGCGACGGAGCCCGACGTTTTGTTTTGTAGTTGGGAAAGCCGTCTCGCGGGCCGTGTATGTCTGGGCGAAAGGGTGAGCGGGAGCGGCAACTACGTGGAGCTCATCGGTGCGCCGGATCTCGTGGTTGAGGTCGTCAGTACGAGTTCAGTCCGCAAAGACACGAAGCTGTTACGGCAACAGTACTATCGAGCCGGGATTCCCGAATACTGGCTGATCGATGCGCGCGGTAATCAAATCGACTTTGAAATCCTGGTGCGTGGCGTCGATGACTACATTCCCGTGGTCCCCGATGCCGAGAACTTTCGTCGCTCGCCTGTTTTCGATACGCGCTTTCTGCTGGAACGTCAACTCGATCGGCTCGGCGAATTCGAATACCGGCTGCTCCAACGGTCATAGACACTGGGCGCTTCCCGCGGTTCTACGATTCGATGTCCTGTTCCGGCATCGCCTCCGCTTCAACTGTGGTGCGCATCTCCTGCGGGCTGGATTCCCAGGCCGCGCGGTACTTGTTGGCGGCGCGCTGTACACCGGCGTTGAGTCTCAAGGGCCTGGCGATTTTTGGAATGGCAATCTCGGTGGACTGGTCACCAGCCGATTGACGGCGCCGGGCGGCACTTCACCTCGCAGGGCCGCGAGGATTTCGTCGGCCGCCTCAAGGGCAATCTGCTCCCGAATCGAATCGACCGCGGAACCGAGGTGCGGTGTCAACACGGTTCGCGCAGCGTCGACCAACGGCCTCGGCTCCACTTGCGACGGTCGAGTTGCGCGCGACAGGTCTTCCATCTCATAGACATCCGCGGCATAGCCCGCCAGCTTACCTGACTCCAAGGCGCGGGCAACAGCCTGCTCGTCGACCACCGACCCCCGACCAATATTGACCATAAAAATGCCGGTCTTCATACGGGCAAACGCCGCGTCGTCGAACGCGTGCAGATTCTGGGCCGTCAACGGAGCGGCAATCACGAGATAGTCGCTCTCGGCGAATAATTCGTTCAGGTTCACCCGGCGCACGCTCAAAGCTCGCTCGAATTCGGTAGTAAATGGCCTAGGGTCGTAGTAGACCGTCGGCATTTCAAAGCCCGCCATCCGCTCGACGATGGCGCGGCCGACGGCCCCCATGCCGTAGATTCCAAGGCACTTGCCCGTCAACCCCGTGCCGTAGAGCACGGGCCGCCAACCCGCGAAATGCTCGTTGCGCATCAGACGGTCGCCCGCGACGATGTTCCGGGTCAGACTCAAGAGCAAACCGATGGCCAACTCCGCGGTGGGTACGGTCAATAATTCGCGCACGCACGTGACCCAAACACCGTGTTGGGTACAAGCGGAGACGTCGATATTGTCGTAGCCCTTGAAAGCCCCGGCGACGATCCTAAGCCTGGGACATTCCGCCAGAAATCCTCGATCGATACGATCCGTCATGAAGGCCATGATCGCTGTTGCCTCGCGCGCGCGGCGTCGCACCTCGTCGGCGGTGAGTATCCGACCGCTGTCGTTGTGGTCGACTTCGCAGTTGGCTTGCAATCTCTGGATGACCTGCGCATGCACTCTATGCGTGAGCAATACCTTGGGCCGCGGGTCCAGCGGATTTACCATGGGAGGATTCATTTCAGCCGCTTTCGCAATGCACTGCTGAAGGCGTCCATCATCGCGACCGTCACGAGAATCACTACCAGGATCGCCGATACCTCTCGGTACTGCATGATTCGCAGCGAGCCAATCAGCTCGAAACCGATGCCGCCCGCTCCCACCATTCCCATCACGGTCGAAGCCCGGAAGTGAAATTCCCAGCGATAGATCGTCACGTTTGCCAGTAACGGGAGGATTTGCGGTAACATACCGAACCAGATTACCTGGAGCGGGGCGGCGCCTACCGAGCGAACGGCTTCGACGGGGCCGGGGTCGACCTGCTCCAATGCCTCGGCGTAGAATTTGCCGACCATCCCTACCGAGTGCAGGCCCAAGGCGAGCACACCCGGCAACATGCCAAATCCGACCGCGGCGACCAACACGATTCCCATGATTAGTTCGGGAATGGCCCGGAGCAGGTTCAAGAGGCCCCGCGCCGCGAAATAAGCCGCCGGGTGCGGTGACGTATTGCGTGCGGCCAGCATCGCCAAGGGGCACGAAAACAAAACGGCCAACAGTGTACCCGCCAAACTCATCGAAAGCGTGTCGGCGAGTGGCTTAAGCCAGGTGCGGGCCTGGCCGAAATCGGGTGGCCACATCTCCGCCAGAAGACCGAAGATGCTGGGCACGCCGGCCGCCAGGCGGCGGAAATCCAAGAGGCCCGAGTGGTATGCCGAGCCACCCACAATCAGAAATACGAGGGCGGTGATTACCGCGCCTCGGAGCCAACGCTTTTGGTAGTTTTCGATGATGAGCTGGCGTGTGCTTGCCCTGGCGTGCGATTCACTGTTCATCGTCGCCATACTCCTAAAGCGGCTTCGACAAGTCGAGATCCAAAAGTCGCGCCAACTCGCGGATCGTGTCGTAATCCGCGTCGGCGACAGGTGCGAAGCCTTCGGCCCTAAGGGGTTTCAACACATCTGGTTCGTCGAGATCGTAAAATGTCTGCTTGATCCGCAGCTTCAATGCCTCTGCGAGGTCGGATTGCATGACCCACGGGTACTGGGGAAACGGTTTCGACTCGGCGACGACGATCACTTGTTCGGGGTCGATCACTCGGCGGTCGACGAGCGACTCGAAGATTGACTTGCTCAGACCGCCCGCCTGGGCGTTGCCGCGAGCGACGTTCAGCGCGACCGCGTCGTGGTTGCCGACGAAGACCTCGTCATAGTCGCGCTTGGCAAGCAGCCCTTCGGCCGCAAGCATTGACTTGGGAATCAAATGACTCGATGTCGACGCCTTGTCGCCATATGCGACTTGACGCCCTTTGAGGTCGGCCAGCGTTTTGATGCCGGCCGCCGCGTTGGCCACAACGAGCGACGTGTATGTCGCCGCTCCGTCTTGCAGCTTGGCGGCAAACGGCTCGATGTCGCACTTGCTCTTGGCCAGGCAATACGACAAGGGGCCGAAATACGCAACGTCGATTCGGCCGTGGCGGACGGCCTCAATCATCGACGAATAGTCGGTGGTCACTACCAATTCGACCGTCTTGCCGAGTTCTCGCTCGAGATATTCCTTGAGGAGCTGGTTGTCCTTGATCACCGTCCCAGGCGATTCGTCGGGCAAGAGGGCCACCCTCAACGCGTCGGGGTCGCGTCCCCCAGTCGGCGCCGGCGCCTGCCGGCCGCAACCGGCCGCGAGCGCCGCTGTGAACAGGACCCATCTGCATCGGCTAATCGTCTTGAACCAACATCTCATGTTCGAAGCACTCCTGGTTGATCAGACCGCTCACCGGCGCTCCGGGCGGCGCCTTGGGAGATGGCGAGAGATCGTTCACGGCATCCGGCGTCCGGCCATAGATTCGATTCAAGTCGCCATCCGTCAGATCGCATGGCGCCGCGTCGAAGACGACTTGTCCTCCGCTCAGGCCAACGATGCGGTCGGCGTAGCGACGGGCCAATTCAAGCTGGTGCAAGCTGACGGCGGCGGTCAGGCGTTTGGTCTTGCAAATGTCGCGTAGCAATACCATCATCCGATCGGCCGTTTGGGGGTCGAGACTGGCCACCGGTTCGTCGACCAGCAGCAACTGCGGTTGCTGTGCCAAAGCCCGCGCTATGCCAAGGCGCTGTCGTTCACCGCCGCTTAATTCGTCGGCGCGTCGCAGCGCGTGATCTGACAGCCCGACTTGCTGAAGGCAGTCGAGTGCCAGTTCAACATCAGTGCGACGGAAGTGCCCCAAACTGCGCCACGCGGAATAGCGGCCCAGGCAACCTATGAGGACGTTGTCCAGCGACGACAACCGTAGGATCAACTGATGGTGCTGAAACACCATGCCCGTCTGGCGGCGATGTGCCAGGAGCGAACGCGGGTTGTCAAGCTCGCCGACGCCCGCGACGGAGATCGAGCCTGCGGAGGGCCTGACGAGGTAGTTGATCGCTCGCAGGAGGGACGATTTTCCGGCTCCCGAGCGGCCGAGCAGCACGGCGAACTCGCCGTGCCGTAACGTCATCGAGATGGACTTAAGCACCGTGCCGGCTTGGGAATATGCGACTGAAAGGTTCTTGATCTCAATCATGCCAAGCGCAGAGTGCCCGCCGATAGACGACGAACAGGCCAGGATAGCGCTTGTTCGTTAGGGTTCTGTTCAGAAACTATGTGGAATTCACGATGCCAGGGCGCATTTCTTCCGCCCAATGTATGGGCAACCCGAACTTCGGAGCCGTCGGGGTCGCTACGCCCGACGGCTCACCAATAATTAACCGAATTGTCAAGGATCAACATTGACAGGATCAACATTGTCGCGCCGGGTTAAGGTGCTCGTTGGGCAGACCCGGCTGCCGTCTGCCGCGGTAAATGCATGGTCGGCGGCGCTCTGGTGACGCGAACATCCCAAGGGGGTGCTCTGGAATAAACGAATCTTCGTTCACGCTCGAAGGCACCGACGGTCTTTGCCATGTCGCTCTGCGGATGGTGAACCTGCTGCCGAAAGGTTGGCCGATTAATGGGTATCAAGTTGCCGATTCTTCGCTCAACCTTCCCCTGGGCGGGCCCACAACCTCGGTCAGAGTCGAACA
>Ga0265325_10001576_pt1 | contig 15900 bp, 7 predicted proteins | sample 41420metaG_FD_202090 | JGI IMG/M metagenome (GOLD analysis project Ga0265325, IMG submission 202090) | Rhizosphere microbial communities from Carex aquatilis grown in University of Washington, Seatle, WA, United States - 4-14-20 metaG | ecosystem: Host-associated > Plants > Roots > Rhizosphere >...
TGGAGTTGCGAGGCAGTGACTCCGTTCAAAGTTACGCCACCGTCGCCATAGTCGTTGAACGTGTTAGTTCCACCCAATATCAGGAATGGGGCTCCGGTCTGGAAAGTGAAAATGGTCCCTAAAGTCCATCCTCCGACAATGTGATCGAGCACATTGCTGCTATTGGCGAACTGCTTGCCCTTTCCGAAGGGCAGGTCGTAGGTTCCGTTGATGTGTATCACGTGGCGCAGGTCGTAAAGTGTTGGTCCATAGCTTAGCCGCATGTCGCGCAGGCTAAAAACCGCACCCTGACCTTGCCAGTTGTTCTGGCTTGCGACTCCGAGGGTGTGACTCCATGTGTAGTTGGCGTCAAACTGCAAGCCATGCCAAGCTCGCTGGCGGAAGTCAACTTGAAGGCCATTGTAATTGGAGTATCCTTCCGCAACCGTATAACTGGAACCAATACCTTGCGAATAGGGATTGGATTGGAAGTAGTTAATCGGATATCCCGCACCGGCTGCGTTGAAAGTCCCCGCCGCTACATTGTTTGCGCAGGGCAGGAACGAATTGCCAACTAGATTGCAGAAATAAGGAACGGTGCCTCCGACACCAGCCAATATGTTAGCCATCGCTCCAGCTTGACCCGTCCGTAGCTGAGTGAGGAACGGGTCCTGGCCATAGTCAACCTGCGGGACCCCAGGCCCCCCAGCCGATTCCCCTGCGAACGCCGCGTCGAATATCGGCGTGGGCTGCTGCCCGGCATAGCCGTTGTTTGCGAATGACGTCACTCCCTGGGTCTGATTGATTGCCAGGTTCGTCTGGGCGTTCTTGAATTGCGTCAGGAAGCTGTCAGAGAATTGGGAGGTCGTCCCAAAGATGTTAATTTCATTCGGGTTGATATTGAGCCACTGACGCGCGGAGTGGCTGCCGACATAGCGGACTTCAAGTGCTCGGCTCTCTCCGAGTTGGTGCTGAATACCGATGTTCCACGATTCTGTGTATGGCTGCTGGATCTTGGGGTTGATGCCGTTCAAACCTGGGCCGCCTAGGAACGTAAAATCTGAGGCCGCTTCGGTCGTCTGGAAAGTCGCCGGGGCAAGCCCATAAACATAAGGAGGAAACGCCTGGGTGGGCGGGGCATTGGGATCGAAGTCGCTAATCGATAAGCTTCCAGGCGCAAAGGCGCCGGGTCCCCCAGTTCCGTTCGCATTGAGAAAGAACGACTGGTAATAGAAAGAGCCGTAGTCGGAAGCCTGATTCCAAACGTATTGCTGGGGCTCAGTAAACTTTCGCAGCGAGAAGCCACCCCGCACCACCAAACTGCTTCGACTCTTGGGTGTCCAGGCAAAGCCGAACGCAGGCTGCGGAGCTACGTTCCAGGCATTGTAAGGATTAGGATTCTGCGTGATCGTGGGATTCAGTCCATTCGCATCCGACGTGAGAACACCAGGATTGAAGAGATTGTTGACTCCAGAAGGACCAAAAATGGCGGCTGGACTCGCTGAGTGGTACAGCTTAGAAAGATCTTTGTCAGCTGACGTAAAGTCCCAACGCAGGCCGAAGTTGAGTGTCAAGTTTGTTCTAATACGGTACGAGTCCTGGAAGAAGAGGCCCTTTCCCCCTGTCAACTCGTCGAGGTTGTAACGCCCGACCTCTTGCACATAATTGTTGGCGCTTGTGACAAACGGATATCCTCCCCCGCCTCCCTGTATGCCAGAGATCCGACCGACCAGGATCGCGTACAGCTGTTCGGCCTGCGCCAGTTGGCCGGGATTTGCGTTCGGCAGTCCACTCGTAATAGCGCCTTGGGCCGGGTCTCCGTTTGCCAGACCGAAGTTGACGACTGGATACCCTGCCTCTGGGTTGTAATAGTGGTTCTGCTCCCGCCACCAGGAGAAGCCATAGTTCATGGTATGCGCGCCGTGCTGCCACGTCATAGTGTCGGAGGCATTAAACACAGGGTATTCGGTATTGATCCCGGAATAGAAGATCGTCCCTGACATCTGCGCCCCCTGCGGATAAGGAGCGCTGGGATAGTTCCATCCCAACTGAGGATTCGTAATACTGAGAGGCGGGGCGTTGTAAGCGCCAAGAGTATTGTTATAGAGGAAGCCGCCGCGAAGCTCGTTGACCAGGGTCGGCGATAGCGTCCAAGTGAACCCAACCCCTACGGTGTAGCTCTTGTCGCTGTTGCCCGCCCCAGTCTTGGCAAACCCCGATCCAGGAAAATCAGGCGGATTCGCACCTGGATAGTTGTCCTTGGTCATATTCCAGGCGAGATTGAAGCGCATTTTCTCCGAGGCGTTATAGTCCACGCGGACGGCCGGGAAGTAACTCACTTGCGCATTGTTCACTTTCCAGTTGATCTGGTTGAGATTCGGATCGCCAGTAGTGCTCGGAATCACCTGTCCCGCAGTCGTCGATGCGTTGGCGGCCGTCAATACCGAGGACGGGCAATAGGACGCGGAACAATTCAGCACTTCCGTAGGAAGGTTTGCGCCGGGATTAGCCGTGTTGTAGTTTTGCGCCAATGTGAAAAGATTCACCGTTTGATTGTCGTAGGTGAAGATCCCCGCTTGGGCCGCCGTAGTGAACAGGCTGTTCGAAGTCGTGTAAGCGCCCGGAATTTTCAATTCCGCATAGCTGCCAAAGAAGAACAACTTGTCCTTGATAATCGGTCCGCCCACGCTCGCTCCAAAATCGTTGCGGTGGAGAAGATTCTTCGGCGCCGGGCTGCCTAGCGCGGTGCTGGTGTCATTGGCCCAACTGTTGGCGTTCAGCGCACTGTTCTGAAAGTCATCGTAAACGCGTCCATGAAATGCGTTGCTGCCGCGGCGCGTAACGAAATTAAGCTGCATGTTCGCCTGGCCAAAACCCTGGTCCAGGTTGAGCTGCTCCGATTGCACTGTCATCTCTTCAATCGCTTCGATTCGCGGCGAGACGACCGCCTGAGAATTTCCTGAGAACTTCATCCGGCTCGAACTACTGATGACCCCATCAATGTTGTTTCCCTGCGCGATCGACGGAAGCCCATCCCAAGTGCCGTTATATCCCGGGACCAGCTGTGAGAGTGCTGTCAGGTCGCGGTTCTGAAGAGGCAGATCCTCGATCTGCCTTAAATCGACGGTGGTGCCGATTGCGTTGGTCGTCGTTTCTATTAGTGGCGCTGTCCCGCCTTTCACCTCTACGGTTTCGTTCGTCGTACCAACGACGAGCCTGGCGGAGATGTCCGTCGTCTGGGCGGCCTGCACGATTACATCCGTGAACACTTGTGTCTGGAAGCCGGCCTTCGATACCGTAAGCTTGTACTTTCCAAGGGAGAGGTTCACGAAAGTGTGCGTGCCCTGTTCCTGGGTTTCAGCCTTTCGCACATCGTTCGTCGTCAGATCCCGAAGTTCCAACTGGGCGCCTTGCACTACGCTGCCGCTGGGGTCAAGCACAGTCAACGTCACAGTTCCCTCGGAACCATGCTGTGCCTGAGCGGCGGGTGCACCCGTCAGAAGAAAAGCCGCAAGAACAATCACTGCACAAGCTGCAAGTCTCTTTGCGAACTTCATAACTCCTCCTCACGACGGCTGAAAGACCACGAGCACTTAGCACAAATCGAATGTCGCGCACACCCCAGCAAACGTTTTCTTAATGCGGGATTTTGTATACTTTATTCGCTTCTGTTGTCAACCTAAAATTCTTGACCGGGGTTTCGTACCATACAATTCCTTACGGCACATCACTTTGGACGGAATCTGTGACACCACCAAAGATCTCCAGACGCGACTTGCTTAAAGGAATGGCCGCCCTTTCTCTTGCCTGCACTGCTCGCCGCCCCCCGCCGCTCTTCAACACAGCACCCTCCGTCACCTTTGTCGACGTCGCGCATCCGGCGGGGATCACATTTCACCACGACAATGCAGCTTCGCCGGACAAATATCTGATCGAGACCATGGGATCTGGCTGCGGGTGGATCGACTACGACCAGGACGGCCTGCTCGACTTCTACATGGTGAATGGCGCGGCGACTCGCGTTTACACTCCGCAACAATCACTGCGCGGCGCTCTTTACCGCAACAATGGCGACGGCACATTTACTGACGTGACTGCCATGGCCGGAGTGGGGGCCGAAGGACTTTTTGGAATGGGAGTTGCCGTCGGCGACTACGACAACGACGGCTTCCCTGACATGCTGGTCCTTGGCTATGGCCGATGCATCCTCTATCACAACAACGGAGACGGCACCTTCAGCGACGTGACGGCCCGAGCAGGCGTGCAGAACACAGGATTGTGGGCGTCCAGTGCAGCGTGGTTCGATTACGACAATGACGGCAAACTCGACCTCGTGATCGCCAACTATGTCGACTGGTCCCCCGAACGCAATTTCTATTGTGGCGACCGCGGCCCAGGCATGCGCAGCTACTGCCATCCTGACGATTTTCACGGCGAACCACCGACTCTGTTTCACAACAACGGCGACGGCACCTTCACCGACGTCAGCAAATCTTCTGGACTCGGACAAAAAGGCGGTAATGGTCTTGGCGTCGTGACTTTTGATTACGACAACGACGGATGGCAGGACATCTTCATCGCGAACGACCACATGCCCAATTTCCTGTTTCACAACAATCGCGACGGCACCTTTCGTGAGGTCGGATATCTTGCAGGCGTGGCCGTCAGCGCGGATGGCCAGTTCGAGGCTGGAATGGGAACCGATGCCGCCGATACCACGGGAAGCGGGCGACTCGACCTCATTGTCGGCCATCTCGATATGCAACTCGCGCGTATCTACCAGAACATGGGCGATCAGACCTTCGACGATGCGACTCTGCGCTCGAAGCTCTCCTACTCGACCTTTTACATAAGTACTTTTGGCACGCGCTTCATGGATTACGACAACGATGGCTGGCGCGACCTTTTCCTGGCAAATGGCCACGTCCTCGATAACATCGAGCGCTATCACGCCGATACGAAGTACGCCGAACCTAAGATGATGTTCCGTAACACAGGACATGGAATCTTCGAAAATGTCAGCGACGTGCTGGGACCGGACTTTCAATTGCCTCGCGTGAGCCGAGGCGCGGCTATCGGTGACTTCGACAACGACGGTGATCTCGACATTCTCGTCAACAATTGTGGACAGGCCCCGCAACTGCTGCGCAACGATGGCGGCAACGCGAACCATTGGCTCCAAATCCTTCTGATCGGAACAAAGTCGAATCGCGACGGCGTCGGTGCGCGCCTGAAGGCCTCAGCAGGGGAGCTCATTCTTCACGATCAGAGGAAGGGTGGGATGAGCTATCAGTCGGCTCAGGACCCGCGAGTACACTTTGGTCTGGGACAACACTCGACCGTAGATTTCATCGAGATACTCTGGCCCAGCGGCATGAGTACGAAGCTCGCAAACCTCAAAGCGGATCAGATTCTCGCGATCAAGGAGGGAGTGGGAATTGTTGAACGTCCTTTCCCGCGCGTTCCACCCCGCTGACCAGGGAATGCATGAGCACGTCGAGAAACCTTATCTCCCCGAATCCAATCAGTCCGGCGAAGGGGAGCCTTCCCCATAGCTCATCTTCCGCTCTCCCGGCGCCGATCGAATCCGCTCCGCTTGTGCCTGGTTGATGCTCTGCAGCTTCGCGATTGCTTCCTCCGCTCTGTGTGAATCGCCTTTCCTTTGATACGCCTTCGCGAGACTCGCGTAGATGGAAGGTTGCTCGGGTCTCATCTTTCGGGCTGCCTCGAGACACGCAATCGCCGCATCGAGATGGCCGCCCAACAGGTAGACTTGGCCCAACGCAATTTGAGAACCTGCGTCATTCGGGCGCTCCGCAACAGATTTCTCCAGTGCGTTCTGCGCCTCGTTGAATTCTGGCTGCCCCGGCGTGATCCCAGAACGCAGCAAGCCCCTTCCCAGAATCACGAGGAGCGCCGGATTCTGAACCCCTTTGCTGATTCCTTCGCGCGCAACTCGAATCCCTTCCGCAATATTTCCTTCCAGCAGTTCCTCTTGCCCTGCCGCCAGATAACCGATCTCACTTCCCTGCCCTAGTTTTCTGGCCAGATCAAAATCACCTTTCGCAACATCGAACTGATCGAGTTGCGACAACAACATCGCTCTCTCATAGTGCAAACGTGCAGATTGCGGAAGGCCGCGAAGTCCGAATTCAATAACTTTGAGCCCGAGTTCAAAATCCTGATTGTCCGCACAGGCATCTGCTACAAAAGCGAACAGCTTCTCGTCCTGCGGAGAAATCGCGGAAGCACGCTGCAGCGCAGTCAGGGCTTCACTCCGCTGACCTTTGCCGACATACGCTTGTGCCAGCAGATTGTCGACATTGGCAGTCTCGCGTCCTCGTCGGCGCAGTTCCTCTAAGACCGGGATTGCTTTGTCGTACTCACTCATACCGACATAACACAAGCTGAGATTGAACTCGAGAGCGAACTCGTCGACAGCAACTCCCCGAGCCGCCAGGAGATGAGGAATCGCTTCTTTGAATCGCCCCTGCCGCGTTAGCGCAGTTCCCCGCTGCAGTTCATCTCCCGCATGCGCGGCGTCGCCGCCAGGAGAAGAGGTGCTCTCGCTCGTTGGCTGATTCTGCCGATCAGTTCCAGAAAGTGAATGTGTTTGAAGTGGAGACTGACCAAAGCAAAGAACGCTAAGAAGAATAGTCCCAGCCATCGCGGCTCTCCGCAGACCTGCATGTACATTCATCGCGATGTTCGCAGTTTCTTTCACCGGACTACTTCCACTTGCCCTGCCCTTCAACAATGGTGATGTAGCGGCCAATCGGCAAGTCGGTGAATCGCTCTTTCCGGCCGCTTGGCTGAGGCCACTCCACTTCCAGCCAATCCACTTTCGTCCGCTGGCCCAGTCCCAGGACCATTCGCGGGTCATGAGACGAAAGATAACTACCGCCTCCCACTTTGAACTGATGCCGCTGCAGGCCCCCCGACTGGTAAGTGACCTTCGCGCCGATCGCATCAATGTTGGCTTTCGTTCCGACCAAACGAATGCCCAGCCAATGATTCTCCCGTCCGGCAAGGTTTCGTAGAAGAACAGGCGGACCGTTGTTCTGCGATACCAGCAAATCCACGGCGCCATCATTATCGAAATCGCCCAAGGCCAGCCCGCGCGCCGCGAGTGGCTTTGAAAAGATCGAACCGCTTTGCAGGCTGGCGTTCTCAAATCCCTTTCCGGTATTGCGAAATAGCAGCATCGGTTCCCGGAACTTCACGCCTTCAATTCTTTTTTCGACGGTATCGTCGGGATGTCCGTTACACAGCAGCAAGTCAATATCGCCGTCATTGTCGTAATCGAGAAATTTAAGACCCCAACCGCTCATGAGCCGGGTAGCCACCCCAATTCCGTTGGGGTTTGCAGCATCCGTGAATCCCTCATCCTTCTCGTTGTGGTAGAGCGAGTACATCTCCTGATCGACATTGGCCTCGAACAGGTCGATCCAGCCGTCTTGATCGTAATCCGCTGCGTCCACTCCCATGCCAGATCGTGGCTTTCCGAAACCGCTGACGCCTACTCCCGACATGACCCCGATCTCTTCGAATCGCCCCTTGCCGCGGTTCGCGAAAAGAAAATTCGCCACCGTGTCGTTGGTGACATAGAGATCCATCCGGCCGTCGTTGTCCAGATCTGCCGCCACCGCTCCCCACGCCTTTGCGCGGGATTGCCCGATCCCTGATTCTCGACTCACATCCGTGAATGTGCCATCGCCGTTGTTGTGAAAGAGCCAGCACGGCATGGGATCGTAGATGCTGGGAATACAGTAATGACGTTCACCGGTAATCAGGTCACCGCAGAACTTTACCTTCGCTTTGCTGTAATCGACAAAACGGCAGACGAACAGATCAAGACGTCCGTCATTGTCGTAATCGAACCACACCGCACTGGTCGCCCAGCCTGGCGCCGCGACTCCCGCCTTGGCGGTGACATCCGTAAAGGTTCCGTCTCCATTGTTGTGATACAGGATGCTGTTTGGATATTGCGTGATGTATAGATCAGGAAAACCATCGCCGTCGTAATCGCCCACCGCCACGCCCATGCCATAGGCATTTCCCAACACTCCCGCGCGTTGCGTGACATCTGTGAAGGAACCGTCCCGATTGTTGCGATAAAGAGCGTTGTGCAGAGGTGAAGGCGGCTCGTAGAAGTCGCATGGACCGCTGTTCACCAGGTAGATATCCATCCACCCATCATTGTCGTAATCAAGAAAGGCGCAGCCTGCCCCGACCGTTTCCGGCAGATGCGCCATCGGCGAACGTCCGCTGACATGTGTCCAATGAATACCGCTGATGTTCGAGGTGATCTCCTCAAACGCAGTTTTGGAAGGGAGTGACGGCTCGATGGAGAAGAGTGCCGGAGCGCAGATTCCGCTGCCGATCCCCGCCAACCCAAGCGCCTGGAGGAATCTGCGGCGAGACAATATACCGCTATGATGACTTCGACCGCTTGTCATTCCGTTTCGCTCTGCTTCAGGGCTGCGCAAGCGTCCGCGGCGCCTTGGCTGCAGTTTCCTGCTGCAACGCCATTTGCCGCTGCGCGTCCTGCCTTCGGCCCGTTCGCGCATACGCCGTCGCCAACTGATAGTGACCAGCGGGATCGTCTGGCTGCATTTTCACATAGCTTTCAAGGGGGGCAACCGCATCGGTAAATTTCCCTGCGGAATTCCTTGACATCCCCAAAGCAAGATATGCCTCAGTAAATCCCTCGTCGAGCTTGGCCGCCTTCTCAAAATGCACGATGGCATCCTCCCACTGCCCACTCTGCCGCGCGATCTCTCCCAGCAGAAACTCCGATGCTGCGCTGCCGGGATCGGTCTTCAACTCCTCCGCAAGTTCTTTCTTAGCGTTCTCCGAGTCAGCGGGAGTTTTCGTCAGGAACAGCCGTCCTAGCCGGTAATGTATGCCATGTCGCTGAGGATTCCGTTCAAGGATCATCCTGTACTGTGTGATCGCCTTGTCCCAGTCTCCCTGAGATTCGAACGCCTCCGCCTCGAGTTGCTGTGCTTGCGGAGATAAAGGGGCAATAGCCGCCAACTCGTGCGACGCTCGTAGTGCTAGATCGGAATAGTAATGAGTCGAGAGATACAGGACTTCGGGATCTTGAGGAAAGTTGCGGCTAAGCTCCAGCAGCGTCCTCACTGCGGTCTCAGTCTGTTCCAACCCCATTGCGCAGTGGACAATCGACATCAACACGTCGTACTTCAACTTCTTGTCCGTGACTTGCGCAACCGCCTTCTTCAAGATCGGCAGCGCCTCCGAGCACCGCCCCTTCAATGCCAGATTAATTCCGCCTTCGGCGCCGCTCGAAGTGGCACTCGCAGCAGTTTTCGACGTCACCTGCGCAATCCCAGCGCTGCCAAGAAGAAGGGCAGCCCCAAAGATGAGAATCCATTTGCTGAATCGTTCGGCGACGGAGTCCATAGTCTGCGCGGAGTATAACGCCAGCTCTCATCGATCGCCAACCGCGCATCCGGCGACACTGCTCTTGTTCGCACCGCTCTCCGCTTGCATCCTGACATTAATATCGTCGGGCCCGGCATACCTAGGATCAACACGAGTTCCCGCTGGATTCGTCCCGTCACGTCGGCCGATCCTCGCGGCACGAACATGTTGACCTCACTCCGTAATCCGAATTCTGGAAGGTAAATCACGGGTTCAGTCGAGAAGGACGTAGTGGGAATAATTTCACGCTCATCTCGGCGAGGCGGTGACCATACTCAAGAAGGCAACTGTACCGTTGTCGTACCGCGAACTTCGCAAGAACTTTGCGCAAATGAAATTTCGCGCCGCAGTTGAATTCTTCCCAAAAAAGAAGTGCTCGGGCACCGCTGGGGGCCCTTAGGCACTTTTAGTACCAGGTCTACTTCGACTCCTTAATGATCGCGTCCGCAGCGTTGCCGGCCACAACCCAGCTTGCCGAGCCGGCCACGACGGCCTCATCCTCAAACCACAGGAATCCGAAGTCATCAATGCATTCCGGAAAATCCGGCTTGATGATGATGTATCCCGGAATCACGGCACCCGGGATATAAGCATTGTCGGCGCGATTGTTGCTGTACGTCATCGTCTTCGAGACCGTACCGACTCCAGCTACATACGAAGTGCTAGATACCGGGTGCGTGCCCAGAATATAGTTCACGGCGCGAAGCGTGTACTCGGGGCTCACGAGATCCGGAAACGCCTTGTGTAGGAAATACATTCGGATGGCCATATCCATCACAGCGCCCGATCCGCCCCAGGTGCCGAGGCTTGGGGGCACGCCGAACGGGGTAGCATCCAACCGCTGGTCCAAACCCGCCATGTATGTCTTGACCGCTTCGCGCATTTGATCTTTCGCGCTCGCGTCCAGATAAGGCAATGCCCGGACTGCTGTCCAACCACGGAGGTCCATCTGCTCCGGGCTGATCATCTGAGGGAACAATTCCTTCAGACGGGATTTGTATGGCTCGGCGCCCTTTGTGGCGAGGGTCAATTCCAGAGCCGCAGCCCAGTCCAGTCCTACGCCGGATCTGCCATGGCCGCCGCCAGTCGGAGGAGCCGTTTGTGCGCTATTGCCGGAGCTTGTCGGAGCGCCCGAGCTTCCCCCTGGCTTACGAGTGCTTTGCGCACCAGAGACCACACCCTGAGACGCAGCCAGTACACCACCACCAGCGGCGCCTACCGGAGCCTCCCCATTTAAGCCGCTGCCGGTCGGATACTGCGTTGGGTCAGCCTTCGTGTCCTTCCATGCTTTGATCGCCGTCTCGAGGCAGTTTTTCGCTAATGCCTCGTCCCAGCCTTTCAGCGTATCCGCCGCTGCAGCCAGTGCCGCAATGGCATTCCACTGGAAATAGGGGTTGTTCGTAGTGAATATCCAGCGATCGTCGGCCTTGCCGGAGTAGTCACCCTTCGTTTCATTCGGGCCGAGCGTCGGGTCGTAAATGCGGCCGTCAGTTTTCGACGCTCCGTCGCCCACTTGTGTGTATTGGCGCAGATCTGGCTCGTGAGTGCCGCGGATGGCGTGACCGATGTTGTGAAACTGCGCCAGGATGAGCAGTGCGCCATGCTTCACTTGCTGCACCGTATCCGGCACGCCATCGGGACGGTGCATCTCAACTTCACGGGCGGCCTCATCCACTGTAAGCTCGTCGTAGGTGAGATTGAATTCGCGATACGCCAGAGCGAGGCTCTGAATCACGCTCAACTGCGCAGGCTCCTCGAGGTCGAAGTCACCGGCATCGTACCAGCCGCCCACGTTCATCCCGGGGATGTGATCGCCGCCTTTGTACTTCCCGTCCGTTGCTGTGGCCTGGTTCCAGCCGTCGAATTGCTCCCCAAGCACGGGCGCCATGCGGCCATCATCCAAGTGCGAAGGGCCGTGCCACAGGCGGTAGCCTTCGCGAACGGAAACGTGATCCATCTGCGCCGCAAGGTGATGGTCCAGGCTGTCCTGCCAGATGTTCGCGTAAGCGTCTTTTGAGATGGGGAAGGCCGCCGTACGTTGGTCTCCATACTCCACAACATAGAGGCCGGGGTCTTTCACCGGCGTGAAGTCGAATTTCGAGTAGAGGTAGCGCAGCCAGGGTATTGAAGGCGTAATCGGGCCCTCGAACGCCTGCTTGTAAGATCCGTCTTCCATCAGACGCAGCACTCTGGCCGTCTTCGGGGCGTTGTACTTCGGATCGAGTTCGAGCACCGCCTCCTTTGAGAAACCCGGCGCATAACCGACCTGGCTGTGCGCGATCATCGGCGGCCGCGTCCAGTTCGGAATCACGTCCGGCCTGATGTGCCAGACGATGGCGCCGGTGGTTTTGCCCGAAGGGATCAGCGAACGCAACACGAACCAGCCGTTCTGCGCGCGGTCGCGTCCATCGAACAGCATAAGGTTGGCCGTATCCGATATCACATTCACCCGGGCCAGCGCGTCGTCGATCCCCAGAGTGATGCTCTTGCCCTCGGCGAACGGCAGCGGCTGAGTGTATCCCTTGGCCTTATCCCAGTCCTCCAGGTAGTACGTCTTTTTCGGTTGATCAGGCAGGGGCAAAACCTTCGTCATCGGATCGTTCGGCGTACGCGGGAAGATACCGGCTTTGCTTCCGTCTACCAGGTAAGCCTTGCCCATGTAGATCGAGGGCAGGAACTCCAGGTTGAAGCCCGCCCGACCCGCCAGTTTCTGCGGTAGCGGTTTGTCGAGATTGATGCTGACCTGCACGCCGCCTGGCTCCGCTGCCACTTCCAGCGTGTAATTCAAGTCGAATGTCGGGAAAGCAAGGTCGGCGGCGAGTCGGTTGTTCGCCTTGTCAACATGGCGACCTTTGAGGGTTGCCACCAAGTCCCATTGCTCCGGCGTTGGCATCAGGCGCACGTCGCCGTTGGTGGCGATGCGCTGGCCGTGGAGAATCATCTCCATGGCCGTGTTCTTTTGGTCCACAAAAACGGGATGGTACGTGCTGTCGTAGAGAAAAACGCTGAAACCCTGAGTATCGAGGTAATTCTTGTCGGTCACCTTCATGGCAAAATCGGCGCCGGAGATTCCTGGGGCCGAGATGAGGGCCAAGAGAATACAAACTCTGATTCGCGTGAACATAGATTGGGATTGACACTGCTCCTTTGCCCCAACATGATATGACATGCACAGCGTCTGGGCGCCGTTTGTTCGCCAGGCGCGTGGGTTTCTGAGCCGGGTAGCTAAACGATAAGCGGCCCAGCAATCCGAAGCTGATGAGATTGGAGTCGGTTGCCGCGGCGTCGATTTAGGCTGGTCTCGACTCTCACATTTTCAGCGGAGGGTGGTTTTTTGTAATCCAGTCCTCGACTTCAACATAAAACTGTTTTGCTTGAACGACGATCTCCTTTGCTTCTGCATCGGTCGCAACATTGGAGAAAGTGTAGTCGATAGCATTTCACTTCCGTCGACATGTCTCAAACTAGTCGGCGTACTTCTGCGCGGCTTCACCCATATCAGTTTCGTGCTCTCCAACGACACCCGGTGATGTCCCACCTTGCTCATGATCCGATAGCCCGCACAGGCAATCGCCATGTTGGCGGCCTGGAGTGCTGCGCTGTAAGCAGTGGCGAATCTCCGATCTGCTGAGAGGCCAGCAAGACTCGCGTCCGCTAGGTCGCGGGCGATCAGGGCCCGCATATGGTCTAATTCCTTCTTGGAGGTTTTGTGTTTCTGGGCTTCCTTGTTTGTCAACAAGCTCGTCCAAGTCACTCTGGCCTCCTTTCACAAACTGTTTCCGCCCTCGTAGAACGGCGGCAAGGAAGAAGAGGCGCATGGAACGGAAGACGGCCCGGCCTCACGACATTGTCTTCGGCAACACCAAGGGGAAGCCCGATAGCGAAGTCGATATGGTCGCGAAGCGCGTTGCTCAGAGTGCCGGCCTCAGCTGCGGCTACGGTGTGACAGAGCATGGCAATAAGTGTGCCGACGGCCCGCACTGCCGGAACTTCTTCCTTCACAAGTTCCGACACACCTTCGCAACCAATCATCGTCGCGATGACGTAGACACCCGCACTGTGCAAGCGTGGATGAAGCATCCGATTTCTGATCCTGTCATCTCTCGTCGCTCCTTCCTTGGGGCCGGGACTTCCATTGGAGCTAGCCTTTTGCTCGGTCGAAAAGCTGAGGCGTCGGCGGCGCAGACCAGCACGTCTCAGGAAAAATCTAACCTGAGCTCGCACACCTTTAGCACGCCCCGTCATACTACGCTGTACTGGAGGGCCGGGCCAGCAGACAGGCCACTCATGATCTTCCTACATGGCTGGCCCGAGATCGGGCTCGTATGGCGCGCGCAGATCGAATCGTTTGCTTCCGAAGGCTGGCATTGTGTCGCGCCAGACATGCGCGGCTATGGCTCCTCATCAGCGCCGAAAGCTTCCGAGGCCTACGCCCTCCAAGAAATCGTCCAGGATATGGTCGAACTGCACGATCACCTGGGAGCGCACCCTGCGATCTGGGTTGGCCACGACTTGGGAAGCCCCGTAGTCGGTGCATTGGCTGCGCATCACCCCGAGCGCAGCCGCGGCGTTGTATTTGTATCCGTTCCTTATTTCCCAGAAGCTTTCGCCTTGCCGAGTCTTCTTCCGTTGGTGGATAGGCAGCTCTATCCGGCAGATCAGTATCCGGACGGCCAGTGGGACGATTACCGTTTCTATTTGACTCACTTCGATCAAACGGTCACCGACTTCGATGCGGATATACCCGCGACGCTAGCGGCGATCTATCGCAGTGGGAATCCCGCTTCTGTGGGAAAGCTCTACCGGTCCGCATTGGTCACGCGGAATGGAGGCTGGTTTGGTTCGGCTCATCACGCTCCAGTAGTCACGCCAGATCCAGCCCTCTGGCCAGCAACCGATTTTGGGGCGTTAGTTGCAGCGTTCCGCGTTAGCGGATTTCGCCCAGGGAACTCCTGGTATTTGAACGACACCGCCAACCTTGCCTATGCTCGCGCCGCGCCGGAACGGGGCCGCCTTCATCAGCCAGTTCTGTTTATCAATGGTGACTTCGACGGACTTTGCGATATTAACCATAATCGCGTTGGGGAGCCAATGCGCGATACCTGCAAAGACCTCTCTGTGACCAGTTTGCCAGCTGGCCACTGGCTGCCTCTTGAGCGCAAAACCGAAAGCGTCCAGGCCATTCGCTCGTGGCTGAAAGCAAAGGGGCTGTAAGGACGAATTCAGTTAGAGCTGGTCGAGAATGACAGCGTGTCGGTGACTTAAAGAAACAGTTCCGCAGAGACAATCGCGGAAACAACAAGGGGAACATCATGAACAGTAATGAAATGGATTTGAGCAAGCGCACTGGACGAGATACTTCGGAGTTCGCCACGGAAGAAGACACCTTGTCGACTCTTGCCTCGGCGATCTCTCGTCGTTCCTTTCTGGCTAGCGGCGCTGCCGTCGGTGGCAGCCTTCTGCTTGGTCGCGTGGCAAGGGCGAGCGCGCTTACAGGAATCGATGGCCCACCCGTCAAAGAGTCCGACATTGCTACGAACGGCATCTTCCTGCACGTAACCGAACAGGGAGAAGGTCCAGTCGTCCTTTTCTGCCACGGCTTTCCGGACACCTCTTACACTTGGCGCCGGCAGATGAACGCTGTCGCTTCGGCTGGATACCGAGCCATCGCTCCCGATATGCGCGGGTATGGAAGAAGCTCAGTCCCTGCGGACGCAAACCTGTACACGCCATTACATACGACGGGTGACCTTGTCGGCTTGCTCGACGCCTTGAACATTCCGAGTGCTGTCATCGTGGGTCATGATTGGGGAGCGACTCATGCTTGGAACGCTGCACTGATGCGCCCGGACCGATTCAAAGCCGTGTTCTGCATGAGCGTTCCCTACGTTCCGCGTGGCGACGTGAGCGTCTTCGAGCGCATGCGAAAGGCTGGCCACCAGAACGATTTCTACATGTTCGAGCAGATGAAGCCGGAAGCTGACCAAATCTGGGCGGACGCCGCCGTCACGATTCCAGGGATTCTGTACTGGGCGTCAGGCTCTGCGCCAGTCGAAACGCGATGGAATCCGATGGACCCTGCACGAAGCCTTCATCGGCCTGCCCCAGGACCTTTGCCTGCTTGGGCGGAACGCGATTATGTCACCCATAACATCGCAGAATTCCAGCGTACGGGCTTTCATGGCGCGTTGAATTACTACCGCGCTGCAGAGCCTTATTTCTATCTGTCGGGCGCCTGGAAAGGCGCGAAGGTCACTCAACCTTCCTTCTACGTTTCAGGTAAGGCGGATGGTCTCGGAGTTCTGTATCCGCCCTTCGAAAAGCTCCGTCCAGGCCTACCTGGTCTCGTCGGACATGTCGAGATCGACAATGTGGGCCATTGGGTGCAGCACGAGGCGTCAGCCGAGGTCAGTGACCAACTCGTGAAGTTCCTGCGCACTGTAAATACCGATTGACCCCACACCGAAAGGACAC
>Ga0265325_10001578_pt1 | contig 15894 bp, 13 predicted proteins | sample 41420metaG_FD_202090 | JGI IMG/M metagenome (GOLD analysis project Ga0265325, IMG submission 202090) | Rhizosphere microbial communities from Carex aquatilis grown in University of Washington, Seatle, WA, United States - 4-14-20 metaG | ecosystem: Host-associated > Plants > Roots > Rhizosphere...
CGCGGCACAATTTCGAGCACTCCGACACCGCCATGCTGTTCGAGCAGTTCAAGATGGCGGAAGCCGCCTGCAAGAAATATCTCGACGCCGGCTGGAACGCCGACCGCAGCCGGCACCTGATGGTGCTGCCGGCCTACGACCAGTGCATCAAGGCGAGCCACGTGTTCAATCTGCTCGACGCCCGCGGCGTCATCTCGGTGACCGAGCGGCAGAGTTACATTTTGCGCGTCCGCGAGCTGGCCAAGGCCTGCGGCGAGGCGTGGCTGAAAACCGAAGGGGGAGGGGCATGAGCACACCGGAGATTGGCGGGCGGAAGCCCATGGTCGTCAACGCGGAGGCCGGCAAGAGCTACTGGTGGTGCGCCTGCGGTCGCTCCAAGTCGCAGCCGCTTTGTGATGGCTCGCACAAGGGCACCGGCTTTTCGCCGCGCGAGTACAAGCCCGAGACCACCGGCGAGGTCTGGTTCTGCACCTGCAAGCGCACCACCACGCCGCCGCTGTGCGACGGCAGCCACAAAAAGCTTCCGGCGGTGTGATCGTGGACGTGTAGCAACCAATGCCCGATCTCCTTCTCGAATTTTTCTCTGAGGAAATCCCCGCGCGGATGCAGGCGCGGGCGGCGGACGACTTGAAGAAGCTCGTCACCGACCGGCTGGTGGAGGCAAGTCTGCCCTACGAGGGAGCGACAGCGTTTGCCACGCCGCGCAGGCTTGCGCTCGCGGTCGCTGGCATTCCCGTGCGCCAGCCCGATGTGAAGGAGGAGCGCAAGGGTCCGCGTGTCGGCGCGCCGCCGAATGCCATCGCAGGCTTTCTCAAGGCGGCGGGGCTTTCGTCGATCGAGCAGGCCAAGGTGCAGCCGGACAAGAAGGGCGATTTCTACGTTGCGACCATCGAGAAAGCAGGAAAGCCCGCGATCGAAGTGATCGGCGAGATTGTGCCCGAGGTGGCGAAGGCGTTTCCGTGGCCGAAGGCGATGCGCTGGGGCGAGGGCTCGGCCAAGTCTGGCGCGCTGAATTGGGTGCGGCCGTTGCATTCAATTGTGGCGACCTTCGGTCCCGAGACTGAGGAGCCCGAGGTGGTGCCGTTCACGCTCGACGGCATCGCATCGGGGGACACCACCTTCGGCCATCGCTTCCTCGCGCCCGCCGCCATCAAGGTGAAGCGGCTCGACGACTACGTGGCAAAGCTCGATGCCGCCAAGGTCGTGGTCGATCCGGCACGCCGCGCGCAGATGATACTGCACGACGCCAAGACACTCGCTTTTGCCCAAGGCTTCGAACTGGTCGAGGACGAAGGCCTGCTGGCCGAAGTCGCAGGCCTTGTTGAATGGCCGGTGGTGCTAATGGGCGAGTTCGATACGGACTTCCTCGAAATCCCCGAGGAGGTGATCCGTGCCACAATCCGCAACAACCAGAAATGCTTCGTAGTGCGCGATCCGCAGACCGCGAAGCTAGTCAATAAATTCATCCTGGTGGCGAATATCGAGGCGAGCGACGGCGGCAAGGCGATTGTTGCCGGCTGCGAGCGGGTGATCCGCGCACGCCTAAGCGACGCCAAGTTCTTCTACGAAACCGACTTGAAGACGCGGCTGGAAGACCGCCTGCCGAAGTTCGCGCACATCGTGTTTCACGAGAAACTCGGCACCCAAGCCGAGCGCATCGCCCGTATCGTTTCCCTCGCCGGCCATCTGGCGCCGCTGGTTGGTGCCGATATCGCCAAGGCCGAGCGCGCGGCACAACTCTGCAAAGCCGATCTTGCGACCGAAGTGGTCGGCGAGTTTCCCGAAGTGCAGGGCTTGATGGGCCGCTACTACGCCGAGGCCCAGGGCGAGAACGAAGCGGTCGCGCACGCGATCGAGGATCACTACAAGCCGAAGGGGCCGGACGATCTGGTGCCGGCCGATCCGGTGTCGGTCGCGGTCGCGCTTGCCGACAAGATCGACATCCTTACCGGCTTCTGGGCGATCGACGAAAAGCCGACCGGCAGCAAAGACCCGTACGCGTTGCGTCGCGCGGCTTTGGGAGTCATTAGACTAATTTTGGAAAATAAACTTCGATCTAGGCTGATTCCGATTTTCGACGCTCACTCATATAGATTTGACGATGTGACATCGCGGATTTCTCGTGATCGCGGGGTAAAGCAAGGAGGAATGTACGTCGTAGCTGTAGGCCATGCTTTGGTGGACTGGTCAGATGAAAGGGTTCTAAAAAATAGCGTCGATCTCCTTTCCTTCTTCGCCGACCGGCTCAAAGTCCAGCTTCGCGAGCAGGGGGCGCGCCACGATCTGGTCGATGCGGTGTTCGCATTGCCCGGTCAGGACGACCTCGTTTTGATCGTCCGTCGCATCGAGGCGCTCGGCAAATTCCTCGATACCGAGGATGGAAAAAGCCTGCTGGCCGGTACCAAGCGCGCGACCAATATTCTCCGGATCGAGGAGAAAAAGGACCACGCCGCTTATACCGGCGCACCTGATCCGACGCTGCTCACCCAAGCCGAGGAAAAGGAACTCGCCCGAGCGATCGGCGTTAGCAAAACCGAGGCCGATCAGGCCGTGAAGTGTGAGGATTTTGCCGCCGCCATGACCGCGATATCGAAGCTTCGCCCCCACGTGGATGCATTCTTCGATAAGGTCACGGTCAACGTCGAGGACAAGCCCTTGCGGGCCAACCGGCTCAGGCTTCTCAACCAAATCCGCGAGGCTACCAGAGCAGTCGCAGATTTCTCGAAGATCGAAGGCGGCTGATACCGTCATGCCCGGTCTTGTGCCGGGCATCCACGTCTTGTCTTATGCCAAGACGTGGATTTCCGGATCAACCCGGCCACGACAGACGCAAACGCCAACAAAGAAAACAAGATTCAATTGAGGAAACGCCGGGGCGGGAGTCACCACAACCCGATTGCGAACGAGAGTTTTGAATGGCAAGGCCGTCGTCCCGCAGGAAAAGCAAGTCAGCCCCCAAGCGCAAGGCGCCGGCGAAGACCCGCGCGAAGGCCGTCAAGCCAAGCCAGTGGGTCTACACCTTCGGCGGCGGAAAGGCGCAGGGCCGCGCTAACATGCGCGAGCTTCTGGGCGGCAAGGGCGCAGGCCTTGCCGAGATGGCCAATCTCGGCCTGCCGGTGCCGCCGGGCTTCACCATCACCTCGGCGGTCTGCACGCACTACTACGGCAACAACAAGAGCTACCCGAGGGCCCTGGAAAAGCAGGTAGACGCGGGGCTTTCTCATATCGCCCGCATCACCGCACGCAAGTTCGGCGACCGCGACAATCCGCTGCTGGTTTCGGTGCGCTCGGGCGCGCGCGCCTCGATGCCTGGCATGATGGACACGGTGCTCAACCTCGGCCTCAACGATGAGACCGTCGAAGCTTTGGCGACGCAATCCGGGGACCGGCGTTTCGCGTACGATTCCTACCGCCGCTTCATCCAGATGTATTCCAACGTGGTGCTCGGCATCGAGCATCACAACTTCGAAGATATCCTCGAGGATCACAAATCGCAGGCGAGCTACACCCTCGATACCGAGCTGACCGCCGAGGACTGGATCGATGTGGTCGGGCGCTATCAGGAGCGCGTCAAGGAAGAAAGCGGCGCGCCTTTCCCGCAGGAGCCGCGGGCGCAGCTTTGGGGGGCGATTGGCGCGGTGTTCGGCTCGTGGATGAACCAGCGCGCGATCACCTATCGCCGGCTTCACAACATTCCGGAAAGCTGGGGCACGGCGGTCAACGTCCAGGCCATGGTGTTCGGCAACATGGGCGACACCTCGGCGACTGGTGTTGCGTTCACCCGCAATCCGTCGACTGGAGAGAAACGGCTTTACGGCGAATTCCTGATCAACGCCCAGGGCGAGGATGTGGTCGCGGGCATCCGCACGCCGCAGGAAATCACGGAAGCTGCGCGCAAGGAGTCCGGCTCCGACAAGCCTTCAATGGAAAAGGCGATGCCCGGGGCGTTCAGGGAGCTGACCCGCATCTACGGCACGCTCGAGAAGCACTATCGCGATATGCAGGACCTCGAGTTCACGGTCGAGCAGGGCAAGCTTTGGATGCTGCAGACGCGCAACGGCAAGCGCACGGCGAAAGCTGCGCTCCGCATCGCGGTCGAGCTTGCCAACGAGAAGCTGATCACACGGGAAGAAGCCGTGGCGCGCGTCGAGCCGGCCTCGCTCGACCAGCTTCTGCATCCGACTATCGATCCGAAGGCCGAGCGCAACGTGATCGCCACCGGCTTGCCGGCATCGCCCGGCGCGGCCTCGGGCGAGATCGTGTTCAGCTCCGATGAAGCCGCGACGCTCAAGGCCGACGGCAAGAAGGTCATCCTGGTGCGGGTCGAGACCAGCCCCGAGGATATCCACGGTATGCACGCAGCGGAGGGCATTCTCACCACGCGTGGCGGCATGACTTCGCATGCCGCGGTGGTGGCGCGCGGCATGGGCAAGCCCTGCGTTTCGGGTGCGGGCTCGATTCGCGTCGATTACAATGCGCAGACCTTGCAGGTCGGCAACACCGTGTTCAAGCGCGGCGAGGTGCTCACCATCGACGGCTCGACCGGGCAGGTTCTCGCGGGGCGAGTACCGATGACCGAGCCGGCGCTGTCCGGCGAATTCGGCACGCTGATGGGATGGGCCGACAAGGTGCGCACGCTTGGCGTGCGCGCCAACGCGGACACGCCGGCCGACGCTCGTCTGGCGGTGAAGTTCGGGGCGCAAGGCATCGGCCTCTGCCGGACCGAGCACATGTTCTTCGACGAGGCGCGCATCCAGGCGGTGCGGGAAATGATCCTGGCCGACGACGAACGTTCGCGGCGTACCGCAATCGCCAAGCTCCTGCCGATGCAGCGCGGCGATTTCATTGAGCTGTTCGAGATCATGCAGGGTCTGCCGGTGACGATTCGGCTGCTCGATCCGCCGCTGCACGAGTTCCTGCCCCACGGCGAAGAGGACATCGCCGAGGTCGCTGCCGCCATGGGTGCCGACCCGAAGAAGCTCGCGCGGCGCGCTCAGGAGCTTTCCGAGTTTAATCCGATGCTGGGCTTCCGCGGCTGCCGCATAGCGATCGCCTATCCGGAGATCGCCGAGATGCAGGCGCGCGCCATTTTCGAGGCAGCCGTGGAGGCCGGAAAGCGTACCGGCAAGCCGGTGGTGCCCGAGGTGATGGTGCCGCTGATCGCAACCAAAGCCGAGTTCGATATTGTCAAAGCATGCATCGACGCCATGGCCGAAGCCGTGGCGAAGGAGACAGGCACCAAGCTCGACTATCAGGTCGGCACCATGATCGAACTGCCCCGGGCGGCCCTGATGGCTGACGAGATCGCCCAGAGCGCGGAGTTTTTCTCGTTCGGCACCAACGATCTGACCCAGACCACCTTCGGAATCAGCCGTGACGATGCAGCCTCGTTTCTTGGCATCTACACCGCGCGCGGCATTCTGCCCGGCGATCCGTTCGTGTCGATTGACCGGGATGGGGTCGGGGCGCTGGTGCGGATCGGCGTCGAACGCGGTCGCAGCGTCCGTAAGAAGCTAAAGGTTGGCATCTGCGGCGAACATGGCGGCGATCCGGCCTCCGTGACGTTCTGCCATGAGGTCGGGCTCGACTATGTGTCCTGCTCGCCGTTCCGCGTGCCGATTGCACGGCTTGCCGCCGCACAGGCCGCACTCGGCAAGAAGGCCGCGGGCGAAGCGTAGCCTAACCGGCGCCCGGGGCTGACGCGCGCGCAGCCTCCGTCAGCGAACACTGGCGCGCGGATTAGATCGTATCGTCGTGGCTGACTTGGCTCTGCCAGTTTTCACCGGACCCGACCATGCAGCTCATGCCATTCGGGGCTGTAGCGACAATGCTCCAGGTGCCCTTCGGTCCGAGGAAGACCTCGGCCGTGGCGCCGGTGTGCGCCGTGCCACGCGCGATCGGCGACTCCCCGAAATGCTCCCGAAGCATCTTGACCACTTCGGCCCGCGCCGCGCACGGCATCTGCTGCACCGCATAAGCTTGCGGTCCCGGAAGCTGCTCCTTCGCCACAGGTTCCTCGCCGGCAGCAAAGCCAATCGGCAGCGAAGCTATAAGACCTGTTGCCGCAATCAGAACCGACCGTTGAAAGAAAAAGGTCATGGCCACCTCCTGTCCAGGCAGGGGCCCGCGGCTTTCCTTAGAACGGACCGTGGAACCGCAACTGCACGGGTATAATGGCGAAGCCGCGATCTCGTTCCGAGCCTGGCGTTGACGAAGCGTTTACCTAAAAACGCCTGCGGTTAACGCGTTCGCAAGGTTAATTCGACCATAATAGAATCTGTCGCATTGGAGCCACATCGGCGCCAACGGTGGACGCGTGAATAGCGTGGCGTTGCGTACCCTTTTGTTGCGTTCGTTGCGTGAGCGTGTGCATGGTGTTGTCGCGTAACAGGCCGAAGGGAATCCGATACTACGGTCCCTTCGGCCTTGGCGTTCTGGCGATGAGCCTCGTGCCGCCTCGGCAGATCGGATATCAGGATCTGGTGGCCCTGATGGCGCGGCAAGCCGAGGTGTCGCAACGGGCGCGCGCGCATATGCTGGCGTCGCCGTTCGGCACGATCCACGCCGCGACCTTCAGCCTGCCGCAACCGGTTGGCACACTGATACCCAAGCCGCCAACGTATCAGTTGGCCAGTATCGTGACATACGACCCCGATTCAAGCGGCATACTCGGTCGCGATTTGGCTGAGGGGGCGATGCAGACGCATCGGCCGCGGCTCGACTTTCCAGTCGTCAACCGCCGGCTGAAAGGTGATCTCCTGGTTGCACGCCCGCACGATGAAGAGGTGCCGGCCAATGGGTCGCGTGATCTCACTCCTGGAAAGGTCAAGACCGTCCTGTTCACCAAGCCCGTAGGCGAAACTGTAGTCGACGCCGATGAGAGTGATGCCGCGATGCGGCTTGGCCGCCTCTATTTCGGCAACACCATCGACGAAAATGTCGGGACCATCCAGCCCTGGCCCGCGGACGAGGAGATGTTGATCGAGGCGCCTCCGGCCAATGATCCAGACATCAAGCATTCGGTGGTCGCTTCGCTGATCCCAGGTGAATTCAACTTCGAAACGTCGGGGTCCGCGTCACGGCCATCGGAGTTCTCGAGCGAATGGACGCCGATGGCCAACCAGACGCTTGCCGGCAAGGGCGAGGTGACCGGTTCCAATCGCCGGCCCAAGACCCCCGCCGAGAAGCTGAACCTCGATGCCAAGCAGCGCACCAAGTCGGAAAAGTGCCTCGCCGAGGCGGTGTATTTCGAATCGCGCGGTGAGCCGAAGCGTGGCCAGATCGCCGTGGCTCAGGTCGTCATGAACCGGGTGTTCTCGGGCTTCTATCCGAACAGTGTGTGCGGCGTGGTCTATCAGAACGCCAACCGCCACAACGCATGCCAGTTCACGTTCGCCTGCGACGATGTCAAGGACACGATCGAAGAACCAGACATGTGGCAGCAGGCCAAAGAAATCGCCCGGGACATGCTCGACGGCAGGCTATGGCTGGCGGAGATCGGCCATTCGACGCACTACCATGCCTATTGGGTGCACCCATCTTGGGTGGGCGAGATGAAGAAGCTCTACAAGATCGGCGTGCATAGCTTTTACCGGCCGCGGGCCTGGGGCGACAGCGTCGAGGTGCCGAACCACCCGTTCGTGGCGCCGCAGTCGAAGTCCTAAGTTACATCTCGATATCGAGCCCGACGTCCAGCGCGGGAGCGGAATGGGTGAGCGCCCCGGAAGAGGCATAGTCCACGCCGGTCGCAGCAATGTCGGCGATGTTGTCGAGAGTGATGCCACCCGAGGCCTCGATCACCAGACGGCCATTCACCATTGCGACGGCCTTCTTCATCGATGCCACATCGAAATTGTCGACCAGCACCACGTCGGCGAGACCGCAGTCGATCACCTCTTGGAGTTGAGACAGCGAGTCGACTTCGATTTCAATCTTGACTAGATGGCCAGCGTGCGCGCGAGCTCTCTCCAGCACAGCGTGGATGCTGCCGGCGACGGCGATGTGGTTGTCCTTGATGAGGATCGCGTCATCGAGACCGAAGCGGTGATTGAAGCCACCGCCGCAGCGCACCGCATACTTTTCAAGTGCGCGCAAACCCGGCGTCGTTTTGCGGGTGCAGCAGATGCGGGTTTTCCCCTGGCCGACCTTGCGCACGAAGGCGTTGGTGGCGGTCGCAATTCCGGAAAGGTGTTGCAGGAAATTGAGTGCCACGCGCTCCGCCGACAGTGCCGCACGGGCGTCGCCGTTGATGTGCATCAGAGCAGTCTTCGCCTCGACACTCGTGCCGTCACGCACAGACGGCGTGATCTCGATGTCGGGGGAAAGCTTGCGGAAGCAGGCTGCCACCAGGGGCAGGCCCGCGATGGTGCCGGCCTTGCGTGCGATCAGGACTGTGCGGCTTGGCGTCCCAATCGGAATCGTCGCGGTCGATGTGACGTCGCCGGCGCGTCCGAGATCCTCGGTCAGTCCCCGAGTCACGGCTGCGTCGATCTCAAGCGGTGAGAGAAAGCCCCCTGGATAGAGGAGGGACTGCTCGATCAGGGCTTCGGTTGTGCGTGTCAGCATGGCCGTTTCTTTACCTTATGCTCGTCATGAGCATATTAGGGAACAAAAACATCCGGCTTGGCTGCCGGCAATTCCAACTCGATTATCCTCACTTCGAGCAAATCTTCTAGCACTTTCGGCGCCGGCTCGCCAGCCCCTCGTGGCGAGGCAGACATGCAGCCATGCGCTTTGCAAATCAAAGCCATCACCAAGTTTCGTTTTGGGCTCTGGCCTCAGACGACTAAGTAAGCGGTCCAACGCGCCGAATCCGGCGCGGACTACTGGGGCATCCCATGGCCGTTACGACTGCATCTGCGCCGACCAAGAACGCAGCTTGGCGCACTCCCCCCGTTCTTATCGGCATCGGCTGCATGATTGCCCTGTTGGCGTTCGGTCCACGCTCGGCGCTGGGTCAGTTCCTGACTCCGCTATCGTTCGAGCACGGCTGGGGCCGTGAGGCCTTCTCGTTCGCCATCGCCGTCCAAAACCTGTTGTGGGGTGCCGCACAGCCGTTCGCGGGTGCCGTCGCGGATCGCTTCGGCCCAGTGCGCGTGTTGAGCGCCGGCGCCATCCTTTACGCCCTCGGTCTTATCGGAATGGCCTATGCGCCATCGACGGCAACGCTCGATCTGTCGGCCGGTTTGCTGGTCGGTGTTGGCCTCGCCGGCTGCTCCTTCCCGATGGTGATCGGTGCGCTCGGCAAGCTTGTGCCGGAGAACTGGCGTGCTTTCGCTTTTGGCGCCGGCACTGCGACCGGCTCGTTCGGTCAGTTTCTCTATTCGCCGCTCGCGCACGTACTGATCGACAAGTCCTCCTGGCAGATGGCGTTGGTGATCTTTGCCGGCACGCTGATGCTGGTGCTTCCGCTGTCGCTTGCGCTGGCGACATCCCCCGGAGGAGGCCGCGCTGGTCCGTCTGTCGTTGCGCAAACCTCGAAGCAAGCGCTCGCCGAAGCGTTCGGTCATCGCAGTTTTGTGCTGCTGGTGCTCGGCTTCTTCACCTGCGGCTTTCAGCTCGCCTTTGTCACCGTCCATCTGCCGTCGTACCTGCTTGACCGTGGGCTTAGCGCGGACATCGGCGCCTGGACCATTGCCTTCATCGGCCTGTTCAATATCGTCGGATCGCTCGGCTCCGGGTGGCTCGCGAGCCGCATGCCGAAGCGCTATCTGCTCTCGATTATTTATTTCGCCCGCGGTCTGTCGATTGTCGGTTTGATGGTATTCCCGGCGACCACCACGACGATCCTCATCTTTGCTGCGGTCACCGGCCTGCTGTGGCTCTCGACCGTGCCGCCGACTTCAGGGCTGGTGGCGCTGATGTTCGGTACACGGTGGCTCACCATGCTGTTCGGCTTTGCATTTTTCAGCCATCAGGTGGGCGGCTTCCTCGGGGTCTGGATTGGCGGCCTGACCTATCAGGCGACCGGTTCCTACAACCTGGTCTGGTGGCTTTCGGTCGGCTTCTGCATAGCCTCCGCGGTGATCAACCTGCCGATCGTCGAGAAGCCGGTGGCGCGGCCGCTTGCCTCTGCGGCATAGTCCTCACGATGCCGGCCTCCATCGCCACGTGGCGCACGCCATTCGTCATTCTTTTGTGCGGCTGCCTGATTGGGCTGATCAGCTTCGGGCCGCGCTCGACTTTTGGCTTCTTCCTGTCTCCGATGGACGCAGCTCACGGCTGGGGTCGCGATCAATTTGGCTTGGCGCTTGCCATCGAAATGCTGCTGTGGGGCGCCGGCCAGCCCTTTGCGGGGGCGCTGGCTGACCGTTTCGGCGCAGCTTGGGTTCTGTGCGCGGGGGGCCTTCTCTACATCGCTGGCATCCTATGGATGGCGTTCGCGCAAAGTGCATTAGAGCTCTACCTGTCGGCGGGGGTTATGATCGGCTTTGGTCTTGCCGGTTGTTCCTTCACGCTGGTGATCGGGGCGTTCGCCAAGCTTCTGCCGCCGCAATGGCGAACGATCGCTTTCGGCGCGGGCACCGCGGCGGGATCGTTTGGCCAATTCCTGTTCTCGCCGCTTGCGGTCGCCTTGATCGACCATCTCGGCTGGCAGCCCACGTTGCTGGTGTTTGGGGCGATCCTTTTGCCGATCTTGCCGTTGTCGCTCGTGCTCGCCGCGCCAGCGCGGACGGCAGGCGATTTTGCGGCGGCTCTGGAAAAGCAAAGTATCGGCCAGGCGCTCGCCGAAGCACTCGGTCATCGCAGCTACGTGCTCCTGATCCTGGGTTACTTCACCTGTGGATTCCAACTTTTTTTCATCACCGTGCACTTACCAGTATACCTCGTGGATCGCGGGTTGCCGGCGTGGATCGGCGGTTGGACCATCGCGGTGATCGGCCTGTTCAATATCATTGGCTCGCTGTCGTCGGGCTATCTTGCCAATTTGATGCCCAAGCGTTTCCTGTTGTCGGCGATCTACTTCAGCCGTTCGGTTGCAATCCTGGTGTTCATCATGCTGCCGCCAAGCGCGCTGACGACGCTAATTTTCGGCGGGGTGATGGGCATCCTTTGGCTTTCGTCGATTCCCCCGACCTCGGCGCTCGTCGCCATCATGTTCGGCCCGCGCTGGTTGACCATGTTGCTTGGCATAGCATTCTTCAGTCACCAGGTCGGCGGCTTCCTTGGAGTATGGCTCGGCGGCGTGCTGTTCGAGCGCACCGGCTCCTACGATTTGATCTGGTGGGGCTCGATCTTCTTCGGCATTGCTTCCGCCATCATCAATCTGCCGATCGTCGAGCGGCCGGTCCCGCGACCTGTCCCGGTCGCTGCATAATCGGGCGGCTTGCCTCCGACGCGGTCGCGCGCGACAAATCCCGATCAGCCAGGAGCAGCGGACGTGGCCAAGTTCAAAGCGATCGTGATCGAGAAGGCCGATAAGGGTCAGACCGTCAATCTGACCGACTTCGACGAAGCCAATTTCATGGACGGGGACGTCACCGTCCGCGTCGGCTGGTCGACGATCAACTACAAGGACGGCCTTGCCATCACCGGCAAGGCACCGGTGGTGCGCCGCTTCCCAATGATCCCGGGGATTGATTTCGCCGGCGAGGTGGAAAGCTCGTCCAACCCGGACTGGAAGCCGGGCGACCGCGCCATTCTCAACGGATGGGGGCTCGGCGAAACGCATCTCGGCGCCTACGCCGAAAAGGCCCGGGTCAAGGGCCAGTGGCTGGTGCGCCTGCCGCCGACCATGAGCCCGCGGGAGGCCATGGCGATCGGGACGGCAGGCTATACCGCCATGCTGGCGGTCATGGCACTGGAACGCCAAGGTCTCCAGCCGGACCACGGCCCCGTCGTCGTGACCGGGGCTGCGGGTGGCGTCGGCTCCGTCGCGGTGGCCCTGCTCGCAAAGCTTGGCTTCCGTGTGATTGCCTCGACCGGCCGACAGCAGGAAACCGACTACCTGAAGCGTCTGGGTGCAGGCGAAGTTATCGACCGCAACGAGCTTTCAACGCCGCCGAAACCGCTTGCCAAGGAGCGATGGGCGGGCGGTATCGACTCCGTCGGCTCCACAACGCTCGCCAACGTGCTGTCGATGACGAAATATGGCGGTGCGGTCGCAGCCTGCGGGCTCGCCGGTGGTATGGATTTGCCGACCAGTGTTGCCCCGTTCATTCTGCGGGGGGTGTCACTTTTGGGCACCGACTCCGTCCAATGTTCACCAAAACTACGCAACGAGGCTTGGGGTCGCTTGGAATCCCAGCTTGATCGCGGCAAACTTGCCGCTATGACCCGTGAAATCGGGCTCCCAGATGTGATCCCGGAGGCCGGGACCATCCTCGAAGGCCGGGTGCGCGGTCGGATCGTGGTCAAAATTCGGTAAAGCCCGTTCAGGATTTGGCTACGAACGTCGGGCATGATGGGCCCAGTTGTATGGTAACCGCCGGGTTAATCGGTGGTTCGGCGCGCCCAAGCGAGTGGAGTGGGGTGATGTTGATCAGAGTTCCGCGGCTCATTGTGGCTCTTGTCGGCCTTCTGTGTGCCATCCCGGCCAAGGCCGAGGAAATGCGGGCCACTGAGGCAAGGCAGTTCGTTGCCGGCAAGCCCTTCGCCTATCGCTGCTTCGATGGCAGTATCGGGAATGGCCGGATCTACGCCGATGGTTCGGTGGCAGGCTATATCCAGATCGGCGGCAGCGGTCCCCGCCGTTATGTGGTGCTGCCGACTGGAACGCTGCGGGTGCGTGGTGATCAGTATTGTGCATCGCTCCGCGGCATCCCGTTCGAGCCTTGCTTCAACCTCAACCGCACCAGCCAGATCAGCTTCCGCGGCTCAATCTCAGGCTTGAGCTTTGCCTACTGCGATTTCCAGAAGGGCAGTGCGCGAGCCGATCTGCATCGTCGTCCGATGCGCCGCGATATCCGCGCCGAGGCGATCCAGCAGGATTGATGAGATCGGTTTCATGGCGGGTGCGCTGCGAATGCAAGCGCGCCCGCTTTCTTACAGACCGAGCGTGTCCTCGGCCCAGCGCGCGACTGTCTTGCTCCTGATGAACCCGAACACGACCGGTTCGACCTCGGCGAGCTGCCCGCGCGGCAGTACGGCCGTGATGACCAGCGCGTCGCAATTGTCGTGGAGGCCGATCGACAACATCGTCTCATCGCTACCGCCCGCACGGATTGCGAACGGACGGCTGCGCCCCTTCATCCACGCGACAGCAATCGCCTGGCCGGGCGCCTGCGGATAAAGAGCGCCGCCGAACAGATCGAAATCGCTGACGCGATCGAGATCGTCATCACCGGTCATGCCGTCATTGCACCGGCAGAATCCGACCTTCGCCCGCAGATACACTTCAACATCGGCACCGCAATCAGCAGCTTTACAGCGATAAGCCGTGCCCTTTCCCCATTGGTCCATCGGGAACGGCCAGTCGATCTGTCGCCATTGAGAAGACGCTGCGTGAACCGATTTGATTTGCGTTTGTGCGCGCAATGCAACGGCACTCACCAAGCCGCCAACCATGATGGCAGCCGCGATGGTCAGAAGGGCCGCTCGGGTTTGCATCGAAAATCGGACACTGCTGCTGGTGCACAATGGCTAGCGCGCCGCATTGCGATCATGCCTCTCGTGAAGATGTGCGCGAAGGAAATTCACACGCGATACTTAACGTCGGTTGCGTGGTTAATTTCGACGAGTTAGGTAGACGAGAGTGCGAGAAATTTGAAAATTTTGACAGCGATTCCGCGTTGAGAAATTTCTCCCACCCATATTCACTATAATCCAGATGCCATCTGAGTTTGGAAGGCCTTCCACATTAACCGTCGAAACAGATCGTGCGCGACGAAGCTGCGTGTTTGATGGATGATGTTTTCGAAGCGGAGGCCATCAACAATGTTCACCAACTTGGATTCCATTCGACCGCGACTCCGACGTTTGCTCGGCGCAAGCGCCGCGGTGACGACAGCATTGATCGCGGCATCGCCGGCATTCGCCGGACGGCAGGTTCACGGTGGCGACGTGGCTCGTTTGCTCACGGGGCGGGCGTTCCGCATCGAGTGCGTCGACGGCACGCAGGGGCGGGGACAGATTGCGCAGAATGGCCAGATCAACGTCGCCTATCGTCGTCCGTCAGACCCACGCGAAGAGAGGGATGCCGCTATGCTGCGGGTGAAGGGCGTCGAGATTTGTCTGGCCTGGAAGCAGTTCAACGGCGGCGGCGACGGCTGCTATCCGGTTTCGGAAGAAGCCCAGGGTCGCTTCCGGCTGAACTCGGGGCCGCTCTGGTGCGATATCAGTCCGAGCGTAAAGTAAGCCTGATTCTATCGCGATAACGTTCAAGAACGGCGCCCAACGGGCGCCGCTAACGTTTATCGATCAAGACCGGCCGCCCAGACGCAAACCGGGAGCCGGTCGTTCTTGCAGCACCTCTCGCCGGAAGCGGAATAGCGCGGCTGGCCGCCCGCCCGTTGCCGTCGAAGTCTCGCCTGTCGGCTCGACCAACGCTGCGGTCTCAACCAGGCGGCGGAAATTCTGTTTGTGCAGATGCCGCCCGGAAATCGCTTCGACTGTCCGTTGCAATTCGGTCAGAGTGAACTCATCGGACATCAGCTCGAATACCACTGGACGGTATTTCAATTTCGCGCGAAGCCGCGCAATAGCGGTTGCGAGAATGCGCCGATGATCAAACCGCATCGGCTCGCCCAAGGGCTGGATCTTGGCGCGCGGCAAATGCGTTTCACGGCCGTCGCGTCGTGCTTCCTCGACCAAACCGGCTTCATAAAGCAGCTCATAGCGGTCCAGCACCTTCTCCTCGTCCCAGGGCGAGCCCCCGGCGCCGAAGCAATGACGCAGCCGCTCGCGGTGGCTGAGCGGACGATTGGGTTCGCTCTTCCCGGACTTCGCCCACTGCTCCAAGAGTGGCAGCGCGGTCTCGTCGAGGATGGCTGGCCGGCCATCGCGCCAGTCCTCCCAGGGGAAGAAGCGGTACCACGGCTCGAACCCTGCGCCGACCGTGCGTAAAGCTGCTTCGCTGCCGGACATGCCGGTCAGGGCCAAATAGCCGACCGAGATCATGTGCATGCCGGTATCATCCGGCCGCGCGTGACGGCCGCGGTCACCGAACGTGTAAAGCTGTTCGACGTAGCCAACATTCAATGCGGTTTGCGCCTTGACCCATTCGCGGAGACCAATCTCGAAAGTGCGATGGGACAGCGGGTCGAATGGGCCGAACGGCAGCCCGGCCCGGGTGCCGCTGTCCGGGTCGGCAGCGACGAGGATGCGCGGCTCGTCGCCCTCGAACGCGACAATGGCCGCGGTCAGGCCCACTTCTATCGGCGTCAGATGTGCTTCGTTCATCCTCGCTGGCCATCCGGTCCGCCCGGAAAGCCGAGAATGGATCATTCCAGATCGAGCCGGAAGGGTTCACCTTCGGTGGCAGGCAGGCCCGGACCAAGCGCCTCTACGGCCGCGATCATGCGGCCGCTTCGCCCGAGCACGCGGTCGGCATGGTTGACCAACATGGGGTTGGGCATTGCGGTCCGTGAAGAGCCCCGGATGGCCTGGGCGATCATTCTCTCGTCCCGGTTGGGGTTGAGCGCGCAGGCGGAGATGAAAGCACCGGCGGTCGAGCGGCTAATGCCCGCGTAGCAATGCAGTACAAGCGGCGCCCGCCGGTCCCAACGCTGGACGAACTCGATCAACTGAACGACATGTTCTTCCGCCGGGTGGGCGTAACCGTCGATCGGAAGAGCGATGTCGTCCATCCCCAGAATGAGATGATTGGCAGCGGCAATGGTTCTCGGACGCTCGACCCGGTCGACCATCCGCAGCAACGTCACCATGTGACTTGCGCCGGTTTCGGCACCGGTGTTGTGCAGGCGGGCGAGCGAGCAGACGTGAATCATCCGAGGG
>Ga0265325_10001581_pt1 | contig 15865 bp, 14 predicted proteins | sample 41420metaG_FD_202090 | JGI IMG/M metagenome (GOLD analysis project Ga0265325, IMG submission 202090) | Rhizosphere microbial communities from Carex aquatilis grown in University of Washington, Seatle, WA, United States - 4-14-20 metaG | ecosystem: Host-associated > Plants > Roots > Rhizosphere...
GGTTGAACTGGCACGGAACGTGGAGTTCATCCACCGCTTATTCGGTGAACGATGCGGTGGCCTATAACGGTTCCAGCTACATCAGCATACAGGCGGGCATTAATCACGAGCCGGACACAAGCTCGTCGTTCTGGACGTTTCTGTCACAGGCGGGAGCTACCGGCGCGACAGGTGCTACGGGAGCAGCCGGACCGTCCGGTCCGACCGGTGCCACGGGAGCCACGGGTCCGACCGGACCTACTGGCTCGACGGGAGCCACCGGACCTCAGGGAACGACCGGCGCGACCGGTGCCGCCGGTCCTCCGGGTCTTAACTTTCAGGGAGATTGGAACTCCTCTACAGTCTATGCAGTCAACGATGAGGTAATCTTCGGCGGTTCCGGCTATATCAGCATTCAGGCGGGCAGCAATCAAGAACCCGATACCAGTCCATTGTTCTGGACGCTGCTTGGACAAGTCGGAGCACAGGGTCCAGCCGGCGCGACAGGACCCACCGGTCCTGCCGGACCCACTGGCGCTACGGGAGCAACCGGCGCCGCCGGATCGACCGGTGCTACTGGAGCCACTGGGCCTCAGGGAGCAACAGGCGCGACCGGGGCAACCGGACCGGTGGGCATGACTTGGCAGGGAACTTGGAATTCGTCCACTGGCTATGCGGTGAACGACGCCGTTGCTTACAATGGTTCCAGCTATATCGGCGTTCAGGCGGGCAGCAATCACGAACCCGACATTAGCCCGTCATATTGGACCCTGTTGGCGCAGGTCGGCGGGACAGGCGCGACGGGGAGCGCTGGAGCTACAGGGTCGGCTGGACCTACAGGCGCGACGGGAGCGATCGGGCCTCAGGGACCGACTGGTGCGACTGGAGCAGCTGGTCCTGCGGGGCTGAACTGGAAGGGCACGTGGAATTCGTCCACTGCCTATGCGGTGAACGATGCAGTCGCCTATAACGGTTCGAGTTACATCTCAATTCAAGCAGGCACGAATCACGCTCCGGACACCAGCCCCTCATTCTGGACCCTGCTAGCGCAGGTCGGAGCCGCCGGTGCTACAGGCTCTACAGGAGCAGCAGGCTCAACCGGACCGACCGGTGCAACGGGGTCAACCGGCGCGACCGGAGCCACGGGGCCGCAGGGAGCAACCGGCGCGACTGGCGCGGCAGGCCTCAACTGGCAGGGAACCTGGAACTCTTCCACTACTTATGCTGTAGGCGATGCGGTTGCCTATAACGGATCCAGCTACATCGGCATACAGGCCGGCACGAATCACGCTCCGGACACAAGCCCTTTGTACTGGACTTTGCTGGCACAGGTCGGAGCCACCGGCGCGACAGGAGCAACGGGCGCAACTGGGTTGACCGGCGCGGCTGGAGCCACCGGCGCGATGGGAACAGCCGGCGCAGTTGGAGCCACCGGGCCACAGGGAGCCACCGGCGCAACCGGTCCGGCAGGCCTGAACTGGCAAGGAACCTGGAGTTCCTCGACGGCCTATTCTGTAAACGATGCGGTTGCCTATAGCGGGTCCAGCTATATCGGCATCCAGGCAGGCACCAACCACCAGCCCGATACCAGCCCCTCGTTCTGGACCCTTCTCGCACAGGTTGGAGCCAATGGCGCGACGGGTCCAGCTGGAGTCGCTGGCGCGGCCGGACCTACCGGGCCGACGGGGTCCACGGGTGCAACTGGAGCTACCGGTGCCCAGGGTCCTACCGGCGCGACCGGTCCGGCCGGACTGAACTGGCAGGGAACGTGGAGCAGCGGCACCGCTTACGCCGTGAGCAATGCGGTGGCTTACAACGGTTCCAGCTACATCGCCATCCAGGCGGGTACCAATCACCAGCCCGATACCAGCTCTTCGTTCTGGACTACGTTGGCACAGGTGGGAACAACGGGTGCGACTGGTTCTACCGGAGCCACAGGGCCAGCGGGACCAACAGGACCGACCGGATCGACCGGTGCAACAGGAGCTACCGGAGCCCAGGGTTCAACCGGCGCGACGGGTCCGGCTGGACTGAACTGGCAAGGAATTTGGAGCGGTGCTGCGGCTTACGCTGTGAACAACGCGGTGGCTTACAACGGGTCCAGCTACATCGCCATACAAGCGGGCACCAATCATGAGCCCGATATCAGTTCCTCGTATTGGACCCTGCTGGCACAAGTTGGAACCACCGGGGCAACTGGAGCGACAGGGGCTACAGGAGCGACGGGATCGACCGGTGCAACGGGGGCTACAGGTGCGGCAGGAACGAATGGCACAAACGGGACGAATGGGACGAATGGAACGAACGGCACCGGCTACGGGGCGACGTCGACAACATCGCTAACAATCGGAACTGGATCGGCCTCCTTCACCACGCAGAGCGGACTGGCATATTCAGCCGGCGCGCGGGCACGGGCCAGCTCTTCGGCGAACACGGCGAATTACATGGAAGGCCTGGTCACTTCGTACTCGGGCACGACGCTGGTCATCAACGTGGATACGACGGGCGGCAGCGGGACACTCGCAAGCTGGAATATCAACGCCGCGGGAAATGTCGGGGCGACTGGCGCGACAGGGACCACAGGAGCGACGGGATCGACCGGTGCAACGGGGGCTACAGGTGCGGCAGGAACGAATGGCACAAACGGGACGAATGGAACGAATGGAACGAACGGCACCGGCTACGGGGCGACGTCGACAACATCGCTAACAATCGGAACTGGGTCGGCCTCCTTCACCACGCAGAGCGGGCTTGCATATTCAGCCGGCGCGCGGGCGCGGGCCAGCTCTTCGGCGAACACGGCGAACTACATGGAAGGCCTGGTCACTTCGTATTCAGGCACAACGCTGGTTATCAATGTGGACACGACGGGCGGAAGTGGAACTCTGGCAAGCTGGAATATTAACGTCGCCGGAAATGTCGGAGCGACGAGGCACGCGTTTCAATATCTTTTCTACAATGCGGGCGCGGCGCTCGTCACCAGCACAACTGCGATTGGCGGGTTTACCGTGCCTACGGCCTGTACGATTGCCAGTTGGGACATTGACGTATCTCCGAGCGATACTGCCACGGTAAAGACCTACAAAGTCGCAACTGGCACGACACATCCAGCATCAGGCAATTCCATCAGTACTTCCGGCGTATCCATCGCAAGCGGCGGTCATGTTCACTCAACGACGCTTACCGATTTCACCACCACTTCCGCGGCAGCTTACGACGTCTTCGGATTCGCCCTGACAGCCGTTGGGGGCACCGCAACGCAACTTACGTTCTCGCTGGAGTGCAACTGATGCGATGTACTGCTGTTGTTACATACAGCGGCGTGCCACGGTGCCGGAGGCACTCAACGAGGATAATCGTTGCGGCAGCCGCGCTTCTCTGTTGTTGCCTCCCGACCCATGCCGGTTACCTCGGTTATCGTCTATTCTCTCTCGACCACACCAAAGCAGGGACTGCGGACTCCACGAACTTCACGGTTCTTCTTTCAGGAACCTACGCCGAATTTGCAACCACCGCGAATGGCGGCAAAGTGCATAACACTGTTGCTTGCGGAATATACTCAATCATATGCCCAGCGGACTTGATATTCGCCAGCGACGCCTTCTGCAAAACGCCGCTGACTGGCTGGGAATTTGAACAATATACGGCCTCATCGGGCCAGATGCTCGTGTGGGTTATCGTCCCCACGCTCTCGCATACTGTCAATACTTCCATCTACGCCTGCGCGGGAAATTCTTCCGTCACCACGTTTCAAGGCGGGTCGCTTGGCGCCGCCTTCGACACCAACACCAAGGCTGTCTACCATCTTTTTGCGCAAAATGACTCAGCTTCCGGCGGCAATAACCTAAACCCAATCAACAGTCCGGTGCAGGCCGCCGGAGAAATTGACGGCGCGGCCCAATTTAACGGAACCAATCAGTATGCTCAAGCATCTGCGTTTACGTGGACTGGAACCAGCCCCGTGACGGTCTCCTTCTGGAACTATGTGGCCTCCTCAGATGTGCAGGTCTCCTGGGCTTTCGATGTCGGCAACACCGCCGGTACTGACGCTCACCGGTTCTCCGCGTCCGTTCCCTGGAGCGATTCGATACTGTACTGGGACTACGGCGCGAACACGAACGGAGCAACCGGCCGAGTCACCACGAGCTATTCGAGCTATCTGAGCGCCTGGACTGAGGTGACCTTGGTTTCGACCGGCTCGGGGAACACATTTCAAGCCATCTATCTTAACGGCGCTTTGGCTGCATCCGCTGCGACGAGCGCGGCGTCCACCGTGACCGGGGACCTTTACATCGCAGCATACCCCAACGCCACATTCTATGGACCGCCCTATGAAAAGGGAAAAATTGACGAATTCAGAATCGCCAACGTGGTGCGCTCGGCTTCATGGATTCTGGCGGAGTACAACAATCAGTCGAGTCCCTCGACTTTCGCCAGTGTGGGAGCCTTCACACCGGTTAACTTTGTCACGGAGCCACAGGGTTTCGTCTTTTAATCGTGGGGACTTGGGGCGATGTGAATAGATTGTTTCGGGAGACTGTGACAGGGAAAACAGCAATGCGAGGCAGTCTGCGATTCCTGACGTTCTCGATGGCTTTGTTCACCGTGGGAACCGAGAACAATGCCCGCGCTCAGGCGATTGCGGGGGTTCGTCCGCCCCAAGCCCAGGTTGAAATATCCGCGGGATATAGCTACCTGCGATCGAATACCGTCATGAACGGCGCATCGGTTAATCCCAACGGTGCGAGCTTCTCGGCCACCTACTATGTGAAAAATTGGCTCGGCCTGGGAGGCGAGTTGGGCGTTTACCGCCAGGGCGACGTCGCGGCAAGCGGATTCAGCCTCACTGTGTCGAGTTATCAAGCCGGGCCACGCGTGAGGCTCCGAGGCCATTCGCATTTGATCCCGTTCGGGCAGGTTCTTCTCGGTGCCGGACATGCGAGCGGCACACTCTACACTCGTCCGCTCGGAATCGGCGTGCCTGCGCTAGGGACAAACAATGGCTTTCTTTTCACGGCGGGCGGCGGAGCGGATTGGAGATTGAATCCCAGGATCGCGATTCGCCTCATTCAGGCGGACTACTGGCATTCGCAGTTTCTCAACGGCAACGGCAACGGCAACGGCAACGGGAACCGGCAAGACAATCTGCGGCTGAGCACTGGAATCGTCTTCACGTTCGGTACCGATTAACTCGAGAACCCGAGAACGCGGCCGGAAATTGCGGAAATGGAATTCAACTTTTAGCTGTTGCTTTTCAGCAGGGCGAAAAATGCGTGTCGTTCCCGCAGCAGTGTAGTTCTGGATCGTGACACCAATCGCTTTTTCGGGGGCAAGCTTCATATCCGGTGCAACGGCTCGGCCATTCAATACGAAGCCCGTCATGACTTGAGCATTTTCGACTCAAGTATTTAGACTCGATCGAATCTGTCGATCCCGGCAAGGCTCAGTACAGGGACCACAAAGAGCACGGAGAACTCGGAGAATCGGGAGAATTGATTCAAAGCCCGAGCCGAGACTGAACTCTTCAGGTTTTCTCCGTGCCCCTCTGCACTACTAATCCGCAGATTCTTTGCGTAGCGCGAAGAATTTCCGTCGGCTTTTGCCCTGCGATGGTTCTGCTCGAAGTCCCGGAGGGACGGCATAAGTAGCCCACCGCGGAAGCGGTGGGGAAGCTCACAAGCAAGTTCCAAAGCCCCGTAGGGGCGGCACACGCTCGCAGGACTGTGTCGCCCCTACGGGGCTTGACGCTCTACCTAAACCGTCCCCTACCACTTCCGTGGTGGACTACGTTGTTTCGTCCCTACGGGACTGGGCGGGAGGCTGCTCCCAAGCAGCCGTAACGACCGGCAAGAACAGCGGCTTGGCCACCACGGTTGGCTTCGGTTGCGGCTCCGGCGCGCTGTGCTCCTCTGTGAACTCCGTGAACAACTCCGAGATCGTGAATATTCCGAAAAGTTATCGAAAAGAGCTGCCATCGAATGGCGCCAGTTAAGTCGAATACGCTCTAACTTACTCGGTCGTTCGGAGCTGGTTGTATTGGTTCGTTAGACCCTAGACATCACGGAAATGAAAGATAGTCGCTCGTCTCTCTATGCTACGATGACGCGGTTGTGGCGCGCGACTCGTTATGCGTCGATCCTAAACAGCCGCTACTTCCTGTCGGCGACGGGCATACTCATGATCACGATGGGGCTTTTTCCCAAGCTGGGCGCGGTCATCGACGATGTGCCGAGACCGGCGCTCGCCGGAGTGGGCGCGGTCATTTTGGAAATGACGATTGCGGCCGGAATTCAGGAGATGAGCTGTAATCAGTTCGACGGCACTCGGAACGGCCATCCGGTGGTGGTCTCGGTCGGGTTGGACATCCTCCCCGCAGTTTTCCTAAGCCTCTTCGATCGCGTTCACGGCGTTCTCGGGCTCCTGCTACGTAGAAGTGCAGTCCATTGCGGATTCACGGCCGTCAGCCTCGGCATCTTCTGCAACTTTTTCACGAACGAATTGACCCCGAAATCCCCTGAGATTTCGTTTCCCTCGACTGAACTCGCGCTATGACTGCACCCACTGAAACCGATTTGCTACATTTGCGCCGCTGCATCGAACTGGCCGGACAAGCCCGCGAGGCCGGTCAGCACCCCTTCGCTGCCCTGGTGGTGGACGAAGTCGGCCAAGTCCTGTCGGAGGCGCAAAACCACTCGCGGCCGCCCGACGGCGATCCCACGCAGCATGCCGAATTGCTCGCCGTCAGCAAGGCGGCAAGACTTGCTTCGCGCGAGCGGCTCGCCAAGGCGACTCTCTATACGAGCGCGGAACCCTGTTGCATGTGCGCGGGGGCGATCTACTGGGCCACTATTGGCCGCGTCGTCTACGGCCTGTCCGAGCACAGACTGCTCGGCCTGACTGGCTCCAACGCTGAAAACCCGACTTTCTCGTTGCCGTGCCGCGAGGTCTTCGCTCGCGGCCAGCGGCACGTGGAAATCATCGGCCCGCTTTTGGAAGACGAAGCCGCGAAACCCCATGAGGGGTTCTGGCGTTGATTGCCTGATATTCCGGCTGCCAACTTACCTTGGGTGATTCGGCCGCGCCTGTTGATAGTCAAATCGAAATGCTCAAGCGGCTCTAATTAAATGTTGGAATCCAAAGTGCTCGGTAGTTCATGAAGCGTCGCTCCGCAGGTAGGTATTCCAGATGCCAACGCGGGCGTAACTCTAAAGGTTTCGCGGATTCGGACGAAGAAATAAAGTGTGAAGTAAAAGGCCGGTGAATGTCACTTGCGAGGAGCTAAGTTCATTGTCTAGGCAATCCACAACGACCCTTCCGCCGAAGCGGAGAGGATCTCTGCGTGTCCACCTGGAGTCACAGCTAATCGTGATCATCACGGGGGCTATCACCGGAAGCGCGCGCGTTCGAGATCTGGGCTTGGGTGGGACATTTCTCGAAACGGATCGGCAACTTGCAGTGGGTGACTCGCTTCACCTCAAAATTCCCGCTGGATTGGAGACCTTCGAATCCGATGGGATCGTGCGCAGTATCACGCGCGAAGGGGTCGGCGTCGAATTTCTTCGCACTTCACCCGAACACCTTAAAATGCTGCGGCGCCTCCTGGCGGAGCTGTTGGAATAAGTACCGCCGGGTGTTTCCGTATCGCTCCATCGGCAGCGAAGAAGTTCTGCCTTCGACCTCACGCATCAGTTTTGAGCTGGCTATCCCACTGGACTACCCCCACTTTCCAAGAACCATATTCGTCGGGACGGTGAATCTCGGCCGTTGAGCGTCATCTCGGTTAGAGACACAGAAGATCGTTCATCCTTAAAACATCAATTTCATATTCCAAAGCGGGTTTTAGACAGCAACGAGGTCTTCGCTCTCCCGATCGAGCTCTTTGCTCGCCGCCAGAGTTCTATTTCCGTGGGAATGAACCTTGAATTGTGAGACCAACCCGTGCAGTTCAGTGGACATTTGCGCAAGCTCCTCGGCCGCTTTCTGTGAATTCGTCGCGCCTTCCGACGTATTCTGGGCCGCCTGGGCCACGCCCTCGATGTTGTTGGCGATCTCGGTCGATCCCCTCGCTGCCTCGGTCAGGTTTCGCGCCATTTCGTTTGTCGTTGTGCTTTGTTCCCCGACGGCAACGGCGATGGCGCCGGTAATGTCGTTGATGTGGCTGATGATCCCGCCGATCGAGGAAATGGCGCTGACGGATTCCTTCGTGTCGGATTGAATCGCCGCGATCTTCCGGCTGATATCTTCGGTGGCCTTGGCCGTTTGCTTCGCCAACTCCTTCACTTCGTTGGCAACGACGGCGAATCCCTTGCCTGCCTCGCCTGCGCGCGCTGCCTCGATCGTGGCGTTCAAAGCTAGCAAGTTGGTTTGGTGCGCGATCGAAGTAATCACCTTAACGACCTGCCCGATTTGGAGGCTGGATTCACCCAGCTTGGTAACCGCGGCGTTTGTGATTTCAGCGGTTCTGACGGCATCGCCGGCGACACGGGCGGATTCGGTGGCGTTTTTTGCGATGTCCTGAATGCTGGCGCTCATTTCCTCGGTGCCGGTGGCGACAGTTTGCAGGTTGTGCTTGAGATGTGTTGTCGTAGTCGTGGCCACTCCGGCCTTCTCCGAGACTTCCACGGAATTGGCCGTAATCTGGCGGTTGGTCGAGGAGAATTCATCGCTCGCCATCGCGATCCGTTCGGCGCTTGTAAACACCGAGGCAATCATCTCGCGCAGGTTTTGCTGCATGATATTGACGTTGCCCGCCAATTCACCGATTTCATCGGCGCTGTGAACGGCCAAATCCGCGCTCGTGATGTCCCCGGATGCAATTCGTCCCACGACCTCGCCGACCTCGCGGACCGGCTTGGCGATCAGCCGGGTGGTCGCGATCGCGAGAAAGAGACTCAACACGGTGGCGGCGACCAGCGTGCCCAGAATCCACCATACCGATCTCGCGTACAACGTTGCGTTTGCTCTCTTTGCATCGGCGGCGCCCTGCACTTTCAGGTCAATTTCCGCCTGGACATCGGACATCGCCTGGCTAAACGCCCCGCCAGCGTTCCCGAGAACTTCGCTGGTTGCGTCAGCGGTGTCGTTCTTGCCGGTATAACCCAGAATCGTCTGAGTCTCCGCCTTGCATTGATCGATGTCTTGTTTAATGGTTTCATAAACTTTTTTCTCGTCCGGATTGTCGATGAGCGGATCGAAATCTTTCTCCGCTTTGGTCACCATGGACATTCCGGCTTCCATATTTGCGGTGCGCAATGCGCGTTCATCCGCATCGTTTAGAAAAACATAGGACATTTCCGAAGTGCGATACTGCATGAGTCCGGTTTGCAGCTCCGAAAGAGATTGGATCGCCGGAACTCTGCGGTCCGACATGTCGACTGTTGTGGCGCGGATTGCGTATATTTTGAAGAGCGCGAATACTCCGAGAAAAGTAGTCAGCAGTAAGACTGCGCCGAAAGCTAGAATCTGTTTGGTTCCAACTTTTCGATCCATGAACCACTTCATGTTTTTCTCCTGAAAGCTGCAAGCAACTGCGTTGTGTCCTTCACTCGCACGATGGGCCAACCACGGAGCGCTCGCTCAGAGGCAAGCAGGCGCGATCCCAGGCCGTCCGCTCGGCCGCGCGCCAGGATAAACTCTTGGTCTCTAGATTAGTTAATCGGAAGATAGGCCGTATATCTTTACCGGGATATGCGCGCAATGCCGGCGAGTGTTTGCTTCGACAATTCTTGTTTGTCTTAACGTTCTTTAATGTTTCCCGATTCCAGTGCGTTGTTCTGGACCGTCCTAATCTAATGTCCTGAGTCAGTGAATTCTTCCATACATTTAGTGGGCATCCTTGTTTATCGTTGTGCTGGAAAGTCATGTGATGCTGGCTAATGCGCTGTGCCGTAGATACATGGAGGATGTGCGCTACCGCCAGGGGCTAAAGCCCCATTCATTTTGCGGGCTTTATGTCAGGGCTGAAGCCCTGACCCACAAAAAGGAAATGTAACGAGCTTTTCGGACGGCACACTCAAATAGGCCGATATCTTTACGCAATTTATTTCTGATTCTGGACACCGAGAACTTATTTCACAAATGCGCATCGCCAGTTTTCTCGTCTCGAAAACACGGCTGCGACGCCGCGCCAACGGCGCGGAGTTGACCAGCCCGGGGCAACGCCCCGGGGTAAGGCGCGCCACAATAAACATTTCCGCCCTGAAAGGGCGGAGGGACCCTGCGTCCCTTCAGGGCGCAACATGATCGGTTGGATGTTGTGACCCAGGGCGTTGCCCTGGGCTAGCATGCGCCGGCGCTTTCAGCGCCGGAAGACGTCGATTTATTTTCTTGGACTTCACAAGGCTCCGCCGGAAGGTCTTCCCTTCTCGCTCTCCGCGGTCATCTACGAGATGACTTCCGGACGCGCTTTGCTCGCGGCGGATTCAAACGCAACTTTGTCATTAAAGTGATTATTCTTTTTATAGGCCATGATCGTAATGACGATGCAGATGGCCATCGGAGGAATCACCAGGATCGCGATGCCGCTGCGCAAGGCCTGGATCACGCGCCAACCGGATGCCGCGGCCTGCGTGTAACAAAGAGCGCAGTTCTGCGCGAACGCAACGGTGGGAACATTTAGAAAGGTCCCCAGGGCCAAGAGCCAGATCGAATACCGACCCAACAACGTTTTTCGGTGCATCTCAGTCACTCCAGCGCCAAGTATCTCCGATGGATGAAAGCGTCATTCACGACGGAACCGGTCAATCGGATGTCGAACCGCCGCCGGGAAAAGCAAATTAGTGCGCGAACGGCCGCATATGCAGCAACCGGAGGCTGTCCGACCAGATTGCGTTCATCAAAAGGAGCACAAAGATGGCGGCCGGAATCAGCGTTAAGAACAGACTACGGCGCTCGTCCGCCAGATGCATAAAATACATGATGCCGAGCGTGGCGCCGGAAATCGCCAGGGCCAGGTACATCGCGAGCAGCGCCGGCATCGCAATGTTTCGATAGGCTAGCAGGACTTCCATTGCCGAAATCGCAAGTAACGTAAAATATGCTGGCAGATACTTCTTTATGACATTCTCGGACTTTCCCGTGTGCGCCATTGTCAGCTTCCCTCCGCGAGCAGCTTTTATGAACGGCCAATATTGGTCAGATAGACCAGAGGCACGACAAACATCCAAACCACATCGACAAAGTGCCAGTAGAGTCCCGTCGATTCGACGTGGCCCGGCGTGAGGCTGTCGCGCGAATATCCTCGCGCCACGATGATGAGAGCGATTACTCCGCCGATTACGTGCAGCAGGTGCAATCCCGTGATCGTGAAAAATGTTTGCCCGAACAGGCCGGAGCTCAGAGTGATGTTCTGGGAGAAAAGCCCGAACCATTCACGAAGGTGCAAAGCGGTAAAGAGTAGCCCTAGCGCGATCGTGCCGGACATGAATCGCATGGCCTTCGCTTTATCGCCGGACTTTGAGGCTTCGACGGCTCCGATCATGGTCAGGCTGCTGGTTACCAGTATAAAAGTCATAATCATGACGTTAACGATGCTCCCGGTTTCCAATGGCCGCTGCCAATCTGGAGTGGCCAAGCGGATGTAACCATAAACGTAGAGAAGGGCGCCAAACGTCACCGCGTCGGAAATCAGGAACAGCCACATCGTCAACTTTCGTGACGGAATTTCGTAGGGCGACTGCTCCGTCAGAGCGGCGTGTCCGTGTACGACCGAATCGGATTCACTCACAACGTCTCCCTTTTCCCGTGGTTACAATCTGGTTCGAAAGATCAGTAGCAGGTAGATCCACAAGACGCACATAAAGTGCCAATAGACCGCCACGGCATCGAAAAGGCCGCGCCTGAAAGAGACACCGCTGGAGGCAACAGAAATCACGAGGTATCCCAGCGCAACCAGGCCGCCGAAAAGATGCATGCCGTGCATGGCGGTGAGAACGTAGAAAAAGGAGCTATTGGGATTGGTTGCCAGAAAGATTCCCTGTGCAGCCAATCGATGCCAAGCAATAAGCTGTCCCACAAAAAAAACCAAGCCAAGAACGAGCGCAACGCAGAGCCAGCGCGTCGCTCGGCGAACCATGCCGCGAGGGGCCGGGAGGACGGCGTCCACAAATCGCCTCGACCGTTCAAAAGCGAGACTACTCAGAATCAATGCCAGGGTATTTAGATTCAGAATGCGCGGCAGGTCGATGTGTTGCCAATCGGCTGCCGAGCCCTCTCGCACAAACAGGGCGCTGCTGAGGGCCGCAAAGGTCATCGTAATTGCGAACACGGCGGCCCAGATACCGCTCCTGGAAGCCTCGACGGACCCTTGCTTGCCAACAGCTTGCGCATTCGCCACCGGAGTTAAAGTAATAGAAGACATCGCTTCCTATCGCTTGCGAGATTTTCCACGCGCAAGATTGAGTTCCTCGCGCACAAAAACAAGTTTCCTAGGTTTCGTCCGGTATTTGCTCGGGCGAATCCTGCATCACGAAATCTCCCTTCGAGCCCTTCACTCCATACTGATATGGATCGTGGTACACGACCGGGTGCTTGTCCCCAAAATTGTTGAAGGGCGGAGGTGACGGGATGCTCCACTCGAGTGAGGTCGCGTTCCAGGGATTGTCAGAGGCCACAGCGCCTCTAAAACGGCTGTAAACGAGATTGAATAGAAAAATGAACTGGCCTGCGCCCGTCACCAGCGCCGCGATAGTGATAAACAGATGAACTGGCATCAAGGCTGGCATGAAATCGTTCACAAATGAGGAGTATCGCCGAACATTGCCCACCAAACCGAGATAATGGAATGGCATAAAAATACAGTACGAACCCACAAAACTGATCCAGAAGTGGAGCTTGCCGAGTGTCTCGTTCATCATGCGTCCGGTCATTTTCGGAAACCAGAAATAGGTTCCGGAAAACGCGCCGAACAAAGCCGCGACTCCCATCACCATATGGAAGTGTCCAACAACAAAGTACGTGGCATGGAGAACGATGTCGATTGACGGCTGCGCCAGGAAAAAGCCGCTCACCCCGCCCGCGACAAACATCGATACGAATCCAAGCGCGAATAGCGACGCCGAGTCGATCTGAATGTTGGCTCCATACAGGCTGCCCAGGATAATCAGCACCATGACGGTCGCGGGAATCGTGATCGTGAGTGTTGGAAATGAAAACGCCAGCGAAGACATGGGATTCATGCCGCTGACGAACATGTGGTGTCCCCACACCATGTAGCTCAGAAACCCGATGGACATCATCGAGTAAATGATCGCCTTGGCGCTCAGCATAGGCTTTCGCATGCTGTTGATCAGGACGTGCGAAACGATACCCATCGCAGGCAATATCGCGATGTAGACTTCGGGATGTCCGAAGAACCAGAACAAATGTTGCCAAAGAAGCGGTGAACCTCCCGTGTGCGGCTGCAAACGATCGCTCACGACCAGACCGGATGGTATGAAGAAACTTGTGCCAGCCGTGCGATCCAGAATCAGCAAAATACAGGCCGGGAGTAAGACGGCGAATGCCAGCAAGGAAATGCACGCCGTGATGAACCATGCCCACGCCGTCATCGGCATACGCATCAACGTCATGCCCTTGGCGCGCAGATCCAGCGTCGTGGCGATAAAATTTAGCGCGCCGAGCAACGATCCGACACAAAAAATCGCGATCGAAATGCCCCAAAGGTTTTGGCCCCAGGCCATGCCAGGTCCCGCGTCTTTGCCGACGGCGCTGAGAGGCGCGTAAGCAGTCCAACCGGAAATCGGCGGACCGTCGGGAATGAAGAAGGCGGCAACCAATACGAGGAACGCGACGAACGTAATCCAGAACGACATCATGTTGAAGCGTGGAAATGCCATATCCTCCGCCCCGATTTGGATTGGCAAGAAATAATTGCCAAAGGCGGCGAACGGCGCGTTCGTCAAAACGAAGAACACCATCAGCGTCCCGTGCATGGTGAGCAGGGATAGATAGTATTCCGGCGTCATCACCCCGCCTGGCGCTCCAACTTTGGAGATCCACTCCAGGCCCGGAATGCGCGCATTCGGCCAGACCAGATGAATGCGCATCACCCACGAGAGGAACATTCCCAGGAACACCGCCACCAGCGAAAGAGCGAAGTACTGTTTCGCGATCACTTTGTGATCGAGACTGAAGACGTACTTCCGAAGAAAGCTCTCCGGCGGCGCATGAAGATGTGCCTGGGGAGCCGAAGACTCTTGCATCTGCATGCACCTCAATCAGGCCGCTCAACGAACTGGCTGAATCGAATCGTCTGCTGGCCTGCATCCTCGTTTTTACTGCTCGGACGCCTTCTGTTTCATCCACGTATTGAAATCTTCCGGAGACATCACGTTCAAGTACGCTTTCATGTTGTAGTGGCCAAGGCCGCAAAGCTGGGTGCAAAGGATTTCGTAGCGGCCGATCGTGGTTGCGGTGAAATGGATCGAGAGATCGAGCCCGGGGAGGAAATCCTGCTGAATCCGCAGTTCTCGCACAAAGAAGGAATGGCTCACGTCTTTCGCATGCATCAGAAGCAGGACTTCGCGCCCCACCGGCACGCCAAGTTCGCCTGTGACGATGTCATCGCGGGCCTCAATGTCGTTGGCCGGGTCGAGACCGAAATAGTTTTGCTCCGCTTCGTTGATCTTGTCGGGATGCAGCTGCCCGAATTTGCCGTCCGGTCCCGGATACCGAAAATAGAAAGCGAATTGTCCCGCCTGTGCCTGGACTTGCAGTGCGTCCGCGCTTGCCGGAGTGAAATACACGCTGGCCCAGGCTTTTTGCCCTTTGATGCCCAATCCCAGAATTTCGACTCCGACAAGGACGAAAGCGGCGAGCACCAGGACGCGGGCGCCCCCGGGAAAGTTTTTGAGAGCGCTTCCGGATTTGCGTCCGCTGTACTTCCAGACAAAGATCGCCAGAAGCAACTGAGCGGCCAGAAACGAAATTCCCGCCTCGATCATGGTGTCGTTCAGTTGTTCGTCGATCGCATGCCCGTGCGTGGAAATGTCCACCGGCGGCACATACATGCGAGTGACGATCGGATACGCGGACGCGAGCGCGACGATCGCCAACGTGACTGCGAACAACTTTCCCATCGGCCTTCGCCTCTTTCCGAATGCGTTTTGAAATTGCGATCGCGCCGCCAAGAATTGCGCGGGTGCTCATTTGCACCGCTCGCAGGCGGCTTTTCTAGTACGGCTTGGCTTGAAAGACAAAGTTCACGGTCTTGTTTTCGCCGCTGCCAATCGTGACTTCTTGCGACTGCTCGCCATAGGACTCGTGCCACGCCGTGACGGTGTATTTTCCCGCCGGCAGATCGGGCAAGCTGAAAGAACCATTGCGAGAAATTGAGTAGTGGGAGTTCTTCATCACCGCAAACGTAGCGTGCATCCAGGGGTGAATGTTGCACTTCACCAGGATGAACTCGGGTTTATCGTACTTTTCGGAAATCGGCGGGGATCCGGCCGGCTGCGACTTATTCCACTCCCGGTTTACCCTAGGCAGCGGATGAATGTTATGCGACGTTTGGTCGTCGTTGACAATTTCAAGCGTCTGATTCACTTGAAACGGGAGCACGTGAGGAAGATACTGGCAGCCCTTTTGCTCGAACTTTACGGATTGGCCTGGAGCGGCATCGTCCGGAATTCCGGCGGAAATGTAGACCACCACATTCTCCAAGCTGTTGTTCGCGCCGGTCACCACACTCTCCGTCGTTGTCGGCGTGGCGTGCTCCTTGGCGCAGCTCGGCTCCTTGGACATGTCGATGACTTTTTGTTTTGCGGGAGTGCCCTCGTATGTGACTTTGCCGCTCACAGTGCCGCCGCTCGGCCTGGGATTTGCCGTTGCCGAGACGGCCACTATTGCTAATGCTGGAAAAACCAATCGCATGATTCGCACAATCTTC
>Ga0265325_10001583_pt1 | contig 15862 bp, 17 predicted proteins | sample 41420metaG_FD_202090 | JGI IMG/M metagenome (GOLD analysis project Ga0265325, IMG submission 202090) | Rhizosphere microbial communities from Carex aquatilis grown in University of Washington, Seatle, WA, United States - 4-14-20 metaG | ecosystem: Host-associated > Plants > Roots > Rhizosphere...
CACGAACCGTAGGGCTGGTTGTCGCGGGTCTGGCGCTTCTCGTTCTTGACCACGTCGCGCTGGTTGTCGAGGTTGGCCTGGTCGAGGGCCTCGAGCAGGCCGCCCATCCGGTCGGCCTCGAGCCACAGCGCGGTGGCGAGGTGATGCGCGGGCACGGTCTCGTAGTAGTTGGTCCGGTCGCACCAGGTCGTGCCGTTGAGGGTGCCGCCGGCCGCGTTGACGGTCGAGAAGTGCTCGCCACGCTTGACGTTGGCCGAGCCCTGGAACATCAGGTGCTCGAAAAGGTGCGCGAAGCCGGTGCGGCCCTGGACCTCGTGGCGGGAGCCGACGGCGTACCAGAGGTTGACCGCGACGACCGGCGCCAGGCGGTCCTCGCTGATGACCACACGCAGCCCGTTGGCGAGCCGATGTTCGGTATGCGGATAGCTGATCGCGGTTGCCACTCGGCCAGCATATTGGCGGCGACGGGTGCAAGGTGGGACGCTGACCGGGCGAACGGAGGGTCCCGTGACGACTGCGCTTCAGACCGACGCGACGGTCGCCGAAGTACCGCTGGAACGCCGCCGGGTTTGGCCGCGCCTGTTGGCAAACGTGATCGCGCCGGCGCTGGCCGTCGCCGGATCGCCCACATCGACAACCGATGACCTGAGCAGCTCGTGAGCAACCATCCGCGGCGACGACACACCGGGCACCTGCCCGAGGTCGACACCAACACCGGCTTCTGGCACCGGCTGGGCAAGCTGTTCCGATCGCCTCCGCCCACCGGGCCGGTGGCGGTTGGCTTCGCGAGCTCGACCGTGGACGCCGAGCTGATGGCCGGCTACCTGCGCAGCCAGGGCATCCACGCGGTCGTGTCCTCCGACGACGCCGGCGGCATCGAGCCGGTGTTGCAGCTCAACCAACGCGTGCGCGTGCTCGTACCGCACGATCAGCACGACCACGCCCGCCGCGCCCTCGAAGAGCGGAAGTAACCCGACTCAGTTGACCTGGCGGTCGCGGCCGGCCCAATAGGGGTCGCGGAGCTTGAACTTCTGCACCTTGCCGGTCGCCGTACGAGGGATGGCGTCGACGAAGTCGATCGAGGTCGGCGCCTTGTAGCCGGCCGCCTTCTCCTTGCAGTGCGCGATCAGCTCGGCCTCGGTGACCTCGGAACCGGGGGTGCGTACGACGATCGCCTTGATCGTCTCGCCCCACTTCTGGTCCGGGATGCCGATGACCGCGCACTCGGCAACGCCGGGCGCTGAGTACAGGACATCCTCGACCTCGATCGAGGAAACGTTCTCGCCGCCGGTGATGATGACGTCCTTCTTGCGGTCGGAGATCGTGAGGTAGCCCTCGCCGTCGATCACTCCCCCGTCGCCGGTGTGGAACCAGCCGCCGTCCAGCGCGTCGGCGGTCACCTCCGGCTGGTTCCAGTAGCCCTCGAGCACCACGTTGGATCGAGCCAGCACCTCGCCGGACTCGCTTACCGCCAGCTCGACGCCGATCGCGGGCGCACCGGCCCGGCCGAGCTCCTTCGACACCTCGGTGATCGGCGCATCAGCCTGCTCGCGACGACGGCGGTTGATGGTCAGCAGCGGCGAGGTCTCCGTGAGGCCGTAGATCTGGCAGAACTCCCAGCCGAGCTCGTCCTCGATCCGCTCGATCGTCCTCGACGGCGGCGGCGCACCGGCCGCAATGACGCGGGTTACCCGGTCGCTGCCGGGCACCGGCCCGGACCATCCCGGCACGGCGTCGAGGATCGCGTTGAGAACGGCAGGCGCCGCGCACATGAAGGTCACGCCGTACTTGTCGACCCGGGCGAGGATGTCGGCGCCGTCGACCTTGCGCAACACGACCTGCGGTACGCCGAGCCCGGCCGTGGTGAACGGCATCCCCCAGCCGTTCGCGTGGAACATCGGCAACGTGTGCAGGTAGGTGTCCCAGTCGCTCACGCCGGCGTGCAGCCCGAAGGTGACCGCGTTGGTCCAGATGTTGCGGTGGGTGATCTGCACGCCTTTCGGGCGCGCGGTCGTGCCACTGGTGTAGTTGATGGTCGCGGTCGCATCCTCGTCGATGTCCGACCACGGCGCCGGCTCCCGATCGAAGCGCAGCAACGCCTCGTCGCTGTGCGTGCCGAGGGTGAACCGGTGCTTGGCGGTCACGCCGTGCAACGGCTCGTCGACCTCGGGATCGACCAGCAGGACCGACGAGCCGGAGTGATCGACGATGTACTCGACCTCCTCCGAGCGCAGCCGGAAGTTGATCGGCACCAGGATCCGGCCACTCGCCGGTACGCCGTACAGCAGCTCGAGCATCCGCGCCGAGTTCGGGGAGACGACCGCGATCCGCTCGCCCACGCCGACGCCGAGTGCATCGAGGCCGGCTTGCAGTGCGCGCACCCGCCCGGCCAGCACCGTGTAGGTCATCTCGCCGAGCGAGTCAGGGCCGGTCGGCTCGTCGACCACGCCGATCCGCCCGCCGTACACGCGCTCGGCCCTGGCCAGGAAGTCGGCAGACGTCAGCGGAACCTTCATGGACAGGACCCTACGTCGCGAGCAGGTCTACCGGGCACCACAGGTCGCCCCGCCTCCCCGATTGGCAGAGATCCCCACCACCGGGCATAGCCGCTTCCGAACGGTTTGTGATCCATTAGCAGTACTGGGCTACTCGTAACGGTTCACGAACCGCGCTGAGCCGGTCTGCCCGCCATGCCAGCCGGGCTCAGGCCAGGCGGATGCCGCTACTCGGACCCGATTGATGGCGCCCACGACGGCCTGTGAATCAGGCAAAATGGGTGCCCTGCGGGATCTGCGTACACGTCTCCCTGCAGGTGGCGCGCCCCGATCGTTAGGACATTCTTTCGGGCCGTCTCAAGGTCATCAACCATCACATCAAGGTGACTCTGCTGGGGAACCTTCGGGTCGGGCCAGCTGGGCGCGACGTGATTTCGTGCGAGTTGGAAGGCGATACCTGACGTTGTCTCATCCCTGGCAACGACGCAGAAGTCATCGCTCCTGTACGTGACTGGCTGCCCTAAGAGCCGCGCGTAGAAATCCGCGACCTGCTGCGGGTCACGGCAGTCGAGGATGACGTGATGGAGCCTTCCGATCACAAGGGAGATACTGCCATGGCACGTCGAGTATGTGCCGATGGCCAGCGGCCCTCGTACCGACGCTCCGCGTGTGACAATTGGCGCCGACATCGTCCGTGACGATGGTCGGCACGAGTGCGCATAGGGGAGCCGCTACAGAGCATTTCGATTGGCAGGAGCTGCTTCGCCTATCGGCTGATCTTCAGGGTGAAGCTTCCAGCTGAGCCAATGGCGCCAGAGCAGGGGTTCTTTGCGCCGGTACAGCTGTCGTAGGACACGTCCACCGAGATTGACCCGGGTTTGGCAGCGATCCAATAGCCCGAAGGATGGCGAAGCAGACCGATATCGCGGTAGCCGAGGCCGAACGCACTCGAGCAGCCGGACAGTGTCGAGACGTTGATAGCGTCGCCGACCTTGGCCTGCACGAGCATCCCATCGAAAAGTTGGATGTGGCGGCCCGCCACCGCCAGTGCAGCCAAGGTGCCCTTGCACGGACCATTCCGGATAGCGATTGCGTTCGGCGGGGGCTGCACCGGGGTGGAGGCGCTCCGCGCGTGACCGGTGCACGACGACGCAGTCGTAACGGCGAGGACCGCGACAGCGGCCGCTGCACTTGCGCGCGCCACGAGGGCCAGCACGCCCTAACAGTACGGCTGACCTGCGCCACCGGGTTAGCAACCGATGTAGAGGTGCCGTTCGGCGCGTGCGCCGTGCACCTATTGGTGCCGGTTAGGCGTACCGGAGAAGCAGTACTCCAACCACGGCACCTGTCGCGCCGGCAATGGCGAGCCCGCCGGCCAACACGCGTCGACCCGCGGTCGAGCGCCGCCCGCTACCTCGCAGGACCCACCCCGCGCCCAGGAGCAAAGCTGCATCAGCCGCGAAATCGACCGGGCCGTCGATGACAACGGACGTCCCGAGTAGTGCACCGAGCCCAGCCGCGACCACAGCTATCGCTACCAAGCCCGAGCCTGGGACCCGCCTCGCCTTGCTGTCGAAACTCGAGAACACTGCACCGAGCAGACCGACAGCCCCGAAGAGAGCGATGGCGATCAATGCCGATAGCGCTACGAACGCTAGGAAGGCGCCACCAAGCCAGCGAACGGGCTCACGGGGGACTACTGCGAAGCGCCCGGAAACCACGAGCAGCACGATGTCGGCTATGACAACGAGCACGAACAGGATGCCGCCCTCGATGGGGAGATTGATGGAGCTACTGGAATCCGCGCTCTTGGAGTCGATCCACAACACGTGTCCCCGTAGGCCCAGCACGCTCGACTTGCTAGGCCGAATCGTGATGATCCGAGTCGACTCCGTGGCTGCGCTCACACTCGCATCTTGCACCGCTTCACTGTCATGCACCTAACGCCGAACCGAGCCTCGGTGCCGCTCCAGGCCAGTGGATCGGACGTCTTCAGGCTGACTGATGGGATGATCGTTGGCATGGCCGCCGAACTCGCCGGCCGCGACCAATATCGACCGAGACGCAGGAGGCAATGAGAGCGAGTGAGCCGGTTCCGTCTGCCGCACCGGAGCGGCGTCCGTGGAAACTAGGAGCAGCGCGGATCCGGGGATTCTTGGGTGCCCTCCTTGGACTAGGTATTTGGTTCTCATTTCAAGCAGGAGGACTGTGGGACGCGCTCGGTGGCGCTCTGGTAGTACTCGTCGTCGTATTTGAATTCTCGATCCGTTGGCTGAAGCGCCAACCGAAGTAGCCCGCCTCACCTCCACTAAACGTGTCCCATATCTCTACCGTTCCCCGCTCGCCTAATGCCTCGGCGGATTTCACAAGGCCTGATCACGGGGCTAGCCGCTCTCGCGCTGGTGAACGTCCTGTAGGTGCCGATCCGGGGCGCAGGTTAGGTTGCGGCTATGACCGATGCCGCCGACGCTGTTTGGAACCGAGCCGCAATGCATGCCGGCGGGCTCGATGCACGCGCCGGAGACCAGACCGTTGCTGCCATGTTGCGCTTTCACGGTCGCGCCATGAGCAGCGGCGTTGTCGATGCGTTGATGGAGTTGGACCCGATCGAGTTGGACGACGCGATCGACGGCTATAGGTACATCGGCCTCGACGGCGCCGCAGACGTGACCTTCTCGCTTAGGCAGGAGGTCGACCTCAGGGCGCACGAGGATGGCTTCGAGGGTGAGGCCGATTCGCGTTACGCATCGGTGGTGCCTGACGATGCCACACTCGCGGCGGCGTTCGAGCAGCTATTCCGGGACCGCCCTGGCGATTTCGCGCCAATCGGATAAGTGCCGCTCGGGCTCGTCCAGAGATGCTGCACCGAAAGGGCTCTGGCCAGTACAGTTTCCGCACAGGGGCGCAACGGCGGCGTCAGCGTCACAGGTAACTTTGCGGGGTTGGCGTGCGGAAGTCATCAGCGGTTCAGATCCGCTAGATATGAGCCGCGTCCTCGATGGCCTTCCCGCGGCGATTTGGCGGGCCGCAATGTGGGATCACCGCCGTGGACTTAGCGCCAGTGAACTCGCCGACGACACCGTGGTCAGTATCGATTGGGATCTCCGTTCAACGGTATTCACCTTCACCGCAGCCTCGTTTGTTATCCTGGGCAGCGCTGCCGGTGGGTTGGTCGCGCTGGGCAAGAACACCACCGGCAACTCCGCGGCGATCCTGCACTTCCTCGCGATGTTTCTCTTCGCGTACCCACCCCTGTCGGGCTTAGCGCTGTACGGCATGGCAGCCGTGCTCTGCTACCGCAACTCAGCACCGGCCGACGACGGCAGGCGCCCCTCGTGTTTCGGCGGCATTGGTTCGATCCCGAACATCTGGCCAGTCCTCAACGCGCTAACTCTCGGGCTCGCGGTCGGCGCAGGCTTGATCTGGGGGCCTTCGTTCAGGTAACCAAAGCATCCGGCAGCCCAGGTATAGCGCGCCCAGTTCGTGGTCCACCGAGAGTTCAAACTGGGGTGCCGTTCGCGCTTGTCTGGGCGATGATCGATCCCGTGGATGAGGAAACCGAGTCATGGACTTGTCGCCACTTCTCTCTTGCGAACCCGCGAGCTGACGGCGCCGAAGACCTTCCACGTTTGCTACGACGAGTCGCGGATCACGTGGAGGCCGCGGGGATCAAGCCGATGGAGATACTCGATCTGACATTCGAGTCGGAGATCACTGAGGACGGTCCTTGGTGGTCGGCCACCGTCTACTGGCAGCCTGACGTCGAATAGGTGATGTTTCTGTGCGCACGTCGGATCGTCGCGCCGGTGAGATCATGAACCCCATGACGATGGACGCCGCGCCGCGTGAGAACGGTCCCTTCACGGGTGCCGGCCGGCGCACCACCCAGTACGGCGGCGTGCAGGCGGCCCTGTCCAGGCAGGTCCTGGCCGGAGCGCTGTCTACGACGATCGAGCAGCTTGCCCGACGCCTCGATCTGCGAGTGGAGCGATCCTTCAACGAGGTCCATGATTGCCAGTACGCGTACTTCGAGACCGGGGAGGACGCCTTCACTCTCGTGAAGTGGAGTCCGGCACCCAATGTCGAGCTCTACGCGTACATCGCCAACCCTGATGGGCGCGACGGTGACCATAGCGCCCGACCCGAGTTGCGTCGCTTCCTTACGTTGGCGGATGTCGGCATAGAGGAGGTGGTCTTCCCGCCCAGGTCGAGGCTCGACGGTTTCTAGGTGATGCCCGCGGCCCGAGCAGCGGTGATGCTCCAGCACAACTCGACCCGGCGTTCTCGGCTGATCGACCCCTTCGTTGGTCAGTGAGGCGTCGATTTCTCCTCGTCGTCTGTCGACTCGAAAATCCGTGTGTAGAGCGGGTGGTCCTCCTGGTCCAGAACGCGGACCACGGCTGGTCCGTCGCCGTCGACGACTACGACGAAGGCACCCGTGTCCGCGATTGGGCGTCGGGTTGTTTCCGCGCCCTCTTGAAGCTCCACCCAGCGCGCATCTGACCCGGCAGAACCCACGACCATCCGGCAGATCCAGGAGCGACTCGAGCCGTACCGGCCACTGTCACTGCGTACCTCCCGCGGCTCGAGTGACGTCTTCGTCGATGTGCCTCCCGGCCAGTCGTCGCTACCCGAACCATCAGGTAGGTCCCAACCGTCGGGCCCTCGTCGGTAGGTGTAATGCGTAGCCACGTAGTGCTCGTCGGTTCCACAGTACGGGTCGTGAGGACAGTCCTCGATCGCATACACAGCACCGAACCGCGGTCCGGTCCACATCGCGACCGGAACCGGCTCACCCGGCGATACCCGGTCGGGCAATACAGGCAGCCCCGTTTCGAGCACTGGAAGGTGCCGGGCAGCATCAAAGCCGGTCTTCGCGGTCATGACCGGAGCCTAGAGCCGGTTGAGACCAACTAGTCGCCTCTCCCGTGGAGCGGTACAAGAAGTGCCGTTCTAGTCGCCCGAATCCGGGATTTGCCTGACCGACTCGGCCATCCTCGTCTCGCTCGTGCGTAGGCTGCCGCCGGAGGCAGCGACCCACCACTTGCCGGTGGTGGACCGCAGGCAGTAGTTCTTGTCCCGGTGACGGGGGTTGGTATCGATCACAACCCAAGCTTCATCTCCGACTACCTCGCAAGACTCAACCCGTGCCTGCGCTGCCGGGAGGCTGGCCCACTCTGCCAGCGCCGCTTCCTGAGGGGTATCGAAGCCGTCGTCGTCCACGTCTTGACCATATGGCGACGCACAACGAGAAGTGCCGCTCGGTCTGATATTGATCTAAGGTTCGCGGGGTGACGCCGAGGTCGCGTGAGCCCATGCCCCTGTGCGGCAAGCATCCGGCGGAGCTTGCCCTCACTCTGGCCGGACGAGACTGCAAGATCTGCGGTCGCATGACCAACTCGGTCTACGTGATGTGCGGGTGGTGCGCCCAAGAGCGGGGAGTCTGTGTGCTGGATGGGAACCCGATCGAGCGCGTCGGTTAGGTGCAGTTGCCCTCCAGGCACCAGAGGTGTCGTTCGGATCCACCTGTGATCTAGATCGGTGACAACCTTCACCCGTGCCTCCGCGTCTAGGGACTGTGAAGCGTCGATCGGGACTCGGCCTCGTGGTCGTCCTAGCTCTCGTGCTGGTCGGATGCGGCTCAACCACTTCTCAGCCAACTGTCGCCGGACGTGCCACGCCCTCCGTGCGGTCGAACCAAAGTCAGCACCTACAAGTCACCGATGGTGGACGCCTTCTCGAGCACTTTGAAGGTCTCCTGCATTCGACCTTCGGATCGAAGGCAGTGTGCGCGCGAGCCGACCGGAGCGGACCGATGATCTTCGTGGCCAACGGATGCTCCCCGCTCGCCAAGTACGACCCGTACTTCTACACCTTCGCGCATCCGGTCAATACGACATTGCGGCTGTCACACCGTGAGCCGCGCAACTTCGGGAACTACCCGCGGGTCATTGTGATCCGTGGGGAGACCGTCAGGTGCAACACCGGCAAGCACCCGAGATATCTGATCTCCTACGCCGACGCTGCCTCATTCTCGCTGGGCTGCCTCGCTCCTCAGTAGGCGATCCGAGTGCCGATATCGCCCGCGACGATGGGCGGCGCAATGCCGCAGAGGTGCCGTTCGGAGTCGGTACCGGCGCGGTCATCCCAAACGGTTCTCCTGTACTCCGCTTACCTGAGGACTCCGGTTAGGCGGCCGCCTTGGCCCTTGAGGCACGTTTCGCGCTGCGGCAGTTAGAGGGTGTATTCGCTAGTCGCGTTTGAGGGGGCGGCTGTGTGCCTGTGGCCCGGCGTCCAGGTGATTAGCGGGAATGGGTAGGCACCGGCGAGTGGGTGGACTGAGCGCACGACGTGGCCTGTTGTCGGGTTGAGAAGGACAGCGCGAGGCGGCCCGATCATTGAGTATGTGGTGAGCTGGTGGTCGGTCCACCAGAAGTTCTGCGTCTCGGTGAGTCTCGTGCTGAATGCGAGTTGACCGTCGGCGCGGTAGCCGGTGACACCGATCTGGCGGCCGCGCCGGTCCGTGAAGGATCCGATGATCTCGGGATGTTCCGCGACCGGGCTAGTCAGCCGTGGCAGGACATGTGAGACGCGCCAGCGACGCGTATCGACGATGGTTGTCTTGGCGACGACGGTACGAAGACGCCTGCCGCGGTCGATGGCAACGGTGTCATCACCGGCGACCAGCAGACGATGTTTGGACAAGATGCTGACCGTTCGGTCATGGTGCGCCAGTGCGCCGGCGGAGCCGTCGTTGGTGCTTGTGAAGGCCAAGTAGTGGGCGGCCAGCAGATTCGGGACATGGTGAGCACTCAGGTGAAGATCGCTCAGGGTGCCGCTGACGATGACAGACCGGGAAGACACGTAGAGCCGGCCGCCACCGACGGTCAGACCCGGAGAGACGGCTGCGCTGCCGACGTTTCCTGGATCAACGAATCCAGCGCGGACGGTGGGCAACGACCTGGTGCGTAGGTGCCCGCCCCGAGTGACCTCGACGAGCTCGGTGGGTCCGATGGAGGCCAAGTCTCGTGGTCCGAGCAGGAGAACCGCGATGCCTGCAGTCGTCGTTGCCGCAGCGATAACCGACCGGTGCAGATGTCGCAGTCGGGTCACTCGACGCGTCTGCGGGTCCACCCAAATCAATGTCGCCGGCGTCGAAACATGCGCGGCCTCGGGCTGCTCGATGACGACGAGACGGCTAGGGGCCGGCCAGCTGATCGGGAAGGCACTGGGATATCCCGGTTGGTGCCCGGGGAACGCCCTCCGGACAACGTTGGATCGTCCGAGGCGGGCCAGGTCGGCGAGGTAGACCTCACCGTTTTCTCCGCCGAGTGCAAGCGTGTTGCCGTCGGGGCTGACGATGTACTGGGTTGGGTAGTCGGGAAGCGTCGAAGAATGGCCGCTCAACGGTCGCAGCGTGGTCGGATCGAGCTGCGCAAGGCGTGTCTGGCCACCAGAAAACGGTGATTCAACGCCAATCAACTCGCGGGTTGCACGCGCCCGTTTCGGTGCGGAAGACGCTGTCGGCGTAGCCTCCCGCACCACCGATCGGGCGAATGCAGCCGCTCCTCGCGAAGCTGGGGCAGAACCCGCGCACCCGCTGAAAGCCAGTACGCCTGCCGCGGCAACAACGACCACCAGGCTTCTCATCACCTCAGTGTGACGCCCATCAAGTGCGCTGGGTTGGGCCAGGCGCTCGGGAGAAGCGCTGAGCGCAGAGGTGCCGATATCGTCCGCGACGATGGTCGGCACAGTGCCGCAGAGGTGATGCTCCTACTGTCAAACGCGGAGGTGTTTGGGCAGTAGGTCGTAGGTCTCGCGGGCGACGTAGCGCTTGAGGCAGCGAATGATTTCAGTTTTGCTGAGGCCTTCTTTGGTGCGTCGTTCGACGTAGTGCTTGGTGCGTGGGTCGCTGTTCATCCGGACGATGACGATCCGCCAGAGTGCGCTGTTGCCTTGCCGGTCGCCGCCGCGGTTGAGCCGGTGGCGGACGACTTTGCCTGAGGACGCTTCGATCGGGTTGGAGGCGAGCAGCGCCGCCCAGCTGCGTTCGTCGCGGAGCCGTTCGGGGTTGTCGCCGGCAGCGAGCAGCAGTCCGGTTGCGGTGTCGGGTCCGACGCCGTGCGCGGCGCATAGTTGCGGCGCGATGGTGGTGGTGATGCGCCGTCGCCGCGCGTCGAGCAGCGCGATCTCCTCGTTGAGGTCGGTGACGCGGCGGGCGAGGCCGCGCAATGCCAGCTTGGTCACCGTGACCAGGTCGTCGCGGTCACCTGGCCGGAAGCTGGCGCAGGTCGCCAGCAGCTCGCGGCGACGCAGCGCCCGCAGTTCGGCGCGCAGATCATCCGGAGCGGTGGTGATGAGATCGCGGATCTGGTTCAGCGCCTGCGTGCGGGACTTGTGCGCGCTGCGATGCACGATCTTCAATGCCCGCAACGCCTCCACCGCACCGTCATGGCTCTTGGGCTTCCCGGTCGCGTCACCATTGATGACCGCGCGCGCGGCGGCGATCGCGTCGACAACATCAGTCTTGCCGTGCCGGCGCCGGACCTGCCGGTTCGGGCGGTGCACCTCGATCACCTCGACACCTTGATCGGCGAGATGCCGCGCCAGGCCAGTGCCGTAGGAACCGGTACCTTCCACCCCAACCCGGTCCGGTTCACCGAACCCCCGCAGCCAGCCCAGCAATCGGCGGTAGCCGGCCGCGCTGGTCGGGAAGCTTGCCGTGCCGAGCACCGAACCGAGCCCATCACACGCCGCAGCAACGTGAACATCGGCGTGGGTATCCACACCACCAATGACAACTCTCGTCGTCAATGCCATCGTGGTCATGCCAGTCCTCTCAGTCGAGTTGAGCAGGGCAGGCACGCACAAGCCGACGGTCGGACAGGACAGGGACGGGGCCTCTAGCCAGGCTCCTACTAGGTCACTCCCACCGGCAGGCACGTGCAAAGGTGTCTCCCGCCCGGTCGACGGATCACCTACAGGGCAACCTCGAAAGGTGCCGGCCGCTCATTCGGGTCAGACCGGGCGGGAGACGCCGCCATTCAACATCCCTGCCGCTCGCGGACAGTCGCAGCCGGTCTTATTCGCCGCTGGACGTTCTGTTTCGCATGAGATTGGCGATCTGCTGGTATCTCCCGACCGGGACAAGGTGCACTCCGTCGAACGCGCCTGACTCCCGAAGCATGGCGACGAGGTCAAGGGCCAAGCGGACCCCGGCGTCGCGGTCATGCTCCAACGCGGTGATCAACTCCTCGGGCACGTTGATCTCCGGTAAGTCCGCTGCGACGCGCTGCGCCATTTTCGCGCTGGCCATCACAAGCACGCCGGCGTAAACGCGCCCCGTATAGGTGAGGCTCTGTCGCCAGGCGATCACCTTCTCAGCGTCGTAGCTCGCTTGGACCAGCCAGAAATCAGCATCGCCTTTCCACCGCGGCATCTCAGCGCCGCAACGCGCCGTCACACCCAGCGAGAACGTGGCGTGGGGGTAGGAGCGGGCCTCACTAAGCATGCGTCGGACTGTCAGGTCTGAACGTCCGCCGTCGACCGGGTCATCACCGCGGACGAAGAGAAAATCCCGCACGCCGTAAGCCGCAGCCGTCAACAGATCGCGTCGAAAACCCAGCAGATTGCGATCTCGACTGTTGACGCAAGCGATCGCGCGGCCGCCGAGATCGGCCACCTCACGCGCCACGGCGATGCTCGACACCGTGGCCCGGCCAATGTGGTTGTCCGGAATAAGAAACAGGTCGGTCACACCGTCGAACGCCACGATCTGACGGCGAACCCGCCGCAGATCAGGAGTGGTGGCAGGCTCGATCTCACACATGATCGCGAAATCGTCAGTCTCGGTCGCCACCGCGCCATGATCCCTGATGCGTTCGGCCCACGGAGAAGTGCCGCTCGGGTACGGACCCGCGGGAGGTGAGAGCGGTTCGCCTCGCGGTCATGCGGTGCCACTTGTTGGACTGAGCGCTGTTTGGACGAAGCGGATTGCTTCGTCGGCACTGAGGCCGATTTCGCGGCTAAGCGTGGCATAGCGTTGCGCGGCGTTGAGCAGACGCTCGCGTGCCCGGTCCCCGTCGGTCGTGACAACGGTGCCTCCACGGCCGCGGGTCTCGACCAGGCCTGCGGCTTCGAGTTCGCGGTAGCTGCGGGCGACGGTGTTGATCGCGAGTCTGAGGTCGCCAGCGAGTTGGCGGACCGTCGGCAGGCGCGTGCCGGGCACCAGAGCGCCATCGGTGATCTGTCCGGCGATCTGCGCGCGGACTTGCTCATAGGGCGGCATCGGCGAGGTCGTATCCACCGTGATCATGGCCGGTCTACTTGCGGCGGCGGGCTGGTGAAACCGCGCGGCTGCGCCAGCACTGAGCCCCACGGCGCCGTCTGATCGCCGCCCAAATAAATTGTATCGGCCATTGTCTTAATCTACTATGACAATGGCTGCGACACAAGACTTGCGACGTCGCACTGTCGTCATGCATGTAAGCCTGCCCTGTACGTGCGCTCCGGGACCTTTGTCCGCAGCGGCGCGTCGCGACCGCAAAGCGTCGTACGCCGGATCTAGCGTCAGCCCATGGCGACCAAGGCCGCGACCCGTCCGGCGTATCGATGCGAGGACTGCGGCCTCGAGGTCGCCAAGTGGGTCGGTCGGTGCCCGGAGTGCCAGGCCTGGGGCACCGTGCTCGAGCTCGGCGCCCGGCCGGGGCTCGCGATCGTCGCCGGGCCGGTCAGCGCACCGGCGCTGCCGATCGCCGACGTGCCGGCGCTCGGCGCGCAGCACCGGCCGACCGGTGAGTCGGAGTTCGACCGGGTGCTCGGCGGCGGGCTGGTGCCAGGGTCGGTCGTGCTCGTGGCCGGCGAGCCAGGGGTGGGCAAGTCGACGCTGGTGATCAGCGCCGCAGCCAAGGTCGCGGCCGGCGGCGCACGCTGCCTGCTCGTCACGGGCGAAGAGTCCGCCGCCCAGGTCCGGATGCGGGCCGGCCGGGTCAACGCGCTCGCCAGCACGCTCTATCTGGCCGCCGAGACCGATCTCGCCGCGGTGCTCGGGCACGTCGACGCGGTCGGCCCGGACGTCCTCATCGTCGACTCGGTGCAGACGATCGCGTCCGCCGGGGTCGACGGCTCGGCCGGCGGCGTTGCGCAGGTCCGCGAGGTCGCCAGTGCGCTGATCCGGCTGGCCAAGTCCCGCGGCCTCGCAGTGATCCTGATCGGACACGTCACGAAGGACGGCGCGATCGCCGGGCCGCGCACGCTCGAGCACCTGGTCGACGTCGTGCTGTCGTTCGAGGGCGACCGGCACTCCCGGCTCCGGCTGATCCGCACCGTCAAGAACCGCTTCGGCGCCTCCGACGAGGTCGGCTGCTTCGACCTGCGCGACGACGGGATCGTCGGCCTCCCGGACCCCTCCGGCCTGTTCCTCGCCCACGGCGCCACGCCGGTCGCCGGCACGTGTGTCACGGTGACGATGGAAGGCCGCCGGGCCCTGGTCACCGAGGTCCAGGCACTCGTCGGCGCACCTCAGAACACGACCCCGCGGCGCGCCACGAGCGGGCTGGACAGCCAGCGGATCGCGATGCTGCTGGCGGTGATCGAGCGCCGCCTCGACGTCAAGCTCTCCGATCGCGAGGTCTACACCGCAACCGTGGGCGGCGTTCGTCTGGCCGAGCCGGCTGCGGACCTTGCGCTCGCGCTCGCGATGATCGGCGCGCTTCACGACACCGCGCTCCCGCCCGGGGTGATCGCGATCGGCGAGGTCGGGCTGGCCGGGGAGCTCAGACCGGTCTCGGCGATCCGGGTCCGGCTGGCCGAGGCTGCGCGGCTCGGCTTCACCAGCGCGGTCGTTCCGCGCAACTGCGGCAGCGACCACCCGCAGCTGCGCACGATCGAGAGCGCCAATCTCGAGGATGCCGTGCGTCACGCACTGCCGCACACTCGCCGCTGACCCGAGCACCACGAACTCGCCCGTACACTCAAAGCCGCCTTCATCGAGCGCGCGACGAGGAGTCCGGTGGCAACCTCCGACCGACCCGACGGCGAACAGCTGCGCGCAACCCTCGCCCAGATCGCTCCCGGCACCGCGCTGCGCGACGGCCTCGAGCGGATCCTGCGCGGCCACACCGGCGCCCTGATCGTGTTCGGCTACGACAAGACGGTCGAGTCGCTGTGCACCGGCGGGTTCCCGCTCGACGTGGAGCTGTCATCGACCCGGCTGCGCGAGCTGGCCAAGATGGACGGCGCGGTCGTGCTGGACGACTCGTTGACCAAGATCGTGTGGGCGGCCACCCACCTGGTGCCGGATCCCACCATCCCGACCGACGAGTCCGGCACTCGGCACCGCACCGCGGAGCGGGTGGCCAAGCAGACCGGCTACCCGGTGGTCAGCGTGAGCCAGTCGATGCAGATCATCGCGTTGTACGTCGAAGGCCGTCGATACGTCCTGGACAACTCCGCCGCAATCCTGTCGCGCGCCAACCAGGCGCTGGCCACGCTCGAGCGATACAAGATGCGCCTCGACGAGGTCAACGGCACCCTGTCGGCACTCGAGATCGAAGACCTGGTCACGGTCCGCGACGCGGTCGCGGTGACGCAGCGGCTCGAGATGGTGTTGCGGATCGCCTCGGAGATCGAGGGGTACGTCGTCGAGCTCGGCACCGACGGCCGCCTGCTGTCGCTGCAACTCGACGAGCTGATGGCCGGCGTCACCCAGGAGCGCGACCTGATCGTGCGCGACTACCTGCCGACCCAACACGGCCGCAAGTCGCGCACCGTGGCCGACGTCCGGGCCGACCTCGACAACGTCTCGGCCACGGACCTGCTCGACCTCGCCGTCATCGCCCGGGTGTGCGGCTTCGGCGCGAGCTCCGACGTACTCGACAATGCGGTGTCGCCGCGCGGCTACCGGCTGCTGGCCCGGGTCCCGCGGCTGCCACCCGCGGTCGTCGACCGGCTGGTCGAGCACTTCGGTGGCCTGCAGAAGCTGCTCGCAGCGTCGATCGACGACCTGCAGCTCGTCGAAGGCGTCGGCGACACTCGCGCCCGCTCGGTGCGCGAAGGCCTGTCGCGGCTGGCCGAGTCGTCGATCCTCGAACGCTACGTCTGAGCCGCCGCGAAACGGTCAGGACGCGAGGACCGAAGCGCTGCCGCCGGGCAGGGTATCGGCCCAGCCTTCGGCGGTGACGTCGAGCATGCGCTGCAGGTCGACCAGGAGCACCGGCCCACTCGCGCTACGACGAAGCCCGATCACGTACGCCGGCAAGGTCTTCGCCGGTGGCTCCGCAGCGGGCGGCAGGTCCTTCGGGGACAGCACCGCGATGACCTCGTCGACCGCCACACCGACCGGATCGCCCGCGACCTCCATCACCAGG
>Ga0265325_10001585_pt1 | contig 15856 bp, 10 predicted proteins | sample 41420metaG_FD_202090 | JGI IMG/M metagenome (GOLD analysis project Ga0265325, IMG submission 202090) | Rhizosphere microbial communities from Carex aquatilis grown in University of Washington, Seatle, WA, United States - 4-14-20 metaG | ecosystem: Host-associated > Plants > Roots > Rhizosphere...
TACGGGAAAAGATCTCACGGGCGAAGGGAATGTTCTTCACCGATTTCAGCGGCATCACCGTAGAGCAGGCGACAGAGCTTCGCAGTGAGTTCCGGAAATTGGGCGTCGACTACAAAGTCGTGAAGAATACGCTTGCCCGGAAAGCGCTTGAAAGCGTTACAGGATACGATGCAGTCTATAAAAGCCTTGCCGGTCCGACCGGTATTGCTTTCAGCTACAACGATCCCGTAACACCGGCAAAGATCATAAAGAAGTTCCACGACAAGAACGAAAAACTTTCCTGCAAAGCTTGCGTGATCGACAATCAGGTGTTCGACGGGTCGAAGCTGGATGAGTTGTCGAAGCTTCCGTCGCGCAACGAGATCATCGCGAGCATTCTCGGGTCCATCCAGGCTCCGGCCTCCGGCATCGTCGGCGCGATCAACGCCGTTATGCGGGACCTCGTCGGGGTTATCGATGCGATCGAAAAGAAAAAAGCAGCATAGTTTTTTGTCGGTTTAATGTAAAATCTAATTTATCTAAAGGAGAACGGTACAATGTCAGCAGTAACTGAATTAGTTGAAAAAATAGAGAAACTCACGTTGCTCGAAGCAGCGGAATTAAAGAAAGCGCTTGAAGAAAAATTCGGCGTTACCGCCGCCGCACCGATGATGATGGCCGGACCGGCCGCAGCCGCAGCGGCCCCGGCAGCAGAAGCGCAGACGGAATTCACCGTTGTGCTGAAGGAAGCCGGCGCGCAGAAGATCAACGTCATTAAAGTCGTTCGTGCCGCAACCGGACTCGGCCTGAAAGAGGCGAAGGATCTTGTTGACGGCGCCCCGAAGAACGTGAAAGAAGGAATCAATAAGGACGATGCAGAAAAGTTAAAGAAGGAACTCGAAGAGGCCGGCGCAAAAGTAGAGCTGAAGTAATAGCGCCCCGAACACGAGCTTTCTCTGAACTTTTTCTGAAAGGTCCATGTTACGTGTATAGAATACGTACTCTATTTTAGCAACTGGACAAGCCGATGGCATCCGCCGAGGGCGGAATACGCTATCGGCTTGTTCAGTCTAATCGGCGGTGACGCCGGTTGAGGCGAAGGGATCAACGGAAGCAGAAAACGATCGTTGTGCATCGAGTCGCCCACATACCACTTTCGTTCTCCTCGATGAACACAATGAGCTTTTCCTTCCCAGTGGAATTACGATTTCTCAGAATATTGTCTAACAATTAAAGGGTCGCAGGACCCGAAGGAGTGGTTGCATTGAAAAACCAATCCAATGGAACAAACGGGCAGGATAGCGCCCGGGTGTCGTTCGCAAAGATTCCAACCGTCGTCGAATACCCCGATCTGCTGAACGTCCAGATGGAATCGTTCGAACATTTCTTGCAAGAACGCATCCCGCCGCACAAGCGGAAGAACAAAGGGCTGCAGCAAGTATTCCTCATGAATTTCCCCATTACCGATACGCGCGAGAATTACCTTCTCGAATTTGTCGAGTATTATGTCGAGAAACCGAAATACTCGATGCGAGAATGCCAGGAACGCGGACTGACGTACGCTGTGCCGTTGAAGGCAAAGCTCCGGCTCTCTTCCAAGGCAGAGAATGGGAAAGATTTTTCAGATACGATCGAGGAAGTGGTATACCTCGGCAACCTGCCGTATATGACCGACCGGGGAACATTCATCATCAACGGAGCGGAACGCGTGATCGTCAGCCAGCTCCACCGCTCGCCCGGCGTCTTTTTCGGCGAATCGGTCCACCCGAACGGCACGCCGATTTTTTCGGCGCGCATCATCCCGTTCCGCGGGTCGTGGGTTGAGTTCACGACGGACATCAACAACGTCATGTACGCCTACATCGACCGGAAGAAAAAATTTCCCGTCACGACGCTGCTCCGCGCCCTCGGTTATTCCTCAGACGACGAAATCCTGGAATTGTTCGGTCTCGTTGAAGAAGTAAAGCTTGCCGACATTGATTTGAAAGACTATCTCGGACGCATCATCTGCGGCGACATCGTGGACAGAAAAACGGGCGAGATCATCATCAACAAGGATGCGACGCTCAGCGAGGAAATGATCAAGAAGATCAAGAAGGCGGAAGTGAAAAAGATCCGCTTCTTGAAATCGGAAGAGACGGCCGAACGTTCCGTCATCGCGAATACAATTCAGAAGGACAGCGTCCACAGCGAGGAAGACGCCCTCGAGGCGATCTACCGTCAGCTGCGCTCGGGCGACGCACCGGATCTCGACACGGCGAAGAACCTCATCGACAAATTATTTTTCAATCCGAAACGCTATGACCTGGGCGATGTCGGCCGTCATCGGCTCAATTCAAAATTAAAGCTGGACATTGCCGCTACGACGACCACGCTGACGAAGGACGATATCATTGCCATCATAAAATATCTTCTCAACTTGCAGCAGGGCAAAACGTCGGTCGACGACATCGATCATCTTGGTAATCGCCGCGTCAGAACGGTCGGCGAACAGATTGCCGCGCAGTTCAACGTCGGTCTTTCACGAATGTGCCGTACCGTGCGCGAACGGATGAATATCCGCGATCAGGAGGCATTCACTCCCGCGGACTTGGTGAATGCTCGGACGATCACAAGCGTCATCAACGCATTCTTCGGAACGAACCAACTCTCGCAGTACATGGACCAGACGAATCCGCTGGCGGAACTGACGAACAAACGCCGCATGTCGGCGCTTGGACCGGGCGGATTGACGCGCGAGCGCGCAGGCTTCGAAGTGCGCGACGTTCATTATACCCACTACGGGCGGTTGTGTCCTATTGAAACTCCCGAAGGTCCGAATATCGGGTTAATTTCATCGCTCTGCATGCATGCACGGGTCAACGAGTTTGGATTCATCGAGACTCCCTACCGGCCTGTGCGAAAAGGAAAAGTGTCGGAATCGGAGATCGAATACCTCAACGCGGAACAGGAAGACGAATACATTATCGCCCAGGCTAACGTGCCGCTCGACGAACGGGGCCGTTTCAAAACGGACCGAGTCACGTCACGGCATCGCGGCGATTTCGTCGTCCATCCGCCGGACGATATCCAGTACATGGACGTTGCGCCGACGCAGATCGTCAGCGCCGCGGCCGCGCTCATCCCGTTCCTCGAACACGACGATGCGAACCGCGCGCTTATGGGTTCGAACATGCAGCGTCAGTCGGTACCGCTCCTTCGCCCCGATTCCCCGATTGTCGGAACTGGGCTTGAGGAAATGGTCGCCCGCGATTCCCGCACTTGCGTTATCGCTGAACGGGCGGGCGTTGTCGAAAATGTGTCCGGCGACAGGATCATCGTTGTCTACGATATCGATGAAACCAACACCGAGGCGCTCGTCAGCTTCGACGATAAGCGCCGTGTGGAATACCATCTCACAAAATTTTTCCGGACAAACCAGGATACCTGCATCAATCAAAAAGCGATCGTGGTGCCAGGGCAGCGTTTCAAAAAGGGCGAAGTTCTTGCCGACGGATGCGCGACAGATCACGGGGAGCTGGCGCTTGGGCGCAACGTTCTGGTCGCCTTCATGCCGTGGCGCGGATATAATTTTGAAGACGCCATCATCATGAACGAACGAATCGTGTCGGAAGACGTGTACACGTCGATCCATATTGAAGAGTTCGAGCTTCAGGTGCGGGATACAAAGCGCGGCGAAGAAGAGTTGACGCGCGAGATCCCGAACGTCAGCGAAGAAGCGACGAAGGACCTCGACGAGAACGGAATTATTCGTGTTGGCGCCGAAGTGAAAGAGGGAGACATCCTCATCGGGAAGATTACACCGAAAGGCGAGACAGACCCGACGCCGGAAGAGAAACTGTTAAAGGCCATTTTCGGCGAAAAGGCCGGCGATGTGAAAGATGCATCGTTGAAAGCTCCCCCCGGAATGAAGGGCATCGTGATCGAGACGAAGCTCTTCAGCCGCAAGAAAAAAGACGCCGAGACAAAGAAGGAAGACAAAAAACATCTCGACCTTCTGGAAAAGCAGCGGCGCAAGGATATCAAGGACCATTACGAAAAGCTCGGACGGAAGCTCGACCTCCTGTTGAGCGAAGAGAAGTCTGTCGGCGTACGGGACAAGGACGGCAACGTCGTGTTCCGGAGCGGGACGCAGTTCAAAGAAGGGACGTTCTCGTCGTACGAAAATCTTGAGAAGCTGGACTTCTCGCAGGATTGGGTCGACGAAAAACGGAAAAATAATCTTCTCGTCCGCGTCTTCGAGAATTATTTTGACGCTCTCAATCACATTGAAGAGGCGTACAAGCACGAAAAGAACAAGATCATGCTCGGCGATGAACTCCCCCCGGGGATCGTCCAGCTTGCGAAAGTTTATGTAGCAAAGAAGCGTAAACTCTCGGTCGGTGACAAGATGGCCGGACGCCATGGAAACAAGGGCGTGGTCGCGGCGATCGTTCCGCGCGAAGACATGCCGTTCATGCCGGATGGAACTCCGGTCGACATCGTTCTAAATCCGCTCGGCGTGCCGTCGCGTATGAATCTCGGCCAGCTGTTCGAGACCGCGCTCGGATGGGCAGGCCAGGCGCTCGGCGTAAAATTCTCCACTCCGATCTTCGACGGCGCAAGCTGGGAGGACGTGCAGGACCAGCTCACGAAAGCGGGGCTGCATCCCGAATCCCGAAGCGCGCTCTATGATGGTCGGACCGGCGAGCGTTTCGACCAGGAAGTCACGGTCGGCATGATTTACATGATGAAGCTTTCCCATCTGGTCGATGACAAAATTCACGCACGCTCCATCGGGCCGTACTCGCTGATCACTCAGCAGCCCCTCGGAGGAAAAGCGCAATTCGGAGGGCAGCGATTCGGAGAGATGGAAGTCTGGGCGCTACAAGGATACGGCGCGGCCCACGTCCTCCAGGAAATTCTTACCGTCAAATCCGACGACGTTGTCGGCCGTGCGAAAGTCTACGAAGCGATTGTCAAAGGAGACAATTTGCCCGAGTCGAATATTCCGGAATCGTTTAACGTGTTGATTCGCGAACTGCAAGGGTTAGGGCTTGAGATGAAGATAGAGTAAGCGAAAGAACGATTGGACAGGCGGAACGCTACGGTAGCGCTGCCGCCGTTCGTTGAACACTTTACAATTGGAGATTGGCGTATGCCTTACACACCACACGATACAAACGTTAAGAGAAACTTCACCAAGATTACTGTCAGCCTCGCATCATCTGACGCAATCCTGCAGCGTTCGTACGGTGAAGTCACGAAACCCGAAACGATCAACTACCGCTCATTCCGCCCCGAGAAGGACGGGCTTTTCTGCGAGAAGATCTTCGGTCCGGTGCGCGATTGGGAATGCCATTGCGGAAAATATAAACGCATTCGTTATAAAGGCATCATTTGCGACCGCTGCGGCGTTGAAGTAACGCAGAAGAGCGTCCGCCGCGAACGCATGGGACACATCAGCCTTGCGGTGCCGATCGTTCATATCTGGCACTTCCGCTCACTTCCGAGCAAGATCGGCTATGTGCTGGGAGTCAGCAACAAAGACCTTGAACGCATCATCTATTATGAGTCGTACGTTGTCGTCAACCCTGGAACAACGGGATTGCAGAAGCAGGACTTGATCACAGAGGACCAGTACTTCGAGATCCTTTCGTCCCTTCCCGAGAAAAATCAGGACCTGGAAGACGACGACCCCAAGAAATTTATTGCGAAGATCGGCGGAGAAGCAGTCCGCGATCTGCTGAAGCGCGTCGACATCGAGGCGCTTTCCGTGGAACTCCGCATGCAGGTGAAAGAAGAGACATCGGCTCAGAAAAAAACCGAAGCGCTGAAGAGGCTTCGTGTTATCGAGTCGTTCCGCGAACACGAAGGCGGCCCGCCAAACAAGCCCGAGTGGATGGTGCTGAATGTCATTCCGGTAATTCCTCCGGAGCTTCGTCCCCTTGTGCCGCTCGAAGGGGGGAGGTTTGCGACGTCCGACTTGAATGATCTCTACCGTCGGGTGATTATCCGCAATAACCGTTTGAAAAGATTGATCGACATCAAAGCGCCCGAAGTCATTCTCCGCAACGAAAAGCGGATGCTCCAGGAAGCGGTCGACTCCCTCTTTGACAATTCGCGGCGCGTTAATGCGGTTCGCAGCGACAACAACCGCGCGTTGAAATCTCTTTCCGATATGCTAAAAGGAAAGCAAGGACGATTCCGACAAAACTTGCTTGGAAAACGTGTTGATTACTCCGGCCGTTCAGTTATCGTTGTGGGCCCCGAATTGATGTTGCACCAATGCGGGCTTCCAAAAGATATGGCGGTTGAATTGTTCAAACCATTCATCATCCGCAAGCTCATCGAGCGCGGCATGGCGAAGACGGTAAAGAGCGCGAAGAAGATGGTGGACCGGAAGGGGCAGGAGATTTGGGAAATTCTTGAAAATATTATCGATGGACATCCGGTGTTATTGAATCGCGCACCGACGCTGCACAGACTCGGCATCCAGGCGTTCCAGCCGGTTCTCGTCGAGGGAAAAGCGCTGCGGATTCATCCGATGGTGTGCACTGCGTTCAACGCCGATTTCGACGGGGACCAGATGGCCGTACATATTCCGCTTTCGTACGATGCGCAGCTGGAAGCGCGCATTCTCATGTTGTCCAGCCACAATATTCTTTCTCCCGCAAGCGGCGCTCCGATTGTGACGCCGACTCAGGACCAGGTTCTTGGCTGTTACTATCTTACGAAGTCGAGAGTGGGCGACGTCGGCGAGGGGAAAATATTCTCATCGCCCGAAGAAGTTATCATCGCCTATAACGAGAACAAAATATCGCTCCATGCACGCATCAAGGTGCGTATCGACCATAAGATCATCGAGACGACCACCGGACGCGTTCTGTTCAGCAGAATTGTTCCGGTGGAAATCGGTTTTGTCAACGAACTTCTGAACAAGAAACGGCTGGTACAGATCATCGCGACGGCGTTCCGTAAATGCGGCAATCTCCGGACGGCACAATTTCTCGATGAGCTCAAGACCCTCGGCTTTATGTACGCGACGAAGGGGGGACTCTCCGTCAGCGTTGCCGACGTTGCGATCCCGAAAGAAAAAGAGGAAATGATCAACAAGTCGCTCAAGGACGTCGATTCGGTTGAGAAACAATATCAAAATGGATTCATCACCAACGGTGAGCGGTACAATAAGGTGATCGATATCTGGACGCGAACCACGAGCAGGGTTGCTGAGAAACTTTTCGATTCACTCCAGCACTCGCGCGAGGGATTCAATTCGCTCTATATGATGATCGATTCCGGTGCGCGCGGTTCGAAAGAGCAAGTGCGCCAACTCGCAGGCATGAGAGGTTTGATGGCAAAGCCGCAAAAGTCGCTCTCCGGCGCCACGGGCGAGTTGATTGAGAACCCGATCATTGCAAATTTCCGTGAGGGCCTTTCAATTCTTGAATACTTCATCTCGACGCACGGAGCGCGCAAGGGACTTGCCGACACAGCGTTGAAGACGGCGGACGCAGGCTATCTGACGCGCCGTCTCGTCGACGTCGCGCAGGACGCGATCGTTTCGATCGAGGATTGCGGTGCAATCCGCGGAGTGCTGACCGGCGCATTGAAGGAAGGCGAGGATGTGAAGGAACCCTTGTCGGAAAGAATTCTCGGCAGGGTAACCGTTCACGACGTGATAGACCCACTGACGCAAAAAGTCATTGTGAAATCGGGCAACATTATCGACGAAGACATCGCTCAGACGATTTCTGAAACATCGATTGAGCAGGTGGAGATTCGCTCGGTACTCACGTGCGAAGCCAAACGCGGTGTCTGCGCAAAATGCTACGGCAGAAATCTGACGACCGCGAAACTTGTCGAGGTTGGCGAAACGGTCGGAACCGTCGCCGCTCAATCGATCGGCGAGCCGGGAACGCAGTTGACGCTTCGAACATTCCACACCGGCGGAACGGCGAGCTTGATCGCAGCCCAATCACAGATCGTATCAAAATTCGACGGCCATGTAAAGTACGACGGCTTGAAATCGATCACCGTGAAAACTGAAGAAGGCTCGAAGATTCTTTCGCTCGGCAGAAGCGGTGTCGTCAATGTTCTCGACGATGACAACCGCATTCTGACAAAGTACGACATTCCGTACGGCGCAGTCCTTCAGATGAAGGACGGCTCGAAAGTCACCAAAGGCGAACTGATCTACGAGTGGGACCCCTACAATGCGGTCATCATTTCGGAGCATTCCGGCGTTATAAAATATCAGGACTTAAAGGAAGACACAACGTACCGCGAGGAGCCGGACGAACAGACGGGCCACATTCAGAAAGTAGTGATAGATTCTCGCGACCGCACATTGAGTCCATCTATCCTTGTCGCGAACAAAGCGGGCGCGAAAATCGCGAACTACATCATTCCTACACGGGCGCACATGATGGTTGACGACGGCGAAGAAATTGCCGCGGGAACTGTTCTTGTGAAGATCCCGCGCGACAGCGGAAAGACGCGCGATATCACCGGCGGCTTACCGAGAGTAACGGAACTTTTCGAAGCGCGCTCACCGGCAGATCCGGCGATCGTCGGCGAGATTGACGGTATCGTCCGCTTCGGAGGACAAAAACGCGGCTCGCGGGAAGTGATCGTTGAGAGTCATGACAAGCAAGACCACAAAACGTATCTTATCCCGCACGGGAAGCACATTCTTGTACAGGAGAACGACGTCATCCGCGCGGGAGAACGTATCTCCGACGGCGCGATCGATCCTCATGATATCCTGCGCATCAAGGGTACCAGCGCGGTGCAGGAATACCTTGTTAACGAGATCCAGGAAGTTTACCGAATGCAAGGTGTGAAGATCAACGACAAGCATATCGAAGCGATCGTGCGGCAGATGATGCAGAAGGTCCGCATCAGCGATTCCGGCGACACGCGATTCCTCGAAGGAGATTACGTCGACAAAGTGAAATTCGCCGAAGAGAATGCACGTCTTCAAGGAATGGTCTTCATCGAAAGCAAGGGCGATTCGAAATTCAAGAATATGACCGTTGTGGAAAAAAAGAAGGCCAAGGAAAGCAACGCTGATCTGAAAAAGAAGGCGAAGAAAGTTGCCGAGTTCAGGGATGCCGAGCCTGCGATGTCCGAGCCGATTCTTCTCGGCATCACCGCGGCATCACTTTCCACGGACAGCTTCATCGCTGCCGCGGCGTTCCAGGAAACCACAAAGGTGTTGACCGATGCGGCGATCGAAGGAAAAGTCGACTACCTTCTTGGTTTGAAGGAAAACGTCATCATGGGTCACCTCATTCCTGCCGGCACCGGACTGAAGAAGTTCAGGGATGTCCTCGTGAACTCAAAAGAAACGCCCGTCGTTTCCGAAAAACCTGTCGAGGAGCCGGAACCGGCGAATGGAGAAGAAGAAGTGGTCGTGGTCAAGAAAACGCGCAAGAGAAGCAAGACGGTAGCATAATCGGCCGGGAGACAATCAAGGGGACCAGGGGGGCCGAAATTACCGTAGATAAATCTTGACTTGTTTTCGACATTTTTGTATATTGATAAGCTAAATTTTTTCGAGATGGACCGAAACAGTTATTCCGGAGCGAATTTTTGCCAACGATAAATCAGTTAGTTCGATTAGGCCGTAGAAGCATCTTGTTCAAGAGCAAAGCTCCTGCGCTAGCCGGTAATCCTCAGAAGCGGGGCGTATGTACGAGGGTGTACACGACCACCCCAAAGAAACCGAACTCGGCATTGCGCAAGGTGGCCCGCGTGCGTTTAACGAATGGCATTGAAGTTACGGCCTACATTCCAGGCGAAGGGCACAATCTTCAGGAACACTCTATAGTAATGATCCGCGGCGGAAGAGTAAAGGATCTTCCGGGCGTCAGATACCATATTATTCGAGGAACGCTCGATACTGCTGGAGTAAACGAGCGAAAACAAGGAAGGTCAAAGTACGGCGCCAAACGCCCGAAGTAATTGCCTCATGAGAAAAAAAAGAGCCGAAAAAAGATCAATCCTCAACGACCCGAAATTCAACGACCCTTTGGTCGCTCGTTTCATTAATAACATAATGAAGCAAGGCAAAAAGAACGTTGCCCAATCGATTTTCTACGATGCACTTGAAGTAATAGGTGATCGAACCAAGTCAAATGCCATCGATGTCTTCAAAAAAGCTGTAAACAATGTTGCCCCCGTTATCGAAGTGCGTGCACGTCGAGTCGGCGGGGCGACCTATCAAGTACCTACAGAAGTTCGTCCCGAACGGCGAACCGCTCTTGCTATCCGCTGGCTTATCAACTACTCAAAAGAACGTTCGGATAAAGCAATGTCGTTAAAGCTTGCTTCGGAGTTCATGGCGGCTGCAAACGGCGAAGGCAATGCCGTTAAGAAAAAAGAAGACACGCACCGCATGGCTGAAGCAAACAAGGCTTTTGCGCATTTCAAGTGGTAAGTTAAAGCGGCAACCATCGTTTCAACGTTTACACTGACTTAGAAGTACTCTCTTCGTTACAGGATTTTGGAGTGTTATGCCCAGAAAATATTCGCTTGAGCGAACTCGTAACATAGGAATCATGGCGCACATCGATGCGGGTAAGACCACAACGACTGAGCGCATCCTATACTATACGGGCGTTCTGCATCGTATGGGTGAAGTGCATGACGGAGCGGCGACGATGGACTGGATGGAGCAGGAGAAGGAGCGGGGCATTACCATTACCTCTGCCGCAACGACCTGTTTCTGGAGAGACCATTATGTCAATATTATCGATACGCCCGGCCACGTTGATTTCACGATCGAAGTAGAGCGCTCGCTGCGCGTCCTTGACGGCGCCGTTGCCCTTTTCTGTTCGGTCGGAGGCGTTGAGCCGCAGTCCGAAACGGTGTGGCGGCAAGCAGACAAATACGGAGTTCCACGAATCGCGTTCGTGAACAAGATGGACCGAGTCGGCGCTGATTTCCTCGGTGCCGTGCAAATGATGAAAGACCGGCTCGGTGCCAATGCCGTCCCCATTCATCTCCCGGTGGGCGAAGGCGATATCTTTACCGGTATCATCGATTTGATCACGATGAAGGCCCGCATTTTTCACGAAGAATCCAACGGCATGACGTGGGACGACATTGCGATACCGCATGACCTCCAGAAACTTGCTGCAGAGTATCGTACGAAAATGCTGGAAGCCGTCTCGGATGAAGATGATTCGCTTCTTGAAAAATACCTCGAAGGCAAAGAGATCACGCCCAAAGAAATTAATGCAGTTCTGCGCAGGGCCTGCCTGAAAACGAGCATTGTTCCCGTGCTGTGCGGTTCTTCATTCAAGAACAAAGGCGTCCAGATGCTGCTCGACGCCGTCGTCGACTTCCTTCCGTCTCCGCTCGACATCAACAAGGGAGAAATTTCCGGGCATCATCCCAACCTGAAGGACGTGATCGTTCGCAAGGTGTCAGACAGCGAGAAGTTTACCGCGCTTGCTTTCAAGATTATGACCGATCCGTTTGTTGGACGGCTCACGTATTTTCGGATTTACACGGGAAGCATCAAGGCCGGCTCGTACCTCTATAATTCGAGCAGCGACAAAAAAGAACGGCTGGGACGTGTTCTCCGCATGCACGCCAATCATCGCGAGGATGTCGATGAAGGATTTTCCGGCGATATCCTTGCAGCTATCGGGTTTAAGAATACGCGTACGGGCGATACGCTCTGTGATGAAGATGATCCGATCATATTAGAGAAGATGATATTTCCGGAACCCGTCATTCACCAGGCAATCGAGCCGAAAACAAAAGCCGACCAGGAGAAGATGGGCGAGGCGATGCAGAAGCTTTCGGAAGAAGACCCGACGTTCCGCGTCTCGACCAACGAAGAAACGGGCCAGACGATCATCGGTGGAATGGGCGAACTTCATCTCGAGATTATTGTCGACCGCATGAAACGTGAATTCAAGGTCGAAGCCAACGTCGGGCGTCCTCAGGTTGCGTACAAAGAAACGATCCGTAAAAAAGTTCAAGCCGAGGGCAAGTTCATTCGCCAGTCCGGCGGTAAGGGACAGTTTGGCCACGTCTGGATCGAACTCGAGCCGAACGAGAAGGGCAAGGGGTACGAATTTGAAGATGCGATCGTCGGCGGCACGGTGCCGCGGGAGTTCATCAAACCGGTATCGGTGGGTATTCAGGAAGCGATGAAGAATGGTATTCTCGCAGGCTATCCGGTTGAGGATATAAAAGTAAAGTTGTTTGACGGCTCGTACCACGACGTTGATTCGTCTGAAATGGCGTTCAAGATCGCAGGCTCCATTGCCTTTCAGGCAGGAGCAAAAAAAGCAAGCCCCGTCATTCTCGAACCGATCATGGCGGTCGAAGTCGTGACGCCGGAAGAGTATCTCGGGGATGTCATGGGTGATTTGAATTCGCGGCGGGGAAAGATCGAAGGAATTACCCCGCGCAAAGATGCTCACGTTGTCAAAGCGACCGTGCCGTTGTCGGAGATGTTCGGCTACGCAACGACGATGCGCTCAATGACCCAGGGACGCGCACTCTATACAATGCAGTTCTCACATTATGACGAAACGCCGAAATCGATTTCCGAACAGATAATTGAAAAGGTAAAGGGCAAAGAAGCCGTTACCGCCTGATTTTCGACTGAGATTAAAAACACCTTGTTCACAATTATGTAAGGAGACATCCTCATGGCAAAAGAAAAATTTGACCGCAGCAAGCCGCATGTGAACGTCGGAACAATTGGCCACGTTGACCACGGTAAGACAACCTTGACGGCCGCAATTACAATGGTCCTGGCAAAGAAAGGCTTATCGGCGGTGCGCACGTTCGACAGTATCGACAACGCACCGGAAGAAAAAGCACGCGGTATAACCATTGCTACGGCACACGTGGAGTACTCGACTACGAAGCGGCACTACGCACATGTCGACTGCCCGGGCCATGCCGACTATGTGAAGAACATGATCACCGGTGCCGCACAAATGGACGGAGCCATCGTTGTCGTTGCGGGGACAGATGGACCGATGCCCCAGACACGCGAGCACATTATTCTTGCCCGCCAGGTCGGCGTGCCCCGCATCGTCGTCTTCTTGAACAAGGTTGACGCCGTCGACGATCCCGAGCTGCTCGACCTCGTCGAGATGGAGATGCGCGACTTGTTGAAGGCGAATGAATTTCCCGGCGATGAGATACCGATTATTCGCGGCTCAGCATTGAAGGCGATGGAAGCCGCGCTGCGGCCCGATGTGAAAGCCGACGACCCAGCATTTAAGTGCATCATGGATCTGATGGATGCCATCGACTCGTATATTCCTCTTCCGCAGCGCGATATCGATAAGCCGTTTTTGATGCCGGTTGAGGACGTTTTCTCAATCACGGGCCGCGGTACTGTCGGCACAGGGCGTGTCGACCGCGGCCGCGCAAAGGTTGGCGACGAAGTTGAGGTCATCGGACTCGGACAGCATAAGAAGACGGTTATCACCGGTGCGGAAATGTTCCGCAAGGAGCTTGAGGAAGTCGTCGCAGGCGACAACGCTGGACTTCTGTTGCGCGGAATTGAAAAGGACGACCTCGAACGCGGTATGGTTATCGCTAAGCCCGGTTCCATCACCCCTCATAAAAAATTTAACGCGCAGGTCTACGTGCTGAAGAAAGAAGAAGGCGGACGCCACACTCCATTCTTGAACGGATACCGGCCGCAGTTCTATTTCCGCACGACGGACGTGACCGGCGTCGTGACGCTCCCGCAAGGGGTGGAAATGGTTATGCCGGGCGATAACGTCGACAACATGCAGATCGAGCTGATCTCCACGATCGCTATGGAAGAGAAGTTACGTTTCGCTATCCGCGAGGGCGGGCGTACGGTCGGTTCCGGTGTCGTTACCAAGATCATCGAATAAAAGCTGTTTAACTTTTGAGAGCGTCCCGCTGAACGCGGGGCGCTTCTCGCACGGAGTTCCAAGTGGCTGGTCAAAAAATTCGCATCAAACTAAAGTCGTACGATCATAATCTGATCGACAAATCGGCGGAGAAGATCATCAAGACGGTGAAATCGACGGGTGCAGTTGTTTCCGGACCGATTCCGCTGCCGACGAAACGCACGCTCTACACGGTGCTTCGGTCCCCGCACGTCGATAAAAAATCGCGTGAACAATTCGAGACACGCGCCCACAAGCGCCTTATCGACATTCTTACTTCCGGCACGAAAACGGTCGATGCGTTAATGAAACTCGACCTCCCCGCCGGCGTTGATGTCGAAATAAAAGTCTAGCGTTTGACGAGGAATGCAACCGACGGACTCCCGTGAACGGGCCGTCAGTCAGAAAAAGATCTTTGGCTAACCGGTTTCTCAAAAAGTGCAGATACCGAAGGAGTTTAAACAGTGAGCGGCATATTAGGAAAAAAAGTCGGCATGACAAGCATCTTCGATGATAACGGAGTTTCGATTCCGTGCACCGTTATCGAAGCGGGTCCTTGCTATGTAACTCAGATTCGAACAAAAGAAAAAGACGGATACGAGGCCGTCCAGCTCGGTTTTGACGAAAAACCGGACCGCCTCGTCAACAAGCCTGCGAAGGGTCATTTTGCGAAAGCGAATGTGAAGGCGCTCCGGCTGCTGAAGGAATTCCGCGATTTTAAAGCGGGCGACATCGCGATCGGAAAAGAAGTGAAAGTCGACCTCTTCACGAAAGGCGACAAGGTTTCCGTTACGGCGAAATCCAAGGGAAAAGGATTCCAGGGCGTTGTTCGCCGGCATCATTTTTCCGGCGTCGGTATGACGACGCACGGGCAATCCGACCGCGTACGCGCGCCGGGCTCGATCGGTTCTTCGTCGTATCCGTCGAGGGTATTCAAAGGAATGCGCATGGCCGGGAGGATGGGTTTCAGGAATGTGACGGTGAAGAATCTGACGGTTGTGCAGGTGATCCTGGAATCGAATCTCATTCTTGTGAAGGGATCCGTTCCTGGTGCGATCAACACCTACGTTGAGATTACGAAGTAAACTTCAAACGAAGTCGAATAGAAAGTACTACGATAATGAAAGTTGATGTGTTAAAGAAAGATGGAACGAAATCCGGCGAGACGGTAACGCTCGCGCCCGAGATCTTCGAAGTGACGCCGAACGACCATGCAATCTATATGGCGGTCCGGTCGTATATGGCGAACCAGAGGCAGGGAACGCATCAAACGAAAGAACGAGGCGATGTCCGCGGCGGCGGAAAGAAGCCGTTCGCCCAGAAAAAAACGGGACGTGCGCGTCAGGGAACCAGCCGGTCGCCGTTGATGGCAGGAGGCGGAACCGTGTTCGGTCCTCACCCGCACGACTACGAAGTCAAGCTGCCCGCAAAAGTCAAACGCATCGCGCGGAAGTCTGCGCTGGCATATAAGGCGAAGGAAGCCAGCATCGTCATTGTGGAAGATTTCAGTTTCGATGCACCGAAGACGAAAGAACTCGCCGGAGTGTTGAAGGCCCTGCAGGTCGCGTCGAAAAAGGTGCTATTTCTTGTTCCGAAAAAGGATGACAACGTGCTGAAGTCGGGCCGGAACATTCCCAAGCTCAACATTCTCGAAGCGGCCAAAGCATCGACGTATGAAATTGTGGACAGCGCCGTGCTCGTCATGCAAAAGAGTGCAGTCGAGATCCTACAGAAAACGTTTTCCAATTAGAACGAGCTACCGATGAGTGCAATATTAAAACGACCCCTGATCACCGAGAAGATGACAGCTCTTGCGGAACGTCGCCAGTACGCGTTTGAAGTGGACATCAACGCGAACAAGATTGACATCGCACGCGCGATCGAGAAGAAGTTCAACGTCAACGTCGTAAGCATCCGGACGATCCGTTCGAAGGGAAAGCGCAAAGCGCAGATGAGCAAACGGGGACGGATTCCCGGCAAACGGGCAGATT
>Ga0265325_10001590_pt1 | contig 15835 bp, 13 predicted proteins | sample 41420metaG_FD_202090 | JGI IMG/M metagenome (GOLD analysis project Ga0265325, IMG submission 202090) | Rhizosphere microbial communities from Carex aquatilis grown in University of Washington, Seatle, WA, United States - 4-14-20 metaG | ecosystem: Host-associated > Plants > Roots > Rhizosphere...
GCGTCGGAATAGGCGCCCATGCGGCCGCGATTGAGAAAGACTAGGAGTTTCACCTTGCCTGGCGCGCCCAGAATTGCATGCCGCGCTTCGAATTCACCGTTGATCTCGAATTGCGCAAAGCCAGTCTCCAGTTGGGTCGAATTTGGGACGCGCGACAGATCGAACAGGCCGAGACGCGCGGTCCACCAATCCTGCGTCCACTCCGCCGTTGCTCCATAGCTGTAGCCCCAGGCGTCGGCGGCATAGTCGAATGCACCGGAATCGATCAGTGACCAGTTGAGGAAATCCGCCCTGGGATCGTGCACATAGGCATTCGTGTCAAAGATGTCGCCGACCGAAATCTTTCCGAAGGTAACGACGATGTTGTTTGCGGTGGCGCTGCCGCCGAGCTGGTTCGGGCCTGGTGCAATGTCTTGAGTCTCTCCGCCCAGATCGAACGTGATGCGTCCAAATAGGCGCTGCAGCCGGAAATAGGGATCCGACTTGCCGACTTTATAAGCCTCGCCGCTGGGAAAGCCCGCTACGCCGAGCGTATTGCTGAGGCCAAATCCCTGATCCACTTCAGGATTGATGTAGAGCTCGACATTGTCGAAGACCCGAACACCGGCAAACAAGGTCAGGTCGATGGTCTCGTTCCCGCGGCTGCCCGGGTCAAGACTGTTTGGCCCCAGGACGCTGGAACGAAAGGCCGGGTGGTACTGCCAAACATTTGTGAACTGCGCGTGGAGCGACCATCTCTCCGGCTCGGCCTGCGCGGCGCCACACGTCAGCAAAACTGCGAACACGGCCGCCAAGACGCGCATGGCCGTTCCCCCCTCAGGTCCAACGGCTTAATGCCTGCAGATTCGCGCCCGGTCCAGCGCGACGCGCTTTATTTCCGGCTTAGGACAACCTGGTGTTGATCGTCGTTCCGGTCTTCAGTGCCAGCGTGACCGGCGTGCGTTCGGCGATGTCGGCCAGGCGCGCGCGCTGCTCGGCATCGAGGTTGCCCTCGACATGCAGGACGCGTTCGATGCGGAACGCCTTGCCGTCGCGAAAATATTCGAGGTCGACACCAAGACCGGTCAGCGGCCAGTTCTTGCGCTCCGCATACATGCGCAGGGTAATGGCGGTGCAGGCGCCAAGTCCCGACAGTACAAGACCGAAAGGCGTCGGTCCGGCATCGCCGCCGCCGGCGGAAACCGGCTCATCGCCGATCAGGTCGTGATGGCCAGCCCGGATGTTTACGGAATACCTCGCGGAGGCAAGTTTGGCCGTGGCGCGCGCTACGAGCAGGTGTTCGGATGGCGTTTCACTCATGATCGACTCTCCCTAACCGGGCCCGTCCACCGTGATGCCCTTCGCCCGGAGCAACGCTGGCACGCCCTGCGGCCCCACAAGGTGCGCAATGCCGACCGTCACAAAGAAGGTCCGCTTCTCGCCGAGCATACCCTGAATCTGCTGCGCCCAGTCCCGGTTGCGTTCGTTGAGCAGCGTCTGCTCGTCCGGCAATTCACGCAGGCCCGCCGAAATTAGAGCGGCGGAGGCGCCTACGTCGCCCGACACCCAGGCGTCGACGAATTTGGACTCGCGTCCGGGTTGATTGGGAAAGTCGGCGAGGACGGCACTAAACCGTTCGAAGCCGGTGCTGCGATCGGCGCCCTGCAGAAATTCCAACTGCTGCAATGTCGTGTCGAGATAGCGGATATCCTTGCCTGTCGAACTGGCCAGCGCAAAGGCTTCCTCTTCCGGCGTGTGTTCGGCGGAATAGTTGCGCCGGTACATGGATTGCACGGTCAGGACGACTTCGACCAGCCAGGGCTGTTTCTGGTCGAGGTTGCGCTCGTCCATTCCCGCAAGGTCCAGCGCGCGATGAAAGTCCCGGCGCGCGTCGTCTGAAAGCTCTTCGTGCAGCTTGTGACCCGCCGGCAGCAGGCCATTGTCGAGAATAAATTTCGTTTCCTCGTCGCGCTCGCTCGCGCCGGTCGGAACTTCGAAGACGAAACTGTCGGCGCTGCGCATCGCAGTATCGATCTGGGTATTGTGCCAATCAACCCGCGGCGGCAGGAGATGGAGCGAGCTCAAAAGATAGACCGTTCCCTTGGCTCCGTGCACGGTCCAAAGCGGCGGATGCGCCACTTCAGCATGCGCCGGGGCGCACAACATCAGAGCGGCTGCGACGGCACCCGGAATCAAGAATCGCTTCATCTCGTCCCCAATTGCGTTCATCACGGACGCGGCGCGATGTGCCAGCGCATCGTTTCCTCGCTCCGCTCCACGCTCATCGCCAGATCGCGATTATGCACCGCGAGCATTCCCTCCCAAAGAGCATTCCACGCCGGAAACATCGGTTCGTTTCCCGCAACTCCGGCCATCAGCCGCCAGCCCTTTTGGTGAACGAACGCGGAGGTTCCCTCCGTTCCGTATTCGACTTCTTCGCCCTGAGCAGCGGCGAGGCTAGTCAAGAGTTTTGCGAAGGACGGCGCTTCTGTTCCGGCGGTTCCCATCAAGGTCGCGATATCGTCGTAAAATTGAAGCCCGATCAGCCGCGCCGCGCGCCCGACCAGCGCGTTCGCCTCCTGCGCGCCAAAAAGTTCGAGCATGGACGGCAGCATGGAGCGGACATACTCCATCGCATAGGAGCGTTCGACCTTGAGCAATCGCTCGGCGGGCCAGCTTGTGGAGTCGAGTTTGGGTGCGCGGGCTGAATCGAAAGCCGGAGCGCGTTCGTCGTGTGTAAAGCGCACGCGTTCTTCGGGTGCGAGGTCGTAATCATATTCGAAGTAGTAGCCTTCGAGGCCCGGATCGCCGTCGACGGTCTGGCCGGTGCAGACGAAGCCGAGGCGCGGATTACCAAGGCTCACGCCATTATGGCCGTGCCAGCCATGCAGCATGGCTTCGTTGACTTCCCGTGGCACGGCGCAGATCGCCGTGCCCTGCCAGATCCAGCGCGGCGGCGGATAGCGCACCCACGCCTTGCGGTCGCTTTCGGGCATGTACTCGGTCTTCACGCCACCGAGCGCGTTTGAAAAATAGTGATACTGGGCGCAGGCCACCGCGTGCGGAAGCCGATCGAGGCCGAGCTTCTGCAAACCCGGCAGGAATTTTTCCAAATGCTGGCGGCGAAAATGCGCGACGACGAAACGCCGTGCCGACTCCGGATCGCGCCGCGTGACAAGTGTCAACACAAGTCCGGTCATGAGCGCGTTGTAGAGCCTGGAGACGGCCTTGAAACCAGCGGTGGTTGCCGCGATCTTTTCTGTCATGGCTGTGTTGCCGGGAGCAGGGAAACCTTGCGTATGACGATCGGATCGATTGGCGCCGCGCCTGGCATCGGGCCATGATCGCCGAGCGGAACGGCGGCGATCTTGTCCACGACATCCATGCCAAAGATCACCTTGCCGAAGACCGCGTAGCCGGTGCTATTGCCGCCGTCGGTCGCCTGATGATCGAGCGCCGGATTGTCCACAAGATCGATGAAGAAGTCCGCCGTCGCGCTGGCCGGGTCGTCGCCGCGCGCCATGGCGATGCTCCCGCGCACATTGCTGAGGCCGTTGTTGGCCTCCAGCGCGATGGGATCATGGGCAGGTCGCGCATGCACATCGGCGTCCCAGCTCCCGGCCTGGATAACAAATCCCGGAACCACGCGATAGACGGCGGTACCGTCGAAATGGCCCTCGTTCACATAGCGAAGAAAATTGTCGACCGTCAGAGGTGCGCGGACATGGTCGAGCTGCAGTGTAATATCGCCGAGCGAGGTCTCGATCACGACCCTCGGCGCGTCGTCGGCGCGCGCGGCAAGCGGGACCGATAGTGACAGCGCGGCGAGAAAGGCCAGTGCACGCATGATCGGTCGACTCCGCAAGCTTTCGGAGCAGCTTGCCGAGTATTTCCAGCCGTTCAAGCCGGATTCGAGGCTTCCGTCAGCTGGTCGCCGAGTTGCAGGATGAGCAGGCGCAGCATGGGTTCTTCAACTGCTGACGCTGCCTCGTCGATCGTGTGCCAGCGGCGGCCGCGCTCGTTCTTTTCCATCCAGCTTCTTCGCTGTTGCGTGACGCGCAGGGCATAGACCTCCACGGTGCATGGCACGCTGATGCCCTTTTTGGAGTGCTTCACATAGCGAAAGGAGCCGATCGAATCCTCGCTGAGTTCGCCGCAGACGCCCGCTTCCTCCAGCGCCTCCATGGCCGCGCAGTCTCGGGGATGAAGCCCGTCGACCGGCCAGCCTTTGGGCACGATCCAGCGCCGGGTGCGGCGCGAGGTGATGAGAAGGATCTGCGGCACGCCGCCGACGACGCGATAAGGCAGCGCGGCATATTGGATGCCGATGACTTTCCTGACCGCGGACTGCCGCGGGAATGCCAGCTCTGCTCTCATCGTGCCTGCCCGAACATGTCTGGCGCGCGCGAAGCGCCGTACAGAGGGCATGGTAACAAGCCAAGCAATAACAAATTCTTTACCACGAACTGAAACTTGCCCGGACCGGGCGCGAAACCTTGGCGCGGCCGCCAGCGTTGCGCCGGTCAGGGACGAAGAACGGTGAGCCGGAGCGGACCGGCGTTGGCTGCGGCGTGCGCGACGGCTTCGTTGACGTCGTCCAGCCTGAACTCGGTCAGGTCGAACTGCCCGAGATCGATCAGTCCGCTGCGGATGAGTTGCACCATGCGTGCTACGGCGCTGCGCTCATACATCCACTTGCCGCGCAAGGTGATGTCGTTGTGCATCAGCCAGTTGTAGTTGAGCGCCAGGTCCGATCTGACGCCCCCCATCAGCACGACGCGCCCGCCCGGACGCACCGCTAGCAGCGCCGCGTGGACCTGCGATGCACTTGCCTCGCGCGGCAGCAGGTCGAGGACGAAGTCGATTGGCCCGCCGGCAAGTTCGGCTATGGAACGTCGGTCATCCGCTTCGACGCCGCTCATCGGCGCGGGCCGTACGCGTTGGCCGAAGCGGCGGACCAGATCGTTGAGCGCGTGTGTGTTGCGGCCGGTCGCCACCACTTTGCCGGCGCCCATCGCCAGCGCAACGGCAACGCAGGCACTGCCAAAGCCGCCGGTCGCGCCGTTCACGACCAGCGTCTCTCCCGCGCGAAGATCGCCGGCGAGCAGCCCGCCATATGGCACCAGCAAACTGCTGATCGCACACCACCGGCCCGCATCCGCTGCTTCGATGTCGCCGATCGGCGTTATATTCTCGGTCGGCACCAGCATCTGCTCGGCGAAGGAACCGTGATGGTAGAAGCGATGCAACGGCATGGCCGCTTGGCTCCGCGCTGTCCAGCCGAGCAAGATCGTGTCGGGGTTCACAGCGTCGTCGCGCGAGCGGATTGTCGGGTCGCAGAAAACCCAGTCGCCGGCCTTAAGCTTGGTCGCGTCCGGACCTGTCGCGCGCACACGGCCGATGCCACCCGGCCCCGGCACTATCGGCAGTTCCAGCATGTAGTTGCGCGCGCCCGAGAAGACGCCGGCGGTGTAGCCGGCGATGCCGGCGGCAACGACATCGACGATGATCTCGCCGCTGCCCAGCACCGGGTCGGGAAGCGTCTGGACGGAAAGCGGCGCGCCGAACGCGCTGAGAACAGCGGCTTTCATGAAGGCCTCGCAGGACAGAGATAGAACCGCTGGAGCACCATAGAAGACGAAACTGCGAACTAGTCCATCGTAGTCTCGCCTTCCTGAACGCCCGCTTTTCACCCATAGCGGCCATTCGCATCGAGCAGCGGCGAAACCCCAATACAACCTGAGTTCTTCGAACGTTTGACGAGTGGCGGAGAGCAAACCATTGTCCAAAGGTTAATTTTCGATTAACGTTCCCACGGCTTATGAGTTCTTTGAGTAGCAGCCTGTGGCGAGCTGACGCCCGATTCGCGGGGTGATGGCTTGACGCTTTGGGGAGGCGGCGGGTCCGATGGCCAAGCGTATTCGCAATTCGTCAAAGAAGACTGCAACGCGCCACGCTGTCGTCTTCGCCGGCGTTTTCATGGCCGTCAGCGCCGCCAGCGCGGCGCAACTCACGCTTCCCAGCGACCACACTCTCGATTTGTCGATTAACGAGCCACATTCCACGCAGCAATCCTCGCTGCCACGCGATTCCGATCTTGGCTTCTTGGGAGCGCGACCGCTTTCGGATTTTCTCGGAACATCACTCGATCTACCTGACGGTCAGGTTCAGATCTTTCGTTTTCGTCTCGATAACGTCCCCACGACCTCAACGGTGCCACAACAGCGGATCAACGCCGGCGGCATCAGACTGAAATGGAATTGGTAGCAGCCGCGGCGGGCAGGACAGATCGCGAAATTTGTCTGGCAACATTGGAACTCCGCCACCTAGTGCCGGAACAGCGTGAAAGCGGCGATCACCAGCTCCGCAAGGATAAGCACCACGATCAGGAGCTCCAGCCTCGCGGACCTCGCGGTGTCAATCATATCGGTGAACGTCTCGGCCGCGGTCGCAATCACACCCATCTTGCCGTTCAACACTACGCCACGCTCAATGATTTCATATTCGTCCTCAAGACGATCGTAGAAACGACCAAGCTGGGGATGCTCCCAGAGGATGTCGGGTTTTTCCGCAAACGCAATTCGGCCTGAGACCCGATGCTGAGCAAGAAGCGCCGAGCCCACCAGCTGGAGTAGCGCTTTGCGGTTCTTTGGAATTCGTCCCTTGGTCGCAAGCGTGTTTGCAGCCGGTTCGATGGTGTCGAATACGGAGGCGATATCCTTCTCATATCGCGCCAGAGCCACGCTTTTCGCCAGAACGTCAGCCAATACCAGGACGTGCGGAACCGTGAGTTCGCGAACCCGGATTGTACCGTTGGTCGAAGGTCCTTCGTCCTGATCGGGGAGGAGTTCGATATCGACGCGTTCCTCATCGATAGGGCCGCTGCTCGACACCTGACCGGAGAATTGCGCCAGTGCGGCTGCTTCCGCTTCACGCGGCAGTCCGATCAGAATTACGGCGCCATAGCGAAACACGGCGACATAACCTTCGCCGCTCTGAAAACAGAACGGCGCTGTCGAAACCACGCCTGACCGTCCGGATCTGTCGATCGTGAGGCGGTCGGCCAGAAATAGCGCCCGGGCGTGGCGCAGGCCAGGCTGCGCGCCGGTCGAAATTGTCTTTTCGACTTGCTTGAGCATGACAGCAGTATGTCACGAACCGACTGTCGAGCGTACGTCCGAGTTTCACGCGCGATTTGGGAACACCGCCATCTGCGACAAAATTGTGATCGCGAGATTATCGAAACGAGCCAGTTTCCTGCTTCAGGCGCGAATCAATCTCACCAAGAAATCACAAAAGGTTCACCGGCTGTCCAAGCCGTGATGATCGTGACGAGATAAACTCAAGCGGTCAGAAGAATGACTTTTGATCTGTCTGAAAACTGCGGAACAGACGCGGCCAAGCTCATTCGAGCCCCCGATATGACGAAGCCGCCAACTGATGGAGATGGTGATGAGCCCTACAACCCCCGACCAAGCAGGAATTGGTTCAACAACAGACATTGGGCACAATGGCGCAGCGGCCTTGCCCTTCAACTTCCAGAGCCACAGCGACGCGTTCTGGTCATCGTTTCGCTCGCTGTCGAATGCATTCCTGCACACGCATCACAACACTGCTGCGCTCATGCAGGTGAACCGCAAGCTTGCGGATGAATTGCTGGAGATCGCACGCCGGCAGCAGAACTACGCACTGGAATTTTCCGAAAAGCTTTTGCATCAGATGTCGGCTGCGAGCCCGGTCGTGAAACATGTGGATTCTATGAGACCGGAATCGTTCGACGAATATTTCGACTCGGCCATCCAAGGAATCCGCGAGTTCGGTCAGGCCATCGCTGAGGCACAGGTCCATTCGCTCGAAACGATACGCGAGCACACGCTCGGACTCGTACAAAAGGCTGAAGAAGAAGCGGATCACGCCGAAGCAGCGGAATAGGCACCGGGACGTGGCGCGTGCTGCAGCCATGCACGCGCCACTATTGCTGCGCGCGCGTATGCCGATGGACGTTGGTTCGGCGCTTTGGATTGTCCAGCGGAAGGATTAGTGTTGACGGATGTCATCCGTCGGACTGGCGGGTGCAGCCATTCGGTCGCTTGTCATGAACGACACGCAGCAGGACAAAGTGTTTGCGACGCTGGCCGGCGGCGCCCTGGGCGATGCGTTCGGATATCGCATCGAGTTTCAGAGCCTGAATGCCATCCGCGCGAGCTTTGGCCGCACCGGAATGCTCGAACCGGTTTATGATCGTCACGGACGATTGGTGGTCAGCGATGACACCCAGATGACCTTGTTCACGGCTGAAGGCATCATGGAGGCCTTCGAGGGCACCGAAGATCCGTTCATCGACGGCGTCAACACGGCCATTCGCGAGGCCTATCTTCGCTGGTACGCAACGCAGGCGGACGAATCCAGGCCGGCGAAAAATTCCCGCGGACTCTTGGCATTTCCAGAGATGCATGTCAGGCGCGCGCCGAGCAAAACCTGTCTTAGCGCGCTTGCGGCGGGCGGACATGGAACGACTGCGTTCCCGATAAACGCATCGAATAGCTGCGGTGGCGTCACACGGGTTGCGCCGCTGGGTCTGGTTCCCAGCTGGAGCGCTCAGCGGGCGATGGATGCCGGAACGCTCGCGGCAGCGCTCACTCACGGACACCCGAGCGCCTACTGGAGTGCTGGCGTTCTTGCGGGCCTGATCCGGGAAGCCCTTGACGGGAACAAGTTACACGCGGCGACGCGAAAGATTCTGCGCAGGTTAGAAGGACACAGTGAAGCGGAAGAGGTCATCGACGCGGCCCACAAAGCCTTGAGTTACCTGTATGAGGAACGTTCGCCTGACGTCATGGAGCAAAAGCTTGGAATTGGCAGGACCGCAGAAGAGGCGCTTTCGATCGGCATCTATGCCTGTCTCAAGGCTACCCGATTTGAGGAGGCGCTTCGTATCGCGGTGAATCATTCGGGGAACAGCGACGCCACCGCTTCGATTGCGGGTCAAATCTGGGGCGCATTTCATGGATCGTCTGAAATGCCGGAGATCTGGATCAATGCGCTGGACATATTGAAACCATTGCAATTGTGCACCAAGCAGATGCTGAGCGTGCGCAACTGGTCGTAGCCGGACGAATCTCAATACCTGCTCAGACTGCCGACCGTCATACAATCGACTTCGAACTGTCGCAGAGGCGCAGAGTTGTCCCACTCGGCCATCTTCTTTTGGGAAGCGACTATTCGCGAAGTCCCCAGCCACCTCGCGATGCGGACCTGATCGTTTCATCGCTCTGAGAAGTTTCTGTCACCGAACCATCATTGCGGGCCCCTAGCGTCCTTTTACGTCGTACGGGGACGGCGCAACGCGTTCGGAGGCGTTGCGGGGTTGGCCGTCTCTCCTGGGGAATTCAATTCGGTCGGCAGTCGGTTGCGAAATTCTTCGGCAACTTTGGGGGAAGATCATGAAAGCCAAATACAAGGTTTCCTGCGCTATCGCGGCGATCCTGACCGGGTGCGCCAGTTCAGCCGCTGCTGACTCGGCGGCGCCATCGTCTGGCATCGAAACCGTGATCGTTTCCGCCGAACGCCGGGACGAAAGTGTTCAGAGCGTTCCGGCGACCTTGCAGGCATTCAGCGGTCAGACGTTGGCCGATCTCAACGTCACAACGTTGAGCGATCTGTTGAAATACACGCCGAGCGTCACATACGGCAACAACGGCCCGGGCCAGGGTGAAATTTTTGTCCGTGGCTTGAGCAACGGCTTCCGTGGCACTCAATCGACTGGCACGGTCGGACTTTACCCGAACACGGCGATCTATCTCGACGAACAGTCGATGCAGTTCCCGGCGCGCAACGTCGACATATACCCGATCGACCTTCAGCGCATCGAAGTGCTTGAAGGCCCACAGGGCACACTGTTTGGCGGCGGCGCCGAGGCCGGCGCGCTGCGCTACATCACGAACAAGCCCGACCTAACGGAGTTTTCGGCGCGGGCCGAAGCCTCGTACGGCATGACCGAAGGCGGTGATCCGAACACAGCCGGCAATCTCGTATTCAACGTCCCGCTGATCAACGGCACGCTCGCGCTTCGCGTGGCGATCTATGACGACAATCAGGGCGGCTATATCGACAACGTCTACAGCCAGTTCACGCATTCAGACATGGATCCCGGAAACCTGGTGCTTGGTATTCATCCGGTCGCGGGTACCTGTCCGGACGGTGTTTCGGCCGTGAATGCCTACCATCAGGGCGGCCAGATATGGTGCACATTGGCGAACGCGCCCATCGGCAACAACGCCAATATGGTACGCAATAACCAGAACCCCGTGACGCACCAGGGAGCACGCGCTTCGTTGCTCTACGACATCGACGACGACTGGAATCTGCTCATTTCAGAGAGCCTGCAAAAGCTCGATGCCGAGGGACTGTCCGTTGAATATCCCGTGGGCTCCAACTTCCAGACCCTGAAGCCGTTGCAGGTAACCTCTTTCTCGCCGAGCTACGACAAGGACGAATACGCCAATACCGCCTGGACGGTGAACGGCAAGATCGGAGATTTCTCGCTGATCTATACCGGCGGCTGGACGCTGCGAAACGTCAATCAGCAGATGGAGTATTCGAACTACAGCCGCACTTACTATGGCGTCTACTACAGCTGTTCGGGCGGCACGAGTTCGTACTCGCAGATCGACCCAGGCGGTCCGCTGAAGTGCAACTCGCCCGTCACGAGTTGGCATGACAGCATCAAGAACACCCATCTCAGCCAGGAGCTGCGCGTCAGCACGCCGAGCGATTGGCGCATTCGTGGGATCGCCGGCGGCTATTACGAACAGTTTCGCATCTACGACAATATGAACTTCAACTACCGGACGGATCCGAGCTGCACGGCACAGTTGCTCGCCAACCAGGTCGCCGGCGAGCCGGTCTGCCTCGGTTTGGTCGAGCCCTATCCCGGCGTGCCAGGCGTGATTCCGCCGGCGACGGCAAATGATCCCAGTCCGCGCAGCGACGCAACCGCATTCGGCGAAGACGTCCAGCGCGGCTACGATCAGACAGCGTTCTTCGGGTCTGTCGACTTCGACGTGATTCCCAACGTGCTCACCGTGTCTGGCGGCACACGCTGGTTCCAGTACCAGGAATTCGAACTGGGCTCGGTCTACACAACAAATGTGCACTGCGAAAACGTTTTGATCTGCTATGACAACCCGGTATTCGCCGCCAAGGCGTATCCCAAGCGCGACATCGATGCGCATAACGACCACGTCACCTTTTCCGGATTCAAGAGCCGCTTCAACCTGATCTGGAATGTCGATGACGACATCATGGCATATTACACTTATTCGGAGGGTTTCCGTCCGGGCGGCTTCAACCGCTACAACGTGAATCTGGTGCTGAAGGATCCGTCGGGCAATCCGCAATACAACACGCCGAACAGTTTCTCCCCGGACTCACTCACAAACCAGGAAATCGGCGTCAAATCCCAGTGGTTTGATCACAACCTGCTGCTCAATTTGTCTTTATACGACATGGATTGGAGCAATGTTCAATTCCTGTTCTTCCAACCGCTGTACACGGGAAATGTGACCTTCGCGACGAATGGTCCTTCGTACAACATCAAAGGCGCGGAACTTCAATTTGTCGGACGACCAATGGACGGCCTCACCTTCGACGGTTCGGCGACCTACAACGACAACACCGAATCGAAGTCGCCCTGTCTGATCAGCAACGTTCCAGCCAGTCCCACCTTCGGCAAGTGCATCACGGTGACCAATCTTGGTCCCTATCCGAACCCCTATGGCGTCGTGGGAGGCCAGGCGGCATTTTCACCAAAATGGCAGGGCAATATCCGCGCACGCTATGACTGGACGGTCGACGACTATCAGGCCTTCGGCTCGGTCGGCATGACGTATGTCGGGTCGATGTGGAACCAGCCGGCGAACTACGTCTCCGGCGATGGCTTGCTCGTTCCGAGCACAACTTACCTCCGCTATTTCATGCCGTCTTACACGACCTTCGACGCCGCCTTCGGAATCTCGAAGGATCGCTGGACGGCCCAGATCTATGGCGAAAACCTTGGCAATTCGCACGCCAGCACGTTCACTTCGTCGGCCCAATGGATCAAGTCGGAAGTCCCGCTGCGTCCGCTCGTCGTCGGCGTGAAGCTGGGCTTCAACTACTGAGCCGGCTCTCAGCCCTGTGCTAGTCTTCGGCGAGCGCATGCTCGCCGAAGTCGTTTTGATGGACCGCCATGGACAAACCTGCCGCCAGCCCCGCCGACCTTTGGCAGGACATTCTCCGGCTGCAAACGCTTCAAAAGCAGAAGAAATATGCAGAGGCTCTCGCAGGCGCTGCGCCGCTCCTGGCAGAGCTGCCTGGTAACCGCGAGCTCCGGCTCATCGAAGCGTCAAGCCTGCGTCATCTCGGACGCATCGACGAAGCCTTGGCGTCGCTTGCGGAACTCGAACGACTCCATCCGCGTTACAGCCTGTTGCATGAGGAACGCGGGCTTTGCTTTGTCGCGCAGAAGGATGCGTCGCGCGCCATTCAATCGCTGCTCGCCGCTGTGACGCTCAATACGGCGTTGCCTCACAGTTGGCGGATGCTGGAAGGGTTGTACCGGCTGACCGGTGATCGACAGAATGCGTCCTTGGCCGCCGACCACCTTGCAACTCTTGATCATCTGGCCCCGGAGGTCGTTTCTGCGACATCGCTCTTTTCCGACGGGGATCTGGACCGCGCCGAACCCATCATTCGCGCGTATCTGATCCAGCACGGTAACCATCCCGACGCGATGCGACTGTTGGCGCGCATCGGAATTGCCCGCGAAGTGTATGACGACGCCGAAACACTCTTGGAGGGCGTGCTAACGCTGGCGCCGGACTTTCATCCTGCCCGATTCAACTATGCCCAGGTTCTCATGCTGCGCCACAAATACGCTCAGGCGCGGGACCAGATCGAAAAGCTCCTCGCCCTCGATCCGGGCAGTCTCGAATATCGCCGCTTGGCAGCCTCGATCCTGGTCGGGCTTGGCGAGCATGAGAGAGCGGTAGCGATCTACACGGAACTTCTCCGGGAAACACCCAAGTCACCTGACCTGCATCTCTGGCTTGGCCATGCACTGAAGACGATGGGGAGGTTGCCGGACGCGGTCGAGGCGTACCACGCTGCGGTTGTACTTCGGCCCGATTTTGGCGACGGCTACTGGAGCCTCGCCAACCTGAAGACGTATCGCTTCAGCGACGAAGAAATCGAGCGGATGAGGTCTGAAGAGCTCAAGCACACGAACGCTCCCATTGATCGTTATCATCTGTGCTTCGCGCTTGGAAAGGCGCTCGAGGACCGCGCGCAATTCGCAGAATCCTGGACCTATTACGAGCGTGGCAACGGGCTCAAACGAGCCGAAAGCCTCTACCGCGCAGAGGTGATCGAAGGAAACACGCAGCGACAGAAGACCGTCTGTACCAGAGAATTCTTCCTGGAACGGACAGGCTGGGGATGTTCGCGCCCCGATCCGATCTTCATTGTCGGTCTGCCGCGCGCCGGGTCGACCCTGCTCGAACAGATCCTGGCATCGCATTCCCGGGTTGAAGGAACGCATGAGCTGTCAGACGTGCAGAATGCCGTCACCGAGCTGCAGGGGCGTGGGGCCGGCGCAGACAGCCCACTATATCCGGCTCGGCTCGCAGAGCTCCCCAAGGAGGAGTTTCTGCGCATGGGCGAGAGATATCTGTCCGACACGCAGATGTATCGTTCTGACCGGCCGTTCTTCATTGACAAGATGCCCAACAATTTCCGGCACATCGGCCTGATTCACCTGATGCTACCGAATGCGCGCATCATAGACGCGCGACGCGAGCCGATGTCCTGCTGCTTCAGCAATCTCAAGCAGCTCTTTGCTCAAGGCCAGGAGTTCACCTACAGCGTCGAGGACATCGCACGCTATTACCGGACTTATCTCGAATTGATGGAACACTGGGACCGGGTGTTGCCCGGCAGGGTTCTGCGCGTTCAGCACGAGGATGTTGTGGGCGATCTGGAAGGCAGCGTGCGACGCATGCTCGAGTATTGCGAACTGGAGTTCGAGCCAGCCTGCATCGAGTTCCACAAGACCAAGCGCAGCGTGCGGACGCCAAGCTCCGAACAGGTGCGCCAGCCAATCTTCCGCGAAAGTCTCGAGCAGTGGAAGAATTTCGAACCATGGCTCGGTCCGCTCAAGGATAGCCTGGGTGATGCACTCGAGCGCTTTCGAAACTAGAGATGCGGGCGGCTGGCGCCGCGCTTGCCAAATCGACTGGCATTGACGCGGAAAAACGTAAGCCATTGAAAGTGCTGGCGCACCATTCAGGATGGAACTACGAACTGGGAATTAATGGTCAAGCGGACGTGAAATTTCGATTCCAGCCGAGGACAAAAGCTCGCACCCGACCACTGCCCACGCGGCACCGAAGTCTGCGTTCGATACAAAGGGGATATTCGCGAGTGTCGCGACTCCGAAACGCCGAAGGTGCTCACGAACCGGACGTTACTTCACTTCCCACGGATTTTGGGTCTCGGCTATAGCTGTGTCGAAGTCGGGCTCTGATCTGTCTTCATCGAAAAGGCATCAGCCTCATGTTGTTTGGCCACTGGTTAGACTGTTTTTGTCTTATACTTCAGACAGTTGAGTTGTTACCCGTTGGGTGATAGCTTTAGCTTGCGACGGCTTGTGGGGGAAATCTCGTGACAGACATGGACTGGAACTTGGCTGAAGTTCCTGCCGGCGTATTTCTTGTTCGCGCCGATACAAGGCGCGAGGGGCGGACCCTGACCGCGCACACTTTCGGGATCAGCGCATCGGCCAAGTCCGAGCTTGAAAAAGCGCTTCGCGTTGGGCCCCAAAGGCATCTGCGTGTTGTTCGCCACCATTCCAAGTCTCTGCACGCGACCCGTTCACTTGCCGCGCTAGACCACCGCTTCGCTGGCGGCGCGATCGTTTATGACCCAACGGCCATTTTTACGCGCATGTCAGAAGTTCTGCGTTGCGCCGATGAATTGCGAGCCGCGCTCGGCAGTCAAATCAAAAATGTTCTCCTCGATTCGACGCGTCGCACGCTCTACGTTGTACTTGAACACAAAGCCTTCCAAGGCAAGGGCCTGTCGTTTCGCGCGCAGGTGGCTGAGGCCATGGCGACTTGTGCCAAGACCGTCAGTGACTGGAAGCGTGGCGCGCCATGGAGAATGAAGACACGAACTCATATCTCATTGAAATAGCGCTATAATTTTCTGGGGTGAGCAGCAGTCCCAAATAGTCGCCGTAACTCCGGCTCATAACCTGAAGGTCACAGGTTCGAATCCCGTCCCCGCAACCAAAACATCAGCGGAAAATCAATCGCTTGTGTGAAGTGGCCGATCCGAAAGGATCGGCCATCTTCGTCTCTGGCACCACCCTGGCACCAGTTGAAAGAGCAGAATTGAGTTCTGAAATTTTTTATTGTCGTCCCGCGTCACTTTTGAAAACCACTCCACTTAAGTCGCGTTGAAGCTCTGCCCGGTCATTGGCGATCGTTTTTCGAACCGGGCGGGCCGGGTGGGCGTCGCTTTCCCGACGTCTGCTTTGGGTGGAAAGCGGACACTCGAACAGCTCCGCAAACGGACTACCACCGAGAGAGTTCCCCGGCCATGCCAGCTTCCAGAGCGCTGCGACGTCGGGAGTTCGAACCGCTTTTGTCTGCTCCATGAGCTTGTCGTCATCGTCTCGAAACACGTCGCCCATATTGGATCGCTGCGAGCGCCAAGCGACGCGATATGCCGGTTCGGAAGGAAGGATGAGCGCGCGGATGGTTGCGTACGAAGTTCAGATACCGACCGACGATGTCGGACCATTTGGATCTCCGAC